>LSQX01294205.1_pt3 | contig 14882 bp, 15 predicted proteins | sample 654561 | NCBI WGS metagenome assembly LSQX01 (sample SAMN04489861, study PRJNA283612) | anaerobic digester metagenome | isolation source: 4 biogas reactors fed with cattle manure at either 37C or 55C with and... | place: Denmark: Kongens Lyngby | collected 2014 | reverse complement strand
TCAGCAGCTCATAGATGAATTGTGCGGCAAGTACATCTTCCTGTGAGTTTTTGCTGGCTGCAACAATGGCAATACCGTTATCATTTTCCTGATAGTTGTCCAATACCCGGTCAACAGCACATAAAGCCGGCTCTATGCCCTTTTTGGTCATACTGCGAGCTACTGTTCCGGTGAAAACCTTTCGAGCATACAAAAAAGCGGCATCATAAGCCACTCCGCCAGTATCTGATACTGCCACTACTATGCGGTTCTTGAAATCGCATAGTTTGTAGACTTCAGCCCCTGCATTGGGAAGCACCCGTTCAATAACTGCTTTTTGGCTTTCGATACCCTTAATAACTTTCTTGCAGCGGTCAAGTCTTTCAGCATCATTTCCCACTCGAGGTTCTGCAATAAGTATGATTTTGAGATCATTTTCCTTAGCCAGTCTTCCTGCTTCCCGCCCCACTTTTTCAGGAGCTAGTTCGACAGGTGCACGGGTAAAATCAGGGCTGGACCCAAAAACCGCAAAAGCCCCGGCATCGATAGCACTTTCCAGGGTCGTTGACATGTCTATGATATCTACAATCATGACCAGCATCCCATCCCGGGCTGCTTTTTGAGCGCCGCTGGCATCAGTTGTCAAGATTACCTGCGGTAACTTTTCCATAATATCCACCCCCGCCCGGTTTGATTGTCATGCGTCCGCTTCTCATCTGCTCTATCTGCACTGCAGCAGCTGTTCCAATCAGTTTGGCAATTTTCTCGGTATCTGCTCTTTCCATTACTTCTATTTCACTCTCAAAATATGAGAGTAGTTTTTCTATGGTTTTTGGTCCTATACCCGGCAGCGATTTTAAAGGAACCCGGTAATGATAAGGAGGTCTCCCAACCGGATGATGAGGTTCTTCATAATCCCTTATTTCTGCTATACGGTCCATTACTCCCATCACCATGTTTTTATGTCCGCATTGGGAACAAGTCCTTACCGGAGGCATCATTGGAGTAATTACTTGACAATCATTACAATAGGAACGGTGATATTTGCCTAATAAAGGATCCATTCCATAATTGGCTGCCACTTTGCGCCCTTCCCGGTTTTCAATTGCCATTTTTATTTCCGTGAAATTTTTTGCCCGCAGCCGCAGCAAATTATATTCCCGGCCAATATTAGCTGATGAATGGGCATCAGAGTTTGATAAAAAAGTAAAGCTCCTGGTTTCTTTCAGCATATCAGCCATATAAGTATCCGCACTTAAGCCTAATTCCAAAGTATAAAACTGATCTGTATTTGCACCTAGCCGGGTACGTAAATTATTGGTCCAAAAGCCATAAATTCCTTTAAAAGGAGTAAAAACATGAGCCGGGCAAAAAACCCCCTCCAAGAGCTTGGACAAGTTAATCAGTTCCTCTATACTGACCCTGGCCTTCTGAGTTGACAAAGTCATATTTTTAACCCTGGTCTTCAGAAACTTATGCAAAGTTTTTAATTGTTCCATTCCCGGAAGATATATAATGTTGTGAACTCCTTCTCTGCTTTCGATTTCTGCCCCAGCGATTAATAAAACACCATTTCGGGCTAGAAACCCTCCCTCAGGTAGTTCAATGAGTTCTTTTTTTTCAAGCATATCTTCCATTTCTTTAAGCACATTGGTACAGACAGCATCAATTACCCCGACTGCATCAAGTCCCTTGATTTTTGCATCACGGTATAAGACAGTTTTTAAATCAAGCTGCCTGGAGGCAGTTACTTTTACTGGTTTTCCTTCGGCACTGCCAAGATGAATGTGCAAATCAGCAAATATTTGCTGCATGTTATCGCCCCGCTAACAGATTACAGGTATATTGGATCCCTATAATACTTTTGCCGTCTTGTATTTGCCCCGCAAATATTGCTTTATAGGCATCAGTCAGAGGCATTTTTATCGTATATAAAAATTCGTCCCGGTCCGGGTTAGTATCCCCCTGATTAAGGCCAGTAGCTAAATATAAATGCAGTTTCTCAGTTACAAACCCGGGAGCACTGTAGTAGGATACAATATGCTGCCAGTTTTCTGCAATCAAGCCCGTTTCCTCAGCCAGTTCCCTTTTTGCGCAAGCCAGTGGTTCTTCACCCTTTTCCAGGGTACCTGCCGGTATTTCCATCAGGACTTCCTCCACTGCTTTGCGATATTGCTTGACCATCCAGACATTTTTATCTTCGTCGATGGCTACAATGGCAACTGCACCGGAATGTTCTATAATTTCCCGTGTACTCTCACTTCCATCTGGCAGTGCAACACGATCAACTCTTAAGTTTAGAATTCTTCCCTGATAGATATCCTTGGAAGCAATGGTTTTCTCAAATAATTCCATTTTAACCCACCTTTTTTGTATACTTTTCCTCATTCAAGCATAAACTGGAGCGAGGTGATAGAAATGTATTTGGCAATTCATAAAAACGGTTTCAGTCTGACCGGCAAAGTAAAAGATCTGAAACACCTTTTCAGCGGATGGCCGGGTAAAATGACCCTGTCGGATTATATCCGTCTTAATATTCATTAAAGATTCTAAGCCCATTGAATCCTGTTTAGATCGATTCCTTTTACAATCTTTATTACTGCTCGGGCAGCGGAACCTAATGTGAGAAAGAAATCCGGGTCTTCGTCTGTTCCCCGTCCCATGGTAGTGATTCTGTGTTTACAATCTGCCATTTTGTTTATAATCGTGTCATCTGCTTCCATACAGCAAAAATACTTATCCAGCAGATTTTCTTCCTGTAACTGCTTCAGTATATAAGCAGTCTTATTATCAGCCAATACCGGCAGCGGAACAATGGCCTCTGCCCGACAGACTTTTGATAGGACTGTCAGGGTATGGTGACTTATGCCCTGGTGGCGCTGCCTTTTATCCGCAAAACTAATTCGCGGCACCGCTATTGGTATGCCATACAGAGCTTCAACTGCGTTTAATATTTCTCCCTGTTCAATGCCAGTAAACCCCCATTTAGTGCCTGTACCCACAATTCCCGGCCCCATTCCTGTGATGATAACATCCGGATCAAAGGCAGCCTTTGCAGCCAGCAGTCCTGAATAAATATTTACTGCTTCTATATCTCCGCCATATGCATGACCTATTGTAACAGTTCCGGTTAAAAACTGTTCTCTTTTAAGCCAGTCCACTGTTTCGCTGAAAGCAATCGGCAGTGCTGCACCATCAGTCATTATATAGACTACTTTAAGCTTTTCTTGGTTTAATTGCAGACATATGGGTGCCAGCATAGAGTGTAAAGTTGTTGCTAAAACCGGCGTTTTCCCTAAGGTTTCTGCTGTTTTCAACTGCTCATGATAAGGGCTGTCTGGTTCCTCAGCACTTAGCACTTTAACCTGCAAAGGAGAATAGCGCATTTTCATTATATGACCGCCAGGCTTTACCCTGTGGTCCACTCGACTTAAATTGGCCAGCACAAAATGGTAACCGCCTGATCCAAGCTTTAACGTTACTGCAGTCGTATTTAAAATCACTTCATCCCCTGGCTTAAGAGGTGCTGTTAAGCCCAAATATGCTATACATTTTTCTCTGGAACCGTTTACATCTGCCCAGTATCCAGCAATACCGGTACGGGAAAATATCTCTTCAATGATGGTCGCTTTCTTTAATTCCAGCACTTCAGGCCTCCTTCATAGAGCGGCAGTATTCGTCAATGATGGCCAGGATCAGCCTGACATCATCCACTAAATCATTAACTAGAATATATTCTTCACTGGTGTGCACATCCTGCATTCCTATTGCTAAATTAGCACAGGGAATATGAGCATTGATGATACTGGCATCACTGCCTCCGCCTGTTGCTGCCAATATAAGCGGCAGGCCTGTTTTTTTAACTGCTTTCGCTGCCAGTTCAATTACTTTGTCAGCAGGATTCAGGCTTATTTCCGGATATAAAAAAGTTACTTTAACCTCCGCCTGCCCGCCGCCGGAATTTATACTGTCAATAAAAATATCTTGTAAAGACCGGGTAAGGTTATCGAGTTTTATCCGGTTCAAACTTCTGACCTCACCGCGTACTGAACAGTAATCTGCTACTATATTACGGGCTTTCCCGCCGCTGATTACTCCAAAATTACAGGTAGTCTCATCATCAATTCGCCCGCAAGGCATCTTAGCAATTGCCTGGGAAACAAGTTTAATAGCATTTACCCCATCTTCCGGGTTGATACCGGCATGGGCAGCTTTTCCATAAGCAATATACTCTATTTCATTCTGGCATGGTGATTTAATAATTATCGTGCCGGGCTTGCCGCCTGCATCAAGAGTAAAGCCGATCTGCGCTTTTAATTCACTGTAATCAAATTTTTTTGCTCCCATAAGTCCTTGTTCTTCACCAACAGTTAGCAAGATTTCCAGGGGCGGGCAGGTAAGATTATTCTCGCGAATTATATCAATGCTTTCAACCAGTGCTGCAATAGCAGCTTTGTCATCTGCCCCCAAAATTGTATTACCTGCACTTTTGATAACTTCACGTTCTATTATTACCTTAATATTTTCTCCCGGCTCTACTGTATCCATATGAGCAGCAAAAAGCAGCGGCGGTAAATCAGTGGTTCCCACTTTTTTTATGAGAAGATTACCGCAGGAACCGGCAAAAGCTTGACCTGCCTGATCCTCCTCTACGGTAAAACCTCTTTTTTTAAAAACAGCAGTGATAAAATCACGGAATTCATGTTCTTTTCCTGAAACAGATCCTATTTCAGCCATTTCTGCAAATAAATCAAGTAAACGCTGTTTGTTAACCATTTTGCCTGCTCCTTCCCAGATCGTCCAAACGTTTTAATATACGGTTGTTTTCAATGGTGTTTGTTAATGAGTACTTTTCCGTATAAAAATGAATTGCCAGTAAAAAAAACAGAATGCCAAGCCGCATTGAAAGAGAAAAACTGATAACACTTAGATATCCCAGGGAAATTCCAAGCACATTTGATCCTGCATCCCCCATCATGATCCTGGCCTTCAAATCGTTTTTAGCATAGTATAATACCGCTCCGGTTAAAGGGGCAATCAACAACCATTTTATTTGCCCCAAAGCCATAATGACGATTACCAGCAAAAATATCAAATAAGCTTTTACAGCACGTCCCGGCCTTAAATCAAACAGATTCATCAAGTTTGCGGCAAGGGCAATAATAAATGTATTTATTATAATATCCGTCCAGCTGTTATTTAATGAAAAAGCAAGCATAAATGCGACTATGCCTCCACCTAGGGCTTTTAATCCTCCGGTGGTCAGGCGGCCTTTGAATAAAGCTCCGAAATGCCCCTTAAAACCTAACGAATCCCTTTGTCCCAGCATATCATCAATAAACCCCAGGAAAGAAATCGTTACCACCGCCAGCATAAATAAATGGTACGAATTATCGTACCATCCCGGTATTGCCAATATCGTATAGCTGATGATCAGAGTAAAAGGGAAGCTGATTCCGGTACTGACAGGGATATCAAGCCCTAAATAATTTTTCCGTACTGCATTGGCTTCGTTTAGCATTCTGACTATAAGAAGTAAGACTACGGCTTCGATTATTACTCCAATTATTACAGCTGTACCGGCAATGAGAGGGATATTCAAGTTTTATTACCTCCAGTCTCCTCTTTTAATACCCTTAATACATCAAAAAACTGACGGCCTCTGTGAATAAAACCTTTCAAATCACGCCCGGTTTCCTTATGGTACATAGTGGTTGGTACTTCAACAACCCTAAATCCTTTTTTAAGAGCCCTTATTGTCATGCCTAATTCAACACCATATGCCTCATGAAAGGGAATGACTGCCTTAAGTAGTTCCCTGGTCATCGCCCTTTGCCCGCTTAAGGGTGAAGTAACTTCTATTTGTCCGACCTTTTGAATAGCCCGCCGGGCTGTTCCTTTCACCAATCCAAAGCCGCCTTTTTTTCGGGCGGGAGGAAAAGCAGCAATGGCCAGATCAGCTTCCCCGAGAATGACCGGCTTTAATATTAGATTAACTTGTTCAGCACATGCTCCCAGATCTCCATCAATAAAAGCAACAATATCAGTATCCAGGTATTCAACTGCAGCATTCATAGCCCCGCCTTTGCCTCGGTTTGGATGTACCTTTACAACCGATACTCCTAAACCATCAGCAATTTCAGCTGTTCTGTCAGTTGATCCGTCATCAACTACCATAATTTTATCTATGATATTTAGTTTCTTAACTGCCTGCACAGTTTCTCCGATGGTGCCTTCCTCATTAAAAGCAGGTATCACTACTGTTACAGATTTCACTGCGACTGCCCCCAAATTCCTTCAACTGGCAATGTAGGCATCAATTTTTTGGCTGTGGTTTTCATGCCGTAGTTTCCTGGCTCTCCAGCCATGGCAAAGACCAAAGAAATTTGCCCCAGGCTTAATTCAACATTATCAATAGTGCTGATATTCTTTTGACTGTATTGTTCCATATAAGAGTAAACGGCCTGATATTGTTCAACTCCATAGACTTTTATTGAATTATTATTTAATTCATCAATTAAAGCACTGTCGAAAGAATCGACGAAATAAAATGAATAATCATTGGCCCCTCCCAGGATAATAACACCTGCCAATGGGGTTTTGTTGGCTCCGCTGAATTTGACCAGATTATTATTCTGCAAAAATTCAACAACTTCAGGTGCTCCATTATTTTCTATCACTGTGGCCACACTGCGGGCAATATATTGGCGCAGAACGTCATTCTCGCTGTCAGTTTCAAGGCCATAGAATTCAATTACCCGTTTGCGTACTTCCTCGTCTTGTAAACTCAGTCCGGATAATACCACTGTTTTAGATACGATGGCTGCACCTGCACTGGAAAGAGCATTGATCATTCCTGCAGGAAGTTCATTATCGCCGCTGATGATAACCCCTATTTGGGTTCCTTCAAGACGTCCTTTGACTAAAGCCGGTATCAAAGTTTGACTATAATTCTCGTAGTTACTGATTATTTTGTTCAGCCTTAAGTTATCTGAGCTCAAAATCGCTTCGCTTTCCCGTAAATCATAAAATTGCAGTTCCAGGCGATCGATCATCTTTTTTTGCTGTTCAACAATCAAATTATCGCCCACAATGGTGCTGCCAATTAATATTCCCAGGGCTAAAGCCAGAAAAACTGCCACTATAGAAGCAATGTGGTATCGAAGATCAATCATTTAAAAGCACCTCAGTTTAATAATTAAAAAGTAGTTTCAATTGTAATATAATCAGGCGAAAAAAGGGCTTGGTTGCCGGAGAAATAAACAACACCATAGCAATAGGAACCATCGCCGCAATTAAAAGCTGCGCCAGATATTTAGTCTGCAGATTTTGTTTGTATAATTGGCTAACTCCGCGTGCATCCACCAGTATGGAGCCAACTTTCAACCTTACCAGAAAAGTACTGCCCATTCCTTTACGCCCTTTTTCCATAAAATCAATCATATTGGAATGGGTGCCTACAGCCACGATCAAACTCGCTCCATACTCCCAGGCTATAATCATGGCTACATCTTCGCTGGTGCCAGGCATTGGGAAAATTTCTGCTTTTATTCCCATTGTTTCTACTCTTTCCATACCAGGCGCTCGTTTGTCAGCATAGGCATGCACAACGATTTCCGCCCCGCTTTTCAGGGCCGCATCAGATACACTGTCCATATCTCCCACGATTATATCAGGTTTTAAGCCGAACTCCAGCAAAGCATCTGCACCGCCGTCCACACCTATTAAAACGGGCTTTTCTTCCTGGATATACGAGCTGATGGTGCGCAAATCTTCTTTATAACTGCTGCCCCTCACAACGATCAACACATGTCTGTTCAGCATGTTTGTATGTAAAACCGGAACATCCAAATTACCCAACAATATATCTTTTTCTCTTTTTGCATACTCAAGTGTATTTTCCACAAAATGTTCCAATTCCACTTGACTGTTTATATTTGCTTGTTCTAATTTCTCTTTAACATCATCAAAAGTAAGCAAATTGCCTTCAGCAACTTTACGGTTGCCCCAGAAAACTTCATTACCCTTAATTTCCAGCAATACTCCTTCTTTCACCTTGCCGAAAATCTCATCTCCCACTGCATCCAGAATCGGTATTCCTGCCTTTAATATTTTAAAAGCCCCCTTAGCATGATAACGTCCGGTTATCGAAGGCTGGGTATTGATTATTGCTTGAGGCATAATATCTATTAAAGAGTTTGCAGCAACCTCATCAATATCATCATGGTCAATAATTGCGATATCACTCTTTTTTAAACGCTGGACCAGGTTTTTGGTCCGGCGATCCATACGGGCCCTGCCTTTAATAGTCATATTTCACTCCAATTGGTTATTTTTTGATATATCTTACCACATCTTAAGTTAAATAAAAACTTGCCCGGTTTAAGCTTAATAACGAAAAAACCTCCTATTATTCAATAGGAGGCTCAATAAGATGTAAATTAACTGGCTTTGCCCTCCAGTCTTAAACGATCAGCAATAATAGCAATAAATTCTGAATTTGTAGGCTTGCCTTTTTCACCGCTGATTGTATAGCCGAATACTTTGTTTATCTTTTCAATATCGCCCCTATCCCATGCCAATTCAATTGCATGTCTTATGGCTCTTTCAACCCGACTGGCAGTAGTGTCATACTTCTGGGCAATAGTTGGGTATAATTCCTTGGTTACAGCCCCAAGGTAGTTAATTTCCTCAGTGACTAACATTATGGCGTCCCGTAGGTATTGGTAACCTTTTACATGAGCTGGAACACCTATTTCATGTATTACTTTGGTAACTTCTACTTCCAGGTTTCTGGGAGCATCAGCAGTTTTTACCGGCATGGCTGGTACACGGGCTTCTGGACGGTTCTTACTTTCTCTGGCTATTTGTCTTACTCTGTCCCCTAAAACATCAAGATTAAAAGGTTTTAAAATATAATAATCAGCCCCTAGTTGCATCGCTCTTTGAGTAATTGCTTCCTGCCCGAAGGCGGTTAGTATAATGATTTTTGGCCTGGTTTCCAGTCTCATATCATTAATTTTTTCCAACACTCCTATGCCGTCCATATAGGGCATAATTAAATCGAGAATAATCACTTCCACTTGTTTCTTTTCCAGGACATCCAATACTTCCATGCCATTAGCACATTCAGCAATTATCGAGAAGTCCGGATCGTTAGTGAAATAGTCATTTAAAATACCGCAAAATTCTTTATTATCGTCGGCAATAACGACGCCAATCTGGTTTGAATCACTAAACAAATTTAATCCCCCCCAATTTGGTATAAGAACGTTTTATTTCATTATCGATTTCGACGGTACTCCAATTATTTCCTGCTTTTTTTTTAAGCCAAATTAACCTAACAATTTACAGACATTTCTAATTACTAACATAAAGCCTTAAATTAAAATAAGATGTCATCAAAGATAAAAGCTTAAATGACACCGTTATTCTTGCATATTTAAAAATTCTTCCGTTTAATAATTTGTCGAAAGTTTATGACTCTTTATCATATCCAGGCATTTCCGACAACATATGGTCCATAAAGATTCCATATCCCCTGGTTGGATCATTGAGAAAAACATGGGTCACTGCCCCAATCAATCTGTCATTTTGAAGAATTGGACTGCCGCTCATTCCCTGAATGATTCCTCCGGTCAGGTTTAATAATCCGGGATCAGTAACACGAATTACCATGCCTTTTCCATTCTCCCGCTCAGGATAAATTTTTTCTATTTCTACATCAAAGATTTCTATATCATCACCATTAATTACTGTACATATCTGTGCTTTTCCTGTATTAACCTGATGTGAATAACCCACTTCCATAGTGTAGTTAACTTTCGAATTAACTATTTTTCCTGCTGTTTTGCCATAGATGCCAAAATACGAATTCTTGGTGATGTTACCGCTTAAATCGCTTTTATCATTAAAGACACCGATCTTTTCACCTGGCTTTCCCGGTTGTCCTGCTTTGACGGTTTGAATAGTGGCGCTTACGATTTTGCCCCTTAATACATCAATACCCTTTTTAGTATCTGCATCGATGATAATATGCCCTAATGCAGCATAGTTTTTCGTATTAGGATCCCAAAAAGTAAGTGTGCCCACACCTACAATGCCATCCCGCACATAAAGACCGATGCGGTGCCGGTTGGTTTCAGGGCAGTAAATCGTTGGAACTGTTATGGTAATATTTTTATCACTGCGTTTAATTTTTAATTCTACTTCTTTACCACTTGCTTCATCTATAATACGCGCTAAATCGTTTTCAGAAGCAACCTGCCTGTGATTGGCTTCCATTATTAGATCGCCAATTTGTAAACCCTGGTCACGGGCAGGATGTTCCTTCTCTCCGGCATTACTAAGTATGGGAGCAAAACCTACCACCATTATCCCTTTTGATTGCAATAAAACCCCAATTGAATGACCTCCTACAACTACACGCTGAATGGGGATGGATTCAACCGCCATTGATTTAAGTGGAATATAACCCCACAACTTTAACTGCACATTTACTCTGCCTGGTTTAAGGGCAATAATTTTGTAGCCGGAAGCATCTTTATTTACGATTACCGGGGGATCATAAGGAAGTGCCAGTACGCTGCTGCTGGCAGGATTTTTAATTTCCAAGTTGATTTTTTCATCCAGAATATTTGGCAGGTTCAATCGTATGCTGCTGGTTTCACCTACTACCAACTGTTGATATTCAGGTAGGCTCAAAACAATTTTGGCTTGCGGTGTCATGCATAGAGCTAAAAAAAGTATGGCCAGTATAATTCCTATATATGGACGATATTTGGTCAAAAAATCACTTCCCGGCGACTTGATAGATTATATTGTCTCCTGGAAGCGGAAAACTATACTTAACTGGCCGTGTCCTTTTGCGCCATTTCTACCATTTCTTTGGCATGTTCTAAAGTAATTTCCGAATAATTTTGTCCTGCCAGCATTCTGGCTAATTCTGTTATAACTTCCGATTTCTCTAACCTTTTAACCGATGTGGCAGTTCGCTGGTTATTAGTCTGCTTAAGAATCAGGAAATGATGATCTGCATAACTGGCTACCTGGGGAGCATGAGTTACTAAAATAACCTGGTGAGATTTTGCCAGTTCGCTTATTTTCAGTGCCATGGCTGTAAGTGCTGTTCCTCCAACACCAACGTCTATTTCATCAAAAATCAGCGTAGGTACTTTATAAATTTGTGTCAAAGCTTTTTTCAAAGCTAAAACAAACCGTGACATTTCTCCCCCGGAAGCGATTTTTTCTATGGGGCGCATTGGTTCGCCGGCATTGGGAGAAAAAAGAAACTGTACTTCATCATAGCCATTAAAAGCAGGCTGCTCTCTTTTGTTTACGGCCACCAAAAATTTTATGTCAGGCATATTCAACTGTATTAATTCCTTTTCTACATTTGCCTGTAATTTGTCTGCAGCCTTTTTTCTAGCAGCTGTTAAACAGGATGCAAGTGAATTATATTCCCTTTCCAGTTGAGCGATCTCCTGTTCATATTCTTCTCGGACCTGGCCCACATTATTGAATTTTTGCAGTTCAAGGCGGGCATTGCTTAAATAATACAAAACTTCTTTTATATCTTTTCCGTATTTTGCTTTCAATCTGTTGATGATATGCAATCTATCCTCAATTTCTTCTAGTTTCCCCGGTTCAAAGTCAAGTGAATCCCGGTAGGTCATAATTTCGCGGGCTAAGTCTTGCACGTTATAATACATATCTTCAAAATTGCTTTGGATGGAAGCAAAAAAGTTATCATCCTGATTTTTTTTAATTATATCAACGGTTTGTCCAAGTAAATCAAATATGTTGAGGGCCTCATCAGAATATAATATTTGCACTAAATGAGCGGCATCCTCTGCAAGTTTATTAGCATTTTTTACCCGGTTTCTAAGAGCCAGCAATTCTTCTTCTTCATCAGGCACCAGATTCACCTTTTCAATTTCATTGATTTGAAAATTCAATAAATCTACTTGCTGCAGCCGGGCCTGTTCATTTTCATTAAGCAATTTTAACTGTTGCTGCTTCTTCTGCCAGTTATTGAAAATTGCAGTTATTTTTTCGGTTATATTTCCATCTTCAATAAACTGATCTACGTAATGAATAAACATAGCGGGACGTAATATATTAAGGTGGTCATGCTGGAGATGCATATCGATCAAATGAGGTGATAACTCCTTAAGCAAGGATAGGGGAACATTGTGTCCGTTTATTCTGGCCGCATTACGCCTGCCTGGGCTGATTTCCCGACAGATTATCAAACTGTTTTCATCATCTTCTTCAAGTAAATTTTTTTCCGATAAAAAAGCCTGTGCATCAGGATTATTCTCCAGTGAAAACACAGCTTCTACAATTGCTTTCTGCTTTTCATCCCTGATAAAATCATTATTTATCCTGCCTCCGACTATTAATCCCAGAGCGTCGATTATAATAGATTTCCCAGCCCCTGTTTCACCAGTCAGAGCATTTAATCCTTGGTAAAATTCCATGCGCAGTTCATCTATCAGCACAAAATTTTTTATGTATATTTCTTGCAGCATGCTTTCCCAGGCCAAGTTTATTAAACCGCCTGTACCCCCTCTCTGCTTTGATTTAAACAAAATTGATTTAGCTAGCCCGAAATCGGCAAAATATATTTTACAGACAGGTTGCATGAGAACTTATATTATCTTTTTAGAAATTCATTGAACTCTTTCAATACATTTTTAACCATATTTTTTTGTTTAACAACTGTTAAAATGGTATCATCACCGGCTACCGTTCCGATTATCTGTTCGTTTCCCATGGCATCAATCAGTGATGCAACTGATTGGGCCGCTCCCGGCAATGTTTTCAGAACTATAATGTTTTCACTGAATTCTATAGAAGCAACCAAATCCTGGAACATTCTTTTGCGCCGCTCATTGAAGCCTTTGGTAGGATGAATACCTGATAATGCATAATGATAACCTTCATTATCAGGTATTCTATGAAGCTGCATCTCTTTAATGTCACGGGAAACCGTAGCCTGAGTCACATTATAGCCGCGGCTCTTCAAGGCATCACAAAGCTCTTCCTGGTTTCTAATCCGCTCCCTATTGAGGATTTCGATAATAGCAGATTGTCTCTGGGTTTTCATATTTCCTCCTTAATTTTTTGCGCAATAATTAGTACCGGTGGATTATTAATTTGGTTTATAAATAGGGTTTCAGTAATTTCCATTTCTTGTTGTGGAATGCTCTTCAAATACTTACGCAGTTCTTCAAGTTCCAATTTCCCGGCCTGATGACCTGGGTAAGCAACTATTGTTACCAAGCCGCCTACCTCCAATAGTTTCATGGAAGCTTCTACGGCTTTGATAGTAGTATCTGGTTTAGTAGTGATCTGGTGATCTCCTCCCGGCAGATACCCCAGGTTAAACATGCATACCTTGATTTTATTATGTACATAATCTGCCAATCTGGCATGATCATCATGAATAAACCTTACTGTATGTATAAGGTTATTCTTTGTAAGCAGTGACCTGGCTGCTTCAATGGCACTCTCCTGAATATCAAAACTGTATACCAGTCCTCCGGAACCGGTTAATTCAGCCAAAAATAAGGTGTCATTCCCCTGTCCACAGGTTGCATCTACAACGATATCGGCTGGTTCTACTACATGACTTATCATTTGCCGGGCAATTTTTACAGCATTTTTTAAAATTATTTTCAAAGCTAGAAATTCCTTATCTGCCTAGTTTGTTATTTACATTACAGAAAAAATGCGGTTTTTTAAAATTTATCATATTTAATGTAATATCAGCAGGTTTTATAATAATTCTATTATCGGGAGCAAAATCATAAGCTACCTGGCCATCCATTGCGATAAGTGCTCCTGAGCAGTTAACAGGAGCTATGGTTATTATTTTATTGGAAGCTACCAGCATACTGGGTTTATTCAGTTTATGTGATGCTATATGTGTAATAATAAATGCCTGCAAATCGGGGTCTACCACTGGTCCTCCAGCAGATAATGAGTATGCCGTTGAACCTGTAGGAGTAGCAATGATCATTCCGTCACCTTTAAAGGTTTCTAATTTTTGTTCATCAATGCTAATATCAAAACTGATCATGTGAGGGGTTTTGGCTCTGATCACTATTTCGTTAAGACAATTTACGGAACTGATGGGCTGATTTTCTTTCATAATAATGACTTCCAAAATCATTCGTTTATCAAGAGTATATTCTCCATTAATAAGCATTTCCAGATAGGAATCAAATTCATTGACTTCTATATGGCTTAAAAAACCAATTGTCCCCATATTAATACCTAAAACCGGTAGTTCCTTTAAAGCATATTGTCTTGAGGCACGCAAAATCGTTCCATCTCCGCCCAGAACAATGATCAGGTCTGTTTTCTCCAATAATTGCCCGTTCAATTCCTTAAGACCATTGTCAATAACAACTGTGACTTCAAAGGCTTTTAGTTTATCTGCAATCTTTTCGGCCATATGCTGAGTTGCTTCATTAAAACGATTGCTGACTAATAATACCTGCATTTTATCCCCCTAATTGCTGATGAGCTTCTAAAACAACTTGATCTATCACTTCCTCTAATCCTTCCCGATTATCAGTTCCCCTGTCTAGCAAGACAAAATATTCAATATTGCCCTGGGGGCCTTTGATTGGTGAATAAGTTAAATCCCTGCAATACAAACTTGCTTGGTTGGCATAATTGATACAACTGACCAGTACCTGACGGTGCACATCTTTATCTTTGACTACCCCTTTTTTACCCACCTTATCACGCCCTGCTTCAAATTGGGGTTTTATAAGTGTAATGATTCTACCGTCTTCCTTTAAACCATGTTTTACTACAGGAAATACCTTTGCAGTAGAGATAAAAGCTACATCTATAGTTATAATGTCAACTAATTCGCCCAAATCCTG
>LSQX01300283.1_pt1 | contig 14886 bp, 10 predicted proteins | sample 654561 | NCBI WGS metagenome assembly LSQX01 (sample SAMN04489861, study PRJNA283612) | anaerobic digester metagenome | isolation source: 4 biogas reactors fed with cattle manure at either 37C or 55C with and... | place: Denmark: Kongens Lyngby | collected 2014 | reverse complement strand
ACACAAACTATAACATAAGTTTTGTTGGCGGAGTAACGTTTGGCATAGTTCCAAGACCTATAACGATTACGCCTAATACGGGGCAGACTAAGACATATGGAGACGATGAGCCTACAAATGGGTACGCATATGCTGTTGGTGGGTCGGGTCTTGCATATACTGATCAGCTTTCTGGTAAGCTCGTAAGAGGTAATTTAGAGATAGAAGATGTAGGGCATTATTACATAAACCAAGGCAGTATAACTAATGGAAATAACACAAACTATGCTATAACTTTCGTTAGTAGCGTACAGATGGAGATTACAAGAAGGACCGTTAATGTGTCCGCCGAGCCTAAGACTATTACATATGGAGATACTCCTCTAGCACTCACATATACGCACTCTAGTTTAGGAAATGGCGTTGCGTTAACAGGTACGCTATCAAGAGATCCAGGAGATGATGCTGGAAGTTATAACATATTACAAGGTACGGTTACTGGTGGAGCGTCTGGAACAAATTCAAACTATAATATTAATTTTACAGGCGCAACATACAAGATTAACAAAAAAGCGGTAATTGTGCACATAGAAGATAAGTCTAGTGACTATAAAGTTACGCCATTTCAGACATTAACTTGGTACTTAGATGAATCAACGCCGCTTTGCTATTACCAAGGTCCAGGGGTTCTAGATATTGTGCTAACTAAAGCAACCGGTACAAATGCTGGCACATATGATATAACTGGTAGTCAAGGAGCAGGGGCTTCAGGGAACTATGCAGTAACCTTCCAAGGAAGTAACGGAACCAAAGGAGTTTATACCATAAATAAAATAAACAGAAACATCCAAACAGATACCGTTGTCACCGTATATACATACGATGGGACAACACAGACTGTAAATAGTGGTGCATACTTTAATGTTGCGGATCAGGAAGTGAATCCTGCTGAAGATAATATCGTTTATTCAACTAACACATTTAAGGACGTTCCAACTGGAGGCAAGCAGACCGTAAACTTAAATCAAGCTGCAACAACTAACTATTTTGCATGCAGTGCAACTGTAGAGATAACTATAAATAAGCTTGGTGTCAAAGTTAATATTGATAGTGTATCGAGTGTATATGGTCAAGATATTACGACCTTAACATATGGCGTAGATGAATCTACTCCTCTAGGAACAGGCGATACCGCTCTTGCGCTAGGAGTATCTCTTTCTACTGCCGCAACTATCAGTTCAGATGCAGGAGATTATGCAATTACTGGTAGTTATGTGAGTAATAACTACACAGTCACTTTTAGTGGAGCATGGGCAACATATGGGAAATATACTATTCACAGGGCAGACACTATATTTAATACAAGCGGAGTTGGTACATATACATATACTGGAAACTACCAAACAATTACAGGAGTAACTCTAGATCAAGGTGATGACTGGATTGTTTACAATAATAATAATTTTACTGATGTACCAAACGTTGTAAGCGGAGAAAATTACGGAGAAATCATAATAACATTCTCAACACAAACAACGACTAATTACAATGGCAAAACTGAAAACCTTACAGTGAAAGTATATAAAGCAGACACCACAATTAACACGACTGGTGTCACAAAGACATATACGTACAGTGGTGTACTTCAGACGGTTAACAGTGGAGCTACAACAAATCAAGTAGGGACATACAAGTCAACTATTGTTTATTCAGATAACCAATTTTTGAATGTTCCTGCTACTGGAAAGCAAATAGTTAAGATTAATACTGCTTCAAATAACAACTATAATGCAGCTTCTACAACTGTCGAAATTACTATTAATAAAGCAACGGCTAAAATCAATATCGCTAATAAGGAAACGGTATATGGTTTTGCTTTGGAGGATTTAACATTTAGTGTTGATGCAAGTACTCCTCTTCAAGGTCCTGACCAACCTGCGGCTTTGGACATTGTTTTAAATAAAGTTGATGGGCTGAGCGTAAATACTTATACGATTTCCTGTTCTTCATATAATCAAACCAACTATATCTTAACTTTCACAAATGGAGTATACACCATAACGAAGAAAGCAATAACTGTAGACATAGACGATTATTCTAGTGCATATGGACAGGCAATCCAAACTTTAACATGTCAAGTTAACGCTGCAACACCTCTTGCATATGAGCAACAAATTGGCGTCTTAGACATTACTCTATCAACAGCAGCAAGTTCAATTGCTAATGCTGGCACCTATGAAATTGTTGCTACGCAAGGCGGTGCAGCTTCTGGTAACTACACAGTTACATTTAGTGGTACATGGTCAAATGGCACAAGTGGTACATATACAATAACCAAGGTAACAAGAAATATCATCACAACATTGGTTGAAAGAGATTATGTATACAATGGAAGCGAGCAAGAAGTAAATTCAGGCGCGACTTTAAGTCATTATGAAGTATTGGATAGTGAAAATGAAATTGTATATTCCAATAATAAATTTACAAGCGTTCCAGCTAGTGGTAAACAAACAGTAACTTTATTTGTTGCAGAATCGACAAACTATGCAGAAGTGAGTACGACTGTAGAAATTAATATTGCTAAATATGCAATAGTTTTAGATATAGCCGACAAGTCTAGTGAATATAAGGAGGATTTAGTATCTCTATCATATGCAGTTAATAGTGGGTATGCTTTACAAGGCACAGATACAAACACTGCATTAGGAGTTACATTATCAACTGCTGCTACAAATACTTCAAATGTAGGAACGTACAAAATTTCTGGTACATACACAAGCACAAACTATAGTGTGACATTTGCAGGGTTATATGATGGTGATACAACAAGTGGTAGATATACAATAACACCAGTAAGTATTATTGTGGACATTGATGATCAAACAGCTATATATGGCGAGGAGCTTATTGCTAACGCTAATCTTACATTTGACTTGAATGCAGAAAGTGCTGCATTAAAGAGTGGAGATACTTTATCGGGTCTAGGTGTTTCTTTAGTAAAGGCAGAGGGGCTAGATGCGAAAGATTACACTATTTCAGCATCGGGATACACAAACAATAACTACACCATTACATTTAACAATGGAACATACACCATTACCCCTAAAGCAATAACTATAGTAGTGCAAGATAAAGGTATAACATATGGAGATGATCCTGTGCCCTTAACATATGTACTAAGCAGTTTAAGCAGTATGGAATATGACGATCCACTTAGCGTGTTGGCTATCATATTAACTAAAGATGAAGGCACGAATGCGGGACAGTACGCAATTACAGGGTCGCAGGGAGATAATAAATCTGCTAACTATACTGTTACTTTTGAAAACGGTTGGTATTATATAAATAAAGCAGATAGGGAAATTAATACATCAGGAATGACCGCAACAGTGTATAGGTATAACGGGTTTGAACAAACTATAACGGGAGCTACTTTAAATAAGCTAGAAGTAAACCCAAATGAGAACATACTAGAATACACAAACAACAAATTTACTACAGTTCCATCATCGGGTACTCAGACTGTAGGGATATCCATTGCAGAATCTACAAACTATAATTATGCAAGCACCACAGTAGAAATAACTATACTTAAAGCCTTTGCTGAATTAGTAGAAGGAGTCGTTAGTGAATATACATATAGTGGAGCTAACCAAGACATTACTCTAGCAAACAGTGGAATTAGTTTAAATCATACTGAAAGCGATTTGGTGTTTAGCGAGAATACATTTAAAGATGTCCCTGCAAGTGGAATCCATACAGTTACACTGACTGCAGCCGAAAGTGATAACTATCTCGGGCTGAATACTACGTATGACTTTAACATTAATAAGTACGGAGTTTCGATAACGGTTGATAGTAAAGAAACAGTTTATGGTACCCCTGTTGAAGAATTAACTTGGAGTTTAAATGGTTCGCTACTTGGAATAGATACGCAAGACTGTTTAGGAATTGTATTATCAACACTAGCTCAAAATGGAAGCAATGCAGATACTTATGCAATTAATGTGACACAAAACAGTGTTAATTACATAGTAACATTTAATAGTGCAAGCTATGTTATAACCAAGGCTACAGCAAACATTGAAATAGTCGGAGATTGGACATTTACATACGATGGAACAGAGCAGACCATTGAAGTTGGAGCTAACCTAAATCACGGGGAAACCACACTTGTATACTCAGATAATACTTTTAGGGATGTTCCTGCAAGCGGCAAACAAACAGTAAGCATAACGGCTGCTGCCACTCAAAACTATACAGCTGCCAATTTATCAGTTGTTGCAACTATAAAGAAGGCAAAGATGACTGTATACATAGTTGATAAGACTTCTGTGTATAATGAAGATTTTGTTGGATTAGAATACACACTATCAAGACCTGCTCTTGGAACAGATACCGAGGCTGATCTCAACATAGTACTGAGCAAAGCTCCTGGTATCAATGTAGGTGAGTATGCTATATCTGCAACAACAAACAATAGTAACTATGAGTTCACTATTTCAGGTTCACTTGGAACCACTGGTGAATATAAGATAACTAAAGCTCAAATAGTCATTAACACCACAGGTGTGCCAAAAGTATTTACATATGATGGAACAGAGCGGGTTGTGAATTCAGGCGCTACAACGAATCAAGTTGGTGAGCATATCAGTGGTCTAACATATACGAATAATAGCTTTACAGATGTAGATGAAGGAAATGGTAAAATTGTCACGATAACTGCTCTAGAAAACGCTAACTACTACGGAACTGAGGCAACAGTAACACTAACTGTTAATAAGGCAGTTACTACAATTGATGATTCTGGTGTGTGGCTAACTTACACATATGATGGAACAGAGCAGTTTGTAAATTCAGGTGCTACACATGACCAGAGCGGAAAATACGTTAGCGAAACTCAATATTGGAATAATAGCTTTATCAATGTTCCTGCGTCTGGAACCAAACAAATAAAGATTTTTGTACCTGAAAATATTAACTACCTAAGTGCTACAAAATATGTAACTATAACGATAAGTAAAGCCGAGTCCAGTATTGATATAAGTGAAGTAGTAAGAGACTATGTGTATAATCGTTTAACACAAACAGTTACCGGTGCAACGCTCAATCATAATGAATGTAGTATTACTTATTCAAATCATACATTCAAAGATGTACCAGCAAGCGGCACTCAAACAGTTACACTATCTACAATCGAAACGGAAAACTACAAGTCTACATCGCTATCGTTTGATATTAATATTAGTAAAGCAATACAAGTTATTGACACAACTAACGTAAAGTATAAGTATTTCCAAGATGGCGCCACAGAAGAGCTACCAATTATAATTAACAGTGGTGCAACGGTCGAAGATCCAGAGCAAACAGTATCATATTCCAACAATATATATTATACAGAAGAAGAAGCCGATGAGGCAGAACTGCTTATCTACGCTGCAGAAACTACTAACTACTTGTATACCTCGGTCATTATAATAGTCGTTACAAAAACCATGCCAGAAGTTGATTTAAGTTTCTTTGCAAACCACGTGTACGTGTATAATGGGCTATTACAAACCATAACAAGCGGTGCAGTTTTAACAAAAGGAGCTGTAGGACAAGAGATTTATTATCAAAACAACACATTTACAACAGTTGCAGAAGGTAATGCACTGGTTCTAGAAGTATGCGTTGATAGAAAGGGAACATATTCGGGATATAAGTGGTTTGTGACAATCAATGTAGATAAGGCAGACACTAATATTACAATTGATGATACATTATGTGAATTTACATACACGGGTAGTCCACAAACAGTTGAATGTGGAAGTATAAACCACACTGAGACAAGTATTACTTATACAAACAACACCTTTACAACCGTTGCAGAAGGCAATGCATTGACTGTTGGATTATATGCTGAAGAAACAGATAACTATAAGTCCGCAAGTGCAACAACAACGATAATAGTAAATAAGGCAACTTCAGTTATAGATAAAACTGGTGTCTTAACAGAATATACATTCACAGGTAATGTACAAACTGTTACGGGTGCAACTCTAAACCATGATGAAACAGAGCTAGAATATCAAAATAATACGTTTACAACAGTTGCAGAAGGTAATGCATTAAACGTGGTAATAAAAGCAATTGAAACTGCTAACTATAAAGCAGCAGAAACATCGCTCACCATTATAGTTAATAAAGCTACATACAATATGGAAGGCGTAGTATTAGAAGGTATGACCGTTGATTACACTAACGATGCATACTCACTAGAAGTTGCTGGTGTTTTACCAACAGGGGTAACCGTAAATTACTTAAATAATGGCAAAGTCATTGCAGGCAACTATATAGTTGTTGCCGAATTCAGCGGAGACTATGATAACTATAATGAAATTGAAGATTTAAGTGCTTCCTTAGTTATCAACAAGATTGCATATGACTTCAGTGAACTAATTTATGTAGACACAGTTGTTACATATAATGCAATCGCACAAAGAATTACTGCAACAAATATTCCAGTTGGTTTAGATGGTATCGAGGTAGGATATTACTATGATGGAGAAAGAACAAACATTGGCGTGTCTAAACTAAGTATTCATTTTGTATCTGATTCTCCTAACTACTTTGTAGAACTAGTTGATACGGAGAAAAAGGCTGATTTAACTATTAACCCAGCTATAATAACGGTTGAAAGTGATGCGAGATATTATTCAGATTACTTAGATGTAGACTATATAAATCTAACTACAGAACATTATAAAATCTTGGGCGTACAAGGAGATGATGCAATAGGCGTTGGTTTTACAGCTAGGTTTGAAGACTTAGAAGCAGTCGGCGAAGCCGTTGTATTAATGACAATTACAAGCGTAAATAGTATGAACTATATACTCCCCGCCGACCCATATATTGTGGAGTTGCCTGCTGCAATAGTTTATCCAATAATTATTGATATTCCAGAAGAAGTTCATTTCTTTGATAATGCTGCAAAGCTCCCACAAATATCAACCACAATAGCGGGCATGGATGTTGCAAGAACAATAACCATTAAGGATAGTACAGATAGTGTAATAGAAGAAGCAATTAATGCGGGTGAGTACAAGATTTTAGTTAGAGTTTATGATGAGTACGCAGGAATTAGAACTCAAACTAGAACGATGCGTATCAACAAGATTTTACCNNAACTAGGACAATGCGTATAAACAAGATTTTACCAACAATAGAATTAATTGGCAGTAAAACACAAACATACGGAAGTTTTGTGCCGCTTGGAACTAAAGTGTCTGTATCAGCAAGTGATGGATCAGATTTGGCAACAAGTATAAAATATTCATTTGCAAATAAAACAAATCCTCCAGCTGGAACTCATACTGTAACAGCTAGCTTTAACGGCAGTAGAAATTACTTACCAGTAAGGGTTAATGAGACCATAACAATTAATAAAAAGCCTATAGGCGTGGCGGTTAGCTCTGATAATCAGTTCATTTATAACGGTAGCGAAAGGACGCTGAATTTCGCCACAACCGCAACTGCTTTAGGAGATCAAAATGTTATTTCCCTAACTTATGGTGTAGGTGGTTCAGCTATTAAGCCAGGAAGGTATGCAGTTAATGTAGTGGTTAACAATCCAAACTATGAAGTAACACATGTTGCAGGACCAAGAGAGTTGGTAATCACCAAGGTGCCGTTATATGTTTCTATTGAAAATCAAGTTGCAATAGAAAATGAAATGAGACCATTTGCAATATCGTATAGAGGCTTTGTTGCAGGCGAAGATGAAAGCAACTTAACCGAAGTTCCAGTTGCCCCAGACTGCACATCATTCAAGGCTGGTGAATACACGATTGTTGCAAGCGAAGGCGTTAGCGATTGTTACGACTTTATATGTGTGCCCCTCGAGATTACTGTATACAAGAGGGATATGAGTGCAAGTACAAGTAATGTATGTGAGTTTACTGCTAAAGGTGTTTATGATGGTAATTCGACAATAGATGTTAAGGCAGTTGATGCAAATAAATTCTTCACAACAGCTTTCACATCAACAAACAACATAACCAGTGCATATAGAATCGATGTTTCAGAAGCCCCCGAAGATGGGAAAGAGATACAAGTTGTTTATAACAATATTGGTATTAAGAAGTCTCTATTTACTGGAGCTTATTACATAGATAATGCAGGAAACAAAACACGTATAAGTAGATCAAACATAACTGATGGCTCTATAAATCTGACGGTTAGTGAAGATGGTGGCTATGTTGTTGTTTATACAAACTATCTATGGCTCTATGTTTTAATTGCTGTAATAGTACTAGTTGTCGCATTACTAATAATTAGAGCATATATGACAAAGAGACGTGGTAGAAGAAGCAGAAGAAGTCGTCCTAGGTGGTTAGCTTAAATATACAAAGGTAAACAGCTAAAGCACTGCTAAATATTCATATCTACTAAATAGATTAGAGGCGCTTTAATAGTGCCTCTAGTTATATATAAGATTATCTACGGTACAAGATAAAGCGGTTGCTTTTTCATATAAATAAAATACGAGGTGAAAGCTATAAATGAGCGAGCAAAATAAGGAAAGGGTTGATGGTGTAGAAAATCAAGCTTTGGAAAGTGTTCAGATTGAAGGAACGAACAATTATCAAAGTAGTGAAGTAATTGTAGATAGTACATACTCGACAAAGTTTTTGTATAAGTACACTTGGGCAAACACTTTTAGATTTCCAATATCGTTAATCTACATCGTAACAATACTTTTATTTATTGGAATAGGAGTGATGTATTTAGTAAAAAATGATAGTGTAAGATTACTTGGGATTGCGTTTTTTGCGCTAGGTCTTGTAATGATTCCTGTCATGGCAACACTATCAAATTACTCTATGACAAAGGGGATGAAAGAGCAATATAAAAAGTATGGACTAACAGGCGACTTTATACTTTCGTTTTATTTTGGAAAAGAAATAACGATGCGCAACTCTGTAAACAAGATGATAAGTATTTTTGAATATAAAGATGTTAAGAAAATCTATTCAGCTTTAGGACTTGTAATAATTGAAATGCAAAATGGATATAGAATCATATTAGACAGAAATGGCGTCCGAAATAATGTAGTTCAGGATATTAAAGCATATGTTTTGGATAGAGTGAAAGAAGCCAAGGTGTCATAGATATACTCTATATTTAAGTTGCTAAACAGAAATTATTTCAATTATATCGTCTTAAGAATATGGTTAGATACATAGTAAGCCTTTGCGTTTTTATGATAAATGTATTAAAGTAATGGCAGTAATTATTAAGTAGGAGGATGCTAATGGAAGACTTCAAACGAGTACTTGTTAGTTTTTTAAAAGGCACGGGTGTCAGCATTTTAGAAGCAGTTGCTGTCTTGATGTTTGGCATTGTAGTCATAAAGGTAGTCATTCTAATTTTGAGAGCGATTTTTAGTAAGTCTAAAATTGATGGCAGTGTTGCATCTTTTATTCAGTCTATCGCAACATCTATGCTTGCACTATTTTTGTTCTTTATAATAATGGACATATTTAATGTAGACACGACCCAGATAGTCACAATTATAGCAGCATCAGGTCTTGCGATTGGTCTTGCACTACAAGATATACTATCTAATTTGGTTGCGGGTGTAATAATGATATTTACAAAGCCCTTTAAAGAAAATGATTTTGTAAGTATTGGAGGAGTAGACGGAATGGTTAAAAAAATCAAAATTACAGCAACGTTATTGACATCAACAGATAATATTTCCATAAGGGTGCCAAATAAATTTGTGGTTAGTTCTAGTTTGTATAACTATTCTGATAGACCTACAAGAAGAATGGATATATCCCTTATGTTTTCTACCAAAAGCGATATTGCTAAAGTAAAAGAAATCATATTTGAGGTAGCAAAGAATACACCTGGCATTTTAGAGTATCCAACACCGGGGATTGTTATAAATGCTGTAACTGAATTGGGTATAGAAATTAAGACCAGAGCATGGGCAAATAATTCGGAGTATTGGGATGTAAGGAATGATTTTCTAGAAGCATTACTTACAAGGTTTCAAAAAGAAGGGATTACGCTTGCACGCAGGGTTCATGAGATTAGCTCTTCTACAGGTGCATCTGAGGAGGTGGAGGCATGATTAAATTAATACTTGCAATACCAGCCGATTTAGCAGGGGATTTGTGGTGGACATATCCATTAGCTTTAGTGTCAGTCATAGTCATATGCGGAGTGTTACTAGCTCTTTTAAAAAGAGTTAAACCTGAAAAAGAAGCCAATAAGCTAGTCAAAAAAGCAATAAGATATTTAAAACGTGCAGTAAAAGGGAAGGTTCGTACAGGCTTTAATACAGGCTTTAATATTTTAACTGCCAAAAACTTGATAAAGTCCGCTACATACTATTATTCTGGACTAGTTAAAGATAAAGAAATATATAGGTTTAGGGCAAAAATAGAAGTTCTAGATGAAGTAATAGCAGAAATGGGTTCGTTTGGTGAGGTAGATGAGAATGGCGATGGTCCTAACTTAGAGAAAAAACTCCCTGATATAGTAAATAAACTATCCGCAATTGTAGACTAAAAAGATTTGATTATTTGTCAACTTTCATGTTAATCGTAAAAAATTAAACCTTTATAGATTTGGTTATTATGACAAAAGAAGAGTCGTGTATTGCCACGACTCTTTTTATTTAGTTATAAAATTTACTCATGTAGTTATTACATCAAGTTTTCCTTGAGGGCTTTTCGTAGTTTTAAAATTATTGGCAAGTTAACAAGCTGAACTGCTGCAGCAAGGGCAAACATCTGTGGGGGATAGTTGTATAGAGGTTCACCAAATTGATCAACACCAGCAGGTGTTCCTAGTCTTGTGATTATAACGGTAAAGATTGGCCCTATAACCATTGGAATTAAAACCATAAATGATAGTCTTACTCCTTGGAACAGTCCTACTTTATCAACTGGTGTCCAGTCTCTAATAGATGCAGCTATGATAGATGAAAGCCCTAAAGTTGCAAACATTAGTAAAAATCCAGTTATTGCAAAAGACCATAGTGGTGTAGATACGTTTTTAAATGAGATAGGGCTAGCAAATACAGTAAGCACAGCACCTGCTATATATGTAATAAACATTGGAATGATAAACTTACGTCTGCCATATTTATCATATAAAATACCTAAAACAACACTGCCTACAGCCGCAAGTCCACCAACTATAGCTATAGCTAAAATATAGTTTGCAATACCGAGTGTTCTTTCAATATAGATAATGATATATGGCATAAAAGTATTGTTAGCAATTCCCGAAATTGCAGCAGCAAGATATGCAAAATATAGATTTTTATTATCCTTCATAACCGAAGGTTTAAAGCCATATATTATATCTTTATAGCTAATCTCTTTGTTGGGTTTTAATTCTTTACTGTCTTTAACTAAAAATAGTCCTATTACTCCAGCAAGTGAAACAAGTCCACCGATTATTAAGAAAAACATCACCCAATTACCGTTAGCAACTAGTGTTGCACCTTCTTTCCAAGCAGTGCCTTCTGTGCCATCTAGATATCGCCATTTGTCTTGCGTCATCCAGTCAAATGCGCCAAAAATAACACCAGTAGCAAGTAGGGGCATAATGGCTAAAACAGCATCTGTTGACCCTCTGTTTGTTTCATCGGTAATATCGGTAATCCATGCGTTAAATGCAGCATCATTTGCAGTAGAGCCTAACGCGCTCATTACACAGTCCATAATGACAATTATTGCTACAGTAAAGCCTATCGCTTTAGACTGTTCCATTTTAAATAATTTCATGGTGTTTTCGACAGAGATGGCAGCAAATATCATAACGGTAACGCCCCATATAATGTAACCAATACTAATTAGTTTTTTCCTTCTCCCTCGTTTATCACTAAAGATTCCAGCTAAAAGAGTAAATAGTGTAGCTACAACCGCAGACGCCGCTACCATAACCCAAATTGCAACAGGATCTCTTGTAACGGTTCGGTCCATAAAGATATTAAAGTACATGTTTTCAAGTACCCATGCTATCTGACCTACAAGCCCAAATATAACAATACTAGACCATGTCTTTGCACCTAAAGAATTAGCTTTTGATTTTCCCATATAAATACCCCTACTAACGATAATATAGAGTTATTATATCATTTAAACAACCCACATAAAAGACCACGTGTTACGATTCACTTGTTTATATTCTTGTGTCTCATTTTCTTTTAGAGCTGAAAATTAACTTATTATGTGAAAAATGTAATCGATTAATGGAACCGCAAAGATAAAGCTATCTGTATTATAACTACTATTATAATGATATTATTTATAATAATATTGATAAAATACTATTCTAATGATATAATATTATTGAATAATACAACATAATAATAAAATGGAGAAAAATGAATAAAACAATTTTATACCACGGCTCGGTTAATATAGTTGGACAACCTATTTGGGGGAAAGGGAAGACATATAATGACTATGGTTTAGGGTTTTATTGTACTAAAAACCTGGAAATAGCTAGAGAATGGGCTTGCGCTTATAGTCATGCAGGTGGTTATGTAAACAAGTATGCATTAGACTTAAAAAACCTGAACGTATTGGATTTAACTAATGAGGATTATTCAGTTCTTAACTGGATTGCGATTTTAGTTAATCATAGAAATTTTCATACAAACTCATCAGTTTCTAAAAGAGCTAGGGAGTTTTTGCACAATAACTACTATATTGATGTGAATGACTATGATTTGATTGTCGGATATAGAGCGGACGATGCGTATTTTAGATTTGCTAAAGATTTTTTAAATAACGCTATTTCTATACAAAAACTATCTAAAGCCATGCAACTTGGCGACCTTGGTAAGCAAGTGGTTCTTAAGAGTTTAAAGGCTTTTGAAATAATTAAATTTATTGATTATGAGGTTGTAGATAACATTTATTATACAAAGCGAGTGGCAAGAGACAAGCTTGCAAGAGAGGATTATTTCAAGTTAACAATAGAAGATGAAAATGAGGTTTTTCTAAGCGACATTATGAGAGGTAAAACAAATGGAATTTAAAGCTTACGACATTACGTATCTAGAAGATGTGAGTGATAATTTAGGGAGTATGCTTGAATACGCCATCGGTTTTGGATACAGCCCGACGCTAGTTTGGGAAATGTTTGTATCCTCGAAGGTAGCAACTGAAATAGAGCGTGGTAATCCCAAATATTTATCAGGTTATTCGGGCAGGGAGTACTTAGATATCATGCTCGATGAATCTCCTATACGCAGAAAAAAGTTATCAAATAGACTTTGGACAGGATATTATGACATAGAGAGCAATATGTATTATTGGGTAGGGAGTGCGCTTGCTACTTTTCAATATGAAAGTGGGATGTCATTTTATGACATTAATAAATATTTACCGCTTGAAGTTATGGTTGAACTGTATCAACCACTGCACGAAGCAGATATTAGAAAGTTTATAGAAATTGCATCACAACGAGTTCAAGCAGAAAAGAAAGATACAAACTTGAAGATTATAAGAAGAGCAACTGGCATGACTCAACAAGAACTGTCGAAACAGTCTCAAGTAGACCTTCGCTCTATACAAATGTATGAACAAAGAAGAAATGATATAAATAAAGCACAAGCAGCTACATTATACAAACTTGCCAAGACTTTAGGCAGTACAATAGAAGATTTAATGGAAAAAACAGATTGTTTACTTACCGATGAACTCAGTTCTATATAAAAAAGTCGCGTTTTCTGAACGCGGCTTTTTATTTGGCGGAGAGAGTGGGATTTGAACCCACGGCACCCTTTTGGGGTGCACACGATTTCCAGTCGTGCTCCTTCGGCCAGCTCGGACATCTCTCCAATTTAAGTAATATAGTCTATTACTACCGAAAGTTTTTCGCTAAATGAGTATAACATAATAATTAAACTTAGTACAACGAAAATTAATCGAGCACTTTGTAGCTATAGTAAACTCGGTTGTATATGATCATAGTAAGAATGGACTAAATGATGCAATTTAAATATAAAAACTTATGTGGGTATATTTTGGCTTAGACATTAAAGAGTAAATCATACTACTGTTTTGTAACAATATTACATTAATCTATAGGTAAAATCTGTGTAATAATTTATGAAATCAATGCATGATTAGATATTTTATGCGGATAGAATAGAGAATTTGTATGTTTTTGACGAAATTTTATGAAATGTTAAAAAAATTAGATTTATTGTTGACAAATACTGTAGATGTGTTATAATATTAGCAGTCAAGGTAGTAGAGTGCTAGCAAAACAAACACATATTGCCAAGACAAAAATAAGAAATAATATGTAAAAGGAGAGTAAAGATATGAAGAATTTAATAACAAGAGGATTTGATAATTTATTTGACGATGTATTTGATAGTTTCTTTAAGCCTGTTGCATATGATAGATTCGTTGCAACTGGAATGAAGACCGATATCAAAGATTTAGATGACAGGTATGAACTTGCAATTGATGTTCCTGGATATGAAAAGGAAGATTTAAAGCTTGATTTAGAAAATGGTTATCTAACTGTAAAAGCCGAAAAGTCCGCATCAGACGAAAAAGACAAAAAGGAAGAAGGTAGGTATTTAAGACGTGAGCGTTCATACTCTTGCAGCAGAACCTATTATGTAGGAGATGTTGATAAAGAATCTGTTAAAGCTAAGTATGAAAATGGCGTACTGAGTGTAACCGTTCCAAAAGAAAAGCAAAAAGTCATAGAGTCTACAAAAATTGATATCGATTAATCATAAGTAGAAGGACAACAATATCATAAAATGATTTCCTAACTAACCTCCCTCCCTTTAGACTTATCCCTAAAGAGAATGATATAAGCCAAGCGTTTTGCTTGGCTTTGTCATGTCAGCTAACATGTTTATAATTTAGT
>LSQX01018604.1_pt1 | contig 14887 bp, 12 predicted proteins | sample 654561 | NCBI WGS metagenome assembly LSQX01 (sample SAMN04489861, study PRJNA283612) | anaerobic digester metagenome | isolation source: 4 biogas reactors fed with cattle manure at either 37C or 55C with and... | place: Denmark: Kongens Lyngby | collected 2014 | reverse complement strand
TGTATAAGAGACAGCTTATTAGTGTTAACCATAGCAGTTAACACGCTTGGTGCAATAGGCATTATCAACGGGCTTTCTCAAAAAGAGGTATCAGATATGTACCCAACTCTTATTACTCCAAGCCCCTTCACATTCAGTATATGGAGCGTTATATACGCCCTTTTGATTGTTTCTGTAATTATGATGATTATTAAGCAAAAAGATTCATATTATGAAAGCGCCATAAATGAAATTTTTACACTCTTTTGGATTTCGTGCCTGCTTAATATAGCTTGGATAATTGTATTCTCGTATTTGCTAATTGAAGTTTCTGCGCTGTTGATACTTTTATTTGCAATTACCTTGGCGATGATTTGCACTAAGCTATTAAAAATTCATCAACATAAGCGTTGGCTTTTGCCCGTAAGTTTCGGACTCTACGCTGGCTGGTTGATAATTGCTTCAGTTGTAAACATAGCTTCGATGCTCGTAAAGTTACAATGGAACGGCTTTGGAATACCTGCTGAAACATGGGGAGTAATTGTGCTAATAGCTGCAATAATATTAGTGGCTCTTGTGATAATCAAAATTCGCAATGCAGTTCTAACGCTTCCTATTGCATGGGCATTTTTTGGAATTTTTCAGAATCTAAAATCCCCCAACGGGTACAACGGAGCGTATGGCCTTTTACAAACCATAGCGATAATAGGGGCGATAATTTTGGTGATATTGGCTGTAATTCAGTTTATCATAAATCGTTATGCGGTACTTCCTGCCGGCGAAAAAGTAATGGAACCACAAGGGGACAGCAAACAATAGTCCATTACCAAAAGTTGAGGCGACACCCTTTTATTCGCTTGCCGCTTTTATTACTACAACAAAGCCGTCTTAATAGACGGCTTTTTATTTTTGTTGACAAAGGTATAACATCATGTTATTGTTTTACAAGAATCTATTGATTATTACAGATTTCGCAAATAGGGGGAAAAATGGCCAATTTATCGCAATTAAAAAGAGAACGCTTATTAGAATTTCTCGAAAAACTTAAAAACGAACGCACCGACGACGATTCGCTGCGTGCCATAAATGAAATAGAAACCCATTTATTAGAAAAGAAATACGGGCTTGTTTGGGAAGAGCATTCCGAGCAGGTAGATGAAATGCTACAGCACAATATACCCGTATTTACCGAAGTAGAGGAAAGAAAAATTGAAGCGGATAGCAAACTGCCATATAACTTTTTGCTCGAGGGCGATAACCTGCACTCGCTTAAACTGCTTGAAAAAACACATAAGGGGAAAATCGATGTAATTTATATCGACCCGCCGTATAATACGGGGAAAAAGGACTTTGTGTACGATGATTGTTACATTGATAACACAGATGGATATCGGCATTCCAAATGGCTATCTTTCATGAATAAGCGACTTAATATAGCTAAAGATCTTTTAGCTGAAAACGGTGTAATGTTTATAAGCATTGACGATAATGAGCAAGCACAATTAAAGATGTTATGTGATGATGTGTTTGGTGAACTAAACTTTATTGCAATGCCAATCCATAAAAACAACTCAAATAAAAACCAATCGAAGCTAATAGGAGTCTCGACTGAATATGTTTTAGTTTATGCAAAGAAAATTGATTTTTTAAGAGTCAATGAGGGAGAATGGAGATTAAAAAAATCTGGCGCAAGAGATGTTGCTAAAAAGTTTAATCAATTAAAGAGCCAAGGTCTTAGTTTAGATGAGATTGAACAAGATATAAAAGATATGTATAAGCGTCCAAAATATAGCCATCTTAGCCGTTGGAACAAAGTTGACGACAAAGGGGTATATAAGGATTCTGACTTGTCAAGAGCGAATGGGTCAAAAGACTACACAATTATCAACCCTAATACTGGCAAACCTGTAATGATTCCAGAAAGAGGGTGGGGAAAGTCATATGATGAGTTATTGAGACTTCAAAGAGAAAATCTAATTTGGTATGGAGATCCCAAAACTCCACCTGGAATGAAGTTATATATTGAAGAGGATACGGAGTCCGTTGTGGATAGTTTCTGGTATTATGACAACTCGATTGATACAAAATTCTTACGAAATATGTTCGGTGAAGATGTATTCAACAATCCTAAACCACAAGCCATGATTGAGGACATTTTATCTTTGATAAGCAAGCCTTATGCTACCGTTCTCGACTTCTTTGCTGGCTCTGGCACAACGGGACACGCAGTTGTGCAGTTAAACAAGGAAGACGGAGGCAGCCGCAAGTATATCCTCTGCACAAATAACGAAAATAATATTTGTGAAGAAGTAACATACCAAAGGTTGAAAAACATACAAAACGAGTTGCCGCACAACCTAAAATACTACAAAACTGATTTTATACCCAAATTCGCCGCAGACGAAACGCTTGTATCTGTAAAGATGTTAAACCATGTAAAAGAGCTTATCGAATTAGAAAATGCTTGCGAGGTTGACGGAGTAAACAACGCAATCATTATTAACGAAGAGCAGCTAAACGAATGGCTAAAAAAACCGATTAAAAATGCAAATCTTTTTATCTCGAGCAATCTGTTACTAAACGCCGAACAAAGCACGATTGTAGAGAAGGAAGAGATAACCGTTATAAATATCCCCGAATACTACTTTAAAAGTGAGCTTAAGGAGGCTGGAGAATCATGATTTTAACATTAAAAGATTTTCAAGAAAAGTGCGTGGATTTTTTAATCGATGCAACCGCAAGTGGCAAGGAAAAAATAATTGTTGAAAGCCCGACGGGTAGCGGAAAAACGATAATTCTCCTCGCCTATATCGAGAAATATCTCTACATGATAGACGATGCCGTTTTTGTTTGGCTAACACCTGGAAAGGGCGAGCTGGAAGAGCAATCGCTTAAAAAAATGGAAAAATACTGCCCGTCTTTACGTGTTGGCAGACTACAAGATGTAATAACGGGCGGCTTTCAAAACGGCGCAACCTATTTCATCAACTGGGAAGCGATTACGAGAACGGGCAATCGTGCAATCATTGAAAGCGAAAAGAGGAATCTTTTTGAGAGAATTGCAGAGGCGCATAAATCGGGGAAGTCTTTTATCATTATCATAGACGAGGAACACCAAAACGATACGCATAAAGCCGATACTATCATAGCCGCATTAAATGCTACTAATGAGATACGGGTATCTGCAACACCGAATAATAGGGCAAACGATGCGTACTATCGCATAGATGAAATCGATGTTATCAACGAAGAGCTGATTACAAGAGCCATGTTTATAAATTACGAGCTAAATGAAGATGTTGTTAGCAGTATAAGCCACGAAACCGATTTGCTGCTTGAAAAGGCGGACGAAATTCGCAGGCAGATTCAAAAAGCCTATGACGAAAAAGGCGAACATGTAAGACCGCTTGTGCTTATTCAATTTCCAAATATGAATGATGACCTAATTGAGCAGGTAGAAAACACATTAGAGCAGTTGGGTTATACGTATAAAAACAAGATGGTGGCAAGGTGGTTTTCTGCGGAAACTAATGCAGAAAAGAAATCAAAGTGGCTTGGCAAAATCAATATCGGTGTAGAGGATACGCCAGATAGCATAACAAATAATGATGCACAACCCGTTTTTCTGCTTTTTAAGCAGGCGCTTTCTACGGGTTGGGATTGCCCGAGGGCAAAAGTGCTTGTAAAACTGCGTGAAAACATGAACGAAACCTTTGAGATTCAAACGCTTGGAAGGCTTCGTCGTATGCCGAAGCAAAAGCACTACGGGGAAGATATTTTAGATTGCTCGTTTGTTTACACCTTCGATGAAGATTACAAGCTAAAAGTCCTTAACGAAGGCGCATATGAGACAAAAAGGTTATTTATAAAAGACGAAGCAAAAGCAATAAAGCTGGTAAAAGAGGTTAGAGAGCAAAACGAAAACTACACTGATGATGTAAAGATAAGGCAAAGAACGCACGATTTCTTTAAAAACAAATATGTCTTATCTAACATAAAAGAAGATAACCAACGCAAGCTTGAAAATGACGGGTTTGTTTTTGGCACTACAATAATCCGCAACTATTTGACGGGGCGCTATACTAAACTAAAAGATATCGGGCAAGACGACAGCAAAATGCAGGAATACCATACCGAGGTAAACCTACACCAACATGGAATGGATAGAATGCGTATAGTGGATGAATTTAAAAAATATGTAGGGCTGTCCTATGAGAAAATGTTTACGATACTAAAAAATCTGTTTTTGCGTGATGCAGGAACGGAAAAGGTAAAATTGCTTAACCTAAGTATGCGTGAATTTACGGCTTTTATAATCAACAATCAGCAAAAACTAAAAGAGGATTTAAAAGAACTTGATGCAAAGCGTGGAGAACCTATCGAAAAGGGATTGATTAAAGCAAAGCAAGAAACATTTACAATACCGCTACAAGAGGCATACCGATATAAGAAGAGCGAATCGGATAATAGAGTATACAACAAAAATGTTTATAAAGATTATAACAGGCAGATGACGGTAGAGGGTTTAAGGTCAAAGCCTGAGCGAATTTTCGAAGAGTATTGTGAAAATTCAAGCAAGGTAAAATTAGTATATAAAAACGGTGATAAGGGCAACCAATATCTTTCCGTTTTATACACCGATTACTTTTATAAACAATACCTATTTTATCCCGATTATGTTATTCAACTTGCTGACGGTACAATTTTCTTAGCAGAAACAAAGGGCGGAGAGTATTATGGCCAATCCAAAAACATAGACAGGCAAATAGTTAACAAATACGATGCCTTTAAGATTTTCTGCGAAAGCCATAAATACGCATTCGGGTTTATTCGTGATAAAAACGATAAGCTGTTTGTTTGCAATGGTGAATATGATGACGACATGAACAACACAGAAAGCTGGAAGCCGATAGAAGATATTCTCTGAAACGCATAATAAAAAGCCGTCTTAATAGACGGCTTTTTATTTCAACATTGCTTACAGCTTACAAAATCCTCTTGCACTCCAAATAATACCTCTTCTCATGTGCCTCGCCCATCGAGAAAGTCTTTCTTGGCAACGCACCCTCACGCATAACCGTAGGATACAGCATAGCTTTGCTCATAGGTGGCAGCAAAAAGCCCAAGTTGCGGTTTTTGTTCGAAAGCTCCTCAACAATCGCATCGCCATGCACATAGTCGATTTGCGCCTTTGTGAACTTTCCATCGTCAATCATAGCGTCTAAAGCAACTTGCAATGAGCCAACCTCCAACTGCGCCTCGGGGTTAAGCACAACAAAGCTACCATAATAGCCCTGTGCCATAAAGGGCAACACGTGGATATTCTTATACTTGCGATAATTTGCAATATGCTCTTGAAGCTCGTTTTTATCGAATGTTAGATACATCTCGCAAACCTCACAATGTCTTTCCAAGTATTCCTTGAGAGTAATCAGCGTTTCACGTGGTGGAACATCAAAAATTACCCTGTGAATAGGCTCGAACTCGATTCCGTCATCGTGCAGGTTCTCAATCTCAACCAAAGCAAAGCGCGCTGGGTGGTTCTCCTGCTCTTCTTTGCTTAAAGTCTTCTTCATATCCTCCCAAGATGCCTTTGCGGTTGCGAATGAATGGTTGCCATCGCCCAAAGCAAATAGCAATGGGGGTAAGCCGTCAACCGACTTTTTCAGCGCTTCCATATTATCAACGATTGAATTAAGTGTAGTATCATCGTTAATCAAGTAGCCGCTTATATGACCGCCGTTTTGCATCAAATCAAAATCGTATAGCTTTTCTGCCTTTGTAGCTTCGAGCTTCTCAAAAACAGGCTCGATAACCGTCTTGTCGGGGTCATCAATGAGAACGAGTATGTGGGGCATCTCAATGGGTGCATCTTTTCGAATCTTTTGGCGTGGAGGAATGCGCTCAACAATCGTTCCCTCGGTTGCACGAATAAGTGTTGTAGAACCCTTGTTGTAGTCGTAGTTTTCAAGGTCTAATGCCAGCACTAAGCCCTTGCGACTTCTACCGTTGGAAATCCTGTTAATCAGCACGAATCCGCTACCTTTATCCTCAAGTATGCCGTTTGAAAGATACTCCTGCATGGCAGCCCTGATTGCAGCAATCTTTTCTTCCTCGCCGGGCTTTTCTAAGTACAGCTCGGGTAGCATCAAACGAAGTGTTGAAGGAGCATTACCCACGATTTTCTCCGTTTCCTGCCAATACTCTGGTTGGGAAGTGTATTGGTCGCAAGCTACAGTTGCCCAAAGCGAATAATCCGTACCCTTTTTAGGTAGCAGAATGTTTGGGGCTACAACGCCAATTCCGTTCTTTTTCAACATTTTGAACCTCCAAATAATTTATTATTGCCCAATAGGCTTGTCCTTTTTTACTTTACAGGCTTTATGGCAACAGTCCTTTAGCCTTGGTATTCCCTTGCTTTTTCCTCGCCATGCAAAACACGCAATGCGCCTTGGCAAAGTGCCAAAAGCTCATCCTCGCCTGGATAAATAGTTACAGGAGCAATGAATTTCACGCGCTCTATTATCATTTTAGTAAATACTTCCGAATATGCAAGTCCGCCAGTTAGAATAATCGCCTCTACGTTACCATTCATAACGGCACTCATAGCACCAATTTCTTTTGCGACATTGTATGCCATAGCGGAGAAAATCAAAACAGCCATTTCATCTCCTGCAAGATATAGGCGTTCAACCTCTCGCATATCGTTAGTGTTCATGTGAGCGCTAACTCCGCCACGCTTGTTTACGAATGCCAACATATCCTTTTTTGTATAATCCCCAGAAAAACACATCTTTATGATTGTGTCCGCCTGCATTCCGCCGCAACGCTCGGGAGAGAATGGACCTTCGCCATTGAAGCCATCGTTTACATCAATAACTTTGCCGTATTCGTGTGCGCCAACTGTGATTCCACCACCCATGTGTGCAACGATTAAGCGACAATCGAAATAGCTTTTGCCGTTTTCCTTAGCATACTTCCTTGCAACTGCCTTTTGATTCAAAGGGTGAAATACGCAAGACCTATCATAGCCGGGAATGCCCGAAACCTTGGCTATGTCTATTCTCTCGTCAACCACAACGGGATCAACAACAAAACAGGGCTTGTTATTCCTATCCGATAATGTTTTTGCGAACAATCCTCCCAAGCATGAAGCGTGATTAGCGGCTTTTGTGAACTTCAAATCATGAACCATCTTATCGTTTACGGTATAAACTCCGCTTTCAAGTGGCGAAATAATGCCGCCTCTGCCTACGTAAGCGTCCATCGAGTCAATATCTATGCCCTTGTCAGCCAATAATTTTGTGATTAATGCCAAACGCATATCTGCTTGGTCGGTAATTGCACTAAACTGGTCTAATTCTTCTTTTGAATGGCGAACTGTACCCTCAAAAATCAGTTTTTCATCTTCAAAAACACCCACCTTGGTTGATGTAGAACCGGGGTTAATGCAAACTATTTTGTACTTCATGTGCGAACCTCTCCCTAATTTTTTTCTGAGAATCTACCCGTAACATTATATCAGATTTTGCAGATATGTAAACCATGAATGTGATAAAATCACTATTTTTTTCCCTTTATTAATGTAATAATTACTTGACAAATAATAATATGCATGGTATAAATAGATATTATATGAAAGATTGTATATTGCAGCAACAAAAATTGCTGTCAATTACAATACGATTAGGGGTGTGCGTTATGAATAAACAGTTTTCGAAACGCGGATTTACGATTATTGAAATTGCTATCGCCTTGATAGTAATTTCTATTCTTGCTGCGATTTTTATCCCCTCCTTTCTAAGCGTTGGTGTAAATGCCGACCTGAAAGCCGACCGTGCAAATTGTGATGGAATAAATCTTGCATTAGATGCAGCCGAAACGCTTGAAAATGTTAGTGAAGACGTACATGAGTTAAGGCAGCTCCTTGCAGAAGGCGGCTATGGCGTAGATGGGCTGACCATGTTAACACTTGAAAATTGCTTGTTATGGGATGCAAGTTTGAATCGTGCCTTGATTGTTGACATTGAAAACGAGTTGGTTGTTTATCCCGAAAGATACATTAGCGAGCAGAACACAGGCGATTGGTACGATATTGCTACAATGCAGAGATACCCATGCCCGGATGTTATGGCGAGAGAAAAATTCGTAGAGTTGGTTAAATTCTATCGTGGAACACTCGAAAACGCTCCAAAGTACACTGGCGAACAAGCAAACAAACGCTATGCGATTATGGTAGCTGAAATGCGTGAGGTATTTAGAGGATTCGATAAGTCTGCCGTATGCTATGCGGTTTACGACAGGGATTCGGAAAGACTGCTAAACAACGTTCTTAAGGGCTTTCAGGTTGCGAAACGAACCTTTGCAGGCACAATTCCATTGGACGAATACAACACTATGGACGCAGAAGCCTGCACAATCGTGGAGATTGCCAACGAAGAGGGCTATGTTATCGACTTTTTTAACGGCTACATCGAAAATTTAGGTGCAAACACCCACTATTTCTATAAAGACGGCAGGTTGGGCGGAGAGCTTGACACCGTAAAGTATGTGGATAGTGATGAGTTAATCTTTGAAGAGGGCGTTTTTATTTTCCCCGTTTATAGCGAGTTCATTGTAAATGAGGGACTGTTCTACACAACCTCGTATTTCAGCGTTGAAATCGTGCAAGGTAACTCATAAAGGTAATAGGTAGGATAATTGGGAATACGGTTAGATAAGCATTTACCCGACAGGAGCAAAGAAAAGGGCGTTACAATATGGAAGTTGGCAATATGGGTAGTTATTGCTATAATACTTATTGTAACAATACCAAAGGCAGTAAGCTATATAAAGAACTCAATAGCGAATACTGCAAGGGCGAAAGCCGAAAAATCACTTACGCTATTTATGTTAGAGAATGGTGCGAGTGTAAACGACTACACAGCCTTTGTCGTAAGCTATAAAGACAAATATTACGTGTATTGGTACGTTGACGCCATAAAGGCTTTGGCAGGATTTGATGAATTAAGCGGTTTCCAGCCACCTATTAAATTTCCGGAAGGCATGGAATACCCTTTAACCATTAACCCGTTTTGCACGGAGTATCAACTTAATGATAACGGCGCATGGGAGGTGCTAACCTCCATCAATGCTGAATCTGGTTTCGAAAGCTGTTTTGAAGCAGACGATGCGGTTGTAACCTTTTGGCAGTTTGACACCAAGACTTGGAGAGAAAAGCCGCCAACAGGTGTATGTATAATTACAATGTCTGTGAATGGCGACAGCATTAAGGCGACTCGAAGGAGTTAAAAAGGAAGAGTTAATATGATTGTTAAAAACCTAAAACATAAAAAAGGTTTTACATTAGCCGAAATGATAGTAACGTTAGTTGCTTTTGGAGTGCTATCGGCAATGATTGTTGCCTTTGCGACAATGATAAACAAATCTATTCAAACCGAAAACCTCTCTACAAAAAGAATAAATGAAATTGGCGAGCTAAGAACGTTTGTTTCCGATTGGTTCTATAATTTCGATAATAGCGACTTTTATGTGGACTCGGTTAGATTCGACGAATCAACCACATACGACTTTGAATCCGATACATATATCACTCAATCGATTAGCGAGGTTATTGTAATGGTTGACCCCGATTTATTGGGAACAGGCATTATATCCCCCGAGTACAAACTTATTTTCACAGGAAACACGCTTACTGCGGGCTATGGCTATGGCTCACAGGAAAGTGAAGAATATACTTCCGACCTAATAGAAGGCGTAAGCTTCGATTGGGACAAAGAATTAAAGCTAATGAAGTGTAGTGTTATCTTCAAGGACATCGAAAAACCGTATGTCTTTGTGCTTTACAAACATTCGTAAGCTAAGATGATTAAGGAGAGAATGAATGGCTACAGCGAGCAATGCAGTAATAGGGTTTGACATACAGAACGCACTTATTAAGGTGCTTTATGCTACCAACTTGTCAAAACCAAGCGTCGAAAAAATACCCATAAGCGACGAAGCTGCACAAGCATACGACTATGTGTCGATGTTGGAATCCGCTTTTTCTGAATACCATAAGCTAACCGATTTACAAACGGCAAACACAACCCTATTGTTGCCCGATAACCTTGTGGGAATCGACTTTATTGGTATTCCGATTATGAAAAAGGCGAAGATGGCAGAGGCACTAAAAACGGAATATAACGGATTATTCAGAAACCATGAGGATTTGCAATGGATAAACTATGTTATTGCTTCCGGAAAAAAGAGTGCGATATATCAAGTAGTAATGACGGATAAGCCAACCTTAAATGCGATTAAAGCCTCATTAACGGGCATAAAAGTTACGCCTAAGTTTATATCGCTTGAAGCCGCCGCAACTATGAACGCCGTTTTCCAACTGAAGCAAAAGATAAGGCGTAATAGCTTTATGTTTGTGGATATAAAGGAAAAAATAACGAACATTTTCGTCTGCGGCAAAGAGTATTTGATGGGCTATTTCTCATTGCCCTTTGGTTATGAGGTGTTGAGCAGGGAAGAGGTAATTGCCGAAAACCTACTATATGAGCATGACGTAGCTGAGCTGGCAGTTATAAATGCTACCGAGCTTGCAAAGAAGAAAAAGCTTACGGTTGACCAAGAGGAAGCGGAGTCCATAGCCGAGCAGTTAGAGGAAGAGGCTGCAAAGGCGGCTGCGGAGGCAGAAGCACAGGCTGAAGCTGAATATGCCGAAGAAAAAGAAACTGAAGAAGCGAAACCCGAGCAGGACGATTATTTCAACGACGAAGAGGAAGCTGACGAAACTCAAGCTTTGGCTGAAAAGATAAAAAAAGTGGGCAAGGTTTTCACGAAAAAAATGCCGAAGCGCTTGCCTATGTTCATGCAAAGACCTATTCCCGAAACGGAAGAAGGCTACATTTTAGAAAACTTCCGCTTATTTGAAAAGCGGATACTCCTGTGCAAAAGGCATTGTGATTATGAACAGCTTATGCCAAAGCCTGAGTTCATACTAATAAATTTGCCTGAGGAGTTTGAGTTTGTAATTGAGGAATTAAATAAAGACGAGGATAGTAAGGCGGAGTTCAGGTTTTTCAATGCCCAGAAGGACATTAACCCCGAAATACTTGATAACTTAGAGCTTTACGGCGGCTTATTCTTTTCCTCCTTCAATAAAAAGTTAGTATTATAGAGGAAGTGGTATGATGGCGAATAAATCTAAAAAGGGATTTACATTAGCTGAGATTATGGTGGCGATGGCAATTGCGAGCATAATTTCTTTCGCTGCACTGTCAATCATGGTTTTGTCAAACTCTGTAAGCAAAAAGGCGACATTACGCTTTAATCTTGTAAGTGAAATCGATAATTTAGTAGAGTGCTTCAAAGCATCCGAAAACCTAACGGAATTTGAGGAAGCAATAACCTTCTACTATATGCCAAGCGATTCAACTCAGGATATTAACAAGTATTTCGTAAAAAGCATTGCGAACGGAGCGGAGCCCACAGATTTCACATACACATACAGAATATTCTTTACCGAAAATAGATTGCCCATAATGATTGAGCCTATTCTCGTTGAAATTGTTGACGGTAAAATGGTTTACACAGGTGCACATTCCTTTTATATAGAAATAAAAATAGAAATATCCACCGACCCGGCAGACCCCTATGCTATTTTTAGCGCATACGGAAACAACATGAAGAATTCCGAAAAAGAACTCTATTCGATGAAAAATGAAAGAGCTTTTAGAAAGAATGGGGTGTTTATAGATGAATAAACTGCTTAAAAGCAAAAAAGGAATGGCTTTGGCGAACACCATAATTGTGATGTTTCTTATTCTTATGATGTGTACGCTTATTATGTCATTAACCGTTTATGGAACGAATGTAGCGGCGTTTGCTTCAAAAACCTTCGAGCATGAGATGGATTTAGATGTTATTGGTTACGACTTTTTGAGATTATCCACAAACCTACTCAAAGAGTACACAGAAACGCAAATGCTTGATGAAGACGGCAATCCTATGGTGGATGAGTTTGGTACACCCGTTTATAAGTACAGCTATGAAAAGGACGAAATGGGCAATCCCAAGACTGATACCATTGTTTCATTCAATAGAACGATTAAAGTTGCAAAAAAAGGCACTGAATTTACGATTACGGTAACGAATAGAGCGGATACGGTTCTGCTAACCGTAGTTTATAAGCAAACGGCTGAGGGCAATCAAGTAACTTGTTGGGTTTACGGCGAAAGAACGCAAGGGATTTCGCAGTGATATATGAACAATTTTAAGGAGAAAAATGTATGTTAGAACAGTGGCTACCGATTATTTATATCTTCACAGGGCTTTTAGGCTTGGTGATAGGAAGTTTTTTGAACGTGGTAATTTACAGGGTTCCACGCAAAGAAAGTCTCAGTTTCCCTGCATCGCATTGCCCGGGCTGTAACAACCCAATTAAATGGTATGATAACATTCCTGTGATTTCTTATATGCTTTTGAAGGGCAAATGCCGCAGCTGCAAAGAGAAGATTTCACCAAGGTATTCGATAGTTGAACTGTTAAATATGCTCCTTTGGCTGGCTTGTGTTTTCTTCTTGATTCAAAACAGCACAACCTTCTTAGGCGAAGGCATAACAATGGAGAATGCAGTAGGCTATGCATTGGTTGCAATGGCTTTTTGCTCAACGCTTTTGGTTGTATTCTTTATCGATTTAGAGCATACATACATTCCGGATAGATTTCATGTAATAGTGCTTGCTTTGGCAGTTATTGCGATTTGCTTGAACGCCTTTGTGCCGAGCTTGAATGACGGAATAAAGTTCGCAGACAGGCTGATAGGCGGCTTCGGCGGCGGCACACTATTCCTAATTATCTATTTCGGCTCCTATTTAATATTAAAGCGTGAAGCAATGGGCTTTGCCGATGTAAAACTTGTAGCGGTTGCAGGCTTGCTATTGGGTTGGCAGAACACAACACTTTCCATTTTCTTAGCGGCTGTTTCTGCTTGCGTTGTATTGGCAGTTCCACATTTCATGGGCAAAAAGGATAGGTTTAAGGAATATCCCTTTGCACCCTATCTCACAGGCGGAATGATAGCGTCGATGTTTATTGGCAAAGCATTGATAACTTGGTATTTGAGCCTTATGCCATAATATACGCTAAAGGCTTAGGAGGAGGACAATTTGCAAAAATATAAATATCAAGCCATTAACATAAACAAGAAGAAATTCAGTGGTACGTTTTTGGCTGAAAGCGAAGACCATTTAAGAGAGGAGTTGGCTAAGCAGAATCTGTTTTTGATTTCTGCAAGGGCTGTTGCCGATACAAGTCCCAACGCCTTTTTCTCGACCTCCGGCAAGGTTAAAATTTCTGAAATAACGAACTTTTGCCGACAGTTCTCGATTTTAACGAACTCGGGTATTTCGATTGTTGACAGTATAGGAATGTTGAAAGAGCAATCCTATACGCCCTTGCTCAAAAAGGTTCTCGATATGGTTCACGAGGACGTAAAGGCAGGGCTTTTGCTTTCAGAAGCATTAGAAAAGCACCCAAAGATTTTCCCGGAGTTCTTTCGAAGCATGACCTACGTTGGTGAGATGTCTGGTTCACTCGATACTGTTTTGAACGACTTAGCGAACTACTACGAAATGGATGACAAAATGCGTCGTCAAATGAAGGGCGCTATGGCATATCCTTTGGTGCTTGTTGGTTTGATGGTTGCTATTTTGGCGTTGGTTTTCGTATTCGTTATTCCTACGTTCCAAGGCGCATTGGCAGATATGGATGTTGAGATGCCTGCATTGACTATGGCAATTTTCAATATGTCTGGCTTTATCGTTGATAACTGGATGCTGATGTTCATAATTGTTATTTTAATAGTTGTAGGCTTCAGAGTCTACGGAGGCACAGCAAAGGGCAAGGAAAACTTAGACCGATTGAAGTTAAAGCTACCTATAGTGAAGAATATTAACACAAATATTATCGCTTCCCGCTTTGCACATGGCTTTGGATTGCTTCTTGTCTCTGGTATGGACTTAGTTGACTCCATGAAGGTTATGGTAAACGTATTCGGAAACAAAGATGTTGAAAAGCGTTTCGGTTTGGCGATTGATGAAGTAGAAAAGGGCTCATCGCTTACTACTACTCTGAACAAATACGAGATGTTTCCTCAAATTATGTTGCAGATGGTTTCTGTTGGCGAAAAAACAGGTTCGCTCGACGAAATTCTCCCTCGTGCAGCAAAGTATTATGACGAGCAAGTAGAGATAGCCTTAGGTTCGCTAACCACAGTATTGCAGCCCATTATGTTAGTAGTAATGGGTGGCGTTATTGGTGTTGTATTTATGGCGGTTTACGGACCGATTCTGTCAATCATTCAAACGATTCAATAAAATGAGGTGTAAGCATGAATTTAAACTTTGAGCTTCTGCAATATTACCAATTTAAGAGGGTAATAAAGAGGAAGGAAAGAAACATAATATTTGCCGAATGTGAGAGGTTAGGGCTTCCCGTTGAAAAGTACATGATAGCTAAGCAGTACGCAACGGAAGTTTCCGCCTTGCCTGCGCTCGGTGAATTTTTATCGCTTCCTTATGCGGAAATGGATATGTTTGATGTTGACAGGGAGTTTCTCGACAAGTTTAGTCTTGCCCTTATGAAAAAGCACAAAATCGTTCCCGTTTCTGTAGATAAGAATGGCATATTGCTTTTAGCTGTTGGCAAGCCCTTAGACTTCGTGGCAATGTCAACAATAGCTACAATTTATACAGGCAAAATCGACTATGCCTATGTTCCCTCCGTTCAAATAGATGTATTTATTGACTCTATTGCGGCGGTTTTATCCACCACAAGCGCTTTGGAATCGCTTCAAAAGGATAAGGACCAAGCGTTGGTTGAGCAGGCAACGGCTTCCGATATTGAAATAATGCTT
>LSQX01003754.1_pt1 | contig 14887 bp, 8 predicted proteins | sample 654561 | NCBI WGS metagenome assembly LSQX01 (sample SAMN04489861, study PRJNA283612) | anaerobic digester metagenome | isolation source: 4 biogas reactors fed with cattle manure at either 37C or 55C with and... | place: Denmark: Kongens Lyngby | collected 2014 | reverse complement strand
AACAGCCGCCGCAGCGCGAGAGCGAGGATTGCGGCGACGATGATGGCGGCCACCAGCATCGCCGAGGGCACCATCGCGAGCGACAGCAGCCGGTGCACCAGCGCGAATGGCTCAGTCCGCGTCAGTTCGCGCGCCATCGTCGGCAGCAGGTGGGCTGATGTCAACCCCTCATCGGAAGTACTGACGTACGCAAGTTGCTCTGTGAAGCTGGGCAGCCACGGCGCGAAGACCGCGGCTGCAACGATCCATGAGGCGACGAGCGGACCCGGCCTGACGGTGCGGCCTCGCGTGCGGATGGCCTCGAGGGTGAGCAGCAGATTCGCGCCGGCGATGAAGAACGCGGCGTAGTAGAACGTGAGCATCGCGAGACCCTGTGCGAGGCCCGCGAGCAGCCACTCCCAGAGGCGACCACCATCGCTCCGCAGGATGCGCGCGAAGAGGTACACGGCGGCGGCCACCCAAAGGATCATCAGCGAGTAGTTGCGTGCTTCAAGTGACAGGTAGACGAGGCGCGGCGACAGCGCGACGATCAGCCCCGCGCCGATGCCTGCCGGGCGACCGGACACTTTCCATGCGGCCGCGCAGGCGAAGAGAGCCGTCCCGATTCCGGCCAGCACCGAGGGCACTCTCACCCAAGCATCCGAATCGCCGAGGCGCAGCCACAGATGAAGCAGCAGGTAGTAGAGCGGCGGATGGATGTCTACCTCGCGCACTTGCTGCAGCACGGACTCGATGGGCCGCTGCGCGAAGTCTACGCTGTAGATCTCGTCCAACCACAGGCTGTCGCCGATGGCGGGTAACCGCACGGCCGCGGCGATGACCACGATGATGGCGCACAGGCCGACGTCTCTGAGTGTCACCTTGGGAGCACATCTCCCGCATACTGAGGGTGTTCCGCCTGAGACGGCAGCTTCGCCATCTCCGGGATCATCTCCTTGCCCCCCGCCTGCAGGAACGACCACGGGACGCGGCGAACTCGTCCGCTCACAGGGCCTGCCCACCGAAAGGAGCGCGCAGACTGTTGGCTGAGACGGATATCTCCACGCGACTGCGCCCGGCGCCACTGTCGCTGCCCGCGATCATCGCGTGGTCCCTCGCCCTTGCGTGCATCTACACGCTGCTGTCGGGCTACGCCTTCGGCGCGAGCGATCCGGTGGAGCAGCTACCGCTCATCGAGCGCGCTCTCGACCCATCCTTCTGCCCCACCGACTTCTACGTGAACGCCAGCCAGGAGTTCAGCCCGCGCACATACTACGTCATGCCGCTGGCGGCGCTGGGCAGAGTGATTCCGCTGCACCTGCTCATCTTCGGGCTGACGATTCTCGGCAATGCGGCCATCGTCTTCGTTACATTCTTTGCCGCGCGTGACCTGATCGGCGGAGGTGACCTCGTGCCGATGATCGCCTGCACGATCATGGTCGCGGTGTCGGGAGTGGCGCCCGGTGGGGCCGCGCAGCTTGTCTACCGCGAGGTCGTGCCGGGGACGCTGGCGATGCCACTTCTGCTGCTGGCGCTGTGGGCGGCACTCAGAGGGCGTTTTGCCGCAAGCGCAGCCTGCGCGCTGGCCGGGTCGGTCTTCCACCCGCTGCTGGGCATCATGACCGGCGCGGTTGCGATCTTCGGGGCGGCAGTGGCGGTCGCGTGGAGACTGCTTCGGCCGACAGAGGAACGCCCGCAGCTTCGCAGGTCGTTGATCGCGGCTGCGCTATCACTGGCAGGGTTCTTGCTGCTGAGCTACCTCCTGTGGTTCCGTGGCTACAGCCAGGAGCTTGACGCTCGCGAGTTCATCGACATCCTCGTGCGCTTCCGTGCGCCGCATCACTACCTCCCGAGCGCATTCGCGCCTCTGCGCATGATTGACCTGTTCGCCTTCTTCATCGCGATGGCCATCAGCCTCAGGTGGTTCCGCAGGCGACAGGAGGCCTCAGGCGCAGTCGCTGGCGGCGTGGTCGGCATCGTCGCGAGCGTCATGCTGCTGCTGCTGGGCGGCTGGTTCTTCGTCGAGGTGGTGCCGATACGCGCCTTTGCGGCAGCGCAGGCTTTCCGCTTCGTCTTCATCATCAAGTGGCTGGGCCTGCTGCTCTTCGCAGGCACCATCGCGCATGCGTGGCGGACAGAGGAGCGGAGCGCCGGGGCTGGGTGGATCATCTTCGCCTCACATGGTGGCCTGCATGGCAGCAGTGTGCTGGTGGGGCACGCGGTGGAGCTATTGCGGCGAAGGCTCTCCGGGCGCCTGCCTGTTGAGGCGCTGGCGCTGCTTACCGCCGTGGGCCTATCAGTTGCGACGGGTCTGTGGCTGTGGCAGCCTGAGCCCTGGGAGGCGGCGCTGCTGGCGGTCTTTGCGACGCTCGCTCTCCTCGTGCTGGCGGCTCGGCGAGAGTGGCTGCGCATCGCCATGCCCATCGCGTCCGTGATCCTGCTGGTGGCGCTGCTGCAGGTCAACGCGACGATGCATCTGCCCTTTGTCGGAGCGGCGCTGCGGCAGGCGACGCCGAAACTGACGATGGAGCGGACCCACCCTGAGATGGTGGGCGTTACCCGTTTTGCTCGTGAGGCCACCGAGCCCGATGCGCTCTTCATCGGCCCGCCGGCATCTGCGCACTTCCGGCTGATGGCGCGCAGATCACTGGTGATCGACTTGAAGTGCATCCCGTTCAGCGATGCCGGACTGGTCGAGTGGTATCGCAGGATCCACGACTGCTACGGGCCGATCTCCGCTACAGGCTTCTATGCATGGGATGAGGCGGAAGAGCGGTGGCAGCAGGTGAGCGACGTGCGATTGCGCGCGATTGCCGGGGCCTACGCGGCGAACTACGCGGTGCTGCATGCGACGACTCCTACCGAACTGCCAGAGGTGTATTACGACGCCCACTGGCGCGTGGTGAGCCTCAGCGGCGGGGAGTGACGCTACTGCTCGGGCTTGCGTGCTACGGCCACTATTGACGCGCCGATCGGCAGCGAGATGTAGCGCATCAGCCACGCCTCGATGTCCAGCAGCCGGACCAGCATCCAGTTCAGCGGCCCGGGCAACCGGAACAGGGCCGTCTGCTTCGGACCATTGTCCTTCCCCCGCATCGCCTCCAGCAGTCTCCGGTAAGCCACTGAGGCAAGAATCGCGGGCATGGCGATCGCGACCGCCTTCGAGAAAAGCTCTATCCGCAGGCCTGCGCCCTCCACCAGGTCGCGGAAAGGGCGCGGCTCATAACGCCGCAGGTGGTCGAGGGCCTCATCATGCTCGCTCCAGAGCCACTGATGCGCGGGGACCGTCAGCACGCAGATCCCTCCGGGGGCCAGCACCCGCGTCATCTCGGCCATCCCGGCCTCATCATCGGGGATATGCTCGAGCACGTCGCAGCTTATCACGACGTCAAAGTGCTCGTCGGGGAAGCCCATCTCCTGCACCGGCGCCTCCTTGAGACGCTCGAAGCCGCGCTGCCCGCACATCTCCAGCGCCTCGGAAGCGACATCGCAGCCCCACAGTTCGCCCATTCCCTCAAGGTGCGAGAGCGTTCCGCCGGTGCCGCAGCCGGCGTCGAGGATCCGCAGCGTGTCGCGGGGCGGCGCAAAGCGTTCGATCAGCCTCCGCACCAGCCGCCGCCTGCCGACGAACCACCAGTAGCTGTCCTCAAGTTCGTACATACGGCGCAACTCGCTGGGGCGCATTAGCAGCTCCGACTGCGGAGATGGATGGCATCCGGACGGGACTTGCGGCACTTCTCCTCCCGACGCGGGCGTTCCTTCACACAACGCGGCCACATCAGGATGAGAAGCGGCGTCCCGCGCTTCATGTTGCGGGACGCCGCTGTGTTGACAGAGGTTCAGTTGCGGTCGCTACGACTGCCCGCGCTGAGGCACCGCGCAGTAGCGCGCGTCCGGCTCCATCTCCGGCCGCACGGTCTCGATGAACTCGTCGAGCGAGATTGCGCCGAGATCGCCCTCACCGCGCTTGCGCACGGCCACCCTCTCCGCCTCCTGCTCCTTGTCGCCAAGGATGAGCATGTACGGGACCTTCTCAAGCTCCGCCTGGCGGATCTTGTTGCCGAGCGTGCCGCTCTCGGTGTCTACCTCCACGCGCAGGTCCTCGCAGCGCAGCCGGTAGGCGATATCCTGAGCGTAGTCGAAGTTGCGGTCGTTGATCGGCAGGATCTTCACCTGCACGGGCGCGACCCACATCGGGAACTCGCCCGCGCACTGCTCGATGAAGACGCCCATGAAGCGCTCGATGCCGGCAAGCACCACGCGATGCACCATCGCCGGGCGGTGCTCCTCGCCATCTTCGCCGATGTAAGTCATGTCGAAGCGCTCAGGCATGTTGAAGTCGCACTGGATCGTCGGGCCCTGCCAGAGGCGGCCGAGGGCGTCCTTCATCTTGATGTCGATCTTCGGCCCGTAGAACGCGCCGCCGCCCTCATCCACTTCCCACGTCAGGTTGTTGGCCTCAAGTGCGCCCTTGAGCGCCTCCGTGGCGTCCTCCCAGACGCGATCGGAGCCGACGGACTTCTCCGGCCGCGTGCTGAGGAATACCTCATACTCATCAAAGCCGAAGACGTGCAGCATGTCGTCGGCAAACTCCAGTACGCCGGTGATCTCATCGGTGAGCTGATCCATCCGGCAGAAGATATGCGCGTCATCCTGCGTGAAGCCGCGAACTCTCAGCAGCCCGTGCAGCACCCCGGACTTCTCGTGGCGATAGACCGTGCCGAGTTCGAAGTAGCGCATCGGCAGATCGCGGTAGGAGCGTGTGTGCTGCTTGTAGATGAGAATGTGTCCCGGGCAGTTCATGGGCTTGATGCCGTATGACTGCCCCTCAATGTCCGTGTAGTACATCGGATAGCCCTGCTGGGCGTGGCCGGAGGTCATCCAGATGTCCGACTTGATCAGGTGCGGCGTGCGAACGAGTTCGTAACCGCGGCGGACGTGCTCGTTCGTCGCAAACTCCGTGATCAGATGACGCAGCATCGCGCCCTTCGGGTGGTAGTAGACCAGCCCCGCGCCCGCCTCTTCGTGGAAGCTGAAGAGGTCGAGATCGCGTCCGAGACGCCGGTGATCGCGCCGCCGCGCCTCCTCGATCAGGTGCAGGTGCTCCTCAAGCGCCTCCTTGCTCGGATAGGCCGTGCCGTAGATGCGCGAGAGCATGATGTTCGCTTCGCTCCCGCGCCAGTAGGCGCCGGCGACCGACAGGAGCTTCACGTGCTTGATGCGCCCGGTGCTGGGGACATGCGGCCCCCGGCAGAGGTCCACGAACTGGCCATGCTCGTAGACCTTCACACTGTCATCCTCGATCTCGTCAATCAGTTCGAGCTTGTAGCGGTTCTGCTTCTGCTCGAAGATGTGCTCGGCCGCGGGCTTGTCGAGCGCTTCACAGGAGAAGGGCTGATCGGCCTTGATGATCTCCTGCATCTTCTCCTCGATGGCGCGCAGATCGTCCTCCGTGAACGGCGCGGGGACTTCGAAGTCGTAGTAGAAGCCGTCCTCGATGGATGGCCCGATCGTCGGCCTCGCCTCGGGGAAAAGCTGCATGACGGCGTCGGCCATGATATGCGAGGCCGAGTGCCAGTAGACATGCTTGCCCTCCTCCGAGTCGAAGGTGTAGACGGAGAACTTCATATCCTCGTTGATGGGCGTGGAGAGATCCACGACATCTCCGTTAAGGCCCGCGGCAAGGGCGGCTTTCGCGAGGCGCGGGCCGATCTTCTCGGCGGCTTCGAGAGCCGTAGTGCCGCGCGGCACCTCAAGTGGTGTGCCATCCGGCAGCGTCAGCGTGATCTTGTCGCTCATCTTCGGCTCTCCTTTCATGGACGTAGCGTCTGTGACTGCCGTCTTCCGTCGTCGTTTGCCGTAGCCGTTCGGAGCGACGCATCTGCCGCTCAGATGCGTCGGCCGTTGCCGTCGTCGTCTGCCGTTGCCGTTTTCCGTTGTGGTCCCTGCGCCCTCGCAGGGGGGCGCGAAGCGCCGCAGTCGCGTATTGTTGTCTTCCATGTGCCACTGTCGCCCCCGCCCGCACATCCGACGGCAAACGGCATGACAGGCTGGAAAGCCTGCCCTACGCACGGCAAAGGCAACGGCGGCAGGCTGCAAAGCTGCCCTCCATCGCTTCGGACAACAAACAAAAACCCCCATCCATGAAGGATGCGGGGCGGGAGTGTCTTCATGGATATTGCCGGCCATACCAGGGCCGCGTTACTGCTCAATCGACCGATTGATGTGTCCGGTGGGCGCTGGGGATACGGCCTGCAGGCCCACCGTGTTGCTCATTTGTAGCTGTCGGCATTTTTCGGACGGACGTCTCAGGCCCCACCGCACCGCCGCATGTCATGGTGAAACGTTGCAGAAGCTGCTACGACTCACCCCGCACTGCCGTTTATCAGATGGTGGGCGCTGCAGGATTTGAACCTGCGACCTCCACCGTGTCAAGGTGGCGTTCTCCCCCTGAACTAAGCGCCCACCCACGAGCGTAGAAGTAATTATACCAAGCGAGGGTGCGGATGTAAAGGTCATTTGCGCCGCGTGGTTATCCTCGGCGATGATTTGCTGGCACAGGTAGCGTAACCGGCGGGAACATCCGGGGCCCGTGGCGAATCATACGCCATGAGACGCACCGAAATCGCCGCACGATGAGAGGGGACCTTCCAATGATGATCCGCAGATCGCTGATTGCCATGCTGCTCGTCGCCGCACTGGCTCTCCCGGCGCTGGCGCAGGAGACCGCCCCGGCGCCAACGCCGGTGGACACGCAGGTACAGTCAATCGCGCTGTTCAAGAACGGTTTGGGCTTCTTCACCCGCACCGGCCCGCTGCCCCCCGCAGGGTCAATGATCGAGTTCGGACCGCTCCCCGCCGCCGTGCATGGCACGCTCTGGCTCGGCTGGAGCGACGGCGTTCAGTTCACGAACCTCCGCTCGCAGGAGGTGGCGGCCAGTGAGACGCGCGATGCGCTGTCCATTGATGAACTGATCCGCGCCAACATCGGCAGGCGCGTGCGGGTCTACCTCCCGGGCGAGGATGACAGCATCACCGGGACGATCCTCTCCTACTCGCAACCCGAAGCGCAGCCGCCGGTGAACCCGTATGTCTCGATCATCCCGCCCCGGCCCGAGGGGCAGGGCGTGATCCTCATCAGCACCGACAACGGCACGCTCGCGCTGGCGCCGAACCAGATTCAGCGCATCATCTTCCTGGACGCGCCGACCACCAATGTGCCGGTCGATCGCAAGCACATGGCGATAACGGGCTGGTTGGCGAATGCGCCGCAGAATGCCACGCTCTCGGCGAGCTACCTCACGCGCGGGATCACCTGGGCGCCAAGCTACATGGTGGACATCTCCGATGATGAGCGCGCGCTGCTCAGCGCCAAGGCAGCGATCATCAATGAGGTCGAGGACATTGCCGGGGCGCGGGTGGAGCTTGTCACCGGCTTCCCGTACCTCGAGTTCCAGGACATCATCAGCCCGCTGGCAAAGAAGGAGGACCTCGCGGCGTTCCTCAACTCGCTCTACCGCGGGCAGTCCGGACAGATGCGGCGTGAGGCGGCGACCATGGCGCAGGTTGCTTACAATATGCCGGCCGGTCCGATGGGGCCTTCCGGGGCTGCTATGCCCGATTACGGCGCGCCTGTTGAGGGCGTCGAGGCCGAGGATCTGTTCTTTTACCCGATCGAGAACGTGACACTCGCGCGAGGCGATGTCGGCTACTACCCCCTCTTCTCCCAGCGTATCCCCTACGATCACGTATACACGTGGGAGATCGGCGACTACATGGACCAGTATGACCACTACCAGCCGCGCGATGACGGTCAGCAGCAGATCGTCTGGCACAGCCTGCGGCTGACAAACGAGACCGGAATGCCGTGGACCACCGCGCCCGCCGAGACGGTGCAGGACGGTCGCATCCTCGGTCAGGCGACGCTTCACTACACCCCGCGCGGCGCAAAGACGCTGCTGAAGATCACCCAGGCGCTGGGCATTCAGCCTGAGGAGACTGAGGTGGAGATCGCGCGGCAGCCGAATGCGCAGACCTTCATGGGATCGCGCTACGACCGTGTGACCGTCCGGGGTACGCTGACGATGCGCAGCCACATGGACCGCGAGGTCAGCGTCGAGGTGACGAAGCTGCTGACGGGGGAAGTGACAGAGACCTCACCTCAGGCGGAGGTCGTGAAGCTCGCGGCGGGCCTGCAGCGGGCCAACCCCCGCTCGCGCCTGACGTGGGAGATGCCTCTCCCCGCCGGTGAGACGGTACAGATGACCTACGTCTACAACGTGTTCGTGCGCAGCTAGATCGACCGTGAACGAACGCGCGTACAATGCGACGGGGCCAGCCTGAGATCGGCCGGCCCCGTCGTAGAACACCATTCGCATCAGTGCGGCATGAAGATTGATGCCGCGATGCCCGCGGTGGCCAGCAGTATGAGCATCCAACCGCCCCACTGGCTCACGCGCTCCGATAAGTGCTGCACATCGTGCTTTGCCATGCCCCTGCGACCTCCCCTGACACACCTTCGACGCTGTATTGGCAGCTTACCCAGCGCCACGTATAATGCCCACCGGGGTATTCACCTAAGATGCCGCAGGGGTTTCATGGAATTCGCCGCAGAATCACATCATGGCGCCACCGGTTCGGCATCAATCCGATAGACGCCGCCCGCGATGGCGACAAGGTAAAGCTCACCCTCCCAGTCCTCACCGAAGGACGTGACCTGGTGCCCGGTGTGAAGCGCAGCCTCCGCCTCCCATGCTCCCGCCGTCTGCCTCAGCCGCCAGATAGTGCCGGCGCAGAAGTCGCTGAAGAGGTAATCACCTCTGAGCGACGGGTAGCGCGCTCCGCGATAGACGTAGCCGCCGGTCACCGAGCAGACCCCGTTGTGCGAATACTGGTAGATCGGCAGAACGGTGCCGGAGGGATCACAGTTGCCGCCGCCAAAGCAGACATCGCCCTCGAGGATCGGCCAGCCGTAGTTGCCGCCCGCCTCCACCAGATTGATCTCCTCCACAGCATTCTCACCGACATCTCCGAGGTAGATCCGCCGAGTGGTCGCGTCGATCGAGAAGCGCCAGGGATTTCGGAAGCCGTACGCGTAGATCTCCCCGCGCGCAGCCTGGTTCCCGACGAAGGGGTTCCCCGGCGGGATGCTGTAGGGGTTGCCGCTGTCCACGTCTATCCGCAGCACCTTGCCGAGGAGGTCGGTCAGGTCCTGCGCGTTCTGCCGCGCCACGACACCGCCGCCATCGCCGGTCCCGATGTAGAGCAGGCGATCGGGGCCGAAGAGAAGCAGGCCGCCGTTGTGATTGAGCGCGGGCTGATCGTACTGCAGCACCACGCGTTCGCTCCCCGGATCGGCCACATTCGGGTCCCCCGCGGAGACGCGGAACTCCGACACGTACGACGTGAGCCTGCCGCTTCGCTCGCTCACGAAGTTGACGAAGAAGCGCCCGTTTCTCTCGTAGTCAGGGTGGAAGGCGACCGACAGCAGCCCGGCCTCACTCTGGTTGATCACTATGCCCGAGAGGTCGAGGAACGGGCCGGGAAGCACCTGGCCGTTCTCAATGATCCGGATCGTTCCGCGCTGCTCAGTGACGAAGAGCCGCCGGGTGCCATCGCCCGCATGCGTCACGTAGTTGGGGCGTAAGAACCCATCCGCGATCAGCGTCAGCGTCAACTGCAGATCAACGCCGGGAGGGTCATCTTCACCATCACCACCCCCACAACCGCCGAGCACGATCGCGGGCAGGGCCACGACCAACGCGAGTATCAGCCACGATACGGCATGACGCCAGACCTTGCTATCCACCTCAACCGCCTCCTCAGTGAGGACATTCCGCAGATCATGTCAAGTAACTGATTCGGCGGCCGAGCGCAACTCCCTGCCCGGCAGCAGTTGCGCAACGGGAATCACTCGCTGAACGATTTGCCCTCCGCTGCCCTTGACGTGAGGCGGGCAGGTGGTCTATACTGCGCCCAAACTTGATGCCACACCCCACAGGCTTCGACGGGGAGGAGTAGGCGGCCCCGCGCGATCAACAGAGAGCCGGCGATGTGCTGAAAGCCGGTGTTCGCGTATCCGCTGAACGTCGCCCCCGAGCCGCAGCGCCGATAGATGCACCGTAGGCGCTGCCGACTGACGGTCGTTACCCCGTCCAATGAGAGCCGGCCGGATGGGATCAACTCCACCGATGCCGGAATCAGGGTGGTACCACGGGAGCTACTACACAGCCTCTCGTCCCTATGCGGATCAGCTATTCCGCGGCACGGACGAGGGGTTTTTGCTTTAACGGCCGGCAATCGGCAATTGGCAATCGGCAATCGGCAATCGGAAACGGCTAAGGCAACGACCGGGAACGGCTAAGGCAACGACAGGGACGGCAAGACAACGGCACTGCAAGGCAACGACGGCGGCCGAGTTAACGACGACAACTCCAGGGGACGGCAGTCGGGGGACGCGGAGACGGCATACAGTCAGCAGGAAGATTAGTTCAGATAGACTCAGGAGGGCACAGCCATGCGCAGCGACCGCGCAAAGTCAGGACTCGACAACGCAGCCTCACGAGCACTGCTCCACGCCTGCGGGGTCACCCGCGAGCAGATGAAGAAGCCGTTCATCGGTATCGCGAACGCCTACACGGACATCGTCCCGGGCCACGTGGGCCTTCAGCGCCTCGCGCGAGCCGTGGAGCACGGTATCTGCGCCGGCGGCGGCGTCCCCTTCAACTTCGGCGTGCCCGCCATCTGTGACGGCATCGCCATGGGCCACGCAGGGATGTTCTACTCCCTCCCCTCGCGGGAACTGATCGCCGACGTCGTCGAGTCGATGGTCGAGGCCCACGCGATGGACGCAGTCATTCTGCTCACCGACTGCGACAAGATCACGCCCGGGATGCTCATGGCCGCCGGACGCCTCGATATCCCCGCGATCCTCGTCACCGCAGGCCCGATGCACTCGGGCAACCTGCGCGGCAAGCGCCTGTCGCTGGTACGCGACACCTTCGAGGCCGTCGGCCGCTATCAGCGCGGGGAGATCGATGACCAGGAGATGTGCGAGCTTGAACTGCGTGCCTGTCCCGGTGAGGGCTCCTGCCAGGGCCTCTACACCGCCAACACCATGCAGTGCGTGACAGAGGCAATGGGCATGTCGCTGCCGGGCGCAGGCTCCGCGCTCGCCGGCACCGCCGAACGCATCCGACTCGCCTACGACTCCGGCGAGGCCATCTGCCGCCTCGTCGCTGAGAATGTGACCGCGCGCTCGATCATCACCGAGGCGGCAATCCGCAACGGTATCCGCATCGACATGGCGCTGGGCGGCTCGACAAACTCCTGCCTGCACATCGCCGCAATCGCCTACGAGGCCGGTGTGCCAATCGAGCTTGACTGGTTCGACGAGATCTCGCAGGTCACGCCGCAGATCTGCAAGCTCCGCCCGGCGGGCGAGTACATGATGGAGGACCTGCACAACGCCGGTGGCGTCCTCGGCGCCATGCAGCGACTGGGCGACATGATCGAGGACAACCCGACCGTCTCCGGACGCAAGATGTCCGAGCAGATCAAGGCGGCTGAAGTGTGGGACGACGACGTGATCCGCAGCACCGACAACGCCTACCGCGAGACCGGCGGCATCGCCGTGCTGCACGGGAACCTCTGCCCCGATGGCTCCGTGATCAAGCAGTCCGCGGTGGCCGACTCGATGCGGCAGTTCACCGGCAAGGCCCTCTGCTTCGACTCCGAGGAGGATGCCATGAAGGCGATCCTCGCCGACCGCATCCCCGACGGCTCGTGGGTGATCGTGCGCTACGAAGGCCCGCAGGGCGGCCCCGGCATGCGCGAGATGCTCAATCCCACCGCGGCGCTGACAGGCATGGGCAAAGAGGAGACCGTCGCTCTGCTGACCGACGGCCGCTTCTCCGGCGGCACTCGCGGCCCGGCAGTTGGCCACTGCAGCCCCGAGGCCGCAGTCGGCGGCACCATCGCCCTGATCGAGGATGGCGACGAGATCGCCATCGACCTCGATGCGCGCACGCTCGAACTGCTCGTGGACGAGGCCGAACTTGCCCGCCGCCGAGAGAGTTGGGTGCGGCCCGAGCCGAAGATCAAGACCGGATGGCTATCGCGCTACGCGAAGCTCGTCACCAGCGCCAACACCGGCGCTGTGATGACGACGGAGTGTAACGAGTAGGAGGGGCGAGCTTCCTTGCTTGCCCATTGGAAGCAGTCACTATCAGTCGCAGGGATGATTCTGATGTCACTACGAAAACACATGATCCTGTCATCTGTTCATAGGGGCGAAGGCCGGCGGTAGCCGGCCCTTGCCCCCGCAGGGTGTGGCTGCAAGGGTGGTCCCGGCAGGGCCACCTCGCCCACCGCTGACGCGCTCGCAACCAGCTTTCCGTTCAGCGATGGACTGAGGAGTGCTACCTATGTCACAGGAGATGATCCCCGGCGCGCAGGCGCTTCTGCGCGTGTTTCAAGAGGAGAACGTGGACGTTTTCTTCGGCTACCCCGGAGGATCCGTCATCCCGATCTTTGACGCGCTCGTGGACGCCGAACATGTGCGCCATGTGCTGCCCCGGCACGAGCAGGGTGCCGCACACGCGGCCGACGGCTACGCTCGCGTGACGGGCAAGACCGGCGTGTGCATGGCCACCTCCGGCCCCGGCGCGTGCAACCTGGTGACGGGCATCGCAAACGCATACATGGACTCAATCCCCATGGTCGCCATTACCGGCCAGGTCAAGACGAATCTCGTCGGCACGGATGCCTTTCAGGAGGCGGACATCACCGGCGTGACGATTCCGATCACCAAGCACAACTATCTCATCAAGGACCCGCATGAGATCGAGCGCTTCCCCGACATCCTGCGCGAAGCGTTCTACCTGGCGCGCTCAGGCCGCCCGGGGCCAGTGCTGGTGGACATCCCGTCCGACGTCGCCGCGGGCCCGGTGCCATGGGTGCCACGCAACATCGAGGGCCTCGATGGCTACGAGGAGCCGCCGCTGCCCTCCGACGCGGAGATCGACCAGGCGGCGGAGATGATCGAAAATGCCGAGCGCCCGGTGATCATGATCGGCGGCGGCGTGGTGCACTCGGGCGCGCACGAGGAGATACGCGCGCTGGTGGACAAGTGCAACATCGCCGTGGTGCATACACTGATGGCGAAAGGCTGCTTCCCGGAGACGCATACGCTCTCGATGGGTATGCCTGGCATGCACGGGATGTCCTCCGCCTCCTATGCACTGCACAATGCTGACCTGCTGATAGTGATCGGTGCGCGCTTCGACGATCGCATCACCGGCGACCTGAACCGCTTCGCGGTGGGAGCCTCGGTCATTCATATCGACATTGACCCGGCGGAGATAGATAAAGTCCGCCACGCGAACGTGGGCATCGTGGCCGACGCAAAGGCCGCTACAAGGGCGCTGATCGAGGCGGTAAACGCCCGCGGCGCCGGCGAGTGGGAGGAGCATTTGCAGCAGATCAAGCTCGCACACCCGCTCGGCTACACCGACGACCAGGAACTGATGCCGCCGCAGCTTGTGGTGGAGAAGCTCTACGAGGTGACGGATGGTAAAGCGATCGTCACCACAGAGGTGGGCCAGAACCAGATGTGGGCGGCGCAGTATTACCCGCTGGATGAGCCGCGAAAGTGGTGCACCTCCGGTGGCCTCGGCACGATGGGCTACGGGCATCCTGCCGCGGTTGGCGCGCAGGTCGGCCGCCCGGGCGAGCTTGTGGTGGATGTCGCCGGCGATGGCTCCATCCAGATGTGCATGCAGGAGCTTACCACCGGTGTAATCGAGAAGCTGCCCTACAAGATCATCATTCTCAACAACTCCTACCTGGGCATGGTGCGCCAGTGGCAGGACATGTTCTACTCCAAGCGCTACTCGGGCGTGGACCTCACCGGGAACCCGGACTTCGTGCGTCTCGCGGAGGCCCACGGGGCGGCAGGCCTGCGCTGCAAGGACCGTGACAAGGTCGTGGAGACGCTTGAGCAGGCGATGGAGGTTGATGACCGCCCTGTGATGGTGGACTTCGCCGTCGCACTCGAGGAGAACGTGTTCCCGTTCATCCCGGCGGGCCAGTCATACGATGAGATCATCCACTGCCCGCGCCGCGAGGCCGAGTAACCCGAGACCTGTACACCCGAGGAGGGTTCAGAGATGGAGATGGAACGCACACTGTCCGTGCTCGTAAAGAACCGGCCGCGCGTGCTCGCCCGGGTTGCGGGGCTATTCGCCCGTCGCGGCTTCAACATCGACAGCCTGGCCGTGAGCACCACTGAGGACCAGTCGATCTCGCGCATGACGATCGCCACCATGGCCGATCCGCCGACGGTGGCCCAGATCGCCAAACAGGTGAGCAAGCTGCATGATGTGGTGGCGGTGATAGACCACACCGAGCGGGAGATCGTGGAGCGTGAGCTTTGCCTGATCAAGATCAAGGTGGAGCGCGCGATGCGTGGCGAGCTTATTTCGCTGTGCGACGTCTTCCGCGGCGACATCGTGGACATCGGCAACGGTTCAGCGGTGGTTCAGCTTATCGGCGACAAGGACAAAATTGACGCATTCGTGCATCTGATGCAGGACTACGAGATCGTGGAGATGGTGCGCTCCGGCCGGATCGTCCTCGACCGCGGCGCGCAGAAGGAGTAGGGCGGGTAATGAGGAGGGGCCGCCCTCGCGCAGCGAGGGTCAGGTATCAGTGAGCGCAGCGAACAGATACCTGAGGTTCCACCCCGGCCCCCAGAACGCACGAAGCCGCCCTTTCTCACATTGATGACGGGGGGCCGGGGTGGAACCTTCCGCGGGCTACACAACAGCCCGCGCAACTCCCCGCGCCGCCCTTACGGGCGCCGCAGGGAGCGGCCCCTCCTACGACAACGACGCGGAGGCCGTACGGA
>LSQX01054990.1_pt1 | contig 14888 bp, 10 predicted proteins | sample 654561 | NCBI WGS metagenome assembly LSQX01 (sample SAMN04489861, study PRJNA283612) | anaerobic digester metagenome | isolation source: 4 biogas reactors fed with cattle manure at either 37C or 55C with and... | place: Denmark: Kongens Lyngby | collected 2014 | reverse complement strand
TTGAGGGGGAGGTAGTAATTCATCATGGAGAAGATACCCTTCTTCATCTCACCGCCGTACCAGGTGTTGAGAATAACCTGCTCTTTGCTGGTAACATTGAAGGCAACACAGGTGCTGGTGCGAAGGCCTAATTCTTTATAATTCTTAACCTCTGCCTTGGATGCGCAATATACTACGAAATCGGGCTCCTGGTCAAAATCCTCCTGGTTTTTCGGGCGGATGAACATATTGGTAACGAAATGAGCCTGCCATGCAACCTCTACTATGAAGCGGACCTTCATGCGGGTATCTTTGTGAGTGCCGCAGAAGCCGTCAACAACAAAGAGACGTTTGCCGCTAAGCTGCTCAAGAGCAATCTTTTTAACCTCGTGCCATACCTCCTCAGACATTTTGCGATTGTCGTTGGGGTAGCCTTCGGTGCTCCACCAAACCTCTCCGGGGGCTCCCTCTTTGGAGGTTTCGTCGTACACGATGTATTTGTCTTTCGGGGAGCGGCCGGTATAGATGCCTGTCATTACATTGACGGCGCCGAGTTCGGTAACCTGTCCCTTTTCGTAGCCCTCAAGACCGGGCTTGGTTTCCTCGTTGAAGAGAACTTCGTAGCTAGGGTTATAGATTACTTCTGTAACCCCTGTGATGCCATACTTGGCGAGAACATTTTTATCCATATGATTGATGTAAATATTTTTAATACGCTAACTAACTTATTATTCTTAGTTTCCTAAAAATCAAGGTGCAAAGATAACAATAATTAGCTACAAAAAACAAACCATCATTATTATTTATGAGGGGGAAATAGTAGAGTATTTTACTAATTAGAGAATTAGTGTGTTGAAGAAATTATTTTTTCGACATTAATAAACAATGGTGTTAAGAAAAATCTTTACTTTTGTAAAAAGTAAATAGTAATAATCAATGGCGAAAAAGAAATTTAAAAAACAGGTAAAAGAAAAAGCGATAGAAGTAGCGCTATGGGAATCGGCAAATAAGTTGCGTGGAAGCGTGGAACCTTCGGAGTACAAACATGTGGTATTGGCGTTAATTTTCTTAAAGTTTGTGAGCGACAAATTCGAAGAAAGACGGCAAAAACTAATTGATGAAGGCAAAGAGAAATACATCGAAAGACCGGAATTTTACAATATGGAAAATGTCTTTTTTCTAAGAGAAGAGAACCGTTGGACATACATTATAAAGAAAGCACGCCAAAACGATATTGCTCTTATAATCGATACTGCTTTACATTCCATTGAAAAAGATAATAAGGCTCTAAAAGGCGCTTTGCCTGACAATTATTTTTCCCGTGTCGGGCTTGATACATCCAAATTAGCCGCTCTTATCAGCACAATTGACAATATAGATACATTAAAAGATAAAGAGGAAGATGTTATTGGACGTATTTACGAGTATTTCCTGAGCAAATTCGCTATTGCCGAAGGAAAAGGGAAGGGCGAGTTTTATACGCCCAAAAGCATAGTTAATTTAATTGCTGAGTTGATTGAGCCTTATAAAGGTGTTATATACGACCCATGTTGTGGTTCCGGTGGAATGTTTGTTCAATCCATTAAGTTTATCGAGGCGCACCAAGGCAATAAAAAAGAAGTTTCTATTTATGGACAGGAATCTATCAAAACCACTTATAAGTTGGCGAAGATGAACCTTGCCGTTCGGGGTATTTCTGCCAATCTGGGCGAAAAAGAAGCGAATACTTTTACCAACGACCAGCACAAAGACTTGAAGGCTGACTTTATTATGGCAAATCCGCCTTTTAATCAAAACAATTGGCGTGCAGAAAACGAATTGATAGATGACCCGCGTTGGAAAGGTTATGAAGTGCCGCCCAAAAGCAATGCTAACTACGGCTGGATACTCAATATTGTATCAAAACTTTCGGATAACGGTGTTGCAGGATTTCTTTTGGCAAACGGAGCTTTAAGTGGTAGTGGTGATGAGTATAAAATTCGTAAACAGCTAATAAAAAATGATTTAGTAGAAGCCATTATAATTATTCCGCGTAACACATTTTATACTACCGACATTAGCGTTACACTGTGGATATTAAATAAAAACAAAAAAGCTAAAATTGTACAAGTAAGCGACAAAATAAAAAAATACAGAAATAGAGAAGGGGAAATTCTTTTTATGGATTTACGGCGATGGGGACAAGAGTTTGAGAAAAAATATGTAGAGATTACGCCAGATGAGATAAAAAAAATAGCCAACACATATCATAATTGGCAACAAGTAGAGTGTGAAACTGCTTATAAGGATATTCCTGAGTTTTGTTATTCTGCAAATATGGATAAAATTAAAGAAAACAATTACTCGTTGGTGCCAAGTAAATATATTGAATTTATAGATCGTGACAATGAAATTGACTTCGATGTTGAAATGAAACGTATTCAGCAAGAATTTAAAATTTTGATAAAAGAAGAACAAGAGTCGCGAGAGGAATTGGTTAATGCCTTTAAAGTGCTTGGTTATGAGTTATAAACGATTGGGAAACCACATACATTTGGTCGATAAACGAAATTCTGATTTGTCTGTTACAAATCTTTTAGGTGTAAATATTACGAAAAATTTTATGCCATCCGTAGCAAATGTCTCTGAGACAGATTTGTCAAAATACAAAATAATTAAAAAGGGAGATTTTGTTTATAGCTCAATGCAAGTAGGTAGAGATGAAACAATTCGTATTGCATTATATGATGATAATTGCCCTGCAATAATTTCGCCTGCTTATTTAGTAATAAGGGTAAACAATTTAAATGAGCTTTTACCTGAATTTATGATGATGTGGTTTCATCGTCAGGAAACAGATAGATATGGTTGGTTTATTAGTGATAGTAGCGTTAGAGCTAGCTTAGATTGGGAGCGTTTTTGTGATATTCAAATTCCCATTCCGTCTATTGATGAACAGCAAAAGTATGTGAATTTATATAATGCATTACAAAAGAATCAAAAAGCATACGAGAAAAGTTTACCCGATTTACAATTAATCTGTGATACTTATATTGAAAATTTGATCTGTGTTGAGCCGTTAAAGGTTCTTGGGGATTACATAGAGCAATGCGATGAGCGAAACACTGAATTGAAAATAAATAATCTTCTCGGAGTGAGCGTAAATAAAGTATTTATTAAAAGTAAGTCAAATAAAGAAAAACTAGATCTATCTAATTATAAGATTATTAAACCCAGAGAGTTTGGTTATGTAACTGTGACTTCAAGAAATGGTGAAAAGATTTCAATAGCAATTCTTGATGGTGAAGCTGGTTTGCTTTCAAGTACATATATTGTTTTCAAAGTGAAAAATGAGGAGAAATTATTGCCAGAATATTTATTTTTATGGTTTTTACGTCCGGAGTTTGACCGCTATGCCCGTTTCCACTCGTGGGGAAGTGCTCGTGAAACTTTTGATTGGAATGACATGTGTGATGTGAAGCTTCCAATTCCAGATATTGAAGTACAAAAAGCCATAGTTACTATTTATCATGCACTCGAAACACGTAGAAATATAAACAAAAAACTTGAAAACATCTTAAAACCACTTTGCTCGGTATTGATGCGTGATGTGGTGAGAGGTAAAGGACAATAAAAACTTTATAATAATAGAGAATCAAATGATTTTTGTTATAGTAGACTTTGATAATTATATTGGAACAAATGTTAATTCTTTAAAAAAAGAAGATTTGGAATTGATTTTTAAAGAAATAGTTGAACAATGTGAAAAGTATTTTTACGACTTTAGTTCTATTCAAATAAGATTATATGGTGGTTGGTATAATGCAACAACATTTACTAAACAAGCATCTTTAATTCAACATATACTCTCACAAGTGAATGTTTTTCCTAAAATAAAAGGGAAAAAAATAATCAGAGGAAACATTAGTTTGGTTTCTACATTATATGAAATTCCTTCATATAACTGGTATTACACTTATAAAGAAAAAGCGGGTATACCTCGTGTAAGGATTAATTTTGATCAAATTGATTCAACTTGCAATTCAAATAGAGAGCATTGTCCTAAATTTATTCTTTATAAGTTCACATCAAAAAAAAATAAAACATGTAGTGTCTTGGAGTGTGAAAATATACACAAAGACGTTTTTAAAGCAGTTGAGCAGAAAATGGTTGATACAATGATAGCTTGTGATGTTATGTCTGCTGTCAAAGATGATTCTATAAAGGGTGTTTTTGTTTTATCTGACGATCAGGATCATTTCCCATCTTATGCCATCGCTAGTATTAATAGTAATAAAGAAAATAAATTTATCTTAGGGATTAAAAATAAAGACTCTGAGAGATTTGATATTATTTCTAAGCTTCTAGAACCTTTTAACATTAAAATAATAACAATGACATGAATAAAGAAGAGATACGCCAAGATATTCTGGCTTTTGCTGATGATGATTCTGATGTAATTATTGAACCTAATGGTGATATTTTATTCCATAAAAATGGAACAGAGCATCTATGTTCTATTAAAACTAAAAATGGGATCCCCAAAGTTCTTTTTGATGATAGGGAAATGAACTATAATGAATTCATTTCTAAAGAGTTAGCCAGACTAGATGTGTTTGCTCAAAAAATTATAGAAAAAAGAAAAAAATTGGAACAGTTTATCGATGGGCCGGCAATTTTATATACGAATAAAAGTGAAAACGGAAAAGCTTTAGAGTTGTTAAGAAAAGAATGTGATTGTTTTTTTGAATTTGGTTCTAAAATAACATTTATTACTGCAGATGCCGGTCATGGTAAAAGTGTTTTACTAAAACAATTTCAATATTTGCAAGCAGAAAGATACTTCAGAAAAGAATCAAACTACCTTTTCTGGCATATTGATCTACAGGGAAGAGATTTAGTGCGATTACCTGAAGCAATTATGTATGATTTGGGCGAATTAAGAATGCCAGGTCTTTATTATCCATCTATTATCAATCTTGTTCAGAAAAAGATGATCATTCTTGCAATAGATGGATTTGATGAACTTGCTGCAGAGATCGGCGGGACAAATGCTATATCCTCTCTGTCAAATTTCATCAATCAAATGAAAGGATTAGGCACATTGGTGTGTGCTTCAAGAAGAACTTTTTTTGATACAGGAGACTATTTGAAAAGAACTAACATTATTAATAGAGAGAGTAACTTTGATATTTCATTTAATGAAATCAAACTAAAAGATTGGACTAAAGATCAAGTAGTTGAATACTTTAAGATTTTAGCGTATGATGATCCTGACAAAATATATCAGCAAATTTTTAATAGGTTGCATCATGATGCTAACCATCCAATTTTGACTAGACCATTTCTGCTAGCTAAGTTAGAACAAGCTTTGGATAGTGACGTTTCTCAAATTAATTCATTTTTTTCCGATAAAAATGAAAGTAAAGATGGAGTGTCCATCATAGTTGAATCTTTTATGAAGCGAGAGGTAACTAAATGGAAGGATAGAAATGTCACTGACCAAGAAACAGGAAAACCATATTTGTCTTTTGAACAACACATACAGTTATTATCAAGTATTGCTAAAGAAATGTGGGAATCTAGAAAAGATTACATCACAAAAGAAGAGATAGAGTTTTATACTGTAATGTTGGCTGATGAATGGGGGCTTTCGGAGGACATAAAAAGAAAAGTGGTAAGATTTGCTTCTTCACATGCATTTCTTATTCCAACAGACGAAACTTTACTTCAACGAAAATTTGACCATGAGGAGTTTAGACACTATTTTTTAGCTAGAGCTTTGGCTGAAATGATAACTAAGAGTGCCAAGACTAATGATTTCTTTAAAATAAAACGTTTCTTATATGTAGATCAGCTTCCAGATTCAGTTGCTTTATATTGTTTTAATTATATAAATAATAGAAAAAATATAGCTCAAAGGATTATTGAAGGATTTGTAGAAATTGTTAATAATGAATGGAAACCAACATATTTACAAATAAATATTGGGACACTAATTCCTTCTTTATTACATAATTTATATAATGATACCAAAATATTGATAAAATCAAAGATTAATTATTCTAGTCTTGTTTTTGAATCAAAAAACATCCAAAATATTATGTTTGAAGAAGGGGTATTTATTAACATAAGCATTCGAAACACTAAATTTAAAAACATAGAATTTGTTAATTGTAATTTTAATGAAATAAGGTTCGAGGAGGATTCAAAAAATTTATTTGAAAATGTAATATTTAGGGATTCCGATGTGAATTCAATAATTATTTTATATGAAGGACAAACCAAAGAAATTGCGTATGCGCCAAAACGAATAAAAGATTTACTACAGCAAAAAAATGTAATAATAGAAACAGGTGAAGAGGTTTTGGATAAAGACACCTCTATCACCACGTCAGTTTTTAAGAAAACCCTTATGAAGTTTATTTTTAAATACAACAAACAAATGATACAATATGAGAAAAACATAAGGGAAGACAAGTATGTTGGTGGTGATTTGGATTTGATTTTCAATAAAGTAATTCCATTTCTAGAGGAATACAAAATAATAATGGAGGTTGAAACTAAAATCTCAAAACAAAATAAGTCAAAGGCTTGGAGATTATCTGTTGATATAGAAGAGTTGTTGAAATGTGATAGAGAAGAGGATTGTGATAGTATGTTTTATAACTTTTGGAAAAAAGTTAATGAACACAGTTAATTATGAAATTCACCGAACATAAATTAGAAACGACCTTTATCGAACTGCTTTCGCAAAAGGGTTATACACACAGCACAGGTGTTTCGGTGTCACGCGCCTCGTTGGAAGAGGTGCTGATAGAAGATGATTTGCGTCGGTTTTTACTTTCAAGGTATAAGAAAAATAGACTGACGGAAAAAGAAGTTGATGCCATTATTCTGCATTTAAAATTACTTCCTACTAATGCTTTGTATGAAAGCAATAAGCAGTTTATCCAGATGCTTTCTGATGGTTTTATTCTACAACGAGAAGACCCTGCGCAAAAAGACATCTATATTGAACTCATAGATTATAAAGGACTAGAAAAACATCTGCCCCCTAAACCAGGAACGGCTATTCACATGCTTGCGGAAAATATAGATGAGCATTTACCGGAAAATAATATTTACCGTTTCGTAAACCAAATGGAAATTATGGGTTCTGAAAAAAGGATTCCCGATGGAATTATTTATGTGAACGGATTGCCTTTGGTGGTTTTTGAATTTAAAACGACTATTGAAGAAAACACCACTATTTATGATGCTTATAAGCAACTTACGGTGCGTTATCGTCGCGATATTCCCGAACTTTTCAAATATAATGCCTTTTGTGTTATTAGCGATGGTGTAAATAGCAAAGCGGGTTCTTTTTTTGCTCCTTATGAATTTTATTACGCTTGGCGGAGGGTGGCAGGTTTTGCAAAAGATGTTGACGGGATTGACAGTATGTTTACTATGATTGAGGGAATGTTCGATAAAAAACGTTTTCGGGATATTCTTCGCAATTTTATTTTTTTCCCCGATACTGGAGATGACGAGAAAAAGAAAATTATTTGTAGTTATCCACAATATTATGCTACTCGTGCATTATTTAAAAATATCAAACAACAACAAAAACCTCACGGCAGCGGAAAAGGTGGAACTTATTTCGGTGCAACAGGCAGTGGTAAGAGTTTTACGATGCTTTTTCTTACACGTTTGTTAATGAAAAGCGAATATTTTGCCACTCCCACTATCGTGTTGATTACAGATCGTACTGATTTAGACGAACAACTCTCTGAAAAATTTGTAAATGCCAAAAAATTTATCGGAGATGATATGGTGGAAAGCGTGATTAGTCGTGCTGACTTACGTGAAAAACTAGAAAACAGGCGGAGTGGTGGCGTTTTTCTTACTACAATTCAAAAATTTAATGAAGATACTGATCTGCTTTCTGATCGCAGTAATATAATTTGCATTTCAGATGAAGCACACCGTACGCAAATAAATCTCGACCACAAAATTCGTGTTACTGAACAAGGAGTTATTAAATCATTTGGCTTTGCCAAACATTTACACAATTCGTTACCCAATGCCACTTATGTGGGTTTTACAGGAACGCCTATTGATGCCACTTTGGATGTTTTTGGCCCGGTGGAGGATGCTTACACTATGACCGAATCGGTTTCTGATGGCGTTACCGTACGCATTGTTTATGAAGGTAGAGCTGCCAAAGTGGCGTTGGATAATAGTAAGTTAGAAGAGATTGAGCGTTACTATGAAGCAGTTGCCGAAGCAGGAGCCAACGAATTTCAAATTGAACAAAGTAAAAAAGAAACAGCCAAGATGAATGCTATTCTTGGTGATCCAAAACGCTTGCAGAATATTGCCGAAGATTTTATAGAGCATTACGAAAAACGCGTTTCTGAAAAAGCATCGCTGAAAGGCAAAGCGATGTTTGTTTGCTGCAACAGGGAAATTGCTTACGCTTTATTTAAGCGAATTATCAAACTTCGCCCCAAATGGAATGAAATACGTGCTGCAGAGGAGGGAGCAGAACTTTCAGATGAGGATAAAAAGAAATTAAAACCAATCGAGCGAATAAAAATGGTAATGACTCGTTCTAAAGATGATGAAAAAGAGCTTTGGGATTTATTAGGGACAGAGGAATATCGTAAAGAACTTGCTAGGCAATTTAAAAACGAAAAATCCAACTTTAAAATCGCTATTGTGGTTGATATGTGGATCACGGGTTTTGACGTGCCTGTTTTGGACACCATTTATATTGATAAACCTATTCAGAAACATAATCTAATACAAACTATTTCGCGAGTGAATCGCCGAGTTGAAGGTAAAAATAAAGGTCTTGTAGTTGACTATATTGGAATAAAGAAAAAGATTAATGAGGCGCTTGCCCAATACGACAAAATCGACAGTGAGAACTTTGAAGATATTTCTCAATCTCTTGTAATTATGCGAAACCACTTGGATTTGCTTAAAAGCTTGATGCATACATTTGATGATACAAAATATTTCAATGGTTCATCTTTGGAGCAATTGAACACTCTAAATATGGCTGCTGAGTTTGTCCAACAAACCAAAGAAAAGGAAACTCGATTTATAGGGCTAACAAAACGTTTAAAAGCAGCTTATGATATTTGTGTTGGAAGCGAACAAGTAAAGCAAGTCGAGCGAGACTATGTGCATTTTTATTTAGCTGTTCGTTCTATTATTTTCAAGCTGACAAAGGGAGATAATCCAGATGTGGTACAAATGAACAACCGTGTGCGCGAAATGATTGAAGATGCTTTACAAAGCAACGGAGTGGAGGAGATTTTAAAAATTGGGGAGGAGCCAAAAAGTGAACAAGACCTGTTTGATGAAGCATACTTGGCTAAAATCAATAAGATAAAACTACCAAATACGAAAATTAAACTATTGCAGAAACTATTGGCAAAAGCTATCGGGAGACTACGAAAAGTAAATCGGATAAGAGGAATTGATTTTAGTCGTAGAATGCAACAATTGGTTGACCAATATAATGATCGTTCAGAAAATGATATTTTGCGAAGTGAGGTATATGAAGAGATGGCTGAGCAGCTTACCTCTCTGATTTGGAATATACATAAAGAATTTACAGCTGGAGAAGAGTTGGGAATTGATTTTGAAGAAAAAGCCTTTTATGATATTCTGAAAGAGTTGTGTATTAAATACGACTTCACTTATCCCAATGACAAAATGATATTGTTGGCGAAAAAGGTAAAAGAACTTGTTGATAGCCAAGCCCGCTATCCTGATTGGAATAAGCGTGAGGATATAAAAGCATCATTGAAAGCTGAATTAATTTTATTGCTTGATGAATACAACTATCCACCCGTTGAACGAGATGAAGTTTATCTGGAAATTTTTGAGCAAGCAGAGAGTTTTAAGAAAAATAGAAGTTGACACTTTGAGGAATGTTTCGAAATAAAAACTACCCAAGAAAAAGCCCAAGAAAAGCTAAAGAGACCTTCCGGAAAGTTCCAAAGATAATTTGAGCAAAGGTGTAATAAAAACCAATAAAAGTGATACTTAAAATCATTTGTTTCTCTATCTTTTTTATATGCCTTAAATAGTGTGTCTTTTGTTATTTTTTATAAATAATTTGTCGTGTAGTTTGGGGAGAATTCAGTATTTTTGTAAAAACACATTTTATGATAACAAAGGACGAAATCCAATATTTTCTTTCCACTACAGAAAGCTCGCATGTGGAACGCACCGTATCTACCAACGATATGGATAAGTTCTGTCAGGTTATCTGCGCCTTTTCCAATGATGTTTCGGGAAGCGGGGAGAATGGCTATTTAATTATCGGGGCACAAGATAACGGAAAGCTATCGGGATTAAAAGTGGATGACGATCTTTTGCTGAAAATATCCAATATCCGCACTGACGGTAATATTTTGCCACAGCCAGTTATGAGCGTAGAGAAATTTACTTTTGATGATGGCGACTTGTTGGTTGTTGAGGTTCAGCCTTCCGATTTTCCGCCTGTACGTTATAAGGGGCTCATTTGGGTAAGGGTTGGTCCAAGGAAAAGTTTTGCAACAGAAGCTGAGGAGAAAATCCTGACGGAACGCCGGTTGTCCAATGTTCATACATTCGATGCCATGCCTTGTTTGGGCACAAGCATCGATGATTTGGATGTAAAACTTATCGAAAAAGAGTATCTGCCCCAAGCGGTAGCAGAAGATATACTTGTAGAAGATAAACGTTGTATAGAAGATCAGCTTGCATCGCTTGGATTTTATGATTTGCGTTATAATTGTCCGACTAACGGAGCTATTGTGCTGTTTGGGAAAAATCCTGAACGTTATATCCCCGGCTCGTATGTTCAGTATGTTCATTTCAAAGGTAAAGACCGTGCCGGAGATATTATTAACGAGTATAAATTCGCAGGAAATCTTTGTAATCAGCTTCGTAAAATCGACACATTTATCGAAACCGGTATTGCGAAAAAACGCCCGATTCCGGTAAGCGTGCTACGCGAAGAAACCTTTTCCAAGTATCCCTATTGGGCAACCCGCGAGCTTTTAATGAATGCGCTAATGCATCGTGATTACGAAAGCAATGCGCCTGTCCAATTCTATGAATACGATGACCGGATTGAAGTGCAAAATCCCGGTGGTTTGTACGGAAAAGTCACGCCCGAAAATTTTCCGAATATCAGCGATTATCGCAATCCGTTTATTGCCGAAGCAATGAAAGTATTGGGCTATGTCAATCGCTTTAGTCGAGGTGTTTATAGGGTGCAAAAAGAATTAGTTGATAACGGCAACGGCAAAGCGATTTTCGACTTTTCGTTGGTTACGGCTTTTAAGGTGGTAGAAAACGTTTCCGGAAGGTATTTTAAGGAGGGTTTCGGGGCAGAAACTACCCAAGAAACATCCAAGAAAAGCCCAAGAAACATCCAAGAAACATCCAAGAAACATCCAAGAAACATCCAAGAGGAGTTGTTGAGCATAATCCGACAAAAACCAGATATAACACGAAAAGAAATGGAAACAATGCTTGGATTTTCAACAGGTAAGATAAAGTATCATATTGAAAAACTGACCAAAGCAGGCATCATCGAACATGAAGGTCCGACTAAGTCCGGCAAATGGGTTATAAAGGGCGATTTGCATATAAAATAACTTATTTCTCCGTTTTTATATGTTTTTAAATATAATTTTGTATATTTGTGCAAAATGATTGCAAAAGCATATAATTATGGCATTAAGTTTAGCTGCGTTTGTTAAGACAAAACGAAAAGAAGCCAATCTAACCCAGCAGGAATTTGCCGATAGGGCAGGGGTGGCGCTTACCGTTGTTCGGAAAATAGAGCAAGGCAAAGAAAATCTGAGTTTGGTAAAAGTCAATCAGGTTTTGATGATGTTCGGCCACAAGTTGGCACCTGTAAATCATAAAGAGATAGAGTTATGAGACAAGGTAAAGTGTATTATAAAGATAACTTTGCCGGAATAATCACGGAAACAGATGACGGCGAGTATCAATTTGAGTATGATAGAGGGTATATAGATCAATACCCTAATCAGGCAATTACTTTTTCGATGCCTGTTTCCGATAAAGTTTATAAAGATAATCGCTTGTTCCCTTTTTTTGAAGGACTGATTCCGGAAGGCTGGTTGTTGGAGATAGCATCTAAAAGTTGGAAACTTAATCAAAACGACCGTATGGGCTTGCTTTTAGCATGTTGCAAAAACTGCATCGGCGCTGTAAGTGTTATACCTGTAACAACAAATGAAGACAATGAGTAAGAGGTGTTTATATTGTTATAAAAAAATGGATACTGAGGGGGATTTTCATCCTTCCTGCAGCATTCGATTTTTTGGAAGTCCGGAACCTCCTGTTTTGAATTACACCATGTCGGAAATGGCGGAATTAGCCAAAGAAGTGGTTGAAAGTTCGGTAAGCGTTCCCGGAGTTCAACCAAAACTCTCATTAGGCTTTATTAAAGAGGTTTTGCAAGATGGCAGTAAAGGACGGCTAACAGTGATGGGCGCTTTGGGAGGAAACTATATTCTCAAGCCTCAAAATGAATTTTTTCCTCAAATGCCCGAAAACGAACATCTTACCATGAGAATGGCTGAACTTTGCGGCATTTCTGTAGTTCCATCTACTCTCATTCGATTAAAATCGGGCGAACTTTCTTACTTGACCAAACGGATAGACCGCACGGAAACGGGAGAAAAAATTCATATGCTGGATATGTTTCAGATTTTAGAAGCTTTTGATAAGTACAAAAGCTCTGTAGAAAAGGTGGGTAAAGTTGTTGCAGAACATTCTTCCAACACATTACTTGATTTGCTTCGGCTTTTTGAAGTAGTGCTTTTCAGCTATATCACGGGAAATAACGATATGCATCTGAAGAATTTTTCATTGATTTTATCCGGTCAAGATTGGAGTTTGGCACCCGCATATGATTTATTGAATGTAAATCTGCATCTTCCGGAAGATACTGAGGAAACGGCGCTTACTATTGGGGGGAAGAAAAGAAAACTTACCAAATCCGATTTTATTAACTTGGGAATGAGTTTTCGATTAACAGAAAAACAGATTCTAAATGCTTTTAATCGCTTTATCAAGGAAGAAAAAACAATGGAACAAGAAATAAAGTCATCTTTTCTATCACCCGAAAATCAGATGAAATATATTGATTTATTGGAAGCTCGTTTGGCTTTGTTTAAATAAAAACCTAATCACCGTCATGTCGAGAGCGCTGGAAACCTTAAAGGAATATTGGGGCTATGAGAGCTTCAGGCCGATGCAGGAGGAAATAATTTCTGCAGCGCTTGAGGGGCGTGATGTGCTGGCGGTCCTTCCAACCGGAGGAGGCAAGAGCGTCTGCTTTCAGGTGCCGGCCCTGCTTACCGAGGGGACTGCGTTGGTGATAACCCCTTTGATTGCGCTGATGAAAGACCAGGTGCAGAGCTTGGAGGAGCGGGGGATACATGCCATAGCAGTGCATGCCGGGATGCAGCGGCATCAGGTGGATTTGGCGCTCAATAATGCCGCTTATGGCGGATGTAAGTTTTTGTATGTGTCGCCCGAAAGGCTTTCGACCTCGCTTTTCAAGAGCTATTTGGATGTTCTTGACATCAATTATATTGTTGTCGATGAGGCGCATTGCATATCGCAGTGGGGTTACGATTTCCGTCCCGATTATCTGCAAATCGGCAATATCCGCAAACTCGTGGAGGCACCCGTGATAGCCCTTACCGCCACCGCCACTCCTGAGGTTGCCGATGATGTGATGGAAAAGCTCGGCTTCAAAGAAAAGCTGATGCTGAAAAGCGGTTTCGAGAGGCCTAACCTTAATTATATCGTGCGCGAGTCGGAAGACAAGCGCGGGCAGCTGCTGGATATTTGCCGAGGGGTGAAGGGCTCGGGCATAGTGTATATGCGTAGCCGCAAGCGTTGTGAAGAGGAGGCCGCATTTTTGAAAGGGGAGGGTGTAAGCGCCGATTTCTATCATGCCGGATTGGATAGTTACAGCCGAAGCGAGCGGCAGGCGGCGTGGAAGAAGGGGGATATAAGGGTGATGATTTGCACCAATGCCTTCGGCATGGGGATAGATAAGCCGGATGTGCGCTTTGTGGCCCATTGTGATGTTCCCGACAGCCCCGAGGCCTATTTTCAGGAGGCGGGAAGAGCCGGAAGGGATGGCAAGCTCTCTTATGCGGTATTAGTTTGGAGTAAAGATGACATCAGACGTCTTCATCAGCTTCAAACCATATCTTTCCCTACTCTCGAATACATTGCCGACATCTATCAGAAACTTCATATCTTTTATCAAATCCCTTATGACCAGGGGCAAATGCGCCAGCTTAAATTCAATCTTGAAGATTTTTGCAAGGCCTTTTCCCTCTCGCGGGCCTCTGTGCGCAACGCCCTTCATTATTTGGAACGCTCCGGCCATATCTCTCTTGCCGAAGACGCCCCCATCAATCTTCAGATTAAAATTCTCTTCAGCCGCAATTCCCTTTATGAAGTGGACCTTCCCGAACCGGCCATGGTAGAGCTTTTGGAGCGCCTTATGCGCAGGTATTCAGGCATTTTCGATTATGCCGTTCCGGTAAGCGAGGAGGCTCTTGCGGCGGATATGAATCTGACGGTGCCGCAGCTGCATCAACTTATCTACCGCCTTTCGCTGGAGCATGTGATACTTTATATTCCGGGGGACAGATCGGATGTGGTATTTCTGCATCACAACCGTCTTATGCCTGGCAATCTGGACCTTAAACCTAATGATTATGAGCGCCTTAAACAGATGTCTGCCGAGCGCACGGAGGCCATGATTGCCTATGTGGAAGGGAAAGATGAATGCAGGTCGAGGTATCTGCTGAGATATTTCGGGCAGGAGAATTCTTCCGAATGCGGAGGTTGCGATGTGTGCCGTTCGCGCAGTCTCG
>LSQX01396527.1_pt1 | contig 14889 bp, 11 predicted proteins | sample 654561 | NCBI WGS metagenome assembly LSQX01 (sample SAMN04489861, study PRJNA283612) | anaerobic digester metagenome | isolation source: 4 biogas reactors fed with cattle manure at either 37C or 55C with and... | place: Denmark: Kongens Lyngby | collected 2014 | reverse complement strand
AAATTGAAGGGGTGAGACATCATATAACTCAGAATGAGGGAGAGAATAACTTGCATAGCGGCTCACCGGGCTTTCACGATTCTTTTTGGAGTGCCGGAGTACTTTCGGAATCCGAAGGACAGGCTTTCATGGATCGGACGATGATTAATACAAAGCAAGTTATAGAGGGTGAGTCAGTGTTATTCGAGTTGGTCTCCCCGGACGGTGCCGCTGGTTTTCCCGGCAATTTAAACGCGCAGGTGTTTTACGCTTGGGGTAAAGACAAGACTTTGATCATTGTGTTTACCGGGGAGTCGGACCAGGCAACTGTGTTTGCGCCGACAAATCACTCCTACTTTAACCTTGAAGCGCACGATGCGGGTAACGTGAAAAATCATCTTCTTTGGATCAAAGCCTCTCGCATTACGAGAAAGTCTGAAGACAATGTTCCGGACGGTACATATATCGATGTTGCGGGAACCCCTTTTGATTTTACGAAGCCGGACTATGTCGGGAAAACTATGAACGACTCGCATCCTCAGCTCGCTTGTTCCAAGGGCATGGATCAGAACTATTGTCTGGAGAACCGCGGACGTGCGGACATACCATCAGCATACTTGTACGATCCGAAGACCGGTCGCAAGATGGAGATGTTGACGAATTTCCCGGGCGTACAGATATACACCGGCAACCACTTGTCGGAATGTCCTTCAAAAAACGACGGAACATATGAAGCCTATACAGGTATTTGCCTTGAAGCGCAAATGTACCCGGATGCTGTCAATCATCCCGATTTTCCGAATGCAGTCATTGTGGCCGGTGAGCGTAAATGCTACTTTACGGGTTATCGTTTTTCGGTCGAAAACTGTCTTTGAGTGAGACCGATCGAATAAAGATGGGTCGTTCCGGAGTTGAGGCTTTGGAATCTTTGCAAAAATAGCCCAGTCTCATGAACTGGAAGCGAGCCTGATCCGGGCAATCTCGGAGAGACGCTTCCAGTTTTGCGTTGTCGATAGTCTGGATAGAATCTTCTCGAATGTGGGCCAGGTAATCGCAATCAGCCAGGTCGGGCGACTCAATATCGAAAAGGCGATCGTACAGTCGCACGGTCGCATCGAAAGCCGTATTCGCATCCACCCAGTGAATCGTAGATTTGATTTTTCGGCCGTCCGTAGTATTACCGCCGCGGCTTTCAGGATCATAGGTCGCATAAACTGTGTGGACGTTGCCGGAGTCGTCTTTTTCGCAGCGTGTGCATTTGACGACGTATGCGGACTTCAAACGGACTTCGTTGCCGGGAAAGAGGCGAAAATACTTTCTCTCGGGGACCTCTTGAAAGTCATCGGCTTCAATATATACGGTCTTCGAGAAGCTGACTTCCCGCGTGCCGTCCTCTGGATTTTCCGGGTTGTTCTCAACTGTAAAGTTCTCGGATTGATTTTCAGGATAATTTTCAATAATCAACTTGACCGGATGTAAGACAGCCATCGCACGAAGGGCGGTGTGGTTCAGTTCATCTCGAAGACAGTGCTCCAGGAAAGCATAATCGACGACGCTGTTGACCTTTGAGACTCCGTTGCGTTCGTGGAAGGTGCGGATTGAGGATGGCGTGTAGCCTCTTCGTCTCAAACCACATAGTGTTGGCATCCTCGGGTCATCCCAGCCGTCGACAATCCCTTGTTCAATCAAATTGCGAAGTTTTCTTTTGGACATGACCGTGTGCGTAATACCCAAGCGAGCAAACTCAATCTGGCGCGGCTTGCATGGCACGGAGCAATTGTTGATGACCCAATCGTAAAGCGGCCGATGCGCTTCGAATTCCAGAGAACATAGTGAATGTGTAATGCCTTCGAGCGCGTCCTCAATCGGGTGAGCAAAATCATACATCGGATAGATACACCAGCGATCACCCGTATTATGATGACGGATGCGGTTGATGCGATAAATGACCGGATCTCTCATGTTGAAATTGCCGGAGGCTAAATCAATCTTAGCACGAAGTGTCATTTTGCCATCTGCGAAATCGCCGTTTTTCATTTTTGCAAAAAGTTCAAGGCTCTCTTCTATCGGACGATCACGATAGGGGCTTTTGGCCGGCGTCGAGAGGTCACCGCGGTTCATTCGAACCTGGTCAGCGGTCTGCTCACAAACATATGCCAGACCTTTGCTGATGAGCTCTGTTGCGAATTCATACATGTTGTCAAAGTAATCGGATGCATAGAAAAAACGATCTCCCCAATCATGCCCCAACCAGCGAATATCTTCCTTAATTGCATCGACATATTCTTCATCTTCTTTGGTCGGATTAGTGTCATCCATACGAAGGTTGCACAGCCCTCCAAAACGCTCCGCTGCACCGAAATCGATTTCCAAGGCCTTGGCATGACCGATATGAAGGTAGCCATTGGGCTCAGGAGGAAATCGCGTATGTACGGTCATGCCGTGGAATTGTCCACCGGGCGCAATATCCTGCTCAATCATGTCGAAAATAAAATTACTGCTTTGATTCATTTCACACCTCTTTGGAATAATTATTTAATGTCAGAAAGTCTTGAAAGAGCAAGCACAATGCGTTTTAATGATTCGTCCCGGCCGAGTAACAATAGAGCTTCTACGGCACCACCGGGCGTCACAAGGGTGCCGGTGATAGCGATACGTAATGGCCACATGACGAGCGCGTTTTTGACGCCCTCAGACTCCGCCATTGCGGACAGACGGCTCAGCAGAGTATCTTTATTCCAGTCCGATATATCAGATAGAAGGGAAGAGAGCTTCTCAAGCATTGCCTTTGAGGTTTCTATGGTCGATTTGCTCTTCTTGTGCTCGAACAGCTCAAGTTCATATTCTGGTAAATTCTTCACATACGAAATTTTTCCGGGGATATCGATAAACTTCGTGATTCGAGGTTGTAAAACCTCAAGTAATATCGCGCTCAGTTCATCACTCACTCCGAGTTGTTTATAATACGGGGACGCATGATTGTAAAAACTTTGTGCGTCCATTCCGCGAATGTACTCTGCATTAAACCAATCGAGTTTGTCATAATCGAAGGTTGCAGGAGACTTGCTAATTCCTTCTATCGAAAAAGCCTGGATTAATTCCTCGATCGAAAAAATCTCGCGAGTCTCGTCCTTCGGGCACCAGCCCAACAACGCGATGTAATTGATAATCGCTTCAGGCAAATATCCACTGTCGACCAAGTCCTCAAAACCGGTCGCTCCATGCCTCTTAGAAAGCTTTGACACGGTGCCATCCGAGTTCTTTCCTTGAATCAGAGGCAGGTGGACATACTCGGGAATATCCCAACCAAATGCTTGATAGAGAAGATTATACTTTGGTGTTGAGGAAAGATACTCGCTCCCGCGAACAACATGTGTAATACCCATCAAATGGTCGTCAACGATATTTGCAAAATTATACGTCGGAAAACCATCTGCCTTTATCAGGATCTGATCCTCAAGCTCTTTATTGGGAACAGTGATCTCGCCGTACACATGATCAAAAAAAGTCGTAAATCCTTCAAGGGGCGCCTTTTGTCGAATGACGTGCGGAACATTCATAGCGAGTTTATCAGCAACATCCTCGGAACTCAGTTCTCGACAGTGGCGATCATATCCGGCGGATTCGGGAGTGCCTGACGATTGTCTTAGCCCCTCGAGTCGCTCCTTTGTACAGAAGCAATAATATGCCTTGCCTTCTCGAACTAATTGTTCCGCAAAAGGCCGATACAGGTGCATGCGCTCACTTTGAACATAGGGACCGAAAGGACCACCGATGTCTGGACCTTCATCATGTATAAGCCCGGCACACTTAAGTGTCTGATAAATAATATCCGTCGCGCCCTCGACCAAACGTTCACGATCCGTATCCTCAATACGCAAGATAAAACTTCCGCCCATAGACTTAGCAAGTAAGTACTCATAAAGCGCGGTACGAAGATTTCCGACATGCATAAACCCCGTCGGGCTCGGCGCGAATCGCGTGCGCACGCTCGAGTATACTGTGTTTGAAGTTGGCATAAAACACCTCTTTGTTGTAATACTAAGTACATATATTACCATTAAAAGTGCGTTCGATAAACACGAAAAGCGCTGTCTCCTGAAGATAAAGCTATTCACAGAGTGTCGAAAAAAGTGATATGATAAACATTAGCGAAAAAATGGAGGGAAATCGAGTGAAGTGTGTCGAAATCGGCAGTGGCAAATTGGCTGTCATTGGTCACGATATTGCAAAGTCCTCCATTGAGGAGCACATCAAAAATTTCGATTTGCCTCCGAGAGTTGCGATTCTCACGGATCGCGAAGTGTCGGGATATTACCTAAAGGACATTATAGAATATTTGCGACCACACGTCAGCAACCCAGCCATAATTATTACCGACGGCAATACTATGGCCAAAACTATTGATGCCATCAAGCCGATTATTGAAAGGTTATTGGATATCGAATTTGGTCCTTCTGACCTGCTCATTGTGCTTGGCGGCGGCGGGTTGATTGATGTTGCACGATTTGTTACGGGCATTTTCAACTGTCCGATGCATACGCTCATCGTTCCAACTACGCTTCTGGCAATGGTTGAGGCATCGCAGAACAACAAGGCGTTCTTGAGCTTTCAAAGTTATAAAGATCTTCTGCAGATAGACACTCATCCAAGTGATGTTATTATAGATACGGCCTTTCTTCGAACGGTCTCAGCACGGATTACCAACAATGGCGCGGCTCAAATTGTTTTCTACGGTCTGATAGATGACAGAGACTTGCTTACAAGGCTTTCTGTTCCCGGTGACATAGCAGGATTGATTGAAGCAGCCATCCGCACCGGCATGAAGATCCGCAAAAATACACCCAACAGTCTTCTTTACGGGAGGGAGATTGCGAATGCAATCGAGACACACTTTCGCTTTCTAAAATATACTTCGGGCGAATCGATGGCTCTGGCTCTGATGGCAATGAATCATTCTACGAAACTTGAAGCGTTGTATCATCGAGTCGGATTGCCAACAAGAGTTGAAGGAGTAACTCGCGAAACTCTTATTAAACGCATTCTCAGTCGATTGGTCTATGAAGGAGATTCCACATCCATTATTATGAAAGATGAGCACGGAAGTATCGCGCCCGTTCGCATGAGCAAAATAGAGGCCCAAGCTTACTTTGAAAACATTCTGGCAGTGATATTGCAAACATGAGGTATACAATGAATATCCATCAAAAAACTGTAAAAAAGAAGATGTCTAAGCGACTGATGGCGACGGCCTCCGCAATTATATTGATGATTTCTCTTGTAATAAGCGCATGTTCTGACGCTGCTAAGCAAGATATACTACCTGCGGCGTTTGGTGATTACGGCTCTGATTTTGCATTGAAGCTTGCGACAACATATCCGCAACGGTATTCGTTTTCGTTTCAAGAAAAGCAGGCCGGAGAGATGATTCGTGATGAGCTCGCAGGAATGGGTTACGAGGTTGAGACTCAGAGTTTTTCAGTTGAGGGGTCTGCGTCGGCGAACTATATCGTTCACATTAATGGCGAAGGTTTCATGCAACGTGAAACGGATGAAAAGTATGTGCCTGTTCGAAAAACGGTCGTGATTGGCGCGCATTATGACACCCCACAACCGGCTTATTTCGAGTTGCCCGAGGGTGAGACAACGCCCCTTTATAACGGAATTCAAAATAACGCGTCGGGCGTCGCTGCCTTGATGACATTTGCCGAGCAAGCGGCCAATTACAACTTTGCATACGATGTCGTGTTAGTGTTTTTTGGTGCGTCCTCTTCAAATTATGCCGGTTCAAACTATTTTTTAAGTTCGCTTGACCAAGAAGCATTTTTGTCACTGGAAGCGATGTATTGTGTTGAAAGCATATACGCAGGAGATAAACTTTATGCAAGTTCCGGGCGAAATTCTTTGGAACCGGGTCAAAAATATGATAGACGTCGAAAGCTTTATGAGGCATACGATGTTGTGTATGACAATATGTTAAATTCGAAAAACGGAGTTGACTTGCTTTATAACATGTCCGGTGCATATGTGGATGTTAACGGGGATAATCAGGTGGACATATATCGGGAAGTGACCTTGACACCTTCGGATCATTTGCATTTTGATGAAAAGAACGTGCCCATCGTTTTCATTGAGTCGTTTGATTATAATTTTTCGGTGGTCGATCAAATGAAAGAGACGAAGAACCTGAATTTGCAGCGCACGGGGGGCTTTGTCCGTGGGACGATACAGGATTCATCGTCGCTCTTGATCGAAGAGATTGGCAAGGATCAACTCAAGTCAAGGATCAATAATGTTGCGTTTATCCTCTTGGAATCGGTAAATAAGGGATCCCACAATTGTATTCCGACCTCTCAATACGAAAAAGGGGAGCGGCTTGATCCGATTCACGAGGTTGAAGTCGCTAGGGATCCTCGAGCAACAACAAAGCCCACATAACAAGGATTTTAATTATCAGTTATTTGAAATAAAAGAAAAACTTCAAAACATCACCCGTCTCCCAACGAAAATTAATTGACTGGAATTCACCGGGCTTCAATGTTGATACTTTGTCCTTGCCATCGCAGGAGGGTTTGATGACGTATTCGGGGTTTTCGGGTAAGTCTTTTGAGAAATACCCGACTAACTCGTGATCGTTTAGCGAGACAATAGCGTTATAACAGTTCTCAGGAATCAGCACATCCAGTCTAAAACGCGCGGGTTGCGTGCACTGAAATAGAAAACCCAAACAAATTCGATCCGGAGCCTGAGAAATCACTTTCTGCGTCACTATAACCGATGCATCATCGGTTGAGATCTCGTATTTATTGTCAACATATTCTGAAACGATTAATCCTTCGAATATATCACCGGTTATGAAAGTATTTCCGGTTGGCTCTGAATTGTTTATGGATTGAATGTCTATATCAGTCATTGTTTCACCCTCGTTGAATTATTTTTTCCAATGATGATATAGTATAGAAAACAACACCGACACTTGCAAGCGATACGTGAATGATACCGGCGGAATAACGGCTTGATTTTGGAGGAAGTATGAAGGTTTATCGATTTGGAATCGCAGGGCCCGGTGTAATAGCCGAAAAATTTGTACAAGGATTAATGGTCACTTCAAATGCAGTTCTGGCAGCTGCTGCGTCCAAAAACATATCCAGAGCAGAAACATTTTTAGAAAAATACGCCTCAAAATATCCCGATACAAAAGCTTATGGGAACTACGAAGAAATGGCTCGTGATCCCGATATTGATGCAGTATATATTTCAAACTTGAATGATGCGCACTGCGACACAGCAATGCTTTTTTTAAATCACAAAAAACCGGTTATTTGTGAGAAGCCCTTTGCGCTTAATGCGATGCAAGTCTCGCAGATGATTGACTGTGCTCGTCTCAACAATGTCTTGCTCATGGAGGCGATGTGGACGAGGTTTTTGCCGGTAACAGAGAGGGTCGTCTCGTGGATCAATGACGGACGTATCGGTGTCCCGATGCACGCCATATCAGACTTTGGAATGGCGCTGATTGATCGCCCCGAACATCGGACGTTGTCATTTCATAATGGCGGCGGCGCATTGCTTGATTTAGGAGTGTATCCGATTTCTTTTTTCAATATGATATTTGGTGGACAGCCGATGTTAATACAGAGCATGGTTGCGAAAGCAAATAGCGGCGTAGATATTGCATTTGATGCCGTATTTCGCTATAAGATGACGCATAACCTATATGGAGAAGATCATGTGACCGCATATACTACGGTTTCGATAGACAAGAATATGACCAACCGCATGCTCATAATCGGCTCACTTGGATCGATTGAAATCACGAATTTTTTCGCGGGGCAATCGGCCGCGCTTTATCGCTCGGTCGAACCCGCAATTGTTATCGAGAGAGAACCGGTCGAGATTTTTTTGCCGGAAAGGGTAGATCTTGGATATTCCCATGAGATCAAGTCTTTCGTGAATTGTCTTGATAACGACTGGAAAGAAAACCCGATTATGCCGTTGTCGGACACATTAGATGTTATGAAGACGATGGATTTAATGCGATTGCAGTGGCAGATGAAATTTCCTCAGGAGAATTGAAAAGGCGACGCTTTTGCATCGCCGAATCAGTAAGACAATAACAAAAAGATTGTTAATATAACGTTGGAATTTTTATCAATCGAAGATCAAGAAAATATTGTTGATAGTGGAAGTAAAAAACAACAAAACATGCGGTGGCGAGTGCGAAAATGAGAATGCCAAAAAGTCTTGGGCAACGAGATTCGTTTGTGATAGATGATTTGCAAATCGCATCGTGAATCAAACTCGAACTATTTCTGGCGAAGCCGAATAAAAGCGTGAGAGGAATACCAATTGGAGCTGTTGCGACAGTGATGGTTTTAAGGAGTGAGCGAAGAAATGTTCGTCCGACGAAATAATTGCCTGGAAACTCCGTCTCAATATTTGCCATTATCTTGCCTGGTGTCGCACGTAGTAACAAAGTGCTCAGCAGCTCGTAAATGAAGAAGATGCCTATGAATAAGATATAAACTTGAAGATAGGCTTTTTCTTCACCTCCGGCAAATCGGCTGACGACGCTGAAGATGGTGTAGTAATCAAGAACATAAAGCAAGCCGGACATTAAAGCACCGGCAATAAAAAAATCGAGCAAGAAAGCGATAAAGCGACGGGATATAGGAGCGTCATTCATGCGGTAACCTCCGATATGAGATGATTTATCAAGATTTATGAAGAATAATGATATTACATCGTATCACTTGCGGTTTTTTTCGTCAAATATATTCAAGATATGAAGACGATGGGATGCTCATGTTGGAATAGGCAAGGCGTATCGTCGTGATTGCTATCCATTTAGTAGTTTTTATAAAGATCATCGATACTGCAATGAAATAGAGTGGCGATAGATGGCATGCGAGTAGCTCGAGGCATTTTTTTCCCCTTTTCCCAAGTCGAGATGGTCGTTTGATCAAGGCCGAGACTTAAAGCGACCTCATGCTGGCTCAATCCGCATTTTTTCCGATAATATTTAAAGGCGTTCATAAAATCTCCGGAATATGAATCAAATTCATATTTATTATAACGAATAAATCATGAAAAATACTATCAAAAAAATAGGCCGCCTCAATTTGCTTTGTATAAGCCTATTGAGACAACCTATATGAGTCGAGTTCGAAAAAAGCAATATTAGACTTTGGTTACCCAACCGTATTGATCTTCAATTCTGCCGCTTTGAACCCCGGTGATTGTGTCATATACCATCTTGGCAATAGGACCAATCTTGTTGTCGTTGATGATAATTTCATTATCTTTGTACTTGAGTTCGCCGACCGGAGAAATAACGGCTGCGGTTCCGGTTCCAAAGGCCTCAGTTAAGCGCTTTTCACGTCCTGCAGTAATAATTTCATCGATGGAAATCAGTCTTTCCTGAACTTCCATGCCTAGGGATTTAGCCAGTTCGATGCAGGAACGTCGAGTGATGCCGGGAAGGATGCTACCGTTGAGAACCGGAGTGACTAAAACGCCATCGATGACAAAAAACATATTCATTGAGCCGACCTCTTCAATATACTTTTGCTCAATGCCATCAAGCCACAGTACTTGAACATAACCACTACGGTGCGCCTTGTCTTGCGCAATCAAGCTAGCGGCATAATTGCCGGCACACTTCGTAAAACCGGTACCGCCTCTGACGGCACGAACAAAATTCTCTTCGACATAAATCTTTACAGGATCGATGCCCTGCGGATAATATGCACCGGATGGAGAAAGAAGAATCATGAATTTGTAAGTCGAAGACGGTCTGACACCGAGATAAGGGTCAGTTGCAAAAACAAAAGGGCGAATATACATAGATTCGCCGTCACCGGTCGGAATCCATTCTTTATCGAGATCGACTAAGGTTTTTGTCGCATGCACACAAAAATCAGGATCCAAATGGGGGATGACCAGACGATTGTCAGACTCATTCATGCGCTCAAAGTTGAGTTGCGGACGAAACAAGTTAATGCTTCCATCTTTGCAACGATAAGCCTTAAGCCCTTCGAAAACGGCCTGCCCATAATGGAAAACCATGGCCGTGGGCTCAATAGCGATTGGGCCGTATGGCTCAATCCTGGGATTAATCCAACCTTGACCATCTACATAGTCCATGACGAACATGTGATCGGTAAAGAATTGTCCGAAAGGCAAGGGCTGCCCCGGAATCGGCTTGCTGCGTGGTGAAGATGTTTTCTTGATATCAATCGATGGGAACATAATGAAGCCTCCTAACCTATTTCCTTGACATTATAATACGATATGAATCGTTTCGGACACATAATTCAAAAATCCATAGTAATTTTGATAAATATACATTAACATAAGTCGCTTTGCGTCAAAAACTATGCTAAATCACAATATATTTAATTGACGGCATTGGCCGCACGACCCTCAGAGCAAGAAGGATCATATCGAAAAATTCTGATTTCTCATTTGTTGAACAATTGTTCTTGTCATGTTACTCTGAAAAACGGTGAGGAGTCAACGCCGCGTTGATGCGTATTTTTGTTAGATTTTGATATAAAGAGGTGGTTTATTTTGGTCAAGAATACACTTCGAAATAAAGACTATTTCCCAGACGAAATGTTTGCACCGTTCAAGATTGAGGCGGATATGGTGCCGACCGGAGATCAGCCGGTCGCAATTGATCAATTGGTTCATGGACTCGAGAGTCAATTGCCCGCTCAGACACTTCTCGGCGTCACGGGGTCGGGAAAGACATTCACTATGGCCAACATCATTGCCCGGACACAACGTCCGGCGCTGGTCATCGCTCACAACAAGACTCTGGCGGCGCAACTTTGCGCTGAATTTCGTGCGATGTTTCCGAATAATGCGGTAGAATTCTTTGTCAGTTACTATGATTATTATCAGCCTGAAGCATACATCGCGGCTTCGGATACATATATAGAAAAGGATTCGTCAATCAACGATGAGATTGATCGCATGCGGCACAGCGCAACGTCTTCGCTACTTGAACGCAAGGATGTTATTGTCGTCGCGTCCGTTTCTTGTATTTATGGGTTAGGAGATCCGGAGGATTACAAATCACTCATGGTTAGTTTACGGCCGGGTATGCGTAAGACGCGTGAGCAAGTCATGCGAGAACTGGTATCTATTCGGTACATTCGAAATGATTTTGAGTTGACGCGCGGTACTTTTCGAGTCAGAGGCGATACACTGGACATATATCCACCATCTTCGGAGGAGTTACTGACTCGGGTTAGTTTTTTTGGTGATGAGATTGAGAAGATCACTGAGGTTGACCGCATTACCGGGAAAATCCGTTTTTCGAGAAACTATGCTTCTATCTTCCCCGCATCGCATTATGCAACCAATGATGAAAAACTGAAAAAGGCACTCGAGACGATCGAGCAGGAGCTTGAAGTTCGTGTGGATGAACTCAAAGCACAGGGAAAGCAGATTGAGGCATATCGACTGGAACAAAGGACCAGATATGACTTGGAACTTCTTCGTGAGACCGGTTTTTGCAAAGGCATTGAGAACTACTCCAGACATTTATCGCAAAGAGAGCCTGGCTCGGCACCGTTTACACTTATGGACTTTTTCCCGGATGATTATCTGCTGTTTATCGACGAATCGCATGTGACGATTCCGCAAGTTGGTGCGATGTTTAATGGTGATCGTTCGCGCAAATCCTCTCTTGTCGATTATGGTTTTCGTTTGCCGTCCGCATTCGACAATCGACCGCTTCGGTTTGAAGAATTTGAGGAGCGGATGGGGCAGGCGATTTTCGTCTCTGCTACGCCATCGACTTACGAATCGAACCACAGCAAACAAGTCGTAGAGCAAATTATTCGACCGACTGGGCTTGTGGATCCCGAAGTCTATATTCGGCCGGTCGAAGGTCAGATTGATGATATACTTTCTGAAATTCGACTAAATACTCAGAAGGGTGAACGCAGTCTGGTCTTAACACTGACCAAGAAAATGGCGGAGGATTTGACGAGTTTTCTCGCGGGTGAGAATATTCGGGTCAAGTACCTTCATTCCGATGTAGAAATGGTCGAGCGAATGAAGCTCTTGAGGGATTTACGGCGTGGTGCTTTCGACGTGCTTGTCGGAATCAATCTATTGAGAGAAGGACTGGACTTGCCTGAAGTGTCTCTGATCATGATTCTTGATGCCGATAAGGAAGGTTTTTTGAGATCGGCGCGATCGCTGATACAGATTATCGGGCGTGCTGCGAGAAATGTGAACGGTCGAGTAATTCTTTACGCTGATCAGGTGACGGATTCGATGTTTGATGCAATTTCTGAGACGAACCGCCGCCGAGAGCTTCAAATCGCATATAATAAGGAGAACAATATTACGCCGCGCAGTATCATTAAGAATGTTCATAACGTTTTGGATACCATTGAGGAGATCAGCCAAGAAGAAAATCTGTCCGAGGCGGCGATTGAGCCGTTGATTTCGGACAAGACAACTTCTTTAACTGTTCCGGAGCTCAAGGTTCTTGCTGTCAGACTCGAACGAGAAATGAAGGCGGCAGCAAAAGAGCTGGATTTTGAGCAAGCGGCGCGTTTGAGGGATTTGCTGATTATCGTAAAAGGACGAATCAAGTAATTGTTGGGAGAATATCGTGAGTAGCGACAATATTTCAGGTTTCGTGCATCTTCATCTTCACACAGAATATAGCTTACTCGACGGCGCGATTCGAATTCGCGAATTAGCAAAGCGTTTGAAGGCTCTGGGGCAGAACGCGTGCGCTATTACGGATCATGGTGTCATGTACGGTGCCGTAGATTTTTTCAGAATCATGCGCGACGAAGGCATCCATCCAATCATTGGATGCGAGTGTTACGTGGCGCCACGTTCGCGGTTTTTCAAAGAAGGAGCTGCGGATAAGGATGCGCATCACTTGGTGTTGCTGGCCAAAGATCAGATCGGCTTAATCAATCTTAACCGCTTGGTGTCCAAGGGCTTTATAGACGGATTTTATTACAAACCCAGAGTAGATTTGGAGTTGCTAGCTGAACATTCAGAAGGCTTGATCGCTTTGTCAGCGTGTCTCGCAGGCCACGTTGCGCGTGATATTCTCGACCATTCTTATGACCAAGCCGTGGCGACCGCTTTAAAATATGATCAGATCTTCGGTCGCGGGAATTACTATCTTGAGATTCAATCCAACTCAATTCCGGAACAGGCAAAGGTCAATCAACTACTGATTCGCATGTCCAACGAGACAGGGATTCCTTTGGTGGCAACAAATGATTGTCATTACCTCGAAAAAGAAGATGCCAAGGCACATGATGTACTCCTTTGCATGCAAACCGGTAAGCGCTTGACTGACACAGATCGAATGCGAATGCCGACGGAGGATTTCTACGTCAAATCAGAATCGGAAATGCGCGCTTTTTTCGGTGAGGTGACATCAGCGATTGATAATACAGTGGATATCGCCAATCGGTGCCAAGCACAATATGTTTTTGGGAAGATTCATTTGCCTTCGTTTGATGTGCCGGAGTCGTATGCCAATCATTTGGAATATCTGAAGGATTTATGCGTTTCCGGCTTAGAAAAGCGATTCCGAACATTGGGGGCTGAGCGTTGGCCCAACAGCCAAAAGAACATCTACTACGAGCGGCTTGATTACGAACTTTCTGTAGTCGACAAGATGGGCTATACCGACTACTACTTAATTGTTTGGGATTTTATTCGCTTTGCCAGAGACAATGGAATCATGGTTGGACCCGGACGCGGCTCGGGTGCGGGGTCATTGGCGGCATATGTGCTCGGTATCACGGATATCGATCCAATACGCTATGGACTGATTTTTGAAAGATTTCTCAATAGCGAGCGCGTGAGCATGCCGGACTTTGATATCGATTTTTGTTATGAGCGCCGTCAAGAGGTGATTGACTATGTCACGCAAAAATACGGCTCTGATCGTGTTGCACAGGTGGTGACGTTCGGAACGTTGGCTGCTCGAGCATGTGTTCGCGATGTTGCGAGAGCTCTTGACGTGCCATACTCTCAAGCGGATCGACTTGCAAAGCTCATACCGAGCACACTCGGCATTACGATTCAGAAAGCGCTTCAAGTATCTCCGGACCTCGAAAAAGAGTATCGGCAGGATGAGATGGCTAAGCAAGTGCTCGACACGGCAATGAAGTTTGAAGGTATGGCCAGACACGCGTCAACGCACGCCGCTGGTGTTATTATTTCCGGCGTACCGCTCACAGAACTTGCCCCGCTTTCCAAAAATGACGATAATATCGTCGTACAGTTTGCAAAAGGTAATGTTGAAGAAATCGGTCTCTTAAAATTTGACTTTTTAGGACTTCGAACGCTGACCGTGATGCGAGATACAGCGGATGCAGTTTTTGAAAACCATGGCGTTCGTATCGAATTTGAAACGCTTCCAATAGATGATCCGGAGGTTTTCTCTTTGATTGCCAAAGGGGACACTGAAGGCGTATTCCAACTCGAGAGCGCCGGGATGACCTCTTTTATGATGGATCTTCAACCATCTTCTCTTGAGGACATCATTGCCGGCATATCGCTTTATCGACCGGGACCGATGGATCAAATACCGCGATATGTTAGTGCAAAGAAGGATCCGAAGACCATTCATTACGATCACCCGATGCTGGAGCCTATTCTGGATGTCACATACGGATGCATGGTCTATCAAGAACAAGTGATGCAGATCGTTCGTGATTTGGCTGGATTTTCGATGGGTCAATCCGACAATATTCGCCGCGCGATGTCCAAGAAGAAAGCTTCCATCATGGAGAAGTATCGCACTTTATTTATTCATGGCGGGTTAGACGAACTCGGTCGTACTGTCGACGGCGCTGTGAAGCGAGGTGTTTCAGAAAAAATCGCGGCGAAAATCTTTGAGGATGTGAC
>LSQX01053494.1_pt1 | contig 14889 bp, 16 predicted proteins | sample 654561 | NCBI WGS metagenome assembly LSQX01 (sample SAMN04489861, study PRJNA283612) | anaerobic digester metagenome | isolation source: 4 biogas reactors fed with cattle manure at either 37C or 55C with and... | place: Denmark: Kongens Lyngby | collected 2014 | reverse complement strand
TTAAGCCTCGTTTTTATTTTTATAGCCCCCCAAACAAAAAAACCTCCTTTAGGCGGACCCAAAGGAGGTTTTTTATAAAGTATTACTTTTAAACTATTTACTTTTTTTCAGGTGCATTTAGTTGCATTGTTTTTTCCATGGAGATGGCAGCTTTTTCAAACTTTACGCGCCCGGCTCCAATGTCGATCAAACAGGTGCCGTCATCGAAAATATCGATTAATTTTCCATGAACGCCACCGATGGTTACAACACGTATCCCTTTCGATAATTCGTTAATAAACTTTTTCTCTTTCTTTGCTTTTTGCATTTGTGGACGTATCAAAAAGAGATACATAACCAAAAACAACAAAATAAGCGGTAAAAATCCTGAAATGCCTTCCACGTATCGTATTCTTAAATATTAATAATCTTAATTAGTTGAAGTCGCCGAATTCTGAGGAGCTACAAATGCTTTAATTCGCAAATGCTCGGTTCCTTTTTCAGTATTCGCTGTAATGGTTACTGTTTTGGTAACTTGGTTTTGACCGCTTCCGTCAAATTTCACCAACAATTCTCCTTGTTCTCCGGGAGCAATCGGGGTTTTGGTCCACGTCGGAACGGTACATCCGCAGCTGCTTCTTGCATTTACAATAGTTAAAGGCGCATCTCCGGTGTTGGTAAATTTGAAAGTGTGCTCCACATGGGTTCCTCTTTCAATGGTTCCGAAGTCAAATTCTGTTTCCTCAAATGTCATTACAGGAAACTTTCCCGCATCAGCTTCTTTTTCCGCAGTAGCGGTAACGTTCTCTTCATTTACTTTGTCTGCTGCGTTGTCCTTGCAAGAATAGAGTGCAAATACAGACATCAATGCCATTAAAACGATTGATTTTCTCATGATATTATAGTGTTTTAGTTTTCAGAAGTGTCAAAAGTAATCAATTTTATTTTTCCTGCAAACCGCGCCCAACTTTATTTAATCGCTTTTGAGCCGTGAATTCTTTCACTACTTTGTCCAAAATTCCGTTTATGAAAATTCGGCTTTTGGGCGTGGAATATTCTTTGGCAATTTCCAAGTATTCATTGATAGTCGCACGAACCGGAATCGATGGAAAAAATAAAAATTCGGCAATTCCCATTCTCAGGATAATCATATCAATCTCAGCAATACGGTCTTGATCCCAATTTGGAGTTCTTCCTTTTATTTCCTCGTTTAGCAATTGCTCATTTAAAATTACTTTGCGTAAAAGCTCAACCGAAAAATCGCGATCGTCTTCATGTTTATACAATTCCGGAACCAAGTATTGTGTGATATTTTTCGAATTGATTTTTTCCAAAGTGTTTACGATAACTGTGTTTACAATCGGAAAATCGTCAATCCAAGTCAACCGTTTGTCTTCCAGATAATCGTATAGTTTGTCATTGGGTGCAACAACTTCTCGGTAAAATTGCAAAACAAACGCACGGTCTTCTTTTAAAGTCGGTTTTTGGATGTCGAGATACTCCTGATACCATGCTTTCTCTTTTAAATCATGAAAGAGGATGCTCACATATTCTGAATCAAAACTCCAATAATCCAGTTTCCTTTTTTCGATGAGCTCATTAAAGGTGGTGTTATCAGCGATGTAGCCTACTATTTTATTGTTTATAAAATTTAAACTTGGATTTTTTTCTGTTTCCGTAGCAAGAAATTTCTGACTGGAACGCTCCATATACTCCTGAGCCTGATCACGTACCGAAACAATCAGCCGCAACAGCAGGCTGTATAAATCGCTCATCTGTTCGATGCTGTAGTTTAAAAATTTTTCTTGGGTTTCCAGCTCTCGATTTATAGATTGATTATAAGCATAAACCGATTGCATGACCTTGATGCGAATGTGTCTTCTTGTTAACATAGAATTGTAAAAAAACCTATTAACGTCCTTGTTCTTTTCTCTTGGCGTCAATTCGATTTTGTGCCACTTGAAAAGCAGCTTGATAAGTAGTTATATTATTTTCTTCGGATTGTTTAAGGATTTCGAGAGTCGTGTTGTAAATATTTTCGGTTCTCCGCATAGATTCATCCAATCCGTAATTGTGAATTTCACCATACACATTGATAATTCCACCTGCATTAATCAAAAAATCAGGCGCGTAAACAATTCCTTTTTGGCGTAACATTTCACCGTGTTTGTGTTCAACGGCAAGTTGGTTGTTGGCTGCTCCGGCAATTACTTTTGCTTTTAGCATGCCTATGGTTTTATCGTTTAAAGTGGCTCCGAGCGCACACGGCGAATAAATGTCCATCGGTTCATCATAAAATGTGGTTCCTTCGTAAATGTTCACATCATAAGTGTCGCGAATCATTTCCATACGTTCTTGGTTGATATCACTGATAAAGACTTCGGCATCTTCTGCTTTTATCTTTTTCACTAAATTTTCACCGACATGACCCACTCCCTGAACATAAATTTTTCGCCCTTTCAAATTGTCTGTTCCAAACGCAAATTTTGCCGCAGCTTTCATTCCCATATAGACGCCATGAGCCGTGATGGGCGAAGGATTTCCTTTTCCTCCTTTGGCTTCTGAAAGTCCGACCACGTGCGGGGTTACCGTACGAATCAGATCCATATCATCGGTTTCCATTCCCACATCTTCCGCAGTAATGTAATTTCCGCCCAACGAATGGACAAACTCCCCGAACTTCAACATCAGTTCCGGAGTTTTGTGTTTTTTGGCATTTCCTATAATCACCGCTTTCCCGCCACCGAGATCCAAACCGGTTACAGCACTCTTGTAAGTCATCCCGCGAGACAATCGCAACACGTCATTCAGTGCTTCTGATTCACTTTGATAATTCCACATTCTGGTACCTCCCAAAGCAGGTCCCAAAACCGTATTATGAATTCCGATTATTGCTTTTAAACCAGTATCTTTGTCAAAACAAAAAACAACTTGTTCGTGATTATCAAAAGAAAGCTGACCAAACACGGGACTTATTTTTTGAAGGTCTTCTCCCTGAATTGTCTCAGTAGTCATATTCCGATTGTTTAAGAAAAGTATTATAAAGGGTACAAAAGTAAGCGTTTGATAATGATTGTACAAAGGAAATTCTTATATATTACAACTGATTAAAAAGACCCTATGCGTGAATTACGATATTTAAACTCCTATTTTCTAAGATATAAAGGGCGTCTTTTCCTGGGAATCGTCATTACAATCATAGCAACCGTATTTAAACTTGTCGTCCCTCAAAAAATCGGGGATACGGTAAATATTGTCAAGCAATATACCGATGGCGAAATTTTAGACATAGCATTTGTCAAACAGCAAATACTGCTCAATATTGGAATCCTTTTAGGCGCTGCATTGCTCTCCGGGTTTTTTACTTTTCTGATGCGCCAAACTTTTGTCGTGATGTCGCGTTTTATCGAATACGATTTAAAAAATGTCATTTTTCAACATTATGAAAAGCTTTCGTTGAGTTTTTACAAACAAAATCGCACCGGCGATTTGATGAACCGAATCAGTGAGGATGTTTCACAAGTTCGCATGTACACCGGTCCCGCCTTGATGTACAGTCTGAGCACAATTACGCTTTTTATCGTGGTCATCAGTTATATGTTTTCCAAAGCCCCGGTACTGACAATTTATGCCATTGCACCGCTTCCAATCTTGTCGATTGTCATTTATAAACTGAGTGTGATGATTCACAGACGCAGCACCATCGTACAACAATATTTGTCAAAACTCACTTCGTTTACTCAAGAAAATTTCAGCGGAATATCCGTAATTAAAGCGTATGGAATTGAAAATCGCATTGGTGCCGAATTTCAAACCTTATCGGAAGGCAGCAAAGAAAAAAATGTCGATTTGGCTAAAGTTCAAGCACTTTTCGGCCCCTTGATGATGTTGCTCATCGGAATCAGTAATATTTTGGTGATATACATCGGCGGCCAACGCTATATCAATGGACAAATTGAAGACATCGGAACGCTTGTGGAGTTTTTGATGTATGTAAACATGCTTACGTGGCCGGTAGCTGTTGTTGGGTTTGTCACCTCGATGGTACAACGCGCGGAGGCTTCACAAAAACGTATTAACGATTTTCTTCAAACCGAACCTGAAATTAAGAACGAACAACCCGAAAGCACGCCGATCGTCGGAAAAATAGCTTTTAACAACTTGAGTTTTACGTATCCCGACACCGGCATCCAAGCTTTAAAAAACATTTCGTTTACAGTAGCACCCGGAGAAACATTGGCAATTATGGGCAATACCGGTTCCGGAAAGTCGACGATTTTGGAACTCATCGGTCGGTTGTATGATGTGCCGGATGGCATGTTGACGATTGACGACAAACCGATACGCTCGTTAAATTTGGACGATTTGCGCAACAGCATCGGATATGTTCCCCAGGATGCTTTTCTATTCAGCGATTCAATTAAGAACAACATCCGTTTCGGAAAAGAAGATGCAACCGATGACGAAGTAATTGCCGCAGCCAAAAGCGCTGTGGTTCATGACAACATTCAAGGGTTCTCGAAAGGGTATGATACTGTTTTGGGCGAACGCGGAATCACGATGAGCGGCGGACAAAAACAACGGATTTCCATCGCACGCGCACTGATTAAAGACCCTCAAATTCTTTTGTTTGACGACAGTCTCTCTGCAGTGGATACGGAAACCGAAGAACAAATTTTAAACAACTTGATGACCCTGACCAAAGACAAAACGACAATTATCGTAGGGCATCGTATTTCGTCGGTAAAAAATGCAACGAAAATCATTATTTTGGAAGACGGAAAGATTATTCAAGAGGGCACGCATCAGCAACTTGTTGAAAAAGAAGGATACTACAAAGAACTGTACACAAAACAACTCATGGAAAAAGAAATGTAATTTACTTTGGTCGATTTAGAAATTTTTTAGATTTTTGGCAAAACAACAGAAAAAACCAAAAATTTATTATGGGTGACAATTTTACTATGGAGCAAGAAGAGATTTTTTCAAAAGTTATGCGTGCAGGAAGACGTACTTATTTCTTTGATGTGCGCGCTACGAAAGCCGGTGACTTTTACTTGACAATCACAGAAAGTAAAAAATTTACTAATGATGACGGTTCCTTTCACTACAAAAAACACAAAATCTATTTGTATAAAGAGGACTTTGAAGAGTTTAAAAATGTGTTAACCGAAATGACGGATTTCATCATTGAAGAAAAAGGTGAAGAAGTAATCAGCGAACGTCATCAAAGAGATTACAAGAAAAACGAAGAAACTGTTGAAAATCAAACCGCAACAAACTCTTCCGATTTTACTGACATTGACTTTGAAGACATTTAAAAATTCACGTGATTTTTAAGAGTCAATCCGTTTCATCTTAAAGATGAAACGGATTTTTTATTTTGGTTTAACCTATCCGAAGTCCATTTTGCACCGGCGCTCCCGGTTCGAGAAGGATGACATCAGTTCCGTTTACAACTCCTAAAACCAAACATTGACTTTTAAAATTGGCAATTTGTTTTTCAGGAAAATTGACAACGGCAACAACCTGACGGTTTAACAATACTTCTTTTGAATAACGGGTTGTAATCTGTGCCGACGATTTTCTGATTCCAATTTCAGAACCGAAATCAATAGTCAGTTGATAAGCCGGTTTTCGAGCTTTTGGAAAATCATTTACTTCGATGATTGTTCCAACCCGCATTTCAATTTTTTCAAAATCTTCCCAAGTTATTTTAGTTGTCATGCGTAACATTTAACCGTTTCAACATAGCTATCGGAACTTGATCTTCCGTTCCGCTGTAATTGTCAACCAAAATTCCTTTGGTGCCGTCTTTTCCTTCAATGACATACAGAATGGAGTTGTCATCAGGATTGCTCATCCCTTCATATCGATACACCTTTACCGCTTCAAAGGTACCTGCTTCCCATTTTCTCTTTAATTCGTCATCACTGCCTTGTTTCAATATATAATTAAAATCGGTCGTATATCCTTGTTTTTGCAATTCGCGAATGGCATCAGAAAGTGTTGGATAGGATTCTTTCATAATTATAAAGTTNNAATAAGAAGTGTCCCGTTTTCTCCCTTTCGCTTTATAATATATTTAATATAATAAGCCGCTTTCCACGGTCTAAAAAAGCCAATATCCTAAACCTATAAAATTTGTATTTTTGCAGTTTAAAAAATAGTTTATTATGGCACGTACAGAATCAACGATGCTTCCGTTAGGGACGCCTGCACCAACATTCACACTGACAGATGCCGTTACCAACAAAAAAGTAAAGTTAAGCGATGTTCGCGGAACCAAAGGAACGGTAGTAATGTTTATCTGCAATCATTGTCCGTTTGTCAAACATGTAAATGAAGAATTGGTACGGATTTGCAATGATTATCGGGTGTTGGGCTTCGGATTTGTAGCCATTAACAGCAATGACATTACGCGCTATCCCGAAGATTCTCCCGAAGAAATGTGGCGAACGGCAAGACGGCTCTCCTACCCTTTTCCTTATTTGTTTGATGAAACACAAGAAGTTGCAAAATCGTATCGCGCGGCATGTACTCCGGATTTTTATTTATTTGATGCCGATTTGAAATTGGTCTATCGCGGACAGTTGGACAATTCCAGACCGGGAAACGGCATTCCTGTAAATGGGCGTGATTTGCGTGAAGCCATGGATAATATTTTAAACAACAATCCGCAGCGGAAAGACCAAAAACCCAGCATTGGCTGCAACATCAAATGGAAAAACCAATTGAGTTGATAAAAAAATCCGTTACTCTAAATTGAATAACGGATTTTTTTTAAACTAGAAATGAAGCTTATTTAACATTCATAAGTTCCACATCAAATATTAAGGTGGCTCGAGGCGGAATGACACCTCCAGCACCGCGATCGCCGTATGCCAACTGTGAAGGAATGACAAACCGGGCTTTATCGCCAACACGCAACAAACCGATTCCTTCATCCCAACCTGCGATCACCTGACCGGCTCCCAACTGAAAATCAATCGGACTGTTTCTTTTGTAGGAAGAATCAAACACAGTTCCATCAGGCAACATGCCTTGATAATGCACAGAAACGGTATTTCCGTTTTCTGCTTTTTTTCCGTCTCCTTTATTTATGATTTTATACAACAATCCGGATGCAGTTTGATCAAATCCTTCAGAAAGTTTCTTTAATTCTTCTGCTTCTTTTTCTTTCATTTTAGCAATGCGCGCTTCGCGCTCCCCGGTAAAAGTTCTGAATGCTTCAATCGCATTCCACTTTTCGGCTTCTTCTCCTTGTCGAATAATTTCCACTTTCTCCATCAAATCCCCTTGCGCAATGGCATTGACAACTTCCTGACCTTCGACCACATATCCAAAAACAGTGTGATTGTTATCCAACCAAGGGGTTTCGACATGCGTAATAAAAAACTGACTTCCGTTTGTTCCGGGACCGGCATTTGCCATGGAGAGTACTCCCGGTCTGTCGTGTTTTAATTCGGGATGAAACTCATCGTCAAAATTGTAACCCGGACCTCCCGATCCTGTTCCGGTAGGATCTCCTCCCTGAATCATAAAATCCGAAATCACTCTGTGAAATTTTAAACCGTCATAATAGGGTTTCCCTTGCGGTCGGGCGGTATTTTCCAAATTTCCTTCGGCAAGCGCCACGAAGTTGCCCACCGTTCCGGGAGTCTTTTTGTAAGTCAATTCGATAAGAACCGAACCTTTTGTTGTAGTTATTTTTGCGTAAATTCCGTTTTGCATAATTGTTTTTTTAATACCTTGCAAAGGTAGTCAATCGAAAAGAAACCGCTTTAAAGACTTTCGGGAAAGAACAATTACAATAAAAAAAGTGGTTTTTGTGTAACAAAATGATTCCAATAGCGTCTTCTTTATAACTGCCTAAAAATCACAAATCTTGAATACCATTTTAACCATCCGAAACCTCACCAAACACTACGGTTCCTTGACCGCACTTAACGACCTCTCACTGACGATTGAAAAAGGAAATATCTACGGATTGTTAGGTCCCAACGGTAGCGGAAAAAGTACCACCTTAGGAATTGTACTGAATGTTGTAAATAAAACTTCCGGCGAATTTGTTTGGTTTGACGGAAGCCAACCCATTGAAGATTCCCTTAAAAAAATTGGCGCCATCATCGAACGTCCCAATTTTTATCCGTACATGACAGCCCGACAAAATCTGGAACTTGTTTGTCAAATAAAAAACATTCCTTACACCACGATTTCCGAAAAACTTGAATTGGTTGGATTGACCGAACGTCAAGACAGCAAATTCAATACGTTTTCATTGGGAATGAAACAGCGCCTTGCCATAGCTTCTGCCCTGTTGAACAATCCGGAAATTCTGATTCTCGATGAACCGACGAACGGACTCGACCCTCAGGGAATACATCATATTCGCGAGATTATCAAAACCATTGCTTCACAAGGAACCACTATTTTGTTGGCATCCCATCTTTTGGATGAAGTTGAAAAGGTATGTTCACACGTAGTCATTTTGCGAAAAGGAAAAAGTCTCTACACCGGTCCAGTGGAAGGGATGTCGGCAAGCCACGGTTTTTTTACGCTTCAAAGTGAAGATATCAATCGGTTGAAAGAAGTTTTAAAACACCACCCGGATGTTCATTCCGTTCAGATTGTTCGGGATTCGGTTCTTTTTTATCCCGATAAAAACCTTACTGCAGCAGAATTAAACAAATACCTTTTTGAAAAAGGCGTCGTCTTATCTCATCTGGTAAAAAGAAAAGAAAGTTTGGAAGAACAATTTTTAAAACTCACCCAACAAAATTAATTTCATGGAAGCAATCCGATTACTTAAAATTGAGCTCTACAAACTTCGTTACAATCGCTCGGCAAAAATAATCTCTATTGTTTATTTTGTGCTTATTACTTTCATTGCATTCATTGCTTCTATCGAATTTAATTTTGGAGATTTTAATTTCCGGGTAGCCGATCAGGGCATTTTTAATTTTCCGTTTATTTGGCATTTTAACACCTATATCGCGGCAATTCTGAAATTGTTTTTGGCAATTGTCATTATCTCGATGATGACCAATGAATACAGTTATCGAACCTTAAAACAGAATTTAATTGACGGACTGAGTAAAAAACAATTTGTTTTTTCAAAGTTTCTGACCATTCTTTTGTTCTCGGCAGCTTCCACAATTTTTGTTTTTATCGTCTCGCTTATTCTCGGACTCATTTTTTCGGATTATACAGAAATCGGAATTATTTTCAGCGGGATGGAATATTTAGGCGCCTATTTTTTAAAGTTAATCGCTTTTTTCTCGTTCTGTTTGTTCTTGGGAGTGTTGGTAAAGCGTTCTGCTTTTGCTTTAGGTTTCTTATTTGTTTGGAACATCGTCGAAACCTTTGTATACGGAATGATGAAATGGCAATTTTTTAAAGATACAAACATCGCCGATACCGTAGCTTCATTTTTTCCGTTAAACGCAATGAGCAATTTGATTATCGAACCGTTCACCAGGTTAGGAGTGATTCAATCTGCAGCAACACAATTAGGCGAAGGATTTACTAAAGAATATCATGTAAGTTTGCTATCCGTAGTTATCGTTCTTGCTTGGACGGCAATTTTTATTTACGGCTCATATTATGTTTTAAAACGAAGAGATTTATAATCACCAACCAAAATTTCAGTAAAATGAAAAAAACTTTATTCTTTATTGCATTGTTGATGTCTTTTTCGGGAATTGCACAAGAACCCGCTCCTTCTGTTTCATTTTGGAATAAATTAAAAACCCATTGCGGCAAAGCTTATGAAGGAAAAATTACCGAAGGAGGCAAAGAAGGCGACGGTTTTGTGGGCGAACGCTTGGTGATGCACGTGCGAAGTTGTGAAGACAAAACCATACGCATTCCTTTTTTTGTAGGCGAAGACAAATCCCGAACATGGGTCTTGACACTTGATGAAAATCACCACATAAAACTTAAACACGACCATCGTTTACCTGACGGTAGCGAAGAAGAAGTAACCCAATACGGCGGAACCAGTTCAAACAGCGGGTTGCCTGAACTCCAAATGTTTCCCGCCGATACAGAAACTGCTGCACTGATACCGCAAGCCGCCACAAACGTTTGGTGGATAACAATTGATGAAAACGAATTTTCCTACAATCTCAGAAGAATTGGAAGCGATCGTGTTTTTACCGTGGTTTTTGATTTGACTAAAGAAGTTGACAGTCCCGGAGCGCCTTGGTAAAATAAGAATCCAAAAAATAGCGACGACTAAACACGAGAATTTTAATCAGATTCTACATTTTTTTTATAGTTTTATGGGCTAAAAACTAATGCAATGAAAATAACCTATTACGGACATTCTTGTTTGGGAATTGAAATTAATGACATTCATATTATCGTAGATCCATTTATCAGTGGAAATCCAAAAGCAGCTTCCATTGATGTGGACAGCTTAAAGGCAGATTACATTATGCTGACTCACGCGCACTACGATCATGTTTTGGATGTAGAACGAATAATCAAAAGAACAAACGCCACAATCATTTCAAATCATGAAATTGTAACGTATTACGGCAACAAAGATTTTAAAGGACACGGAATGAATCACGGAGGCAGTTGGAAATTTGATTTCGGAACGGTAAAAGCAGTTTCAGCCATTCATTCTTCTTCATTTTCTGATGGAACTTATGGTGGAAATCCGATGGGATTTATCATTCAAGCTAACGGAAAAACTGTTTATTTAGCCGGCGATACCGCACTTACTATGGATATGAAGCTCATTCCGATGTTTCACAAATTGGATCTTGCAATTCTTCCGGTTGGCGGAAATTTTACCATGGACATTGAAGAAGCGGTAGTGGCAGCAGCATTTATTGAATGTGACAACATTATGGGAGTGCATTTTGATTCGTTTGAAATGATTGAAATAGATCACGAAAAGTCAAAACAAATTTTTAAAAATAAAAATAAAACGCTAAATCTACTAGGCATCGGCGAACATCTAACAGTCTAAACAACCTCTAAAATATCCCCCACATATTTGAAAAATAAATTATTCTTTGACGTCCAAAAAATTTGGAAAGAAGTAGGAAATTATAAACCTATTGATAAACTTCAGTTGGAAGTTGAGCTCTACAAAAAATTATTAGACATCTTCCAGGTGGGGGATTTCTACTTCTTTATTTTTGCGCCGCCCCTTGCTGAAATCGAATATGTTTCCGATACCATTTCGCGTGTTATTGGTTATGACCGTGAAAATTTCACAATAGAATCAATGATGAATATCATCCATCCGGACGACTTGCCTCATTTTATTGATTTTGAATCGCGGGTAGTGGAATTTAAAAAGAAATTGCCTGCGGATAAAATCATGAAATACAAATCACAATATCCGTATCGCATTCGTAAAGCCGATGGAAAGTACATTTCCATTCTTCAACAGTCCATAACTATTCAGAGCGATGAAGACGGCTCCGTGCTTCGGAATTTTGTGGTACATACGGATATTTCCTCTTTTAAAAACGATGCAAAAATGAGTCTTTCATTCATCGGATTGGAAGGCGAACCCACTTTTCATAATGTGAAAGAAAATACGCCATTAATTCCTTTCAACAACATTTTGACCAATCGTGAAATTCAAATTTTTAATCTTATCGCACAAAATCTTACCACTGCCGAAATTGCCGACATTCTGAATATCAGTATCGCAACGGTAGGAACTCACCGTAAAAACATCCATCGAAAAACAGGAACACATTCGGCTTTAGAGTTGATTAATCACGCAATAGAAAAAGGCTGGCTTTACTAGTACGAAAGCGGAGTTAAAAAAACGCCGTTTATCAAAAGCAATTTCCCGTTTTGCCAGAAAGAACGGAAGGTTACATCGTCCACAAAATAAACCACACTTCCGCGTCCTTTTTTCGCCTCGGCAAATACGATTGAATTCTTCAATTTTTCTTTTGCAGCTTCGCCTGCAAATCCGGAAACATTTTCAACCTCATCACCGATGTATCCGACATTGTAGCCTTTTTCCAATAATTTATACGATTTACTGCCGAGTTTTAAGGAGTAATAAACCTCTTCCATTCCAAAAGCCAACGGATGGGTCGTATCCAATGTTACTTTGAAAATACTGCCGGTAATGAAATCCTTGGTGCTGTGTTTTTCCCTTTCAGCGTATGGAATCAGATTTCCCGTCTTTTCTTTCTCCTTATCTTCATCCTTATTTTTTTTCAAATCATAGCCTTCTTTATCGTTAAATAATTCGATTGCGTTTTGAAAGGCAAGAATTCGACCTCCTTTGGATACCCATTGATCCAACATTTTAAAACTTTCGTCATCTACAAATTTGTAGTTTCCATCAGGCAGAATCAACACATCATAATCGGACCATTGGATGTTAGCAATATGTTTTGTGTGAATTGCAGTAAATGAAAATGCAAGTTCATTTTCAAAAAAATGCCATAATTGACCATAGTTTAAGGAAGAAATTCCATCGCCGGTCAAAATTGCCACTTTTTTATTTTTTATCAAATGAACATATTGCGAGCCGAAATCGGTGAGGTTGTCTGCATAACTGGTTTCGGAAGCATACAATGGGCGTTTGTGTTTGTTGGCGATTGCAATTAGCTTATTGTCAAAATCTTCTAAATTTTTATTGTCACTTCGGGTAATAATCAAACTCCCCCGACCAAACTCACTTCCGCCAAAACTCAATTCTTTTTCAGAAAAACGAACCTTAATGCCTTCTTCTAAAAGGGCTGTCATAAATTGTGCATCTTTTACACTATTCCATTTTGAAAGATATCCGGCAGCATTTTGGACCGGTTGATTTGCCACAAAAGCTGATTCCTCATTTTCGGCTGTAACCAAACGCGTACTGGCTACGGCATCCAAACCAAAAGCATACGCAAGACTCCACGCCGTAATATCATAAGTTACCGGGGTTGAAAGTTGTGTTTGAGGTTCAAAAAGCACGTGAACCAATTTTCCTTTCGGTTGATTGGTGCTGACTACCAACGCATGATCCGTTTTTAAAGTCATATTTTTTCCTGATTGGTAATGATAACCTCTAACCGTTGCATCGGAAACAAAACCGTAAAAAATTTCATGAATGTCTAAGAGGTTTGTCAGTGCTTTTATATGGTCAGGATTTCCCTGAAGGACAAAACTTTTATATTTCAAATTGTCATTATTGAAAAACTTCTGAAATTCACTGTTTAAGTGCGCTGCATTTTTTGACGCTACTTCAATGGTTGACAATCCGGTAGTGGTATGATGCGCAATACGGTCAATAAGCGTAAGTTCCACTTCTTCATCATTGATAATTCCCAACCCTGCTTTTCCGTGTCCGGCTTGTTCATAAGTCATCCCAATGGCACCGTTGAAAAGCGGATAAGTATCGCCATAACTCGGATAGAGCAAATCAAAACTTTCTCGTGTAAAATAAAGCCAACCTTCGCGGTCAAAGTATTTCGCATGGTTTCTCCCAATGGTATGTTGAAATTCACGTTGCCACGGCGTTAGCATTTCATGATACGGTTCGGCTCCGGGAGCAAAATAATACGGATTGTTTATAAATTGCTCGTGAAAATCAACATGAATATGCGGCATCCATTGGTTATATACTTTCAATCTTTGCTGTGTTTCAACCTGACTTGCCCACACCCAGTCGCGGTTTAAATCAAACAGATAGTGATTGGGTCTCCCCGCCGGCCAGGGTTCGTAATGTTCAGCTGCATCTTGAGAAGCGTTGTAAGGTGTTGCTCTCACTTGGTTGTACCAATTGACATACCGATCTCTACCATCAGGATTTACATTCGGGTCCATAATAACGATGACATTCTCCAAATAATCCGTGTGATTTGTTATCAATTCATAAATGGTATTCATTGCAGCTTCAGTGCACGAAGCTTCGTTTCCGTGTACATTGTAACTCAACCAAACAATGGTTTTATCCGGGGACGCAGCACCGGGCAATAATCCGGCATTTTTTAAATTGGCTGTGCGATGCTGCTCCAAGTTTTTTAAATTTTCTTCCGAAGAAATTACTGCATACGTAAGCCTTCTGCGCTCGTAAGTTTTTCCGTAATCTTGATACCGAACCAAATTGCTTTGGGAGGCGACGTGTTCAAAATAAGCCACCACATCACTGTGACGGGTAAACTCCGTTCCCAATTCATATCCTAAAAATTCGGAAGGAGACTGTAATTGTGAATAGATATTAACAGTAAAAACTATAAACAGAAGCGAAAAAATTCTTTTCATCGGAGGTACAAATTTGGAAGCTAAACTAAAGAAAGATTTTTAATTTAAATACATTTGGCAAAAGTGTCAATTTTTTTTAAGATTAACGTATATTTGCACACTCATGAAAATCAAAAGAATTATTTTTGTCTGATTTTTAAACCCAATATGTCCATCCAAACGCTTTCTTACAAAGACACAGGATACTTCTCAAAGCTTATATGTGATTACTTGGAAGAAAATGAACAGTTGAAACCTTTTTACAATCATTTTCCGACACTTGAGGCTTTCCAAGCGCAAATGGATGAAAAACAGAAAAAAATCCCACTTCAAACACGTCGCCTTCTTGCAAAACGAATCCTTTATCAATATGGAGAGCACACGTTGTCGCAATCCACATTGGCAAATATTGATTTGTTAAAAGAAGAAAACACCTTTACGGTTACCACCGGCCATCAATTGAATTTGTTCACCGGTCCGCTGTATTTTTTGTATAAAATATTTTCGGTCATCAACCTTACAGAACGGTTAAAAAAAGCGTATCCGAACCATCACTTTGTGCCGATTTTTTGGATGGCAACAGAAGACCACGATTTTGAAGAAATCAACCATTTTTATTTCAGAAACAATAAAATTACCTGGAACAGCGAAGCTTCCGGTGCGGTGGGAGAACTCAGCACAGCAGGATTGGAA
>LSQX01176504.1_pt1 | contig 14890 bp, 15 predicted proteins | sample 654561 | NCBI WGS metagenome assembly LSQX01 (sample SAMN04489861, study PRJNA283612) | anaerobic digester metagenome | isolation source: 4 biogas reactors fed with cattle manure at either 37C or 55C with and... | place: Denmark: Kongens Lyngby | collected 2014 | reverse complement strand
TTGACATATTACCAGGTGTCTTTAGATTCTTCACTGATTTACATCTGATTGTAATATTTCTTAAACTTGAGGTGTTGACTTAAACTGTTCTTAAATAAAAACATAAGCCTTTTTATATTATTGTCGCCTTTTAAAAACAGCGGATTGACATATTTGCCTTCCCCGGCCAATTGCTTTATTCTTGCCACATGATTTTTGTCTTTTACATATTTATAGCCGATACTTATAGGAACAACAGTCCAGAGATTTTCTGCTTTGGCAATGGTAAAGCCTGTATCTCTGCCATATACATAGTCCTCTACAACATATCTAACAAGATTATACCCTGCACCGGTGACAAAAAAATTACTGCGCCCCTGCCTTAAGTTCACTTCTAAGACCTTAAACTTATCGTCCCTGTAATCATAGTTAACATCAATGGTTGCATAACCCTCATAGCCAATATTTTCTAAGAAGTTTTTTAGTATTATTGAAAGGCCTTTATTATACTCATTCATCTGCATAGCACTGTTACCAATACCATGGGGGGTGCGCTCTTCCATCATGACTTGTGCCAGTGCCATAAGTTTCACTTTTTTATCTTTTCCGGAAAAAGTTATCATTATTCTAAGATTTGTATCTTCACCCGGTACAAATTCCTGAATTATCAGACTGTCATCATAGCCCGCCAAGTAAATTTCATTCAATACTTTTTGCAAGCTTTTCTGATCATACAATTTATATACCTTTTTCTGGCTGTCAAAAGGATTTTCCCAATAGCTGATGCTGTTTGAGGGCTTAATAATGATTGGGAATTCAAAAGGCGGTACGAATTCAATCCCCATGCTTTTATCATGTATGATGGTTTTGGGATAATCCAAACCGTGCTTTTCGCACATTTCATAGAAACTGCTTTTTTTAATCAAATCATGCATTAAAGGTTCGTCAATATAAGGGGCGATAACATTATCTTTAAAATTATTTTTGTTTTTTATGATAAGTTCCGCATAGCTGTCTCCGCATGCCAATAAAATAATCTTTTTGTTTTGAAATTTATCTGAAAAAGAGTCAATTATTCGTAAAAAGTCATCTTGATTGTCCATATTTTCATCTGTAAAAAAATCAATAATCTTACTGTTATTGCTGGGACCGCTTCTGTACTTGCCGAGCACTATTGATTTGATTTTGTATTCTTCATAAAAAGCCCTTGCAACGCTATATGTATTGATGTCATTTCCAAGTATTACGGGTAGGAATTCCCTTTCCTCTATCTTCATAATATCATCCTCATCAGTTTATTCTTCGGCTGTTAATCCTTCATTATCAGGTTCTTTTTTAAAACTGTTTTTAAAGGTTCTGTATCTTCTGCGCATTTCTCTAAACACTATTATTCCATTTTCTGCACAAAAATAAACAAAGGGGTTAAAAACATAATCAAGCATACCTACAAACTCGGTAAACTTGCCTTTGAAACCGACTTTAAATTTATATAAACCTACCATAGGATTGCTGTCATCGATATTTCCCGGGACACCTCTGAAATCGTAAATGTCACATTTGGATTCTATTGCCCATTTTATCATATTCCATTGCAATTGATAATTAGGCATGAGGTTTCTGTAGGAATTGCTGCTGGCGCCGTACAAGTACCAGCACTTATTTCCATATAAAATTGCTATGGTTCCCGCTATGGCTTCACCATTATAGTAGGCTAAAAATAGCCTTACATGTTCAGGCCCCAAGGAATCATAAACAGATTCATAATATTCTTTTGTTCTGATAAGGAATTTATCTCTTATTCCTGTTTCAACCATCAGGTCATGGAACACCTCTATATCTTTTCTTTCACCGACTTTGCATATCACACCTTTTCTTTCACTGAGCCTGATATTATATCTCGTCTTATGATGAAATGCTTTCATTATCTCATCCTCGGTCTTATCTTTTATATCAAGCCTGAAAACGAAACGAGGTTGAATTCCTTCATAATTGCGCAAACCCCTGTTTACCTTAAACCCCAAACCTTCTACAATGTTTTCAAATTCCGCATCTTCTATTTCAATATCCGGATCCATTTTCAAAGCGTAAGACCTATACTTTTTTGACAGCTCTCGGGCCTTTCCCAAAAGTTCTTTTAAAGTCTTTTTATCATGGGAATCACAGACAGGGCCCCTTGGGCTGTACATCATGGTGCTATTAAAAAAGGGAATTTTTCTGATTAAAAGACTCATGGAACCTTTAATTTCACCGTTGTCATCTTCTACAGTGATTATTTCATTTTGCCATTCTGATTTAATATTTGCCCACTCTCGGGATTGCATAAAATGCCCCTTTGGATGGTTTTGTAAAAATTTTTCATATTTTTTAATGGAACTTGTATCCAAAATAATTCCCCCTATGTATGTGCTTAACTTCATTGGACAGGTTATTGTCCTGTTATAACTATTATGACAGAGTGCTAAAATTTTTCAAGAAAATACTTATAACGGGGACAGATTCCGGTGCCCGGAATCCTGTGTTCCTGACCCCTACTATTCAAAAATCCATTATGCTATAATTATTTAAAGTAGTTTATACTGTTTTTAGATAAATATGTAAAAACGGAGGGAAGATAAAGTGAATATTGGTAAAATACATATATATACCGGTAATGGAAAGGGCAAGACCACTGCGGCTTTGGGTTTGTCCCTGAGAGCCGTATGTGCGGGGAAAAAGGTGTTTTTCGGTCAATTTATAAAAGGTATGGATTATAGTGAGCTAAAAGCGGGAGAATATTTACCGGGGTTTGAAATAAGACAGTTCGGCAGAGATTGTTTCATATATAGTGACCCCACCCCGGAAGACGTAAGCGCTGCCAAGGAAGGCCTTGATATATGCAAAAAGATATTGAATGAAGGCAATTATGATTTGGTTGTCTTAGATGAGTTAAATATTGCCCTTTATTATAAGCTTTTTGAACTTGAAGACGTTATTGAAATGCTAAAAAATAAAGCGCCAAGCACCGAAATTGTTATAACAGGAAGATATGCGCCGGATAAGCTAATAGAAATGGCTGACTTGGTTACTGAAATGAAGGAAATCAAGCATTATTATCAGGCAGGATTAGAGGCAAGAAAAGGAATTGAATTTTAAAATGCAACTTTTTGTTTAAAAAGTTGTCAATAAATATGGGCAAATTGAAACATTTGAAAGGAGGCTAAGGTTTTGAAACTGATTTCATGGAATGTAAATGGCCTTAGGGCTTGTGTAAAAAAAGGCTTTTTGGATTACTTTAATGAGATAGATGCGGATATTTTTTGCACCCAGGAAATAAAATTACAAGAGGGGCAAATAGAACTGGAGCTCGAAGGATACCATCAATATTGGAATTATGCCGAGAAAAAAGGCTATTCGGGGACTGCAGTTTTTACCAAGAAAGAGCCACTGAATGAAAATTACGGAATCAATATCCCTGAACATGATCAGGAAGGCAGAGTTATTACCTTGGAATTTGATGATTTTAATTTGGTGAATGTATATACACCGAATTCTCAGCCGGAGCTTGCCAGGCTTAGCTATAGAATGGAATGGGAGGATGCTTTTCGGGAATATTTGATGAAACTTGCGGTAGAAAAACCTGTGATTTTATGCGGGGATCTAAATGTTGCCCATAAGGAAATAGATTTAAAAAACCCGGCAACCAACAGGAGGAATGCAGGTTTTACCGATGAGGAAAGGGAGAAGATGACCATCCTTTTGCAATCAGGCTTTATTGATACATATAGGCATTTTTACCCGGATAAAGAAAATGCTTATTCCTGGTGGTCTTATATGAGAAAGGCAAGGGAAAAGAACGTGGGATGGAGGATTGACTATTTTATTGTATCAGATCATATGAAGGATTTTATAAAGGAAGCGGAAATACACCCTGAAGTGATGGGCAGCGACCATTGCCCAGTAATGTTGGAACTTAAGTAAAGGAGACATAATGAAAAGTTTTTTTAAATTCGGGTTATTGAAACCAAAGACAATTGTAAAGGGTATATTTTTTATTACACTTTTACAGATACTTATGTATGTTTACTTTGTGAATGTTACATTGAGCCTAAACAGCAATTGGGTTCAGACCGTGGCTTTTAAAATACATTTTATTTACTTCAGATATCTGCAGCCTATCGTGGCTATAGTATGGCTTAAATTTATATGTGAATTTTTGTATAGGGTAATGGCAAGGACTGACGAGGAATAAAATATTAGTGATGCGTAACAATTACCCGATTTCACTTACCGATATATTTTGTATGGCAAAACCTGCCGGCCTCGATGAGTGCTCAAAAAAATATATCACGCAGAAAAAAAGTTCCGGGCCTAAGAATAGGTAAATTCGTTCACTGTAATTTTAAAACTCGCTAACCCGCTCACACAGTTAAAATTACAGACGTTCACTTCATTAACCTATTCTAAGATCCTCCACAAAAATTCTGCTTAGATATATTTTTTAGATGCATTATAGCATCATAACAGTAGCACGTTAATCGATCTTATATTGTAAAGGCAGCATTGTGTAGGAACCGTTGAATTTCTTAGCGAAACGCAGGAAAAGCGAAATCTGAGCACCGGTGGAAGAACCCACACCAAATTATTTAGTTGTAACGAATAAATTTTGATTTCGCCCGGAGTGAGTTTAGAAATTCAGGTTCCGGAACTCTTGCGGCCATACAATATATATCGGTAATGCGATTCTAATAAGTGAAATAATATATTACAATTATATGGGAGATGATTTTATGTGGACCAGAGGGGAAATAAAGTCCTATGCAAGAGATTTTTTAAGAAAACACTATCTGAAAGCTTTTTTGGTTTGCCTCATCGCCTTGGTCTTGGGTGGGGGCATTACCAATAATGGTGGGTGGCAAAATACTATTCATAATGACGAATCATTCTTCCATAAAAATGATATATCAGTTAGTATAGGTAATCCTATTACTAATTTTGGACTCAAAAAGATGGGGTTTCCATATAAGTTTAAAATAGCAAGAGGGTTCATCCCCATAGGCTTTTCCTTTTCTTTGCTTTTTACAATATTTGTGGGCAGCGTGATAGAGGTAGGTAAGGTCAGATATTTTCTTAAAGCATTTGCGGATGACGAAGCGAATGTAGGCATGCTTTTTTCTACTTTCAATAATGAAGAATATTTAGGTATTGTAAAAACTCAGTTTTTTAGAGGCTTGTATATTTTTTTGTGTACACTCTTATTCATAATACCGGGAATAATAAAATCCTATGAATACAGGATGGTTCCCTACATCATATCCAAGGATCCCAATATGCCTTATGACGAGGCCATAAAAGAAAGCAGATATATGACCGACGGGCATAAGTGGAATATGTTTGTATTGGATCTATCTTTTATAGGATGGAACATCCTGGGAGCTTTGTTTTTAGGGATAGGAGGTATTTTTGTAATACCCTATGAAGAGGCCTCCTTTGCAAGGTTGTATAATGTTTTATCCGGCCACGATAACGAAGAAATAGAACCGGAGTATAAAATTAATTAGCGGCCTACTTATTCACTCGAAGTGGTGTTTCTATTTTCTTTTAATACTGTTTTTTAAAGCCGATGTTTGCTGAGTTACAAGATTAAGGGTATCTATAACTTGCTCCGGGTTGCATCAAAACTCGCACATGGTAAATAATTGACATAAACATATCACCTATAATTATGTATTTCTTAGTTTATTTACTTTTATTAAATGCTCAAACAGTTGATGCAACTTATCCTCCGCTGTGTTAACATACCCTAAATCTTTACACAACGCAACCTACGGCAAATAAAAAACAGTATTTATAAAGTCCGAAATATCAGCTTATTCTATCTAAGGCATCAATTACCAAAAGGTAACAGAGCCAATCCTCACAAACAAATAAGGTTAAGAAACAGAAAGGAATGATGTTTATGGAAATGGTCTACAAAGGAAAGACAAAAGATGTATATGCCCTAAAGGATGGGAATTACCTGCTCAAATTCAAAGATGATGTGACAGGTGAAAACGGAGTATTCGATCCCGGGGCCAATACAGTGGGACTGACTATGGAAGGTGCGGGAAGGGCTGCACTGAGCCTCACTGTAATGTTTTTTAAAAAATTGAGGGAAAAGGGTATCCCCACTCATTATATAGATTCGGATATTGCAAAAAATACCATGACCGTTATGCCGGCGGAGGCATTCGGGAAAGGCTTGGAAGTAATATGCAGATATAGGGCTGTTGGGAGTTTTATAAGACGTTATGGTATGTACGCAAAAGATGGAATGCCCCTAAACGCTTATGTGGAAATCACATTGAAGGATGATGAACGCCAGGACCCTCTTATCACTGAAGACGGGTTACTCATGCTTAACATATTGACAAAAGAAGAATACGAAGTATTAGTGAAATTGACCAAGGAGATTGCAGAAATAATAAAAGAAGAACTTGCAAAGAAGGATTTAGAGCTTTATGATATTAAATTTGAATTCGGCAGAGTTGGGGCAGATAAACATATTGCTCTTATAGATGAGATATCCGGCGGAAACATGCGTGCATACAGGGCAGGTAAGCGTGTAGAACCCTTGGAACTGGAAAGTATAATGTTAAAATGAAACTAACATAGGGTTACAATTCATATACAATAATCTGCTATTATTAATTAAATATAATGCCAACAGAAACTAATTTGGGACAGAGGAAAAGCTTTGTCCATTTTTTTATTTCATTTCTTTTTAAAATATGTTAATATGTGTACAATAAACATTTTTCATTTATGACAACATTTGTATTCACAACTACTGCAAGTTACGATGTTACTTATGACATAAAGTACTTTAAGGTAGGATAAAATGAATAAAATAAAGCACACACTTCTCATCGCCGCATGCGTTGCATTAGCATCACAGTTTAACCTGAGTTATTTTGTAAAAGGTTTTATTATAACACTATCTGTAGTATTGCTTCCGATATTTCTTTATAATTATGGAGAATTGAACCCTGTTATCGTGGGATTTGCAACAGGGATTGTTTCACCTCTTTTTAGGGGAGTTATTGTTTATTTGGGAAATAGGGATATAAACCTTACCTTTGAGTTGGTGGGGCCTGATGTATTCTTTTATTTTACTTATGGTATCGTATTCTATGTGACCTATTATAGGGCTATGAAAAAGGACATAACAAGGTTTGTTTTGTCTGCTTTGGCCTGCGACTTTTTTTCAAACATTGTTGAGATGAGCATCAGGACAAGGGTTGCAGATATGAGCCTGACCATAATAAAGGACCTGATTATAATTGCATCTGTCAGAGCCTTCATAGTAATTGGTATCGTTATATCGGTCAAGCATTACAGATCTTTTTTGATAAAAGAGGAGCACGAATCAAGATATCGTAAACTTATGCTTCTTACCTCGGGTTTTAAAAGCGAAATTTATTTTATGAATAAAAACATTACTCAAATTGAGGATGTTATGAAAAAATCTTATAATGCTTACAAAACAATATTTGAAGGCAATTATCCCAAGGAGATCAAAGATATTTCTTTAGATATTGCCAAAGACGTTCATGAAATAAAAAAGGATTATATAAGGATTATAAAAGGCTTGGAAGCAATATCCAAGGATAAGATTGATTATTCAAAGATGAATATAAATGATATTGTCAACATATTGGAGACCGATATAAAAGAATATATACTTGCCAACAATCTGGATATAAGTGTTGTATTTAATGTTCGTACGGATTTTTATATAGAAAATCATTTTTACCTTATGTCAATAATTAACAACTTGATAAACAACAGCATAGAGTCAATAGGGAAGAGGAAAAAAGGAGTCCTGAGGCTAACTATATATGAAACAGGCAGGGATTATATTTTTGAAGTAAAAGATAATGGAAGAGGAATTAAAAAAAGTGATTTGGATTACATATACAATCCCGGTTTTTCCACGAAGTTTGATGAAACCACCGGGAACATAGAAAGAGGAATAGGCCTATCATTAGTAAGCGACTTGACGAGGGACACTTTTGATGGTGAAATTACTGTAAGTTCTCAAATAAACAAAGGCACTACATTTAGAATAAGTATACCAAAAGATATTTTTGAGGGGGAATAACTTTGAGGTATTATATTGTAGACGATGATATTAATATAGTAAAAATCCTGAGTAATATAATAGAAGAAAAAAACATGGGTGATATTGTTGGTTTTTCATATGATGGTGAGAGCGCACTAAAGGATATAATGCTTTCTAACCCTGATATAGTTTTGGTGGACTTGCTCATGCCTAAATTAGATGGCAACACCTTGGTAAAAGAGATAAAATCAGTAAAACCGGAAATCAATTTTATAATGATATCACAGGTATCGGATAAGGAGCTTATAACGGATTCGTATTATTCGGGAATAGAGTTTTTTATTTCAAAACCTTTGAATAAGATAGAAGTAGAAAAAGTAGTCAATAAAGTGGCAGAAAAGGTGCGAATGGAAAGAATTTTGAAGTATATCAGAAAAGTTGTAAAACATGAAGAGATTGATAAAAATGATAGTTCGGATAGAATAAAAAAGATGAAATACATATTAAGCGCACTGGGTATGTTGGGTGCCAAAGGTACCAATGACATTATTTCTATTTGTGAGTATATTATAATAAATAAAAAGTGCTATAAAGAATCCTGCATTGACAGTGTATGCGAACATTTAGGCGATAATCCCAAAATAGTCAAACAAAGAATTCGCAGGTCAATAAAAGAAGGTTTAATAAATATGGCAAACGCCGGTATAGAAGACTATTATGCAGACACATTTCAACAGTATTCAAACACACTCTTTGATTTTGAAAATGTCAAGGCGGAAATGGATAAAATCAGAGGGAAAAAAGGCGCAGGCGGGAAGGTTAATCTTAATAAGTTTTTTGAAGGCTTGCTCTTCTTGTGCGAAAATACATTCTAAAATTTTTTACTTTCAAATAAGAGAATATTCAGATACTTGTGATTATTTTTGAATATATCTGATTATATTTGAATGTGGCACTTATAATTAATATGTACAAACCTATATAAGGTATACATACATATCTGTCTTTCTTACACCTTTATAGTTTTGAATAAAAACAAATAAATGGAGGAGGAAAATCAATGAAAAGAACACTATCATTGCTGCTTGTTGTTTTGTTTATTGCATCTTTGGCATTGACAGGTTGTTCAAAACCAGCACCAACAGGTGGAGAGGGTGCCGGGGCTGAATCCGACGTTATAAAGGTAGGCTGGATGGGTTCATTGACAGGTGACCAAGCCGTATTCGGACAGTGCGAATTCAACATGGTAAAACTGCTTTTTGAAGAAATTAATGAAAAAGGCGGAGTTTTAGGCGGTAAAAAATTAGAAGCGATAGGTTACGATACCAAAGGAGATCCCCAGGAAGCTGTTAACGTAGCAAAAAGGCTTACAGGCCAGGATAAAGTTGTAACAATAATCGGACCAAATGCCAGCGGAAATGCTATACCCATTGCTCCGGTATTGGAAGAAGCAAAAGTTCCCGATATCGCTACAGTTGCAACAAACCCAAAAGTTACAGTTCTTGATGGCAAAGTAAAACCTTTTAACTTCAGGGTATGCTTCATAGACCCATACCAAGGCGCAGTTGCAGCAGGATATGCGTATGATGTTTTGAAGTTCAGCAAAGCTGCTGTTCTTTATGACGTGGCAGATGACTATTCACAAGGTTTGACTGAGTTCTTTGAAGAGTTCTTTGTAGGCAAAGGTGGTAAAATAGTTGCCAAAGAAGCTTTCAAATTTGGCGACGTTGACTTCAGGCCACAGCTCAGCAAGATAAAAGAAGCTGAAGCCGAAGTGCTTTTCCTGCCCATATTCTTTAAGGAATTTTCTTTAATAGCTAACCAGGCAAGAGAATTAGGTATTACTGCACCGCTTATGGGTGGTGACGGTGTTCCATCGGAACAATTATTTACAATGGCAAAAGATGCTGTTCAGGGAAGCTTTATTGTTAATCACGTTGACTTTGATGATCCTGAAGTTCAGGACCTTAAGAGCAGATACAGAAATAAATACGGTAAAGAAATGGAACTTAACGGATACTTGGCCCATGATGCCGTATTGATGTTCATGGATGGTTTGGAAAGAGCTGGGGAAGCTGATCCCGTTAAACTTGCAGAAGCGTATGAAACTACAGAAGTTGTCGGTGTAACAGGTAAAATCAGCATAGGCAAAGATACTCATAACCCTGAGGGCAAAGAAGCAGCTGTTATCATGATTGATGGAGACGGTTACAAGTTTATGCAGAAATATTCTGCGAAGTTGGATTAAACATAGTTTATAATTGTATATTTAAGCAAAACGGCTGAGGGTTAATATCATGCTATAGCATCGGAGCGAGTCAATTCGCTCCGAAACTTTAGCCCTCAGCCTTATTTCAAAAAACACTTAATTTTGTCTTTAAGTTTTTAGCCAGCAGCTTTTAGCTTTCGGCTTTTGACTCTCATATTTTAATTAAGGGGTGAAGAGATGTCACAATTTATGCAGCAATTGATAAACGGTCTTTCCATAGGCAGCGTATACGCACTTATGGCCGTAGGATATTCACTTGTTTACAGCATAATGAATTTTTCCAATTTTGCCCACGGTGGCGTAATTATGTTAGGGGCTTATTTCGGATATTTTTATATAACAGTAGCAAAACTGCCATTTTACATTGCTTTTCCATTGGCGGCTTTATCAACGTGTCTGCTTGCTGTCTTAATAGAAAGAGGTGCTTATAAATCACTTAGGGAGAGAAAAGCACCATTTTTATATTTTATTATATCAGCCATGGGAGCTTCCATATTCTTGGAGAATATTGTATTGGCGCTTGTGGGCCCTACATTTAGAAACTACCCACCCATTTTATCAAGAACGCCTATACATTTAGGGAACATAACGGTGGGAAGGCTTGACGTGGCGATGTTTATTATATCTGCTATATGCTTGGCACTGCTTGTGTTTTTTATAGATCATACAAAAATGGGCAAAGCAATACAAGCCACATCTTATAATGCAAAGGCAAGTGCTTTGATGGGTATTAATACCGATATAGTATATATAGTGGTATTTGCTTTGGGAGGTTTTTTTGCCGGAATTGCAGGGGTGCTTTTCGGTATGAAATATACGGTATACCCGCAGATAGGAATTATAACAAACAAATCTTTTATTGCCGCTGTTTTCGGCGGATTGGGCAGTTTGCCCGGGGCTGTAATAGGCTCAATATTACTCGGAATAATAGAAACTTTTACTTCGGGTTATTTATCTTCCCAGTATAGGGACCTTATTGCATTTGTATTACTTATTGGTGTATTGGTAATCAAACCCAGCGGGCTTATGGGCAAGGTTACCGAAGATAAGGCATAGGGGGTGTAGGGATGGACATAGTTTATCTAAAAGGTATATTGATACTGGCGGGAATCAACCTTATGTCTGTTTTGGGACTTTCTTTGCTTACGGGTTTTACGGGAATGTTTTCATTCGGGCACGCCGGTTTTATGGCTATCGGCGGATATACCGCCGCATCTATGACTGTTAAATTTGGATTGCCATTTATTCCGGCACTGTTAATCGGTGGGCTTACCGCAGCTATAGCAAGTGCCTTTATAGGAAGGCTTACCCTTAATCTTAAAGGGGACTATTTTTGCATAGCTACACTTGGATTTGGTGAGGCTATCAGATTGATACTCGATAATGTGCAATATTTCGGCGGAGCAAGAGGTTGGCCCGGTATTCCCCATTATACGAATCTGTCGAATATAGTATTTATAAACATAGTAGCTATAATTATATTGGCTAACTTGGTTCGCTCTAAACATGGAAGAAACATGATTGCCGTCAGAGAAGAAGAATTGGCTTCGCAGATAGTAGGCATAAATGTTTTCAGGTACAAGATGATATCACTGATGATCAGTGCTGCCTACGCAGGTATAGGCGGGGGACTTATGGCACACTACATGACTTTTTTACAACCAAAAATGTTCAGTTTGGTTAAATCCACAGAGCTTACGATAATTGTAATATTCGGCGGTTTGGGCAGCATATCCGGAAGTGTTGTGGGAGCTCTTGTTTTGACTGCTTTACCTGAACTTTTAAGAGTGCTGAAAGACTGGAGGCTTGTTTTCTACGGGTTGTCGGTTATAGTAATAATGGTGACAAGACCGGAAGGCCTCATGGGCGGATATGAGTTAACTCCTTCCAGTATGAAAAGGCTTTATGCAAACATAAAAAATAAGAGGGTTGCAAAAGCGGTCAAAGGGGGAGAAAAAATATGAGCATGTTGAGGTTGGATAATCTGACAAAGATTTTTGGCGGACTTACGGCTGTAGGTAATGTTGATTTTACTGTGGAAGAGGGAAGCATAACGGGACTTATAGGGCCAAACGGTGCAGGTAAAACCACAATATTTAATCTGATTACCGGCGTATATAAAGTTACTGAAGGTAAAATCCTTTTTCAAGATGAAGATATTACAAACAAGGAACCTTATATGGTGGCGGGAAAAGGAATAACCAGAACATTTCAGAATATAAGGCTTTTTAAGAAACTTTCTGTGTATAACAATGTTTTGACGGCCTGCCATGCGAATTCCAATTATAATCTTTTTGAATCCATATTAAGAACACCAAGATGCAGAAAACAGGAAAAGAAATTGCAAAACAAGGCTGAGAACCTTTTAGACATAATGGGACTATTGGACAGAAAAGATGTAATTGCAAATAATCTTCCATACGGATTGCAAAGAAGGCTTGAAATAGCGAGAGCCTTGGCACTGAACCCAAAACTTTTGCTGTTGGATGAGCCTGCGGCAGGTATGAATCCTGATGAAGAAGTGCAGCTCATGAATCTTATTGCAGAAATAAGAGACAAGTTTGAACTGACCGTATTTATAATAGACCACCATATGGAGCTGATTATGGGAGTATGTGAAAGAATGATGGTTCTTAATTTTGGATGTAAATTAGCTGAGGGAACCCCAATGGAAATTCAGGGCAATCCAAAAGTAGTAGAAGCGTATTTGGGGGTGGAAGCATAAATGTTAAAGGTAGAGAATTTGAATGTATATTATGGCGGTATCCACGCTTTAAAAGGCGCATCTTTGGAAATCAATGCAGGAGAAATAGTTACAATAATAGGGTCTAACGGAGCAGGTAAATCTACTTTGTTAAATTCCATATCGGGATTTCTTAAATATAAAGAAGGTACAATAACATATAAAGGGGAGAAGCTGCCCCAAAGTCCCAACAAAGTTGTTAAGATGGGCATTTCGCAAGTGCCTGAAGGCAGATTGGTATTTGCAAATCTAACGGTTGAGGACAATCTTAATTTGGGCGCCTACTTAAGAAATGATTCCCATAAAATTAAAGATGACCTGGAAAATGTCTACGAACTGTTCCCACGGTTAAAGGAAAGAGAAAAACAGATAGCAGGTACCTTAAGCGGCGGCGAACAGCAAATGCTGGCAATGGGGAGAGGGCTTATGAGTGATCCGGAAATAATGCTTTTAGATGAGCCGTCTTTGGGACTTGCTCCGCTTTTGGTGCAGACAGTTTTGGATATAATCGTGGATATAAGAAAGATGGATAAGACAATTCTCTTGGTGGAGCAGAATGCTTATAAGGCACTTTCCATAGCAGACAGGGCCTATGTGCTGGAACAAGGCAGGATAACAATGGAGGGGCCTGCAGACGAAATAGCGGCCAATCCCAGGATAAAAGAAGCGTATCTGGGGGCGAAAAAATAAAATGCGATTAAGTCGCATTTTTATTTTTTTGGCGTATTTGTTGGACTGTCGGTGTCGGATGTCATGCAGGGGGCGGGTTTATACGTCAAACTGTAGCGGCAGGGTTCCACCCTGCCCTTATAGAAAAATTCGTACAAAACCGCAATTTGGTTTATACTGAATAAAAAGCGAAAATTAGAAGGTATGATTTATGAGAATAAACAAATATATTGCGGAAAGCGGGTTTTGTTCCAGGCGGCAAGCCGATGCGCTGATTGAAAAAGGCAGGGTAACCATAAATGACGTAGTCTGTGATTTGGGTACCCGGATTAATGACGGTGATATAATATGTGTAGATAATATTCCCATTGAGGCGAAAGAAAAGCATGCGTATATTGCTCTTAATAAACCGGTAGGCATAGAATGCACCACTAATATTAAAGTTAAGGATAATATAATAAATTTTGTAAACCACCCAAAACGCATATTCCCCATCGGGCGACTGGATAAAGATTCGGAAGGCTTGATACTTCTTACAAATGATGGGGATATCGTTAATAAAATATTAAGAGCAGAAAATCACCATGAAAAAGAATATATAGTAGCAGTTAATAAAGATATTACCCCGGATTTTTTAGAAAACATGGCTAATGGGGTAAAAATATTGGGAGTCATGACAAAAAAATGTGATGTTTACCCCATTAATAATAAAACCTTCGGAATAATCCTAACCCAAGGACTAAACAGGCAGATTCGACGAATGTGCGAGGCTTTGGGTTACCGGGTTATTGATTTGAAACGTATCAGAATTATGAATATAACACTTGGTTATTTAAAGTCCGGACATTGGCGCAATGTGACCAAGAATGAGTTGAATGAATTAAAAGGTTTTTTGCAATAATTATGTTGATATTACGCGGCATATAAAAATTGCGCAGTAATTTTTAAGACTTTAGTTACTTGTCACCTGTCTCTTGCCCTAATTTTGCGTTTAATAAAAGTGTGTACGATACCTCCTATTAACAGTATACACCATATGGCTATATAGACCTTTTGTATTCGATAATTGCTCTAAAAAATATATCGTGCAGAAAAAGAGTTCCGGATCTAAGAATAGGTAAATTCGTTCACTGTAATTTTAAAACTCGCT
>LSQX01139517.1_pt1 | contig 14891 bp, 15 predicted proteins | sample 654561 | NCBI WGS metagenome assembly LSQX01 (sample SAMN04489861, study PRJNA283612) | anaerobic digester metagenome | isolation source: 4 biogas reactors fed with cattle manure at either 37C or 55C with and... | place: Denmark: Kongens Lyngby | collected 2014 | reverse complement strand
CCTCCAGCCCATTGTAAGCCAGTCTCGTGCCATCGGCAGACAGATAAATGTCCTTGGACGGAAGTCCCCCAATCTGCTTAAGCGAATAATCTTTAAGGTCGTAATACCACAGGGTATAATAGGTCCAATCGTTACCGTAGCTTGGTTCCGCCTTCTCGGTTGTAAAATACAACAACATGTTTGCCCGGTCCCAGGAATGGCTTACCAGATTAACGTTCGGGGGCAGGTCAATTATATTGGGTTTTTGTGAGCCCCCCTACTCTATGTAAGCTTTTTTTGTATAGAGTAGCCCCAGGTCGTTTGTTTCATCCTCATAAACCAGCCGGTACCCCGCAGGAGGGTTAGTAGTCCTGTTGTACTGCTCAATATAGCCCACTGCCTGTTCCTGGCTCACCCCCGTCTTAGTCCTGTCCATATTCAACAGGTAGAAGTCTCCGGTTTCGGTTTGAGACACAATAAGGGTGTTCCCATCCTTCCATCCCTCTACTCGGGCAGCCTCTTCATGCCTGTAGACTCCCGTCAGGTATTTTCTGTTGTATATCCTGTACTCAATAAGCTGCCCGTTTTGCGAGTCCACCGCTACCGCACCCTGAATCAGTTCGTTTCCTGCGCGGTTAATGTTCTCGCCGTCCCCGAAGAAAAATATGTAGGCGAGCTTAAGCCCGTCCCCGCTTTCCATCAGGGCCAGGCAGTCCATTGTGCTGTAAAAGTCAGCCTCCATGTGGTCCTGGGCCGAAGAAAGCGCATAGGCATAACCTATAACCGGGCTTAGTGTTTCAGTTCCTAGGCTAAACTGAACATTTTCCGGGCTTAGGCTGTCTTTGAAGTCTTTGTTCACCGAAATAAACCTGTAGTACGCCGGTGACAGGCTCAGAAAGGGGTCGCTTCTTTCCATATCAGGCCTCATTACCAGGTTTATGACCGCCCTTCCGTTCTTTAGCAGGTCTATACCGCCTATATCGGTGTTGTATGGAAGGTTAACAGCAAAATAAGCAGATGTGTCGTCCTCGCGCAGTATTCTAACCTGAAGGTCCAAGGGCCCGGATTGACCCATCAGTTCCGGGAAATCCTCCTCCGCCAGCATGCTAAATACAATACCTTCCTTAACCGTGGTAGACGATGAACTACTGCACCCTACCAGCGAAATCACTATTAGCAGAACAGCCGCCAGCATTTTTGTTTTCAACGAAACCCCTCCCGACTTTTAAAGCAGTATTCTTTCAACATTTCAATCAAAACCTCACCGGATAGTTTTTCCGTCATCCCATCCACGGGATTAAGAAACGTTTTATCCCCGAAGACGCATAATATTTCCATAAGCAGGTCCCAATCGGTACCGTTGTTTATTAGGCCCCTTTCAATTAACCTACGGCAGTATTCCTCAGCAGCCCGCCTATCTCCCGTCCTCTGTTTGCATATAAGTATAGCCCCGAACAGTTCCCGCTCCATATCCGGCCTTTGCCTCAGGATGTATTCCAGCTTTTCCAGGGCCTTGGCGTAACGGTGTCTTTGGTAGTATTCCCTTGCTTCCTTGTAAGCCCATAGGGGCCTTTCCTTCTTCCTTACCCATATCATCGCCGTCAGTACTAGCAGGAAAAGACTGAGGGAAACTGGAAGAAGCACTGCAAAGGGCCCGCCGCTACCTGCAAAACCGGCAAATATTCCAATAAAACTAAGCCACAAAAGGGCCACCTTTAAAGCATAACCGCGGGGAATGAGACCGGCTGGTGGATGCTCGGGAAACAAGCGTTTGCATAACATTTTTATGGTTCCCTTGCGTCCTGCCTTTTACCCCCGCTGCCTTTCTTAAGCTTTGCCCAGGTATCCTTCAAAGATACTATTCGATTGAAAACCAGCACATCCGACTTTGAATCGCCGATATCAACACAGAAGTAACCGTGCCTTATAAACTGGTACCGGTTTCCTGCCCCGGTGTTTTCAAAATTCGGTTCAATTTTGGAGTTTACCAGCCTCTCCAGCGAATCGGGGTTCAGCCTGTCTATAAAGTCTGCTCCTTCTTCGCTCTCCGGGTCCTCATCGTTAAACAGGTGCCCGTAAAGCCGTACTTCAGCTTCCACGGCATGGCCTGCGGATACCCAGTGAAGTGTACCCTTTACCTTTCGCCCGCTGGCCGGGCCACCGCTTTTTGTGTCCGGGTCATAGGTACAGTGTATTTCGGTTATTTCTCCCGTTTCCCGGTCCTTTACAAAGTCGACACATTTTATTATATAGGCATTCTTTAGCCTTACTTCCTTGCCCGGCGAAAGCCTGAAATACTTTGGTGGCGGTACTTCACGGAAGTCCCCCCTCTCAATGTATAGCACTTTGGAAAAGGGCAGCTTTCTGGTGCCCAGTTCCGGTCTTTCCGGGTTGTATTCCGCTTCCAGGTATTCCACCCTATCCTCCGGATAATTGTCTATAATCAGTTTTACCGGGTCCAGCACCGCCATAACCCTGGGAGCTTTCGACTTCAGGTCTTCCCTTATACAGTATTCCAACAGGGCAATATCCACGGTGCTGTTGTTCTTTGCAACGCCGATCCTGTCACAGAAGTCCCGTATAGATTCCGGCGTGTACCCTCTTCTTCTAAGCCCCGATATGGTGGGCATACGGGGGTCGTCCCATCCATCCACAAAGCCTTCCTCCACCACTTTTCTGAGCTTGCGTTTGCTCATAACGGTATTTGTGAGGTTTAGCCTAGCAAATTCTATCTGCTTGGGATGAACCTCCGGGTTTACGTTTTGGATTATCCAATCGTACAGGGGACGATGGTCCTCAAACTCAAGGGTGCATATTGAATGGGTTATGCCCTCAATTGCGTCGGAAAGGGGATGGGCATAGTCGTACATCGGGTATATGCACCAGTCGTCGCCTGTCCTGTGATGGGTAACCCTCATTATTCTATAAAGCACCGGGTCTCTCATATTCAGGTTGGGGGATGCCATATCAATCTTTGCCCTCAGCACCCGGGACCCATCGGGAAACTCCCCCGACCGCATCCTTTGGAACAAATCAAGGTTCTCCTCCACCGGGCGGTCCCTATAGGGGCTGTTTTTACCCGGCTCAGTCAGGGTGCCCCTGTACTCTCTAATCTCTTCCGCGCTTAAGTCACACACGTAGGCCTTGCCCAGCTTTATCAGCTTTATTGCATACTGATAGAGCTGTTCAAAATAGTCCGAGGCATAGTACTCACGGTCGTCCCAGTCAAATCCCAGCCATCGCACGTCCTCTTTAATAGAATCAACGTATTCAACGTCCTCCTTGGAGGGATTGGTATCATCAAACCTCAGGTTGCAGAGCCCCCCGTTCCACCTTGCCATGCCAAAGTTAATGCATATGGACTTTGCATGGCCTATATGCAGATAACCGTTGGGTTCCGGCGGGAAACGGGTATGCACACGCCCGTTATATACGTTGGACGCAAAGTCCTCATTTATAATGTTCTGGATGAAGTTTGTGGGCTGGCAAACTTCCCCGTTTTTATTTGTCCTGTCCTCTTCGCAGTTACACATTCCCTTGTCCCCTCTGTCACCATCCACCATGTTCAAAATTTCCTCCCTAGTCCTTTATCGTTTTTTACCTTACTCCGCAAACCTCATAAGCTGATCTCTTTCAAAGGTCCATTCGGGTGTAATAAGCCTATCCCCAAATTCTCCGGCATACCAGGGGCTTATCGAATCATCCTGCGTATTCTTAAGCACATGGATATCCTGGGCTGGCATATAGCTTTGGGCCAGCAGGAAGGCTTTTTTTCCGGTTTCCCTGCACTGTGCCAGATCTATCACTATGACGCAATGTCCCGGACTTCCGCCCTTTATGAACACGTCCCCTATCCGGATGTCCGATAGGTCAATTCTTTGAAGTTCCCCTGCCAGTGAAAGGGTACCGGCGTAGGCGAACACCATATCCAGGTATTTCCTAAAAGACTGATAGCCTTCCGAATACCCGGCGCCTTCAACCCAACTCACACTGCTACCGTTTACCGAAATCCTGTTCCCCTGCCTCCATTTAATATACTCTGCATTAAACCCGTTTGTAAAATTAAAGTGTATATCTTCGTACTGTCCCGTCTTATACAGGTACTCCGCCCGCAGCCTGATGACCGCATCGGCGCACTGCTGCAGGTCCCTGTCCCCTACGTCCATATCAATTACCGCCATATGTACGTCTCTGCCCTTTTCCCGGCCATCGTAATACAATACCTTGGAACCATGAGGTTTTAAAGGCAGGTTTCTTAAGTACTCGGCAAAGGAACCCCTGTCAACATCTATCCTCTCATATCCTTCCGGGGCCATTATTCTGTCCTTTATCGTTGTGCCTTGCGGGCTTATAAGGCCCGGACTTTCCCTGATACCGACATCCGGGGAAGCTGTTCCATCATGAGGTAAGTCCGGTTCTCCTACCCGGTTTAAAAACCAGGAGCAAGCGGTAAGCATTACTGCCATAAAAATTACGAACACTTTTTTCAATTAGTTACACCCCGTTTGGCAACTATATGCGCCTAACGCATCGGGTATATCCCTCCCTCTCCAACAACTGGTACTATTATACTACATTTTTACCCAGTATATTAGCTTTTTCATCATTCCCGGGGTAATGTGCCCCCTGTATAAGGACAATTTTTTCCTGCCTCGAAAGCTGCTTTATGCGATATTCCCTACGCATGGCCTCTCCCTTGGTTTCGTAGGCCTCCAAATGCTTAAGTACTACCGGTAGCCTAGATCGTGTACATTTGGCCCCCTTGCCTCCGTTGTGTTCCTTAAGCCTCCTTTGCGGGTCGGTTGTCCAGCCGGTATACAGCGACCCGTCCCGGCATTCCAGTATATATACGTAGTACATTTTCAGTTTCTCCTCTAGAACCGTTTTTTACCTGATGGTTTGCCTGGGCTTATAATTTAAGGGAAGCAAAAGAGCCATCTCTTCGCTTCCCCAAGCTTTCATTGACATACCACCCCAACGGTATTATTATTATTATATTGCATGCTGTTTCGTTTTGCTCTTTTTTGCATTATATCACAGAAAAATCCGGAGGTAAACAACCATGCCAAATTTTACGGCCTTTATATCCTATGTACTGGTTACCACTTTTACGCCCGGGCCCAACACCATAATGTCAATGTCAAACGCCAGCCGCTACGGGTTTAAAAAAAGCATTATGTTCAATGTTGGTGTGTTCTTTGGGTTTTTTATAATAATGTTTTTAAGCAGCCTGTTTAGCGTCACTCTCTACGCCCTTATACCCTCGGTAAAGCCCTTTATGACATTTATCGGTGCCGCCTATATAATCTGGCTTGCGTACAAGACCTATCACAGCAAACCCCATGGCGAGGAAAAGGGGCAGCGGCGTACAAACACTCTGTCGGCAGGGTTTTTGTTGCAGTTTGTTAACCCCAAGGTTATCCTGTACAGTATTACTCTTATGTCAACCTTTATTGTACCCTATTACAAATCCGTACCGGTACTAGCCGGTTTCGCGGTAGCCTTATCCTGTACATCCTTTGTAGCCACCTGCTGCTGGGGACTTCTTGGATCGGTGTTCCAAAAGTTCCTTTGGAAAAACGTAAAGTTGGTAAACACCGTAATGGCTCTTCTACTTGTCTACTGCGCCGTTTCACTGTTTTTATAAATTTCGTCAGTAACACATCCTTTTTCTGCACTCTTATAATGGTTATGGAATAAGTGTCCGACGGCTCACATAGGGTCTTTTTATTACGCTAGGGTCTAAGTGTCCTAGTCCATAAAGCAAATGCTATAATAGCGGCAGCCGCTGCCAGTTCACCTATGCCCCGGAGCCTGCCCGCCTTTGCGACTTGGTTTACCCGCTCTTTCATATCGATTATTATGTCTTCATAATAGTATACTTGTTCAAATTTTTCGAACACCAGCACAAAGTTTTTACCGTTTCCACCGCTTTGATTGATTTTGATGGATGCATCGCTTTCCTCCAACTGTACCTTTGAGACCATTGACTGGGAGTCTTTTTTGTCTGTGCTATAAGCCAACTGATACTTATTAAGCGTCCCAAACAGTATTTCCTCAAGGTCTTTCTTTTCAATATTTGTGACGGTAAATTTCTTGCCGGAGGAAAAACTTCTGGATGCGACAAATATCAACAGTAAAATCATTATGGCTAAAAGAGCAATGGCGGTTTTTGAGGCGCTGTCCAAATCGAAGTCCCAGATTCCAAAAAAATCATACAGGATAATTGCTAACCCCAGCCCCGTTGACATAAAGCCCAAAATCCTCGGCTCGCTGCAAAAGTTTTTATCCCTTCGTTTCTTTATGAACAAATATACGCTTTGTAACAGAAATACTGTAGCCATTAGAACAAGTATTGCATACCTGCCGCTTTCCATTTGTTTCCCCTTCCCTGGCTTAGTTGTCATAATTATATAGAATTAGACGTTCCTTCTTTAGTTTTTTTTGATTTCTTACAAATATGCAACTACTATATTGACATGCTATACTTAAACCGGCTTAGGTCCTCATCGCTTCTCGGTTTTCTAAAAACAAATAAATGTTCATGCATTATTAAGTAAAATTTATGCTCTTTGACTTTCTTCTCCCAATAAGGTGTTGATGTGCAGTTATGTTGTATTTTTATTATATCTTCTTTTAATATAAATCCGTTTTCCAGAAACGACTGCATAACGTAAAACGCCAAAGGTACATAATGCTTACTCCTTCTGGTATCACCTATTAGAACTGCACAATAGGAATCCTCTTTTAAAACTCTATAAAACTCTGCTATTCCCTTTCCCAGTTCCGAACAAAATTTCTTTATACCGGATATGTTTGAAAGGTCACCTTCAATTTTTCCATCGGAATACTTTATTATGTTCAAATAGGGAGGATGGGTTACTATTAAGTCAACACTTTCGCTGTCTATGATATCCAGATTTCTTATATCTCCTGTATGAACTGTCTGCTCATATTCACAATCACATTCAAACTGCAGATTTTTTTTGGTTATCGACACTGCCTCAGGATTGATATCAATTCCTATCCCTTTTCTGTTAAGAAGTTTCGTCTCAATTAGAGTCGTACCCCCTCCAACCATTGGGTCAAGAACGGTATCTCCTTCATTGGAATATCTTAGTATCAGATTCCTGGCAATCTGGGGCGCAAAATTACCCCTGTACTTCGCGTTATGTGTCATCCAGTCACCCCTTTGGGGGAACGACCAAACAGTGGTGATTTCTTCTTTGTAACTATTCAGATTCTCCATAAAATATCCTCCAATAGACCTTTTCTTACAAAATGTAAGTTCAAAAGGTAATTAATCTTTTTGAATCCTTTTTCAATTTGATTTTTCTGCCCCTTCCAGCCATAGCCATCGGTTATCCATACGAATTCAAATCCGTCCTCTTTAAGCTCTTCTTGGCGATTAATGTAAGAATCGACAATTTCCTGTGGTTTTGACCCTGTTCCGGAAAAAAAGTTTACTTCAATGTTTATCATCTTACTATTATCCGGGTTTATCAGTATAAAGTCTGCCTTTCTATACCTTATTGAATTAGAAACCTTAATTCCATACTCCTTCTCCAAATGAACGAAATTTTTCTGGAATAATATAATATACCTATTATCGTGCTTAAGATTGAGATTTTCTATAAAAGGCTTTATCACCATTTCCATTGAGTTCCCGCTTCTGTTCTTTCTCGCATGTGTATCCATTCCAACTTCTACGCCGGTAACATAATCTCTAATGCTTTTTGTAGAAAGGTTTTGGAAAAAATGCTTCAACCCTGTTTTATTGAAGAATTCGACCAAAATTTCAATCTCGGATTCGGTTAAGTATCTTTCACTAAAATTGTACTCCATTATTTCCGAATGGGCATCGGAAAAGTCACCTATTACTTTTAAACGTATATCCCTTACAGCAATTAGAATTGGTACGACTGGCAACACCTCTGGATATTTTGTTAATATTCCTCTTAGGTCTTTATCAAAATCATCACTACCTATCAAGGTATCTAGAATACTGAATTCGATTCTATATCTTCTAATATGGCGTTCAACCTTCTCCCAGTCTACAAAAAAATTGTGGCCTCTATTTGTGTCAACAATGGTTTCATGAAACCTCTCTATTATCTCTTCGAGATTACCCGTATCTAACCTTTTCTCGTATATTGTTGTCATCCTTAACCCTCCTCGGTTAATAGTTTTTTATAATCAACTCGTTAACCCGACCTCTCTTGCCTGCGTCACAGTTTATGTGCCTGTTAGCTTTAACCCTTTCAATTTTAAAACCATCATACAGTTTATCGAAAAAATCGTCATGCCTGTCATTATTTCTTGGGTCAGAATTACTGAGTAACAGAAACGCTCCTTTTCTGTCCATAGCTCTAAAAAAGTCAGCCAACCTTTTTTGGTCTTCCTCTTCAAACCCTTCCTTGGAATAGCTAGTAAAGCCTGAACTTGTATTTAACGGGCGGTATGGAGGGTCAAAATAGACAAGGCTATTCATTTGTATGAATTTTTCCGCCTTGGTAAAGTCACCGCAAAAAATTTTCGTATCTCTAAGGGCCTTATGTACTTCATTTATATTCCGCCAATCACAGATATTAGGACTTTTGTACCTACCGTGGGGGACGTTAAACTCCCCCTTTTTATTCTGACGAAACAATCCATTAAAACATGTTTTATTAAGAAAAATTAGATAGGATGCTCTTTTTATCCATGAATTTGCATAGTTTTCATAGTCGAATCCCTGCATCTGCTTATTATAAATATTTCTTATACTGTAGTAATACTCCTTTCTTCTTTCGTTATCGCGATCTAAATACTCTTTTTGAATCCTTTCCAGCTCGCTAATTAACCCTTCAGGGTTATACTTGATTACTTTATACCCGAGCATTATCTCCTTATTTATATCAGATAAATACGCCTTTTTAACTAAGTATTTTCTTTTTAAAAAAAAGAACAACGCCCCACCACCGACAAAGGGCTCTACATAGCTTTCAATAGTACCTTCCTTGACAATGCTTTCGGGCAGCCTCGCGTCCAGTTCGTCCAACAATTGTGTTTTTCCACCCGCCCATTTCATGAACGGTTTTGCATTAATTCCTGTATTAATAAATCTAGTTGAATTGCAGGCATTTATAATTTGTGTCAAATCCCTGTTTCGCATTTTATTACCTACCTTCATCTAAATGGGTATTGGATGCCTTACTGGAATTATAACAACATTTCTTTAGCCGTTCAATGGAGCAACCGGTCTGTGCCGCAATAAAAAACACCCCGTCTTCTTTGCCGCTAAGAACGAGGTGCTTTATTGGCCTAGCTTATCCTTTGCCGTAGCCGTATTTTATCGGCCACCATTGCTATAAATTCAGAATTGGTGGGCTTTCCTTTATCGTTATGTATCGTGTACCCGAAAAGGTTGTTTATCGTATCAACCTTGCCCCTGCTCCAAGCCACTTCAATTGCATGCCTTATGGCCCTTTCCACCCTGCTGGAGGTTGTATTGTATCTCTTGGCTATGGAGGGGTACAGCTCCTTTGTAACTGCGCTTAACATTTCTATATCGTTCACAACGGTCTTTATTGCCTCCCTAAGATAGAGGTAACCCTTAATATGAGCAGGTACTCCAATTTCGTGTATTATGTTTGTTATCTCCACGTCGAGGCTCTGACCTTCGGTAAAGTAGTTTTCCGGCTGACCCTTTCTTTTCTTTTCTATGGGCACTATGTTGTTGTCCATCAATTGCCTGATTCTCTTAATGAATATCTGCATATCAAAGGGCTTAACTATATAATAATCCGCCCCCAGCGCCAGTGCCCTTTGGGTTATCTTATCCTGCCCGACGGCGGACAGCACAACGATATACGGCGCCTTCTTCATATCCATGGTATTTAGTCTCTCCAGCACTCCCAGTCCGTCCAAATGCGGCATTATTATGTCCAGTATTAAGATATCCGGCTTATACTCTTTTATCTGCTCCAATGCCTCAAAACCGTCATTTGCAGTAGCCACCAGTTGAATATCCTTCTCTCTGGATAGATATTCACCAAGTATTTCGCAGAATTCCTTGTTATCATCCGCAATCAATATCCTTATCTTTTTTTCGTCCAAAAGGAGCCCCCCTCTTTTTTTATTTATGGTTGACAAATATGTATTCGACAAAGGAAAATCAATTCCTTCTATAATTCCAAAATTATAATATAATGGATATCATTTCTTCATTTAATGTTAGCAAGTATCATTATACATGAAAAACTGAGCAAACCCTTTCGGGTATTACTCAGTTTTATCAACTTTTGTAGCGTTATCACCGTTTTCTGCCTTTGCGTTTTGTACCATCCATTCCGCAAATATCGCATATCCCCGGGAAGGGTCATTTACAAATACGTGAGTCACTATCCCTATCAGCCTGTCACCCTGTATAATGGGGCTTCCGCTCATCCCCTGTACAATCCCGCCCGTTGCTCCCAGAAGCCTTTCATCCACCACCTTTATTACCATACTTTTGGGCTCCGGGTGGTACTGATTGGCAATTTTTTGTATCTCAATTGAGTACTTTTCAATCTCTTTATCAACGGTGGTCAGTATATAAGCGGGGCCTTCCATCACCTGATGACGCAGAGCCACCGGTATCGGCTCACTGTAATACTCGTTTTCAATATCTTTGCTTAGTATCCCGTATATCCCGAACTCTGTATTTTTCTCAATATAGCCCAGTTTATTTTGCTCTTCAAAAAAAATTCCCCTTATTTCACCGGGCTTGCTCCTTTCGCCTTTCTGGATTGATGCAATCCTCGATTCAAGTATTTCGCCTTCCTCCACCGACAGCATAAGACCGGTATCCACATCGGTTATGGCATGCCCCAGCGCTCCAAAAACACCGGTTTCCGGATAATAGAAACTCAAAGTTCCTACCCCGGCGGTTTTATCCCTTACCCATGCTCCTATCCGGTATTTCCCGTCCTCCTGGCTTTTAACGGGTTTAATGCCCTTTGTAAGGATTTGACTGCCTCGTTTTATTTCTATCATAATCTCTTCGCCTTTGCACTCGCCCAGAAGCTGTATAACGTGGTCTGCATCCCTTACCTTTGTGTTGTTAATACCTATTATCGAGTCCCCTACAGCTATACCCGCCTCCAAAGCCGGGTTATATGTCTTACCATCTATGCCGGTAAAATCGGCAACAGCCACCACCAGCACACCTTGGGTATAAAGCTTTACACCTATTGAATGGCCGCCCGGTACAACCTTCACCGGTGAGATTGCCGATACCGTCATTCTTTTTATCGGAATCAGACCAAACAGCCGAAATTCTACTGTGGTATTGCCTATCGAAGTTGTCTGTATCAACAGGGGATTTCCACTGCTAACGCTGATTCCTCTGGTGGTTACCTCAATACCGTTTAGCCTCAGTATGCCTTCGCTTTCACTGGTGGCAAGTATCCCAAAGGGAAGGTTTAGATTGAGCTCCCTCTCTTCCCCTTCCACTACCATGTATTCCTCCGGCATAGAAACTACCTGGTATATCTCGAATAAAACGGCTGAGGATACGATGGTAACAACCAGTATAACGATCATGAGAGCTGCCTTATGCCTGCTCCACAAGCTGTATCACGCTCCCTAAGCCCAAGAACCCTTCTATTTTCCACCTCCACAAAAACTGAAAATTAAATTTCTAGTGTTAAGTTAACCCTTTGAAAAACTAATTATGCTACAAAAATATTGTGTTTAGAGCGGAATTTTTCAAAAAAAGCGCTAAAGCGCGCTGTTTTTAAGATTTTCCGCCATTTTGAGCATTTCTTCCGAATGCTCCATCGTAAGGTTCGTTACTTTTGTGCCTCCAAGCAGCCTCGCCAGTTCCCTCACCCTGTCTTGCCTGTCAAGGGCTTTAAGCCTGGTATAGGTATGACCGTCCTTTTCTTCCTTGCTTATCAGATAATGGTTGTCCGCCATTGCGGCTATCTGCGGCAAATGCGTCACGCATACCACCTGGCGCCTTTTCGAAACGCTGGCAAGCTGCTGTGCCACTACTTGGGCGGTTCTGCCACTTATACCGGCGTCAATTTCGTCAAATATAAGAGTTGGGATGCTGTCTGTATCCGCCAGACACGTTTTAATTGCCAGCATTATTCTGGACATTTCCCCTCCGGAAGCTATCCTGCTTAAGTGTTTGAGCGGTTCTCCGAGGTTAGCGCTGAACATAAACTCAACGGAATCCCCGCCCTTGGCAGTAAACCCGTTGGTTGGGTTTAAACATACCTTGAAAGAGCCATTTGTCATTCCCAGTTTGGCTATTTCGGAAGTTACGTTTTTGGCCAGATAATCCGCCGCTTCTTTCCTTAATCCGGTAAGCACTCCGCATTCCCTTTCAAGCTCTTTTTCAATCCATGCAATCTCCTTCCCAAGGCTGTCCTGCTCCCTTTGGTTGTTTTTAAGTTTTGCAAGTTCCGCCGTTTTTAGTCGGCAGTATTCCATTATCTCTTCGATGGTATTTCCGTACTTACGCTTAAGACCGTTTATAAGGTCCAGCCTTTCCTGGATATCGTTAAGCCGTTTCGGGTCAAACTCCAGGCCGTCCAAGTAGTTCCTTATATCCCTGGCGGTCTCTCTCAAAAGTATACAGGAGGACTCCACGGCGCTGTGGAAACCATCAATTTCCTTGTCCAACTCCGTAAAGGGGGCAAGGAGCTGGCTAACCTGTCCCAAGCCATCTACCATGCCGGCACATGAACCGTCTTCTCCACCGTAAAGCAGTTGATAGGACTGCGCCATTGACTGGAATATCCTTTCCGCGTTGGCAAGGACATCCCTCTGTCTTATTAATTCCTCATCCTCGCCCTCTTTGAGCCCTGCCTTTTCTATCTCCTCAATCTGATAGGAGTATAGGTCTATGCTTCTTTCCCTTTCCATCTCACTAACCCTAATCAACTCCAGTTCTTTCTTGAGGTCAAGTAATCTACCGTACAAGGACGCAACCCTCTCCCTCTGCTTGAGCACCCCTTTACCCCCAAACTGGTCCAGTATATCTATATGGTTTTGTACATCCAGCAGCGATTGATGCTGATGCTGGCCGTGTATGTCTATCATGCGTCGGCTCAGTTCCCGTATGCATGAAAGCGGCACCGGCCGTCCGTTTATCCTGCTTATGCTTCTGCCGCTTTTTATCTCCCGCCCGAGTACCAACGTTTTATCCCGCTCCGGTTCTATGCCAAGCCGATTTAATATCCCGTCAAGGCCGTCTATTTCATCATACTTAAAAAGGGCTTCCACCACAGCCTTTTCAGCACCCGTTCGCACTATTTCGGTATCCGCCCTTTCGCCCAGAACCATATTTACCGCATCTATAATAATGGATTTGCCTGCACCGGTTTCCCCCGTCAGTACATTAAGGCCCTTTTCCAGATTGAGACGTAAGTTGTCTATAAGTGCAAAATCTGAGATACCCAGCTCCAGCAGCATGCACTATTGACCTCCATTTCTACACTATCAGTTTTTTCAGTTTTTCCATTGCTTCCACGGAGTTTTTTTCGTTCCTGGTCAGAACAAATATTGTATCGTCCCCGGCTATTGTGCCGACAACCTCCGGCCAATTAAGGGCGTCAATCGCCGCAGCGGCACCCTGAGCCGCACCCGGGATTGTTTTTATTACTACTATATTTGACGCATAGTCCACTTTAAGCAAAGATTCAATGAATACCTTTACGTGCCTGTCCGCCAACTCGCTGTCATGGGGTATTATGGTGGCATACTTGTACTTGCCTGTATCGCTTAAGATTTTGATTAGGCGTAATTCCTTTATGTCCCTTGACACCGTCGCCTGGGTAATGTTAAACCCACAGGCCTTAAGTTCCTCCGCCAGCTCCTCCTGAGTCTCAATTTCCTTAATCTCGATGAGCTCCAAAATCTTGGCATGCCGGGCAATCTTCATTTGCCATCCTCCTTTTTAACTTCTTTCGTTGAGCTTTGTTCTTAGCACGTCATAAAAATTCTTATCCTTTAGCTTTATCATGTTTGCTGTAAAGTCGGCCTTCCGTACAATGATTATATCCCCTTCGTTAAGCCTGTAACCCTGCTGTCCGTCAATGGTCAGCATAACATCGTTTTTGTTTCCCACTACTTCCACTCTTACCTCTTCTTCCTGGGATATTACTATCGACCTTGAACTCATTGTATGTGGACTGATGGGGGTTATTACCATACCGCATACATCGGGGCTTAAAATAGGACCTCCCGCAGAAAGGGAATAGGCGGTCGAGCCTGTGGGACTGGAAATGATTATTCCGTCCGCCGAATAGGTTTCTACGTAACTTTGGTTTATAAAAGTCTTCAGCTGAATAATCCTTGAAAAGGACCCCTTTGATATCACTATATCGTTAAGCGCCCAAAAGTTGTCGGTTATCATGTTGTTTTTTATAAGGACCGCCTCCAGCATCATCCTTTTTTCAACCCGGTAATCCCCGCTCCTTATCCTTTCCAGGCCGTCGTACATGTTGTCCTGTTCCAATTCGGTGAGGAAGCCCAAGTGCCCGAGGTTGATACCAAGTATCGGCGTCTGCTGCCAAAGCACCTGTCTAGCAACCGAGAGCAATGTCCCGTCCCCGCCCAGCACTATTATGAAATCGGATGTTTTATAAATTTCCGACGGCTTTTGCGCCAAGCCCGGCATATCCAGCTCGCTGGCGGTTATTTCGTTCAAAAGCACGCGGGAACCCTTTTCCTCCAGCCATTTTATCAGCTCCCGGGCTACTTCAAGGCTGCCGGACTTCTGCAGGTTGGGAATAATGCCTATTGTATCGAATTTAATGGCCTTTTCCTGCATTTTACTCAATACTCCTTCCTCGCATCAAGACATTCTACAAAAATTCCATTTTTCCTCCATTTCGGTCAGTATACGCGGTGAGATTCTTCCACAACCCTTTCTATCA
>LSQX01125987.1_pt1 | contig 14892 bp, 13 predicted proteins | sample 654561 | NCBI WGS metagenome assembly LSQX01 (sample SAMN04489861, study PRJNA283612) | anaerobic digester metagenome | isolation source: 4 biogas reactors fed with cattle manure at either 37C or 55C with and... | place: Denmark: Kongens Lyngby | collected 2014 | reverse complement strand
ACGTCGCGCTTGATACGCTGCTATCTCTTCGCGATGAAGGGCGTCTGATCGGCGTGATTTCCCATGTGGAGGAGCTGCGCACGGTCATTCCGGCGCATCTAGAAATTCACAAAAGTTCACAGGGAAGTAAGGTCAAGCTCCTTGTATGATATGCTATAATATCGGTTGAGGTAAAATAACAGATGGGCTTGACGAACATAGTGTTGATGTCACTGGGCGTTTCCATGGACGCCGCCGCCATCTCCGTCATCAAGGGGATGTCCATGTGCGGAATGTTTCGATGGAAGCACGCCCTGAAAATGGCAGCGTTTTTTGGACTGTTTCAAGGGATTATGCCGATGATGGGGTATTCCCTCGGGAGCAATTTTAGGGAATTGATACAAGCCTGGGATCACTGGATCGCGTTTTTACTTCTAGCTTGGATCGGCATCAGTATGCTAAGAGAGTCCAGAGAAGAAAAGACACAAGGTGAACCGGATTTTGCAAGTGCGGTGCTGTTTCCGCTGGCAATTGCTACAAGCATTGACGCGCTGGCGCTGGGAGTCAGCCTGGCCTTTCTTGATGCCAATATCATTGTAAGCGCAGGTATGATGGCGGGGGTGACATTCGCCGTGTGCCTGATGGCATCCTGGCTTGGATGTCGTGTGCAGGGAAGGCTTGCCAATAGAGCGGAAGCTGCGGGTGGGATTGTTCTGATATTCTTAGGAGTGAAGATCCTCGCAGAGCATCTTTTTATGTGAGGGGGTAACGTGTGAAAAAAGGAATGAATGCAGTACTTGGTGTCAGCGGAATCGTATTTCTCTTGATCGTCATTGTGGTGTACATGTTTGTGCCTACTGTAAAGGGCTTTGCCTATCAGGTGGCCTTCGTGTTTTCCATTCTTACGATTCTTCTTGTCTATGGAGGCATTTGGGTGTCGCAGTTATTGAGTGCTAGGACGGGCGCTAAAAGCATAGGAACGGCCGGGCAACTGCTGATCGTCTACGGTGTTCTTTCGCTGGCGATGAATGCGTACTTTGCATTTTCTGTCAAGGAAAGAGGTGTCCTGCTTCTCGTGCTTGATATTTTGCTGACCCTTCTATTCAGTGTATTGACCTTTTTCTCCCTTTGGATTTCTAAGAATACGCCGACCATCCGAACGACGCGCTGGGATGCCGACAATCCGGTGTTACAGATTATTGAACGCGTGGGAGAACTCAGAGAAGACCCGCAGAACGAGCTATTTTATCCGCAACTTGCCCGTATTTATGATCGACTGCTCTTTCTTGATACGACGGTTATCCGCCCTCAAGATGAAGCGTTGGAGCTGACACTTCGTGAGCTGGAAGTACAAATGCAGAGCAAGGAGGATGATCGAGAAGAGCTTGTGGAAGAAAAAACACAGGAATTGATCTTGGTTCTTCGCGAACGTGAAGATGAACTGAGAAAGCTCCGTGCCGATTCAAAAAGGAATCCTTCATGACACAAGAGCAATTGATGATTTTTCTCCTCCTCGGTGTGATGCTCGCGCTATTTTCTTGGGGGAAAGTACGATACGATATTGTGTCCCTCGGCACACTCTGTGCGGCCGCCCTACTAGGGATTGTTCCGACAGAGGGGCTCTTTCGAGGATTCGGCCACAACGCTGTGGTCACGGTAGTTGCCGTGCTGGTCATCAGTGCCGGACTCCAGAACTCCGGCTTTGTCGATTTCTTAGTATCAAAAATCACGCAATATGGAAAAACCATACGGAGTCAGATGTTTATTCTGACCTTTGCCGTCGCGGTTTTTTCTGCTTTTATGAACAATGTCGGAGCTCTTTCTCTATTTTTGCCCGCGACACTTCGCATCAGCCGTCTCCATAAATATCCGGCATCTCGTCTACTTATGCCCTTGGCCTTTTCTTCCCTTCTTGGCGGCATGATGACCCTCGTAGGCTCTCCTCCCAACATCATCATCTCTTCTTTTAGGAAGCAGACCATGGGGGCAGGGTATCGCATGTTCGATTTTTTCCCGATCGGGGCACCGCTGACGATCGTCGGTGTGTTGTTTATTGTTCTTATTGGTTATAAGCTGATTCCCGTGAGAAAGCCTTCGACGACAAAAGATGAGCTTTTTGAAGTAAACGACTACACGACCATGGTGGAGATTCAATCCGGCTCCGAGCTCGAAGGAAAGAGTCTAAAAGACCTCGGTTCGAAATACTTTAAAGAAGTGCAGGTCATCGCCTATGTGCGTGACAGTGTTAAGTACGCGTACGTCTCACCTTTTTTGGTCCTTCAGGAAAAAGACCGTCTGATTCTTCAGGGGGGAACGAAACAAGTGCAGGATTTTCTTCGCCTGAGCAAGTTGCCGCTCTCAGGAAGTGTTCCACTTGGAACCACGGACTTTTCTGGAGAGGGTGTCGTCGTGCAAGAAGTGGTCGTCACTGAGACATCGAACTTTGTCCGCCGCACGGCAAAGGACATGGAGCTTCGAAGCAATTTCAACGTCAACTTATTAGGTGTTGCAAGAGAGGGCGCTCGACTGACAGATAGCCCAAACCGCATAGAGATTCAATCGGGTGACGTTCTCCTTTTGCAGGGGACACCGGGCAGCATCCAGGAAATCGTCCGCGACATAGGAGCGCTGCCTCTGATGGAGCGAGGCATCGAGATGAAGCCGACCTCCACTGTTGCTCTGAGCATAGGTCTTTTCTTTGCTGCGATTTTGCTGGTCACTTTTGAAATTCTTCCGGCGGATCTTTCATTTACGCTGGCGGCCGTCTTGATGGTGATCACCGGCGTCCTGAGCCTTCGAAAGGCATATGAAGCGATTGAACTGCCTATTTTGATCCTGCTGGGCAGCTTGATTCCGGTCAGTGAGGCACTTGAGACGACAGGAGCCGCTGAACTGATCGCTTCAAAAATCCTGTCACTGGCGGGCGTTCTTCCGAACTGGACCCTTGTCATGATTGTCATTGCAATGACGATGCTTCTGACCAATATTATCAACAACGCAGCGGCTGCCCTTCTCATGGCACCGATTGCCATCAGCATGGCGATGACCCTCGGACTCAACGTGGATGCTTTTTTGATGGCCGTCTTTGTCGGAGCGACTTCTGCTTTCATGACTCCGATCGGGCATCAGTCCAATACACTGATTATGGGACCCGGTGGGTTTCAATTTCGCGACTACTGGAAATTGGGATTTCCTCTCAGTTTACTCGTCATTGCCGTGACGGTGAGCATGATTATGATCATCTGGCCTATATAGGATGAATAGAATATGAAGAAAAAACAAAATCGAAAATGGGTGCTGGCGGACTTCAGTCCGGCCGGAAGCACAAGAAAAACGGGAATCTATCTCACACAACAGCTGAGCGCGCTCAGCGGGCTTCTCTGGGAACACAGGCCCTTTACCCTGCCAAAACAGCGCTCGGAGCCCTTGGCGTTTTCTAAAGACGACTGGGTCATATTGGCGATGCCGGTGTATGCCGGTCGAATTCCCAGTCTCCTGCTCCCGTATATGTCGACGATGAGCGGACAGGGAGCAAGAGTGTTTCTCCTGAGCGTCTATGGAAATCGTCATTATGACGACGCGCTCCGAGAAATGGAAGCCCTGAGCATACACGCAGGGATGACCGTGGTAGGTGGAGCCGCTGTGATTGCTCGCCATGTGTTCTCCGAGACGATCGCCAAAAACAGACCGGATGAACAGGATCTCTCCATGCTCGATGCGCAAATCCCTCACATCATCCGAGCCTTTGAGGAGGGAGTGCCTGTCTCCATGCCGGGAAACGAAGATCTTACATACTATCAGCCTAAAGGGGAGTACGGAGAAGACGTGAATATCATTCAGGTCAAGCCCTCGACTAAACCCGGCTGCATCCACTGTCTGCAGTGTGTGCGAAGCTGCCCTCTTGGCTCCATTGATGAAGAGGATCCCTCAAAAACACCGGGAAAATGCATGAAGTGCTACTCCTGCGTATTTGCCTGTCCGTTGAAACTCAAGCATTTTGATGATCCGGGATTTCTCAGCCATTTTCGCGCATTAGAAGCAAAAATACAAGCGCGTCGAGAGCCTGAATTCTTTCTTCCGAAATGATCTGACGAAATGAAAAAGATCTGTCAGGAATGCATCCTGATCAGATCTTTTTTTACTTAGGTCACTGATTTTTTAACAGTCCCTTGAACATGCGCTTGAAACTCAGACGGTTTCCGTAATTGAGGGTCCCCATACGATAGATTCTCGCGGCAAAAACGCCTAGAAACACGCTCGTGAGAATCAAAATGCCTAAGGAGATCATGACCTGAATATCCGGCACCGAGGTCAGATTCGCACGAGAGGGCATGATCATGGGAGACGAGAAGGGGATGAAGCTTGCGATCTTGAAAAACGTCCGATCAGGCATACTCATGCCGAAGACGGCTACCATGTAGACAGCGACCAAGGTCAGCGTAATCGGTGTGGTAGAAGATGATACATCCTCCACTTTTGAAACAGCTGAACCCAGACCTGCATAGAGGAAAAGAAACAGGAAGTATCCGATGATCGTAAAGAGAATAAAATACACCAGTTCTTTTGTGCCTACTTGGACAAATTGGGAGATATCGATCCCAAACGCATCTTTGTTGAGAAAATATCCCGCCAGCGCCGAAACAATCAGCAAGGAGAACTGAAGAACGCCGATGACACCGGCTCCGAGGACCTTTCCAAACAAAAGCGAATTCGTGTCTGTAGAGGTGATCAGCAGTTCCATCGTTCGATCGCTCTTTTCTCTGGCGACGGAGGTGGAAATGACATTGCCGTAGAAGATCACCAGGAAATAGAAGATAAAGATGAAGATATACGTGATCGGATAATTTGAAAATCCGTCCGTGCCCAGTACTGTATAGTTTTTCTGCACAGGGACATCCACTAATTGACGATAGGACTCTGTGTCGACATTCATCTTCTCAAGAATTCGATTTTCTCTTAAAACGGCAAAGTCTTGTTCGAATTGAACATTGCCCAATTGGCGGTCTTGAAATAACACATCAAAGGCATGAAGACCGCGAATGACAAAACCGGAAGAAAGCTTTTTCTCTTCCAGATCTTTTCTCATAGCCTCTTCATCGGGATAAAAGATATATCCCTTATCGATAAACTCTTCGCGAGTAAAATCATCGCTTAGCAGGACAAACCCTTCAGCATCTGATCTGACAGCGTCTTCTGCCGGCGGATCGGAATTAAAGAGACTGATGATGCGCGGCGCAAACCAGACGCCGAAGAAGATCAGCATCAGCACCAATGTCGTAATGAGGAAGGATTTTTTTCGAAGGAAGCTCTTGGCTTCAAATGCAAAGACCGTGCCGAAGCGTTTCATCGTTCACCTACACTTTCAAGGAATATCTGTTGGAGAGAGGGAAGATAGTCATTGAAGGATTCTATCTTGATCCCCTGAGACAAAAGAGCGGAGAGCAACTCTTCTTTGCTCATCTCTTCTCGCAAGGTCATCCGATAATTTTGGCCTCTTTTTTCGGGCGGCTCTGCGCTTAAAGAGTCGATGACTGAAAAGGCTTCAGGTGTCGAGGTCTCCACGAGTACTTGCCGCCAAGAGCGCTCTTTCTTAATCTGCTTTAAGTCTCCTGTTAGGACGATTTCTCCTTCATGGATCAGCGCAATGTCATCACAAAACTCTTCGACGTACGCCATTTGGTGCGAACTAAAGACGACGAGTTTGCCTTCTTGAAGGAGATCCAAGATAATATCCTTAAAGAGTTGGGAGTTCACAGGGTCAAGTCCGCTAAAAGGCTCATCGAGGATGAGGATATCGGGATCAGTCAAAAAGGCTTGAATGATCTGGATTTTCTGTTGATTTCCTTTGCTGAGTACTTCCAGCCTCTTGCTCTTATATTCACTCAGTTCAACTCGCTCTAACCAGTAGAGCGCACGTTCGTGAGCCGTTTTTTTGTCAGTTCCTCTCAGTTGAGAAAAATACACTAATTGCTCGAGAATAGGCTCTTTTGCATACATCCCGCGTTCCTCGGGGAGATAGCCGATGGATGCGCTCTTTGCTACAAAGGGCTTTCCATCAAGGAGCACTTCTCCGGAATCAGGTGCAAACACATTCATCAGACAGCGCATCGTCGTGGTCTTACCTGAACCGTTGCGTCCAAGAAAGCCCATTGCCCGACCAGAGCGCGTAGTAAAGGTGATGTCTTTTAGTACTTGCACATCACCAAATGATTTTGTCAGTTTTTTCAGTTCTAATTGCATCAATCACTCCTCCATGTTGATTATTATATCCAAAAGCTCGAGCGGTCCACAAATGAATGTTATTTTCTTGTTATCTTTTGCTGAAGACGCCTTGAATGGAAGGCGAGAACAGTTGCTCTGATGTATAATAACAAGAAGGAGTAGCCATGAAAGATATCCATCTGTTCGGAGCCATCGATATCGGCTCTAATGCTGTGAAATTAAAGATCGTTCAGTGGAAGGCCGAGGTCATCACCACGCAAGAAGAAATCAGCCAAGGGCTGGAGCTCGGGGATGAAGTATTTGCTCTTGGGGTTCTCTCAAAAGAGACGATTGATGAATTAGTGGAGATTCTGCAGTATTTTGCAGGTCTTCTCAAAGAGTACCAAGTAGAACAGTCCATGAGCGTGGCCACGGCAGCGCTTCGAAATGCCGCCAACCGCGGTCTGGTGCTGGAGACGATTCGAAGAAAAACAGGTCTACATGTACAAATTATTGAAGATTCCGTCGAAAAGTTTCTCACCTATAAGTCCATGAGAGACCGATTTGAGGATTTTGACAAATTCCGTGAAGAAGGGTCGGTTTTTGTTGAGCTGACCAGCTCCGGCTGTGACGTGACATTTTATCGAAACAACAAGATGATCCGAAACGATGAAATAGGGATCGGCTCTTTGAATTTAAAAGAAGCCCTCTCTCATTTCAGCCGTGACACCTCGCAGGAGTTAGAAGCTCTGGAATCATATATACACACCAAAGTAGACTATATGAGCAATGTGCTCAAAAAGAGGCAGATCAAGAACTATATGGCGATGGGGGCACAGCTAAACCCATTAAAAGATGTTTTCTTTGAAGGATCCGATCACATCAGCGCAAGAGATTACCGAGCGCTCTATGATCAACTTCTCGTGGAAACAACGTTCTTTACGGAAAAGTGCTTGGAAGCCGGGCTTGATTGGCAAGAAGTCCTTGTGACTTTCGTGTTCTTCAAAGTGTTTTTGGATATTCTTCGCGTGGAGGAGATTTCGATACCACATCTCTCGCTGCGAGACGGTGTAATTGCACAGATGATCGATGAGAGTCTTTCAAAAGCGGACATGTACCGAGTTTTCAATGAAGATCCTTTTTCCACCAGTTACCATACGGCCAAACGCTTCGGCGTTCATACAGCACATGCTCGCCGTGTGGAGTCGAGCTCCCTTCGTATCTATGACGCCTTAAAAAAAGAATTTTCTCTCACATCGGAAGATTATCGGGTGCTCCGGCACACAGCGCTTCTGCATGAAATCGGAAAAAGCCTTGATCTGCGAAATTACTACTACGCAAGCGCCTCTATGATCCGCGGGATGCGTATCTTCTCGCTGTCTACGTCGCAAGTAGAGAGAATTGCCAGTCTCTGCGATATGTTGGGGATGATGGCCTCAGGCAATGTGGAGGTCTTTACCAGGCCGCAAGAAGATCTGCGCTTGGGAGCGATTCTCTCGCTCGCCGATGCGCTTGATGCGTCTAAAGATCAGCTGATCAGGCTGCAAGAAGCAAAGATAAAAGGAGACTCTTTGCATCTATATGTTCATACCAAACATATGACCCCCTTCATCCAAGAGACTCTTCTTGCGGCAAACAAGCTATTTGAAAATGTGTACGGACTCAGTCTGGAAGTGGAGATGATCGCATGAACCGCTATATCAATCGCGAGCTCAGCTGGCTCGCTTTCAATGAACGCGTCCTGCAAGAGGCGACGCAGGCCAGTCCTTATCTCTTCGATCGATTTAAGTTTTTAAGTATTTTTGCCTCCAATCTCGATGAGTTTTTTATGGTGCGGGTGGGCTCGCTTAAAGACCAGGTCAACGCAGAATATGACAAACTGGACCTAGCGGGATGGACGCCTGGTGAGCAGATTGAAAAGATCAATGAACGCGTTTATCCGCTCCTGCGCGAACAGGAGAGATTGTTTTACGACACCTTGGAAGAAGCCAAGGGATACGGCATTCATTTCAAAAAGGTAGAGGAACTCGACAAGGATACGATGACAGAGCTGAAGAAGTACTTTCTCAGGGAAGTGTATCCGGTCCTCACGCCGATGGCGATTGATAACCGAAGACCTTTTCCTCTTTTGGCGAGTAAGAGCATTTACATGGCCGTTGAAGTAGAGGAGGAGGGGTATGTCCGCCTAGCTCTATTGCAAGTGCCTCAAAATCTCCCGCGTTTGATCCCCGTGGGAAAGGATCCGAAAAAACAAGAATACGTCCTACTAGAAGACGTGATCATCTCGGGATTTGAATATCTGTTCAGTGATCTTCATATTCGCTCGATCAGTCAGTTTCGCATTACGCGAAATGCTGACCTGACAATTCACGAAGAAGATGCAGAAGATCTGCTGCGGGTAATTGAAGCCTCCCTGATGCAGCGGCGTTGGGGAGAAGTGATCCGGCTGGAGATGAGAAAAGGTTACAATCAGGATGTCATGAGACAGCTCCTGCATTTCTTCCAGGTCGATACAGGAAGTGTGTTTGAATGGGATGCTCCACTTGATCTGACTCTCTGCATGGGGGTCAGCGCGCCGCAGGGCACGCAGGGGTTTTATCCACCCCGTCATACGCCGCGCAAGATCGCCTCTCTGGAGCGAAAAGATCTGTTTGCACAGGTGAGAAAACAGGATCTGTTTTTCCATGTCCCATATGATTCGTTTGACTATATTGAGGAGATCATTCGTCAGGCAAGTGAAGACCCGGATGTGCTTGCCATTAAGATGACGCTGTACCGCGTCAACAGCGGGAGCAAAATTCTGAGAAATCTTGTAAAAGCAGCGCAGCGCGGCAAGCATGTGACAGCGCTATTTGAGTTAAAGGCGCGATTTGACGAGGAGCATAACATCCAGTGGGCCAGAGAATTGGAGAAAACGGGTGCCAACGTGCTATACGGCGTGCCTGGGCTGAAAACCCACTCGAAGATCTTTCTCATTGTTCGAAGAGAGAAAGACGGAATCAAAAGATATACTCATCTTGGAACCGGAAACTATAACTCTTCCACCGCTAAGTTATACACGGATATGAGCATCCTAACTGCCAGAGAAGATGTCGGCGCTGATGCGTCACGCTTTTTCAACTTCATCTCCGGGTATGGCTCAAGCAAAGGGATGAGCCGCTTGTTTGCTGCTCCGGAGTTTCTCCGAGCGCATCTGGAGCGTCTGCTAGAAAACGAAATGAAAGCGGCTGCTGAGGGCAAAGAGGCTCTGGTGCGCATAAAAATCAACTCTCTTGTGGATCAGCGTTTTATCAACAAACTGTACAAAGCGTCACAGGCTGGGGTGAGAATTGAGCTGATTGTACGAGGCATCTGCTCTCTTATCCCGGGCGTAGAAGGCATGAGCGAGAATATCGAAGTGCATTCGATCATTGGCGAATTTCTTGAGCATGAGCGGATCTATTATTTCCTCAATGCCAGTCCGGATTTTCTGTATCTCTCCAGCGCCGATCTGATGACTAGAAACCTGGACCGAAGAATTGAGCTCCTCTTTCCGGTCATTGATCCGCTTCTTCAAAAGCGCATCTTAGCCATTTTTGATATCCTCTGGCACGACAATGTCAAAACCTGGGTGATGAAAAATGACGGGACGTATGAGAGAAAGCAATCGTCGGAAAAACCGATACAAGCCCACGAGATTCTTAAAAAGAAATTCTCCTCGGATGATCGGGAGAGGATCAGGCAACTGAGGGAGGTTGTCCGTTGAGATACTCCGATCACCGCGCCATTATAGACATCGGCAGTAACTCTGTTCGTATCAACATCATGGGGATCAGTAAGGAAGGGCATTTCATGCTTGTCGATCAGGCGCGTGAGAAAACTCGAATCAGCGCCGGGATGGGTGAAGACAAGATGATTCGCCCGGAGGCGATAGAAAGGCTTCTTGACACCCTTCAGTCCTTTGAGCAGATTATGCAAGTGTACCAAGTCAGCGATGTACAGGCATTGGCCACTGCAGCCATCCGACAGGCAAACAATCAGCAGGATGTTTTGCAGATCGTCGAGCGGAAAACGCCGTTTTCTCTAACTGTTCTATCTGAGGAAGAGGAAGCGACGCTGGGATTTTTAGGTAGCGTCAATAGCCTAAATGAAAGCGATGCACTGCTTGTAGACCTCGGTGGAGCCAGCACCGAGTTTGTCTTAATGCGAAAACGCCAGATGGTTCAATGGGGATCCATTCCGTATGGCGCTGTCACATTAAGTGAGAAGTTTGCAAATGATCGCGGTGCAGCCATTTCTTTTATCCGATCACAACTTGAAAAAGTGGATTGGTTGGACGAAGCAAAAGGACTGCCTGTCATCGGTCTAGGCGGCTCCATCCGCACCTTAGCAAAAATCGATCAGATTCGCAGAAACTGGCCTCTTGACAATCTACACGGATACAGTGTCTCTGCAAAAAACACGGCGAAATATCTCGATGAAATCTCTCGTGCAGTGGGTGCGAGGATTCGTCGGATGCGAGGCGTCAGCTCCACTCGAGCAGACATTCTTCGCATCGGCATTGTCCCTTTTGAGGTGATCTTTGAACGGATCGCCGCTCCATTTGTTCGCATCAGTATTCAGGGGATCCGAGAAGGAGCTTTTTACCGAGAATATCTAAAACTCAATGGTCATCATCCTATTCTCTCTGATGTGGCAGATTTTAGCGGAAAGAATCTGCAGCGGAGAATGGGCGTAAGCGAAGAACACGCTTCCTATATCGAATGGCTTTTTCTTGAACTATATGATCAGTTGGAGAAGGACAAGCTTCCCGGGGAGCGAAGACTCCTTCAAATGGCGGCAAGGCTCCATGACATCGGGATGGGTGTCGGCTATTTTACTCATCATCAGCATGGACTTTACCTGGCGCTTCATGCCGGGCTCCTAGGTTTCTATGAAGAAGAGAGAATGTTCATTGCGCTATTGATCGGCCTGCACAGGAATCGTTCTTTAGGTCGCTTCTCGCGCCCTTATAGTCAGTGGCTAGGAAGAGATATGATGCAAAGGATTGAGCGCCTCGGGGTACTTTTGTCCCTTGCCGAAAGACTGGACAGGACGGAGAGCAAGACTGTGGAGTCAATAGAAGTGACAGAGCAGGCGTTGCTGGTGAAATTAAAAAATGCCTATCGAAAGAATCTATTAGAAATCTCGATAGAGTCACTTCGTCGGCCGTTTGCCGCTAAATATGAAAAAGAAATCATTCTTTTGAGATAGAATTGCATCATCTGGGTAACTATCAAAAGAGAAACATCGAGAACTTCACCATATTACATGATCAGGAGGATAATATGTTCAGTAGAATTACACAGAAGCTTAAAGAATGGTTCAGCGGCACGAAAGAAGTCGCCGAAAAAGCGGTTGACAGTGGAAAAGAGATAGCTGAAAAGACAGCGAAAAAAGTCACAGAAGTTGGCGGCGAAGTGGTTGAAAAAGCCGGTGAAGTAGCCAAAGAAGTCGGCAAGAAAGCCGAAGAGCTAAAAGATAAGGCAGAAGACAAGGTCGAAGAGATCAAAGAGAAAATTGAGAAAAAGACCGAGGAAGCGAAAGCAGAAGCCGAGGAAAAAACAGCTCAGGCACAAGAGAAAGCAGAAGAAGTAAAAGAAGACGTCAAAGAAAAAGTGGAAGAAGTAAAAGACAAGGTAGAAGACAAAGCCAAAGAGGCAAAAGACGCCGCTGAAAAGAAGGCAGAAGACGTCAAAGAAAAAATGGAAGAAGTAAAAGACAAGGTGGAAGATAAAGCCAAAGAGGCGAAAGATGCCGCTGAAAAGAAGGCAGAAGAAGTCAAGGACAAGGTGGAGGATAAAGCCAAGGAAGTCCAAGACGCAGTAGAGAAAAAAGTTGACGAAGCCAAAGATAAAGCGGAAGAAGTGAAAGAAAAAGTAGAGGAAGAAATCAAAGGCTGATTCCTACATGAACCATCAAGAGACAACCTGCGAAGGGAGTCTCTTTTTTTGTTATCCTTTTTCCGAGGAGGAGAAGGATGCTCGTAGGTTATTTGTTTGTTCTTGCAATGATCTCCTGGTTTGATCTGAGCACATGCAAAATCCCTGATGAGTGGATTCTTGTGGGCATAATCCTACGATTTTTAAGTGGGGCTCATTTGGATCAGGGTTGGTTAGCTGTCACGATAGGTTTCGTGCTTTTGACACGGGGAGGTTTGGGATGGGGCGATGTGAAGTTGGCCATGCTTTTGTATATGAGCGGTGCTGACAGACTGCTGCGCGTGAGTCTTTCTTTTTTCGTCGCAGCAATTTTCGGTGGTATTTTATTAATGAAACGACATGTCAAAAAAGAGAGCCACCTTCCGATGGCTCCCTTTCTAATTTTTATTGAATTGTTCTTTCTTTAGATTTTGTCGGCATTACCCAGAACGTTTCGAATCTTGTGGCGTACCATCTCTTTGATGGCCGTGCGTGCCGGTCCGAGGTAGACTCGGGGATCAAAGTTCGAGGGGTTGTTGGCAAATTCTCTTCGGATGACACCGGTCATAGCCAGTCGCAGATCCGAATCAATATTGACTTTACAGACGCCGTGTCGAGTGGCCTCGCGGATCAGTTCTTCTGGAACCCCTTTGGCTCCCGGGATTTTTCCGCCGTACTCGTTGTTCATTGCGACAAACTCAGGGATGACGCTGCTGGCGCCGTGAAGCACTAGAGGAAAACCGGGTAGGAGCGAGTTGATCTTCTTGAGACGCTCGATATCGAGGCGCGGTTCGCCTTTAAATTTGTACGCACCGTGGCTAGTACCGATGGCTATCGCCAGTGAATCGACACCGGTACACTCAACGAATTCGACCGCCTGATCAGGATCGGTGAAGGTAGCGTCTTCTTCTTCCACGTTGACGGCATCTTCAATTCCTGCGAGTCTGCCGAGTTCAGCTTCCACCGTGACGCCGCGTTCGTGCGCGAAATCCACCACTTGTTTCGTCAGCTTTATGTTTTCTTCGAATGAAAGATGGGATCCGTCGATCATGACCGACGTAAATCCGTCTTCTATGACAGACTGACAGAGTTCAAAAGTATCGCCATGGTCAAGGTGCAGGGCAATGGGGAGCTCAGGGGCGTCGATAAGAGCCGCCTCTACGAGTTTTTTCAGGTAGGTGGAGTTGGCGTATTTTCGAGCGCCTGCACTCACCTGTAAAATCAGAGGGGCGCGTTCTTCGCGCGCCGCTTCTACGATTCCCTGAATAATCTCCATGTTGTTGACATTGAATGCACCAATGGCATAGCCGCCATCATAGGCATCGGCAAACATCTGTTTCGTGGTTACCAGGGGCATGACAAGATCCTTTCGCTATGGATTAGGGAAAGAGAATATCGAGAACTTCTCGATCGGTCATATTCTCTTTAAAAGTAAACTCTCCGATCTGCAGAGATCCTTCCAGTCCTTCTTGAACCACCAAATCCATAAAGTCTCTGACGGATGTGATGACTTTGGCTTGAAGAAGCTCATTGGCCACATCTCGAAGATAATCGCCTTGATTGACGGTAATGACAATGCCGTCTTCCGTTCCTGCCGTGATATCCGGTGTCTCTTCTGTAGGCGTTTCTACGGGCGTCTCAGCGGGAGTTTGTTCCGACTGGGTCTGAACCGTCAAAACAGGTGTCTGCACTACAGTCGGTGCAGGTTCAGGTGTCGGCTCCGTGACACTGACAGATGGGGCCGGTTGATTGCGAAGAAAACTCAGATAATCTGAGATGGCAAAATCGACTCCCAACGTATTTGTCATGATAAAAGCGATGGAACCGATGATTAAAACGATTATAATAAGAGTAACCAGAAAATCACTCACGTCGTACCACATATCTTTTATTTTTTCAAACATAGCATCACCTCGTGTGTATCATATCATACGATGGATGTCTTTTCCACAGAAAGTAGAAGGCAAGGAATCGGACGGACGCGATGCATTGAGTGAGCAGTCCTTTGTCTCTTTTGACTTACTCTACCTCTTAAGCCTTTTAAAAGGAATGCCGTTCTTAGAAATTCAGTGAGTCATTCCATCTTTCCTTTGGGCGCTGTGGACGATAAAAAAAGATATCTCTACCACTCATTGGCTATCCATTCTTGCAACCTTTGTCTGTAGATGGAGCTGCTCGTTTTCTGAGGCTCTTACGTCGTTGCAGGCACAGCATCTTTTCTTACCAAAGGGGAGCATCAAACATTCCACAAGACGGATGGGAGGAAACTAAAGAAGTACTACTTCTCGCGTATCTTTGGTACAATGATTAGGACAGCGTGCCATCTAACACATGATCTATCGGATGTAAGACGACATCCTCTTATACGCTGGTATAGAAGAAAAACAACGATCTTCAACGATTTCTTCTAGTGATAGAAAAGTTCAGCCCGGAAATACTGCGCAGTGAAAAGGACAAGGAGTTTTCTGATGCTAGAATATCAGATGATAACTGTACTCTGCAGACGATTCGATTATAGTGGCGCCTATAATATTGCCCGTGCATTGAATATACATCAGACACCTCTAGGAAGTCTCCTGCAGCTTTGTAAAAGCAGCGTGAATTTTGACTTTCATGCAGCTCGTTCGATGCTTCCCGATCTGAAAGATTTTTTCTCGAAAGAGGACAGCAGGAAACTTCAGAGAAACCATGAAGCGCTCATTGCAGGAGAGCCCGATGCCATGTTCAGCGAGCATTTGTGGAGTATGCGCTTCCAGCTGGAGCAGGAGGAGTT
>LSQX01101972.1_pt1 | contig 14893 bp, 13 predicted proteins | sample 654561 | NCBI WGS metagenome assembly LSQX01 (sample SAMN04489861, study PRJNA283612) | anaerobic digester metagenome | isolation source: 4 biogas reactors fed with cattle manure at either 37C or 55C with and... | place: Denmark: Kongens Lyngby | collected 2014 | reverse complement strand
GAGGCTGAGGGCGGTGCGCATCTTCGATCCGCGCATGGCGTTGAAGGCGAGTTTGATGTTTTCGATCAGCATGCTAGGCCTCCATCTTTCCGTCGCGGAGATGGATCTGACGGTGGCTACGCATCCCCAGGTCGCGGTCGTGGGTGACGAGGACCACCGTCCTCCCCTCACTGTTGAGCTCTTCGAAGAGCTCCATGATCTGGTTCCCCGTCTTGGTGTCCAACGCCCCGGTGGGTTCGTCGGCCAGGAGGATCGTCGGGTTGTTCACCAGCGCCCGTGCGATGGCGACGCGCTGCTTCTGCCCGCCGCTGAGCTCATTGGGGCGGTGGTCCATCCGATCGGAGAGACCGACCCGCTCCAAGGCGTGGATGGCCATCTGTTTGCGTTCGCGGGACGAGACGCCGGCGTAGAGCAGCGGGGTGATGACGTTGTCCAACGCGTTGAGCTTCCCCAAGAGGTTGAACTGCTGGAAGACAAAGCCGACTTTTCGGTTCCTGATGTAGGCAAGTTCGGTTTCGTTGAGACCGGCGGTATTCTCACCGTCGATGTCGATCAGGCCACTGGTCGGGGTGTCAAGGCATCCGATGAGGTTCATCATCGTCGATTTGCCGCTTCCCGAGGGTCCCATGATCGAGGTGAACTCACCGCGCTTGATGTCTACCGTCACCCCGTCAAGGGCTTTGACTACGAACTCCCCCATGACATAGTAACGCCTGACATCCTGCAGCCGTATTACACTCTCAACCATATTAGAACATCCTCACTGCAGGGCCGCCCATGGCGGCAAAGGCTCCGGCGGAGGTGTCGGTACGCCTGATGACAACTGTATCTCCTACTTTCAAATCGCCATTGAGAAGTTGGCTGATGCCTTCACCCAAATATTTGACAGTCACAGGAACCCTGACGGTGCTTCCATCGGCAAGCTTCTTGGTTACGGTGCTGCTGCCTCTTGTGGTTGTCACCGCCGATTGAGGAAGCAGTACAAGCTTTGTTTCACCCTCGCTGGTGATCGAACCTTCAAATGTATAGCCCGGAGCGACGGAGGCCGGGGGATTGGCGATGGTCAGCTCGACATCCATGACTCCGATGCCTTGGTTGGTGTACCGGCCGAGCATGGGAATATAGGATACTTCTGCATCGATTGAAGACTCTGAATACGAGTCAAAATAGAGTACGGCCTTCTGGCCGAGCTGTACGTATTGCATGTCAATCTCATCGATTTCCACTGTCGCCTTCAACCGTGAGCGGTCAATGATTGTCATCGCCGATGATCCTGCGTCAAAATAGTCACCGACACTCACGTTTACTTCGGCAACCACTCCGTCGAAGTTGGCGATTGCCTTGGTATAATCGAGACGGTTCATTGCCGATTTCAGCCGAAGCTCGGTCAGCTCCAACTCCCGTTGACTTCCGGTAAGTTGGATTCGTTCCAATTCCGCCTGCAAATTGGCAACCTCATACAACTGGCTGGTGTTGTCCAAGGCGATCAGAACGTCCCCCTTCTGCACCCGGTCGCCTTCCTTGACGTAGACATCGGTGACAGCACCGGCCGCTCGAAGGATGACCTTCTGGATTTCAATAGGCTCCACATACCCGGACAAGTCGATGGTGGTGGAAAATACATTCTCGTACACCTTCGCTTCCACTTCCTTCACAGCCGATACCTGCTCTTTCTCCTGAGCCCATGGAAATCGATTGTTCTCTTTGTAAAAGGTGTAGACGTATAGCCCGAAGACAATAAGGGCAAGAATTATAAAGGTGGTGATGAGACGCTTGACCCGTTGCTTGCGCAGCTTCTTGCGTAGTTGATTTCTTACTTGGTGTTCGGTATTGAGTTCGTTCGAAGTATCGTGCATGGAATCATTTCTCCCTTAGATTTGCAGTGTGCGGATTTGGTTTTCCAGTTTCAGTCCATCCAACAAGGTGGAAGCCAATGTATAGGCATCCATTTCGACCGTAAAGGCAGCGTCATCAACATCCGCTTTGGTGGCAAGTCCCTTCTCAAACAGGGTTTGCTGTTGTTTCAACAGTGCCAGATTATACTCCATCGACTGTCTCTGCAAGGCATGCGTCATGTTCCAGGCAGCAATATTGCTCTCAAGTGCAGCAGCATTCTGCAAATACTCATTGAGGGCTGTCTGGTAGGCAAGGTTGGCGATAAGAACCTCATTTTCCAACTTCTGCAAGGTCAGGGCATCACTGGCGAGTGTGGGATTGTTGTTCCAGGAGCCGGAGACAGAGAGAGAAGGGGAAAAATCGTTTGTGGAATAAGTATAAGTGCCGCTTAATCCAGCTTTTGCAGAGAAATTCTTTGCCTGCAATGTAGCTGAGGCAGAGACCGACAAAGCATCTGTCGCAGAGGATGAAACCAAGGAAGAAACTCCCCCATTCAAGACCAAGCTCTTATTGGTAAACTCAGCCTTCTTCAATGCAAGCTCTTCCTTGGCCAGATCCAAATCGAGGGCTTTCAAGGAAACACTGCTGTTCCCATTGGGGTTGGAAGCAAAGGTGAGATCGGGCTGTCTAATATCCTCAACCCCTTCCCAAGCAAAGCCTGCAAGGAGGGTGAACTGGCGAAGCAGGAGTTCCCTGGTTGCCTGAAGATTGGTCAGGGTTGCCTCTTTCATTTTGATAGTTTGCTCCTGGGCCTGATACACAAGGCTCTCCTTACGGATCAACTTCAGCGAGAGATTCTGCTCCAAGCTCGTTTTCAAATCGGCAAGCTCTTTCTCTGTCTGCTTGATTGACTTCTCGTTTTCCAACACCGAAGCAATCTGGGAATACAGGTTGGTAGTAAAGCTCAGCTTGCTTGACTCATAGGTACTGAGAGCCAGCACTTCGGTCTGACGATTGAGTAAAGACTTCTGGTTGTCTGCAGTATAGCCATAGGTAAGGGTGTGGCTGACTCCTAATGCTGGATTTATATAACTTGTACCCGTAGTGAGATTGGTACTCATCGAACCTGTCGATACTATAATGGTAGTTTTCTCATCATTAGGTAGAGTAAAAGTAGCCTGCAAACCTCCTGCCTGAGCACTTCCTGCTGATAACTTGTACGGTTTAGTTGTAGCATCGTACTCAGCTTCTATGTTTGTAGCTGCTATGGCGATACCCAGCTCATCCTCAACCTGATTGAGCCCGATGGTGAGTAACGTTTTCTGCTTGGAGTACTCCAAATCCTGCATGCTGGTGCTTTTGGATAATGCTTGGGCTATCAAGTCCTGAAGGGGAAGAGCCATCAGGGGAACTGTTGTGGCAAATACCAGAAGGAGTACCGCCAATCGTCTGTGGTTGTGCATATACATCTATATACGCTCCTCGTATATTCGGTTAACTACCCTACTATCGTACATTCTGAAGGCTGACGGCAATGTCTGAGAGGCCAACTACACATAAACTACAAAAGTCTTTGTCCGCCGTCGACACAAAGCTCTGTGCCTGTAACAAATGAAGAACCAAGAAGATACGAGACAGCCTGACAGATATCGTCAGTTTTTCCCGTCGTCTTGAGAGGAAGCTGGTTTTGCATCTTTGTAAAATACGCATCATCGCCATTACTGAGCACCAAGCCTGGAGAGACGGCGTTTACGCGCAAAGTCGGGCCAAGGGCCGCAGCAAGCGCCTTGGTCTGATAGGCCAGCGCTCCTTTCGCACAGTAGTAGGCCGGCCTGGACGCAGTGGGGGAAGTGAGCTTTGCATCCAGCATGTTGATAACCGAACCCTTCGCTGCACGAACCTTGAGATGCAGATACAGCTCTCTGGACAAGAAGAACGGGGCGGTGCTGTGTACAGCCATCACCTGTTCGAACAAGGCGAGATCTGTTTCGTCCATAGTCCGTGCAGGAAAGAGGGATGCGTTGTTGATCAGATGATCGACCTGTCCGAAAGCCTGAACGGCCTGGGAAAACAATGATGCAAGTGCACCTGAATCGCTTAGGTCACCTTGAACATACGCACTGTCAAAACCTTGCAAAGCAAGTTCTTGTACAAGTTTTTCCGCTTGTTCGACGCTTTCATTGCAATGAATTACCACGCGGTACCCGGATGCAGCAAGAGAGAGAGCCATGGCTCTCCCAAGACGTTTGGCCCCACCGGTGATAAGCACAACTTCTTTGCTATTCATAGGTCTATCACTATACCGACCTTGTTGCCGATTGGCAATTGCAGGAGTATATTCGAAACAAGGGACTACACGAGACGCTCCCTACAAGGAACCATACGCATGAGCAAAGACAATAAGAATGAGAAAGATTGGAAAGACACCTTTAAGAAGAAGTTCAATATAGAACCCGGGGTTCACCTCAACGAAAGCGGTGGCAAGGACAAGAAGAAATTTACCTTCTCCTTTTGGTACTTCTTCATCATCCTGCTGTTGTTTCTCGCCCTCAACACCTTCATGGTGACCAGGCAGTCGAACGTATACTCGGTGGACTACACCCAATTCAAGACCTTGATCGAGAATGGAACCATCAAGCGGGTTGCCATCGAAGAAGAACGCTACGTCGGCTACCCGTTCGCGAAAGACCAAGTCGTGACCGACCTGCGATCGCTTGCCACCGAGCCAAATGCGGCAAGTCTCTTGCAGTCCTTCAGCACCTACAAGGTCGATGACCCGGCCTTCATACCCTTCCTTGAAAAGCAGGGGGTTGAGTTCTACGCAGTCCCGCCGGCCAAGCCGAGCATTCTGTCCAGCTTGCTCAGCTATGCACTTCCTTTTGTCTTCATTATGCTCATCTGGCGCTTCTTGTTCTCAAAAATGGGAGGACAGGGCGGTCAGGGCGTGCTCTCCTTCAACCAAAATAAAGCCAAAATCGTTGCCGAGGGTGATACCGGAGTCCGTTTTGACGACGTGGCCGGTGCTGACGAAAGCAAATATGAACTTGAGGAAGTCGTCGACTTTCTCAAGCATCCCGACAAATATACAGAGATAGGCGGCAAGATTCCCAAAGGAGTATTGCTGGTAGGCCCCCCGGGAACCGGTAAAACCCTGCTGGCGAAGGCCGTGGCAGGCGAAGCCGGCGTACCCTTCTTCAAGATGAGCGGCGCCGACTTTGTCGAGATGTTCGTAGGCGTAGGAGCCGCCCGTGTACGCGACCTCTTCAGGCAGGCACGAGAAAACTCCCCTTGCATAATTTTCATCGACGAAATCGATGCCATCGGACGCTCACGCGTGTCGGCGGGCATCGGAGGAAACGATGAGCGTGAACAGACATTGAACCAGTTGCTCGTTGAAATGGATGGTTTCGATTCCAGAACCGGCGTAATCATCCTTGCAGCAACCAACCGACCCGAAATACTCGACCCCGCACTGCTCAGACCAGGACGCTTCGACCGTCAGGTCCTCATCGACAAGCCGGACTTGGATGGAAGACATGCAATCCTGAAGATTCACACCCGCAACATCAAGCTCGGCGATGATGTCGATCTTCGCAAGATTGCCCAAAGTGCCGCAGGTCTGGCCGGTGCCGACCTTGCCAATATTGCCAACGAGGCTGCCTTGATGGCGGTTCGACAGAACCGGAAGGTGGTAATGCAGGCCGACTTTGAAGAAGCAATCGAGAAATCGGTTGCAGGGTTGGAACGCAAGAGCCGGCTGCTCAACGCCAAGGAACGCGAGAGGGTCGCCTATCACGAGACCGGACATGCGCTTACCGCCTTCATGACCGAAGGGTCCGAGCCGGTGAGCAAGATTTCCATCATCCCTCGTGGGTTGGGAGCCTTGGGATATACGTTGCAGTACCCTACCGAGGATCGATTCCTACTCAGCCAGAGTGAACTCCTGGGCAATATCGACACCCTCCTCGGAGGCCGTGCCGCCGAAGAGGTGATCTTTCAGGAAATCTCCACTGGTGCCGGAAACGATATCTCAAGGGCCAGTGACCTGGTCCGGCGGATGATCACCGAGTTCGGTATGAGTGATCGATACCGGAACATCACCCTGCCCACCACCCAGAGTGGAATAGCCGGAGTCAGCGGAGCACGAGAGTACTCGGAGAAAGCCCAGGAGTACATCGATACCGAGACGGCCCGCATTGTCAATGAACGGTATCAGGTGGTGAAGACCAACCTTGAGAAGAACCGCAAGGCTCTTGAGGTAATCACTGCAAAATTGCTGGAGAATGAAGTAATTAATGGAACAGAGTTCCAAGCTCTTGCAAAAAGTGAGGTCATTGTCTAATCTGCTTCCGTATGATAAAGAAAAAGATTGAAGATAGAGACTTACAGGAACACCTGGCCGCCCTGAGTGATGATGGGCGCGAGGTGTTTCTTTTGCATGACGACCAAATACGCGTTACTGCAATAGCGGCAACCAAGCTCATAAACCAAATGCGGGCAAACCACGATTTGGGCTTGCTCGAAACGTATGTGCTGGGGCAGGCATTCCTTGCCGGGGGACTGCTCAGTGCCACCGTGAAAGGGAATGACCGCATCCAGCTGAACATTGAGTGCGGAGGACCCATCGGAGGGGTGTTTGTGGAATCCTGGGCGGTGGGTGCGGTGCGTGGATACCTCAAGCACAATCCCATCCCGCTCAAGGAGAGCCTGAAGAGCCTCGATCTGAATGAGTTGTATGGACCAGGCTTCCTTTCAGTTTCCAAAATACTGGAGGGACACAAGACACCATTCACCGGACAGACCATGATGGCCTATGGAGACCTCGCGAAGGATCTGGCTTTGCACTATCATCAATCGGAGCAGACTCCCACCATGTTCGTCCTCTCGCTGCACTTCGACAAGCGTGGACAGGTAACCGGCAGCGGAGCTCTTTTCTTGCAAGCGATGCCTGGCTGCAGTGAAGGCATTCTGGATGAACTTGAGGAGCTCTCTTCCAAATTGCCCTCTATCGGAGCCTGGCTTGCGGAAGGAAAAACCATCCGTTCCTATGTGGAAAAGCAGTTTGAAGCTTCTCAAGTACGCCATTTGGCCAGTCAATTCATGGCATTCTCCTGCCCGTGCTCCCGAGAGCAGTACACTCGGTACCTGAAGCAGCTGAACAAGGAGGAACAGAAGGACATTCTTGAGAACGGTCCCTTCCCCTTGGAGTTGGTGTGTGCGAACTGCAATACCCACTACCATTACGAACGTTTCGAGTTGGAACACCTGCTCTCTGAGGCAGAAGGAGTTACCGTATGATTTTTTTTGCCACATCCGCCCTCTACATGAACGACATCATCGAGGAAGAGGCTAAAGCTGCAGGGGCTACCGATATACGGACGATAAGCGGGGGGGTTGAGTTTTCAGCCGACCTTGCTGCGGCCTACAGATTCTGTCTTTGGTCACGAACTGCAACCAGAGTGTTGCTCGGTTTGTTCGAGGATGAGGACATCCTCGATGCAGACGAGCTGTACGAAGCCTCCATGCAAATTCCCTGGGAGGATTGGGTCAATCCCAATATCACGTTCTCCGTCACCGAGACTGTGAAGAACTGCCCGTACATGAAGAACTCCCATTTCGCCGCCATCCGGCTCAAGGATGCCATTGTAGACCGCATCAGAGAGAAGTTTGATGGAGAAAGACCTTTGGTTGACACAGAAAACAGCGACGTAGTCTTCCATTTGCACATCGACGGCGACAAAGTCGCATGGTATGTGGATTTTTCTGGCCGGGGTCTTCACCGAAGGGGCTACCGGGTCGCCCAGACCGATGCAGTACTCAGTGAGTACCTCACCTGTTCGGTCATCTATCGAAGCGAGTGGCGAAAGTCACTCGAAAAAGGAGAAGGGGTACCGATGCTGCTCGATCCCTTCTGCGGTTCGGGAACCATCGCAATCGAAGCAGCCCTTTGGGCAGCCGACAGAGCACCCGGCTTGGTGTCCAACCGCAAGTTCAACTTCTTCAACCTGCCCATCCACGATCCCGATATCTATGAGGAAGTGGTTGATGAGGCCCTTGAACGAGCCGAGAAGGCAAGTTCCCGCAATATCGTCATCCATGCCTGGGACATCGATCCCAAGGCTGTGGCAATCAGCAAGAAGCATGCCGAGCTTGCCCAGGTCGAAGACCTCATCAATTTTCAGGTCAAGGACTTTTGCACCATCACTGCAGCGGATGTCCCCCAGGGCACGGGGTACATCATCACCGATCCTCCCTACGGGCTGAGAATGGAGAGCGATACCAATTTGGAGGTACTCTACCGCCAGTTGGGCAGGCAGATCAGTACGCTGTTCGGAGGCTGGAATGTCGCCATTCTCTGCGGTCAGCAGGAACTGCTCAGCCATGTCGACATGAAGCCCGATCGAACCAACACCGTCAACAACGGCGGCGTGACGTGTCAGATAGCCCACTACTATGTATTTACCGCCGAAGAGCGTCAGCAGATGATCGAGCGGGCGATTGAACGCAAGAAAGAGCGCCTTGCCCAACCTCTCAGTGACGGGGCTCAGATGGCATACAACCGCTTGGTGAAGAATCTGGGCAATCTCAAGCCGATCATGGAACAACAGGGCGTAACCTGCTATCGCATCTACGATGCCGATATGCCTGAGTACAGTGCCGCCATCGATCTCTATGAGAACAAGTACATCAGCCTGCAGGAGTATGCTCCGCCTGAAACAATCGATCCCGAAGATGCCCTCAGGCGTCTGGGAGAGCTCATCGATGCAACCGAACGTGCAACAGGCATCGACCGCGAACAGATTTATGTCAGGCAGAGAACCCAGCAGAAGGGAGAGAAGCAGTACGAGAAAATGGCCAGTACCGACAAGTTCTACATCATCAATGAGAACGGGGTAAAATATCTGGTCAACTTCACCGACTATCTCGATACAGGCATTTTCCTCGACCACAGGCCCATCCGGAAGCAGATAGCCTCAATGGCCGAAGGAAAGCGATTCCTCAATCTTTTCTGTTATACCGGTACGGCGACCGTACAGGCGGCAAAAGGGGGAGCTCTGAGTACCGTCAGTGTCGATGCATCGGCTACATATCTTGATTGGGCGGTAAAAAACATGCAGCTCAACGGGTATACCGAAATGAACCACTTTTTTTATCGCAGTGACTGCCTTGAGTTCCTCTTCGATACTTACGACCGCTACGATTTGATCTTCTGCGACCCCCCTACGTTCTCCAACGGAAAGGGACGGCAGAACTTCGATGTGGATAGGGATCAAGTCAGGCTGATCAAGGCCTGCATGATGCACCTCGATCCGAAGGGCACCTTGATCTTCAGCAACAACTACCGTAAGTTCCGCCTCGATGAGCGCCTGCTTGAAGAGTATGATGTCCAGGACATCACACCAAGCACCATCGCCGAGGATTTTGCAAGGGACCAGAAAATTCACTACACCTTCCTGATCAAACATCGGACCGTCGTCACCGTCAAGGATACGAAACCGACCATCAGGGCGGTACGTAAGAAATAACAGAGAGAGGCTCCCGCAAGGGAGCTTCCTTTTTGCACTCCAAGTATGGTACAGTCTCGCCATGCAAGAAGCCGCCCTCACCTGTCCGCACTGCCACTGTGAAGTGACGCATACGCTGCATCCATTTCTGGATCTGGCCAAGCACCCCAAGCAAAAGCTTGCCATACTCACCGACTCTCTCTTTTCGGTGACCTGTCCATCGTGCACAAAGCAGTTCACCGTCCTGCATGAACTTCTGGTTGTCGATGAAACGCAGCAGGTGGCACTGCTCTTGGCACCCCGGTCGCAAGTGCGCGAACTCGACGGCACAGTCACCGGCAGACAGGATCTACAAGCCTACACACTTCGCCTGGTTACGACCTCAGCTGCACTGAAGGAGAAAATCCTTCTGCTGGACAGCAATCTCGACGACCGAACCATTGAGCTGTGCAAGCTGTATCTGGCCATGTACATGCAGAAGCCTGAAGTGCAGCTCTTCTTTGCCGAACATCAAACACAGGCAAACAAGCTGCTCTTCTCTGTTCTGGACAGCGAGGGAGCCTTGGAAGGTTCAATCGAGTGCGAGTATGAGTTGTACAACCAGCTTCTTGAGACTACACAACAGTTTCCCCTGCAAAAGGGGTTCTTCACTGCAGTCGACCAAACCTGGGCTTACGAGCGCATTAAAAACAGCGCTGACCGGTGACTTTGTGACAGGTATCGCACTGGTAGCAGATTTCGTGCACCATCACCTCTCCCGACACGAAAGCATCAATACTGCCCAGCGTAGTCTCGGCAATATTGTGCAAGGCCTCTTTGGTAAGGAAAGCTTGGTGGCTGGTCACCAAAACATTGGGCATGGAGATGAGCAGCATCAGCACATCGTCATCGAGGATGGTGGTGCTCCTGTCCTCATAGAAGACCTCCGCTTCCTCCTCGTAGACATCCAGGGCCGCTGCCCCGATCTTCTTGGTCTTGATGCCATCCAGCAGGGCTTGGCTTTCCACCAAGGCGCCGCGTGAGGTGTTGATCAAGACAACCCGGTCCTTCATCAGCGCGATGGTATCGCGGTTGATCAGATGGAATGACTGCTCGGTGAGCGGACAGTGAAGACTGATGATATCCGACTGACGGCAGAGCTCCTCGAAACTGCAGTAGGTCACTGCAAGGTTCGGATCTGGATACGGGTCGTAGGCGAGAACCCTCATGCCGAAGCCATTGCAGATATTGATGAAGACCTTCCCGATTTTACCCGTACCAACCACCCCGATTGTTTTTCCATGGAGGTCGAACCCTACCAGACCATTGAGGCTGAAGTTGAATTCACGGGTTCGCACATAACTGTGATGGGTTTGTCGCACCAAGCTTAAAAGCAATGCCATTGCATGCTCGGCAACAGCGTAGGGGGAGTAAGCAGGGACCCTGACGATATGAATCTTTCCAAAGGCGGCCTTGAAATCGATATTGTTGTATCCGGCACACCGCATGGCCAACAGGCGAACCCCGCCCGCATACAATTCGTCGATGACTGCTTCGGTAATTGTATCATTGACGAAGGCACACACTACTTCATAGCCCTTGGCCAGCGCCGCCGTTCGTTCGTTCAGTTTTGATTCAAAATACGTTATTTCCACCGCATGTTCGCCAGACAACTGGTCAAACCAAACCTTGTCATACGGCTTGGTGTCGAAAAATGCAATCTTTGTCATGGACAGTACTCCTTGTACTAAATGACGACTTCTTCCAAAACATCGATCAGAAGTTGATAATCCCCGTCGATGGCACTGATGTCGGCTTCCAAAAGTCGATCAGCATCAACAAGAGACCAATCAATATCGTATCCGGCATTCATGGAGAGCTGATAGAAGAATAATCGTGCGGTCCTTCCGTTTCCATCCCTGAAAGGATGCAACGCCTCGACCTCTCCCATATAGAAAGCAAGGTCGTTGATGAAGGTTTCACGGTCCATATCGACAAGGTACCGGTCCTTCCTCAGACGAGTGAATATATCCTCCGCAGCACTGTCGATGTACTCGGGATTGCAGAACACTGTTCTCTTCGCTGCAACTGTAGTACGAATTAGCCCCGCCGAGGGATAGACATCACCAAACATCCTTTCATGGATTGACTTGAGATACTCGAAATCATAGGTATTCTGCACCGTTTCGGTCAGCATTTCCGCCGAACGGATATTTGCCATGTAGGCCTCCACCCTTCTGAGCTTCGCTCGTTCCTTGATGGAAAAGTAGTTGACCAACGATGAAGTATGGGGGTAGACGGACAGTTCATCCTGAGGTGGTACATACTCGGTGGAGAGAGCATGACTGTCGATGTACGCTTGGATCAACTCGTCGGCATTTACATCGCCTTCAAGAACCCTCCGTATCGCATGCTCCTCATCCTCGGAAAACTCGAAGCCTTCTGCTTCATGATTGAACTTGATATAGTCGATGCATGCTTGCACTCGGCCTGCTTTCATAAAAACGCCAACCATCCTTTTACCTGTAACAGGCAAGTGATGCAGATGAGAAAGTCGAACTCGCACCTGCAATGAGAAAGAAACCTTTACACTATCTTGGTCTATGATAGCCATACCAAAGAAGTGAGGTCAAGGCACTATGCGAAAAAAGAGCCCATTGCTGGGCCCTTTTCTATAGTGAATGAGCAACCCTCCTAGAAGGAGAAGCCCATGTAGACCGAACCCTCTGCAAATTGGGGTGCACTCGAAAGGCTACCCTCGCTGAGGATGAAGCCATATTTGCCACTTGCCCCCAAGCTGAAGCTCTTGTTGAACTTGTACTCGAGAGCTGCCTTGGCGAAAGCGCCGTAGAGCATGGAATCTCCATCGGTGGTAGCCAAGGAAGGACCATAGGTGAAGAACCCTCCGACTCCAAGATCGAAAGCAACCTTTCCGAACTCCATGTTCAGCATCGGGGCGATGGAGATGGTTGCAGCATGGTTGAGATTGTTGATGATGTTGCTGAATTGGAACTTAAAGATATCATGCACGGCAGTAGACCAACCATAAGCAGAAACCTTATAGGGGGCATACATCAAGTCCAAGTCAACACCAAGGCCAAGAGAATCATTGAAGGTAATCAGATTGTTCAGCTGAACACCAACACCTGCTTGCAGGTTGAACTTACCGTAGGCAGGGAGATTCGGGGTTTGGATATTGAACGTTCCACCCAAACTGATGGTGGTGTAGTACCTGCTCTCAGCTTTTGCCTTGGGAAGCTCAACCGGCTCAACAGGAGCGACAACAGGCTCCGGCTGTGTTGCAACCACGGGTTCAACCGGTGCAGTCTCAACAGGTGCGGCAACTTCTTCAGCTACCATCACCGGCTCTTCTGCAGCTACAACCTCTTCAGCTGCTATTACTTCCTCAGCAACGGGAACAACCTCTTCGGCTGCTATTACTTCCTCAGCAACAGGAACAACCTCTTCGGCCACTACCACTTCTTCAGCAACTGGGACAACCGCCTCGGTTTCAGCAACCGGAGCAATTTCCTCTTCTGCTACAACAACCGGTATCTCTTCAGCAACGGGGGCCAGTACTTCAGGTTCAGCAACAATTGCCGGTTCCTCGGCAAGGACGGGCATCTCCTCGATCGCAGGGAACATCGGCTCGGCTACGGAGATTGCACTGCCGCTGAAATGAACACCGTCATAGGACTGTTGAAGATACAAGGTGTGTGCAAGGGTCCCATCCAGGCCACGTTCGGTATAGCTTGTGACAGAAGAATCGACAACAGTCCATTTGTCGTCGTCTTCGCCATCCACCTGATACCTGAATGTCGTGACCATCGGATCCTCAAGCAACCACTCCCATGTCACTACGACAGGGACAGCGAACAATACGGCTGGCAATAAGACCAAGGCTGCCAATAAAGCGATGAATTTCATTCTCATAGTGCTTAACTCCTATACATAACCCTCAACGGGGTCACAACAATTTCAAGTCAGTGTTCCTTACAACCATCATACACTTCTCAATAGAGTATAACAAGCAAATGCGCAATGGGTAACCCCTTTTCCCCACCCTGTTGTCATACCTTTTGCATATCGCTACGCTACCTTGCATGAACACAATCAGATCAATTGCAGTTTTCTGTGGAAGCAGCAACGGGGCCAAGCCCATCTATCAAGAGACAGCCAGGCTGTTCGGGAACCAGATGTATCAGAGGCAAACCACGCTGGTATATGGAGGTGGAAACCGAGGGCTGATGGGCACTGTCGCAGAGAGCATCCACTCACTGGGCGGCAGGGTGATCGGAGTCATCCCCGAAGCTTTGAATCGCAGTGATATTTGCCTACGTCCGGTGGAAGAGCAGCTGATCGTAGTACCGACTATGCACGAACGCAAGGCAACCATGTATAGGCTTGCCGATGCGTTCGTGGCACTGCCGGGGGGCATCGGAACATTCGAGGAAATCCTGGAGGTCTACACCTGGCTGCAGCTTGGCTTCCATACCAAACCAGTCGCACTGCTCAACGTTGCCGGATTCTACGACTGCCTGCTGGCATTTCTCCAGCATAGCGTCCAGGAAGGCTTTCTCAAGGCCGATCATCTGAAGGCCCTCATCGTAGAGTCGGACATCGATGCACTCTTCGAGAGACTGGCGCGCTTTGAAGGAAGACTCAGTGACAAGCTGGGACGCTGAACAGTAGAAAAAACCGCCGGCAAGGACTATGCTTATTTCATGACCAAACGCCATTATCATCTGTTGGAACTCTTCTACATCACAACAGGGTCGTTTCTCACGGCCCTCGGCATCGCACTCTTTTCTTCTCCAGCCAAAATCGCCAGCGGCGGTGTAAGCGGCATTGCCATTATCCTGTATCACACAATCAACCTCGATACCGGCCTTTCCATATTCATTCTCTCCGTCCCGCTCTTTTTGCTGGGTGTTGCGATATTCGGCAAACAGTACGGTGTCAAATCCTTGGCAGGAACCGTGCTGCTCTCCGTTTTCACCACACTCATCAACACCTGGGCAGGATACGACGGAGTGCTGGACTACTCGAACCCCCTCTCGATTCTCCTCTCGGCCATCTCTGGCGGAGTCTTGATGGGCTTGGGCGTCGGACTTGTGCTTCGCAGCGGAGCAAATACCGGAGGAACGGACATTCTCGCCCAGATAGTCGCAAGATACACACCGCTCTCGACCGGTACGTCACTCTTTTTGGTCGATGCCCTCATCATTGCTGCAAGTGCCTTCATCTTCTCCTTGGAGATGGCCCTCTACGCGACGATAACGGTCTACATCGTAGGAGTGACCATCGACAAGGTCGTACTTTCCTTCGGTACGCGATCGGCAAAGACCGTGTTCATCATCAGTGACAGGCGCAAGGAGATAGAGCAGGAGATCCTCAAGGAATTGGGACACGGCGGAACCATTCTCTACGGCAGCGGCATGTATACCGGATTCGACCGACCGGTCATCATGACGGTGGTTGCCAACAACAAGCTGGGAGCGCTGACCAATATTGTCCACCGTCATGACAAGTTCGCCTTCATGGTGGTCCAAGAAGCATACAAGGTCCTCGGT
>LSQX01095048.1_pt1 | contig 14894 bp, 12 predicted proteins | sample 654561 | NCBI WGS metagenome assembly LSQX01 (sample SAMN04489861, study PRJNA283612) | anaerobic digester metagenome | isolation source: 4 biogas reactors fed with cattle manure at either 37C or 55C with and... | place: Denmark: Kongens Lyngby | collected 2014 | reverse complement strand
GATAAAAGTGCGGAAACTCAAGATATATATATGCCCTTGGAGTAATTTAGCAACAAGCTTTATATTAATATAATGGGTATTTATCTGTAAGTCCTTTAACCATGCTCATGGCTTTTTCCTTGTTAGCCTTGGCATCCTTAATTAGAAGGTAAATCGCCTCGGCAACTATATCCATGTCCTCGGTATTAAATCCTCTGGTGGTAACAGCTGCGGTTCCAAGGCGAATTCCGCTGGTTACGAAGGGTGATGCGGGATCATTGGGTACTGTATTTTTATTACAGGTGATATTGGCTTTTTCAAGAAGCTTCTCTGCATCCTTACCGCTTACACCCATATTCTGAAGATCAACCAGCATCAGATGATTGTCTGTACCCCCTGATACAAGATTAAAGCCTCTCTTCATTAATCCACTGGCAAGAGCCTGTGAATTCTCTATAATTCTCCTGGCATAATCCTTAAAGCTAGGGTCAAGTGCCTCCTTAAAGCATATTGCCTTAGCAGCAATAACATGCATAAGGGGACCTCCTTGGATTCCAGGGAAAACAGACTTATTGAGCTTATACTTATCGGCAAATTCTGCGCTGGAAAGGATCATCCCGCCCCTGGGTCCTCTTAAGGTTTTATGAGTTGTGGTCGTAGTTACATGGGCATAAGGAATAGGGCTTTCATGATAGCCTGTAGCCACAAGACCTGCTATATGAGCCATGTCTACCATCAGTAATGCGCCTACCTCATCTGCTACTTCCCTAAATATCTTAAAATCTATCTTTCTGGCATATGCACTGGCACCGGCAATTATCAATTTAGGCTTGCTTTCAAGTGCAATCCTTCTAACCTCATCATAATCTATAAATCCCCTGTCATCCACGCCATAGGGTACAATCTTAAAATAAGAGCCGCTCATATTTACAGGACTTCCATGGGTCAAATGCCCGCCATGGTTTAGATTCATTCCCATAACTGTATCGCCAGGCTTAAGTAAGGCAAAAAAGACCGCCATGTTAGCCTGCGCACCAGAATGAGGTTGAACATTGGCATAGGTACAAGAAAAAAGCTCCTTTGCCCTGTCTATAGCCAGATTTTCAGCGATATCTACAAATTCACATCCCCCATAATATCTCTTTCCAGGATATCCTTCGGCATACTTATTGGTTAATTGACTTCCCATAGCTGCCATAACCGCTTTACTTACAAAATTCTCTGAGGCTATAAGCTCAATATGATCTCTTTGTCTTCCAATCTCTTGGGTTATTGCATCAGCAATCTCAGGGTCATACGCTTTCACATCATCAAATGAGTACATTCTAATCATTTCCTTTCCGGTGGGTTTCGTAAGATAGCTTACACCAACATATGGTGTTCGCTGTTTGGTAAAAGTATACCATACCCATCTAATCTTTGAAAGCAAAAACATAAAGATAAAATTCTAGTATTCATTACTTTATCTAATAATTATCCCTGCAAAATATTATAACTGTATCCCACGCAATATAAGTTATGCGATTTGTTCATTTGAACTTATATCCAACATTACCATTGCAGAAAATTCATTACCAAGATCAATTAGCTTCTCCTGCCCCTCATATCTATTTACTATTTCCTCAACTATTTTTAAGCCGTAACCATGCAGCCTCTTTTCCTTTTTCCTAGTGATATATCCTTCTAATCCTTTTTTAACTGCTTCATCCTTTGATTTACTGTTTCTGATTTTAACCATAAGATAATTATCGATGATCGCTGCCTTAATATGAATATATTTATCGGTTACAGAATTACGCAAGCAGCCCTCTATTGCATTATCAATTAGATTTGAAAATATGCTCATTAAATCTATGTCCCTAACCGGTATTGTATCAGGTAATTGTAAATCAATTTCATACTTTATGCCATTCTCATCGCAGAGCTTCATTTTCTGCATAAGTACAGCATTAATCACCCTATGATTGCTGTAATAATCCTTTTTAATACCATGATATTGCTGCAGGAGATCCTCAGCATAGTCCTTCGCCTCCTGTATGTCTCCATTGATAACCAATAGCTGTATCGTCTTAATATGATTACCAATATCATGATAAAGCTTATGTATCTCCATTCTCTGCTTTTGTAGTGCTAGATAATTCTCATACTGCTGCTCATTATTTTTCATTAATAGCTCGTTTTCGATTTTTAACACTCTTTTATCTGTCTGGTTAATGCCTATTAGCATTACTATTATCATTGCCGTTATTACTACAATTATCCTTTGATAATCTGATACCAATAAAACAAAACTACTGTCGGTAACAACGAAGTAATCTTTTTCGGCCTGAAGTAGCAATGCCAAAAACATTATATATATAATGTACCAAGTCCATTTTGAAATTTGATCTATTTTCTTTACTTTTTGCATCCTTCTTCCCGGTATTAGTAATATCAATCCCATGACTATGGCCACTAATATTGGTAGCAGATATTTGGGAAGTGTATGTATGTCTACAGTCTGAAAGATAAGACCCTTAATCGGGTCCGAGCTCATAAAATACTCAATATATATGGCCAGTGTCATTGGTAATATGGTTGATAAGAATATGATCCACCAAAAACACCTATACCATGCTTTTTCTATTACATGTATGACAAAAACCAGCATAAATAGTGTTTGAATTATGATATTTACCTTTAAAAATATATAAACAATACCTGTATGGGGAATGATTCTTCCTCCCACATAGATTATTGCCAGGGTATCTGTAATCGGTAAATACTGTGCGTATAAAAACGCCAAAACATATGCTTTCTTCTTACTTACCCTAAGCTTAAAGCTGTTAATCATTACAATATGAGCCATAAATAAACCAACAAACCCCTGTAAATAGATATTAAAGAACAATACTACACTCTCACCATCCATACTATCTTCCCCCATTAATTTAACAAAAATGCTAAATATTTATCACAAGTATTCAGGTCCAAAGCTCATAGGTAATAGTTCCTCTAGAAAATAAACCAGATATTCTTCCTCTGATTTTGCTATAATAACAAGAAATTTACGGGGATCCACGAATTCTCTTATTACCTGGCGACATACTCCGCAGGGCGGGCAGTAATCAGTGATAAGACCATCCTTTCCTCCTACAATGGCAATTGCCGCAAATTCCTTCTCCCCTTCACTAACTGCTTTAAAAAAAGCAGTTCTTTCAGCACAATTGGTCGGTGTAAAGCCAGCATTTTCTATGTTACATCCAGTGTATATCTTTTGCTTGGTGGTCAGTAAGGCTGAACCCACTTTAAATTTAGAGTAAGGTGTATATGCATGCTCCATGGCTGATATTGCTTCTCTTATTAAATTCTTTATAACAGACCGACTCACCAGCTCATTTTTTGCTAGCAGCTCACCTTTCTCCTGGGGTATTAGGCTGTGATTGTGTTCCTTATCCATTCTTAATATCCCTCCGTCTTTTGATTCTTTGCAAGCTTAACAATTCTACTGGTACCAAGCCTATCGGCTCCAAGCTTTATAAATTGCTCTGCATCATCAAAAGAGGCTATACCTCCTGCTGCCTTTATTCTAACATTCTCACCAACATGTTTTGCAAACAAGGCAACATCCTCAAATGTTGCTCCCGCCTTGGAAAAGCCTGTAGATGTCTTAATAAAGTCAGCACCAGCCTCAGTTACAGCCTCACACATTCTAATCTTTTCATCCTCATCCAGTAAGCATGTCTCAATAATTACCTTTAGTATCCGATTGCCGCATGCTGCCTTAATTTGCTTGATTTCCTCAATAATCTTATGGCATTCACGATCCTTTACTGAGCCAATATTTATAACCATGTCAATCTCGTCAGCACCCTTTGCTATAGCATCCTTAGTCTCAAACACCTTTACCTCTGTAGTCTGATACCCATTGGGAAAGCCTATAACCGTACATACTGCCATTTTATCCTTAACATATTCCTTAACCCTTTTAACATATGAGGGTGGTATACATACCGATGCTACCCCATAACTAATAGCATCATCACATATCTCTTTAATTTCATTCCATGTCGCAGTCTGTGTAAGCAAGGTATGGTCTACCCTGCTAAATATCTCTTTTCTATCCAAATCTTAAACCACCTCTCTATTTTTTATGCTAGCTCTAAAGCGATTTCCATCATATCACGGAAGGTATTTTGTCTATCCTCTGCCGATAATGCTTCACCTGTAAATACATGGTCTGAAATCGTAAGTACGCATAGAGCTTTCTTTCCGGCTCTGGCTGCATTCATATATAATGCTGCTGCTTCCATTTCTACGCAAAGAACATTCATTTTTCGCCATAGAGAATTAGCCTCGGAGTTATCATCATAGAAGGTATCTGAAGACAGAATATTACCTACTACTGTCTTAATGCCAAGCTTCTCTGCCGTCTCCACTGCCTTACGAAGAAGTCCAAAATCAGCAATCGGTGCAAATGTTCCCGGAAGCTTATATTGATCCGCGAACTTGGAGTTAGTAGATGCGCCCATACCGATAACGATGTCTCTTAGCTTAATATTCTCTGCTATTCCGCCTGCAGAACCAATTCTTATTATATTATCCACATCATAAAAATTGTAGAGCTCATAGGAATATATTCCAATAGACGGTATGCCCATGCCGCTTCCCATAACCGATACTTTTTTTCCTTTATAGGTTCCGGTAAAGCCAAGCATGTTTCTAACTTCATTAAAGCATACAACATCCTCTAAATAATTATCTGCAATAAATTTTGCCCTTAAGGGATCCCCGGGCATAAGGACGGTTTTCGCTATATCACCTGCTTTTGCTCCAATATGCGGTGTTGGTATATTCATATACATTTCCTCCTTCAGATTATATAACTAAGTATTTTTAGTATTTACAAATTCTTTTAAAACTACTAATTCTATAAATTATTTTAACATTTATACATAAAAAAGGCAATTAACTATGGAAACTATGGAAACATTTAGCATTATTAGTTTAGACATTGAATTTTATTTGTAAAATGATATAATCTACAATATTAATGTTTTTTAGCAGGATGCGACATATATAGAGGACTGGAATTGGAGATGATTTGAATTGAAGAAATTTTTTACTGTAAATGGAATGATAAAGCCTAATCAAATAATAGGAGAATTGCCTACAACAAAAACCATTTATAATAACTTTTTTAAAATGGCGTGGCCTTCAGCGCTTGAGGCACTACTTGTAGGCCTTGTAAGTGCTGTTGACACCATGATGGTTGGAGGCTTAGGTAAGAATGCTATTGCAGCAGTCGGTATAACAAATCAACCGAGGTTTATACTGCTTGCCATGATTTTCTCACTTAATGTCGGTATCACAGCTGTTACAGCCAGAAGAAAGGGACAGGAGGATCAGACGGGTGCAAATAATACCCTTAGATCCGGTATAATGCTTGCCACCATAATTTCTCTGACCATGGCTGTACTTGGGTACTTATTTGCTAGACCTATCCTTTTATTTGCCGGGGCAGAGGATTCATATATTAAGGATGCAATGACATATCTTAGAATTCTAATGTTTAGCATACCCTTTCAGTCACTAAACCTTACTATAAATGCTGCTCAAAGAGGTTGTGGAAAAACCAAGATATCTATGTGGACTAACATAGCAAGTAATCTAGTTAACATAGTCTTTAACTATCTTCTGATTAACGGTATTGGTATATTTCCAAGGCTTGAGGTTGCAGGTGCTGCTATAGCTACTACTATGGGAGCCTGTGTTGCTTTCTTAATCTCAATCGCAACACTATTTAGAAGGAATAATTACCTCAGCTTTTTTCATAAAGCTACATGGTCACTGAAAAAATATATATTACAGCCTATCTTAAAGGTAAGCTCCAGCGCATTTGTCGAGCAGGTATTTATGAGAATTGGATTCTTTGCATATGCAGCTATAATAGCAAGATTGGGTACTACAGCGTATTCTACCCATTTAATATGCATGAATATACTTTCTCTATCATTTTCCTTTGGTGACGGCTTATCAATTGCTGCATCAGCCTTGGTAGGTCAAAATCTAGGCGCAAAAAGACCGGATTTATCCATAATATACGGTAAAACCGGTCAAAGACTGGCCTTTATGATATCCACCGGAATATTCTTTGTATTCATGTTCGGCGGAAAATATTTGGTTTCGCTTTTTAGTAATGAGGAGGCAATCATAGCACTTGGGTCTAGCATAATGGTTCTTGCGGCTTTTTCTACTCATGCGCAGACCTCACAGGTAGTTATGTCAGGATGTCTTAGGGGTGCCGGAGACACCACTTATATTGCTGTTACCTCTTTTATCAGTATTGCCCTAATAAGACCTTTACTCACCTGGCTCCTATGCTTCCCTGCTGGACTTGGATTATACGGTGCCTGGATCGCCTTAGGTCTCGATCAGGTCTTTAGGCTATTTGTAAACTTTAGACGTTTCTCAAGCGGTAAATGGTCCATGATAACCCTATAGCCGCAATCATGAGGCTATTTAAAATACTCGCTCAATCTCATTTATGGATATTCCCACATGCTGCCTGTGTTAGGATCGACCCAATACCAGCCATAGGTTACTGTATGGCCGATTCCATTATCTATATCGTCCAGTACGAATTCATAGAGATGAAATAGATACTGACCGGTACTTTCATCGGTATCTTCATATACTAAATAATAGTCTGCAAAATCCAGCTTATAGAAGTAATCCTCCGGATTCTCCTCTAAGCTGATTTTTATGAAATTGCTAGCGTATGTCTCCTTAACTAAATCCAAAGCCTCCATAGGTGCTAAATACTTAATTATATTGACTTCATCTGGAGCTGTTAATCCAGTTACTTTTGGAATCCCCATAATCACCAACATGAAAATAATTGCTATCAGTCTCAAAATAAAATCTCCCCAATCGATAAGCTGTTCCTATACGGCGTCTTCTTAATCCTAACATTATCACCCATATATTTCCAGCTTATTCGAGCGGGGAGAATCGATATTATTCATCTCTAATATTTATAAAACTTATTTATCGGACTCAGTCTCCTTTATTCTATCCTCTGCTCCCGAAAATCTTCTATTCTTATTCTTACTCTTTCTCAGAATTCTTCTGGTTATAATCACAACAGCTGTTATAATAACCGCCCATATAATCAGATAAGGAAGATTTACAACAAACCATACTAAGAAGTTCTTTAGCCCCTCAGTAATGTTAAATATTGATTCGCTAAATCCGTTCTTGATTCTTGTAAGAACAGTTTCCTTCTCCTCCGTAGGAGTCATCCGTTCAACCTCACTAACAGATATGGTTACAGTAGAGTAATCCACCTTGTTATCAATGGTTCTAATCTCAGTCTCATACATTTGAATTTCATAGCGAATAGAGCTTAAACGACTCTCCAGAGTTACAATATCCTCTAGCTTCTCAGTCTTTTCTAAAAGAGCCCATAGTCTTTCCTGTTCAATCTCAAGAGACTTTTTGCGGCTTTGAGTATCCACATATTGAAGCGTGACATTATCAGACGAGGACGATTCATTTATAACATTTCCATTCTCCTTCACCACTTCAACAAAATCATTCAGCCTATCCTTAGGAATTCTGGCAACAATATAGCCATTTCTAGAATTACTGCGACTATAATACCTTTTTCCGCTAACTTCAGTCCTTTCATCATAGCCACCAAGTCTTACAATCTCATCCTTAATAATACCTATAAGCTCGTCAAATTCTTGAGTTTCTACCTCTAAATTTACCTTAGTTATAATCTTATCCATAGACAGGTCAGCAGAATAACCTGTAGTAATTCCACTTGTACTTGTAAGTCCGGATTCGTTTTTTAAATTATTATACTCCTCGCTGACAGCATCCTTAGTATCTTCCATGTCATATTCATATGCCATACCCCCATCTGCACTGTTTGGGTTTGGCGATGCCATATCGTATTTATAATCACCTTTGCTGGCACAAGCAGTAAATACAAATCCCATAATTAACCCTATAACAAGTATTGTAGCTATTCTAATTTTCTTCATAATACCTCCCCTTTACTATTATTCTCCTCTTTATTTGTTACTCATTAGACGAAATGGACCTCCACTTGGTTCCAAACTCCTCATCTATTAAGTAATATAAAAAATCAATATAAAAATATTCTACCAATAAGCCTTTTTCTCCCATAGCTTTAATATCATCCTGATCCACCCACTTTGCCTCCACCACTTCAGTCGGCTGCAGGGTAAGCTCCTCTATGGATACATCAGTCTTAACCAGCCATACAGCACAAAAGCTATTATGTCTTCTATACATCATGGCTAGGCTTGCGTTTTCTCTTGTGGCCTTAATTCCAAGCTCCTCCCATAGCTCCTTCTGACAGGTTATCCAGGCATCATCTCCAGCTAGAGCAGAGCCTCCTGTATTGGCCCAATAACCCGGTTTCCAGCTTACTGTATCAGTTCTTTTTTGTATCAAGATCTGTCCCTTACTGTTAATCGGGTAAATATGCACCACAAGATGATAATCCCCCTCTTTTAGGGGCTTTCCTCGTTCGTGCGTTCTTCCGGTTTTTATAAAGCATTTATCGTATATATCCCAGAGTTCCATCCTTCTTGTACCCTCCTGTCATCTATAGAAGTATAATATTCCCTAATCCTATTATATAATAGGCAAGCCAAAATAGCAAAATAATAAGGAGCACAGTCTTTCTTACTTACAAGAAACCCATGTGCTCCCTATTTTCTAATATTTATTGAACTTTACATAGTTTATTTTAAACTATTTTTTTATAACGACTATCTTTACCAATGGCCCTCTTCCAGCCTTATTGGTACCCCAAAGCCTAATAGGTGTTCCCTCTGCTTGCTCTGGAATATCAATAGTAAAATTACCCTTGTTATCAATAGTTCCCTTATATGTCTTCGTACCAATTTGCGCATATACTCTGGTCTGAGTCTTTGCAACTTCAGAAGCTGCATTCTTAAACTCCTTAGGAAGCTTTACCTCGGTCTCTGTTCCCTCTTCCTGTGCTATAACATAATCCAGAAGCTCTATGGTACCTTTAATAGTTTTATCGCCCTCATATACAGTATTAACAGTAGGTGAATCCGGTGAAGCCTTCACAAGTTGTGTTACTAAGGCATCACTGGTTCCGGAATCGTTTGATGCTGTTACCGTAACTCTTGTCCCGGATAAATCCCTGTCCGTTGCTAATGTGTATATATACTGGTCATTAGCCTCGTCATATACATATTCTCTGGTAGTATATAGCTTCTTGCCTATGGTAAGGGCTATCTCACAGTCCTTTATAGAAATTACCTTTACTACTTTATCTGTATTGGAAATCTCATTAAGAAGCATAGGCATATCTGGTCTTCCTGCTGTCACTGTAAAGGACCTGGCCAGTAGAATTCTGCCATCCACGAACCTAACCATAGCATAGATCTTAGTTCCAATATCCACCTTTTCATCCAGATAATATACAAACCTAGAGCTTTCATCGGTTTCTGTACTATATATTCTACTTAAAAAGTTCTCACCTTCGCCAGTTGCGAAGGCTATATTTACCGTACCACCCGCATAATAAAATCCTGAAATTAAGTTGGATTTATCTGTTACGCGATTCAAAATTAAGTTGGTGGACTCCGATCTCACATAAGATTCAATGTCATTTACAATAACCTCTACAGGATAACTATGCCTTTCCTTTCCATCCTTTATATCAGATGCTATAACTAATAATGACTGTCCCGCATAAAGCTGGTCATTAAAGGTATAGGAGAACCTGCCATTATTATCTGTCTTTGTAGTATAAACCTTATCTGCTATATGAAGTTCAACATTGATATTTGATGATGAAGGTACATATCCCACTATTGATTTTTCAATATTACTTACCTCATATACAATAGGTGCATTAGGAGCCGCTTCCTTTACAGTTGTAGTACTAACTCTACTATTACGTGAAACATGATCTATTGCATATACATTAATCGATGTTCCATCCTTCTGCGGTGGTAGCATAATTACAAATTGTCCGTCGAAGGATACATGTACTAATGTCTCAACAATCTTCAGAGAAGGATCATAAATCTCTTTATTTGCCTCAAACAGTTGTCTACCACCATTATCGGATACATAGACAAGGTTATCAATAATGGCGATTACTGAGGTGACATTCTCACGTGCATTACCAGTCAAGAAACTCACATTATTATACATAGGGCTTATGAGAGGTTGGTTTGGTCCGGTACGATTTATTCTAACAGGGACACGTTCACTCTCTAGACCTCTTTCATCATCTCTGACATATAAGGAGATATAGGTTTCTGCTAGCTGACCGGGTAAAGCTACCGAAAATGTACCGTTGGCATTTATCTTCTGCTCATATATATTATTCGGTGTCTCAATCACCAAAATTGTATTTGGCTCAGCTTTTCCGCTTATTCTTTGTTTTCTATTAGTGTAATTATCTACAATGGGTCTGGGTAAAAGATTATCATCAAAATTATCGATGATAATTTTCTTTACAGCCTTATTTCCATGTATATCCTCAGCATAAATTGTATATGTATCATTCTTATGCACACTAAATCCCTTACTGGGGACATTATTAGCTACTTCCCATGCTACGTAATTTATATTCTTGTCACCGCTGACATACTTAAAATACTTTATCTCTGATTCATCTACTGCTTGAACCGCTATCTCATAAGAGCTTGCGGTCGGATTAGTTACTAAAGGTGCTACAACTATATGAGGAGCAGTTGTATCATCGGAATTGCTTAAATATTCAGCTACAAAATAACCATAATTGTCTTTCTGTGTCAGTGACTTCTTATACCAAGGTGTTTTTTCAAACATTGCACTTGTATGATATGGTAGCTTTACAATAAATTGATAATTATAAGGTAATATCAAATTCCAGTTATAATCAACCTGAGGTAGTATACTGCCGCTTTTTGCAAGCTGACTGATGTATTTTCCAAGTATTGATTGACTCCTATTAAATCCCCTAAGAACTGATTGTTTATCTATGTCCTTATTTGCCTGGGAAGGATTAGTAATCTTATTTGTAGCTATTAATAGCTCCATATCATCGGTTACTTCTTTTCCATTATAGGTTACATTGGATACTCTTTTATTGCTACTAATACGATTTCCAGAAAAATCGTACCTAGGTTCTCTGGATGGATCAATATCATAACTAATTCCATCAAACACATAGAAATTGCTCCAATCATTCAGCCAATCCTCACGGATTAGGGATTTTAGCTTGGTTTCCTTCATCAATGACGACATGGTTTCATCCTGCCAAGCTGTATCTCTGAGTATGGTTTCATAAGCACTGGCAGACCATTCCAACCATTCCAAAAGCTGAGCCCCTTTTATAGTATATACATAGAGGTAGCTATTATAATTCTGTAATGTGGTTAAATTAGCTTCTGTAATATTATTCTGAATATCAACAAAATCATATATAGATTTAACCCCAAAGCTTTCATAGGTTGAAGCAGCAATTATAGGATAATCTATATACTTTTTCTCATTGGATTTGATACGTTCCAAAGCATAATGAATCTTTGAGTCATTGAGTAATTGAATTGCTGCATTGTCTGTAAAGAGACCATAATAATTCTGTAATGCAGTATCAGGCTCTAGCTTAGCAAGAACATCCGATGCATAGTGCTTAAGCTGCTCTTCCCATTCACCAAACATGGCAGCAACCACCGGGTCTTCGACTGTGTTCTTCTCAGTAACCATACGTAAACTGGATTTACGATTAGTTATCCTAACTGTATCACCCTTAATCTCAAGAGCTAAATCAACGATACCTATTGCCTTGCCCCTATCGCCAGCCATTACTACATTTTTCCCGTTCATTAAATAGGTTTCTTTATCAACACCTGGAAGCTTATAATAAGCAGATGACTTATCAGTTGTAGGGTATAAATTGTGTTCATGTCCAGCTATAACAACATCTATATCAGGTATTTTAGTCAATGCATAGGCTACATTCTTAAAATTAATCTCAGGATTCTCGGGACCTATTCCAGTATGGGATAGTGCAATAATAACATCCGCTCCCATTTCCTTTAATTTTGCTGATTGAGTTTTCGCATTCGCTACCATATCCTCGCCGGTTAATATACCGACATAGCTATGGGTTTTACCTGTCATGTGTGGTATCGTCTGTCCGATAATTCCTATCTTTACCTCTACTTCCTTCCCGGACTTAGTAGTAAGATAACGTGTAATTAGCATGTTTTCTAAAAAAGGATAATCCCCAGTTCTCGCATCTGTTACATTAGACACAACAGTAATATCACGAAGTCCTGAACCATCCAGCTGTCTTAATATATAATCATAACCATAGTCAAATTCATGATTTCCCAAGGTTATCGCATCATAACCAATATACTTCATCGCCTGATAGATTGGTTGTATAGCTTCCTGATTTGATGAAAATATGTATTCGGTTGTATAATCGAATAAAACATCTCCTGTATCGAGGATAATGGTGTTATTCTTAGGTAGCTCTGCCTTAGTCTTTTTTATAAGATCAAACACCCTGGCCAGACCACCATTATTATAATCTACACCTAGCTCATAGTCGTTACTGTTAAGCTGCCCATGCAGATCCGTAGTACCTATAATTCTTATATCAACTATTTCTGATTCATTCTCTGCAGCTAATACACCCCTAAACTGATTAGCACCTAGACCAATTAACAAGCCAAACACTAGTAGAGTCAGTGTAATACTTGTCAGAAAACGAAAACTCACTTTTCTTTTTGTCATTCTTCCTCCTTACTGAAAAGAATAAATATAACAACTCATTCTTCTAATATTAGTCAACATTGCCAGCGTTTCACATCCTGGGTATAAATTAGCAAAATTATAAGGCAAAAAAATGGCAAAATACTTAAGAAAAACTTACCAATTATTAATTTATATTATGAAGGAAACCCTCATAAGCGACACAAACTCATTCGCCGATTTCAGGTTTCCATTACAGTATTACGATTATTTTTATATCAAAATTTGGTAATTATAGTATAAGTTTATTCATTAAAAACAGGGTAGATTAGTTCTAGGAGACGGGTGGTTTGGTCTGTTAGGTAGAGGTAGCCGATTAGGGCTTCAAATCCTGTAGCGGTACGGTATTCTATTATGTCCGCATTTTTTGCAGAGGTAAAGGATTTAGCGTTTCTTCCTCTTTTATATATAGCCTCCTCCTCCTCTGTAAGCATATCCTGTATAGTATGATAAAGTCTTGCTTGTGCAGAAGCTTGAACCAGTTTAACTACCTGCTTATGAAGCTTATTAACTGGTGCATTGCCGTGCTCTACAATATAGGTACGTATCACCAAATCATATATAGCATCACCAATATAAGCCAGGGTAAGACCGGAGTAGGATTTAATGTCCGTATCCGGGAGCTTCCAGGCCTTTTTTATATATGCTGATAAGGATATTAGGTTCTGCTCATCTAGCTTCTTCTCCATTTTATACCCTCTCTTGTATCCTCAAGAATAATGCCCTTTTCAAGTAAAGCATCTCTGATTTGATCTGATTTGGTAAAATCCTTATTTTTCCTGGCAGCCTGTCTTTCTTCGATAAGTCGTTCTATTTCTTCAGGAAGAATCTCCTCCTCCTTCTTGGCATTGATACCAAGTATATCGGATAAAGATATTATCTTGTCCATAATGGCTGTGATAAATTCCTTACTGCTATTTGCAGTGCAATTTACATTGGCAAGCTTTACCAGCTCAAATATTGCTGCTATAGCATCCGCTGTATTAAAATCATCTTCCATAGCTCCAATAAATTTATCCTGTAGCCTATCCGCTTCCTCTAATATGGCTTTTTCTTCTTCGAATAATTCTTCTCTCTTTATGGCTCCGCTTTTTAGAAGATACTCCAGCTGCTCAACAGATGTTAAGATTCTTGTCAGTGAGTTTTTTGCTGCTTCAATCAGGTCCCTGCTAAAATTTAAGGGGCTACGATAGTGTGCATTGAGCATGAAGAAGCGTATAACCTGTCCAGAATAATCATTAGTGATATCTCTAACAGTAAAGAAATTACCTTCTGATTTTGACATTTTCTTATCATCTATATTTATGAAGGCATTGTGCATCCAATACCTGGCAAATGGCTGGTCGGTAGCGGCCTCACTTTGAGCAATCTCATTCTCATGATGGGGAAATATCAAATCCTCTCCGCCACCATGGATATCAATCTGCTCTCCCAGATACTTACTGCTCATAACAGAACATTCAATATGCCAGCCGGGACGACCGTCTCCCCAAGGTGATGACCAGAATGGCTCCCCGTCCTTCTTCGGCTTCCAAAGCACAAAATCCATAGGATCATTCTTCTCCTCACTTACTGCTATCCTTGATCCTGCTTCCAAATCATCTATTTTCTTTTTTGAAAGCTTTCCATATTCCTTAAAGCTCCTTGTTATAAAATAAACCGTCCCGCTTTTCTCGTAAGCATGGCCCTTCTCGATTAGGGTTGTAATCATCTTAATCATACCATCAATTTCTTCGGTTGCTTTAGGATGATGAGATGCGGGAAGAACATTAAGAGTATCCATATCCTTCTCAAACTCTTTAATATATCGCTCGGAAATCTCTGCTGATGATGTGCCCTCCTCATTTGCACGTTTGATGATTTTATCATCCACATCCGTGAAATTTGATACATAATTCACCTCATAGCCCCTGTATTCAAAATACCGTCTCACCGTATCAAAGAATATGGCAGGCCTAGCATTTCCGATATGAATATAATTATATACGGTTGGTCCACAGACATACATTCGGACCTTATTCTTCTCAATAGGAATAAATTCTTCCTTTTGCTGTGTTAAAGTATTATATATTCTCATACAAACCTCCTCGTATTATATAGTC
>LSQX01201906.1_pt1 | contig 14896 bp, 13 predicted proteins | sample 654561 | NCBI WGS metagenome assembly LSQX01 (sample SAMN04489861, study PRJNA283612) | anaerobic digester metagenome | isolation source: 4 biogas reactors fed with cattle manure at either 37C or 55C with and... | place: Denmark: Kongens Lyngby | collected 2014 | reverse complement strand
CAAGGGTGTTGACAGGCATGGTGGCAATGCGCTACGCTGAACCTGCCTTGGAGACAAGGCCGCGAGTAGCACCGCGACAATCCGAGACCAACACACTTTGCCCCCGTCCGTCTGGTGGCCTTCTCGGAGGCCGTGCTAAACCAGTCGGGCGGGGGCATCTTGTTTGGAGAGAACCATGACGAAGCATAACAGCGAAACAGCCCCAAGGGACACGGTACCAAGGGACGGTGAATCCCTTGAGGCGTGGGTGAACAGGATACGCCCGGGGGGTACACCCGAGGTCGCCGGAATACCGGCGTTCATGCCGATGGACGGTCTCGGCTGGGTCATCGAGGGCTGGGGACTGGTCACGGTCGAGGTTGATGAGGCCGGACGCCCCGCCGTCCACTGGCATGTGGAGTCTGACAGCATGGTAGTGGGGTACAGCAGGGACGCGGACGGTCGCCTATGCGCGTTCGTGAATACCGACGACGGCTTTTCCGCCCCGGTCGAGGGGTGGCCGGTCGCGTCCTAACGAGGCAGGCCAGTGTGGCCGGTCGCGTCCCCCCTCGGTGCGGCACGGCCGGCCATGCTGGCAGACTCCGGGGCTCGGGGCAAGCAATGCCGATTGTACCCCCGCCCGGCCATCCGAAGCGGCAACATGCCGACCGACAACAGACTGACACACACGGCGTAGGGTATGACAATCGTATGACAGGGGATGGGATGGACGATCACCGCGCAACAGCACCGCGCAACAGGCCGGCAGCAGGCCGCCTGTGTATGGCCGGCGACGGCGGGACGCGGGCAAGGGCAAGCGGGGAGGCGAGCGGGGAAGGCAGGGCGGGACGCGGCGAAAGCGGAAAAGGAAACGGGACTCCCCAGCATTACGGAAACCTTTACCACGCCCCCCGGTCGATTCCTGACGGGACTCCCAAGCTACCCCCCGTCCGGCGAACGGGTCAAAAAAGGAAACGGGACTCCCGAGCTTATCGGGAAACTTTACCACGCCCCCGACCTATTCCCGCCGGGACTCCTAAGCTACCCAATGTCAACCGAACGAGGAATAAGCGAGGTTCAAGAGGGAGAACATGAATATGAACAAGACGCACATTCTTTGCATCTTAGCGGCATTTGTCATCGGTTTTGTATTCGGCAAATCGCTGTCAATTTATCAAATTGAACGCGGCCCCTCTAGCGGTAGCGTTCAAATCGCCTTGAAGGTCAACACGATCACGGGCTCGACATGGGTGTTATATCCAAACCAGGACACCTGGGATAGGATAAGGTAATCCATATCTTCGTCCGGGGCTAGGGTAGCGCCCGAAAGCCGTTAGTCCTGACGGACCGCCCCGGACGTCTTAACCTTCAGGACGCGCGAAAGGACACGCGGCATGACGAGCACACGAAACCCGCCCGGCTGGGCGTTCGAGATAGCCAAGGCATTCAACTGGCTCCGGCGCAAGCGGGGCGGGGAGATTGACGCCGCCGTTGACGCATGGACGGCATGGGAGATCGAGCACCTTCACGACAAGGGCAAGCCCGCCCTGCCGAAAGCATTGCATCTGGGGTATGCCTGCGCCGTCCTGATCGGCACGGTCAGCAAGGTCGTTGCCGATTCCCCCGAGAGCACCACCATGCTGGCCGGTCTTGAAGTCGCTCCCGTTCCTGATGATGTGCTGGCCGATGTCCTCATTGCCGCCGTTGCTCCCTATGACTGGCAGGCGTGTGAGCGGGACATACGCCTTGCATGGGACAATGTGTCCGCGGCATTCGAGCCGGATACCGGCGAACCCGCCACGCCGGCCAAGACCGCCGCGCCGTCAGTGTCTGATGGCCGGCAAACCGAGGACGCCGCCAACAAGCCTCTGACCCCCACCGAACGCGGTCGCCTCAAGGCCAAGGTGCGGGATACCGGTGACAGGGCGCGTATTCGCGCCGAAGTGAAGCGCCTTTCAGAATCGCCCGGCATGACCGTAGCCGAAGCCTGCATTCAGGCCTGTGAAAAAGCGCGAAACGGAATGATTCAAGGCAAGCAGGTTCTCTCGATGGAGTACCGCAACCTTACACCATACGATGTTCGCCGGATATTCAATGCCGACTGGTAAAATAGCGAAGCAAAGCTAAGCAAGGCTTGATAATGAGACCAACAAGGCCGTGGTTCTTCGGAATTGCGGCCTTTTTCGTGCGAAGCTACGGCGCTAGCTTCGCATCGGTATATTGAGGCCAGAAAGCGCGGCGGAATGAACCGCCGCCGATGAGGAAAGGCAAGACGATGCAACCACACACAAGCGCCGCGATTGTGGCAATACTGAAGAGCGACCCGACTGTTACTCCCGCCGAACGGCGGCGATTCATGCGGATGAGCAAGGGGGAGCAGGTTGAAACCGAGCAGATCATCCGTCCCCTGGAGGCGGCAAGGCGTCTGGGAATGTCCCGGCGCACGCTTAGCAACCTCATCGCGGACGGCACACTACCGGCAGTCCGGCTGCCCGGACGCAACAGGGTTCACGGCATCCGCGAGAGTGACCTATCGGCGCTGATGGCCAGCCGGAGGGGCGCATGATCGCTAAGGGAAGAAAGGCCGGCCACGGGGGCAACCGCGACCGGCCAGATAGGAGAACGTCGTGAATCAACAGCAGTGTATCACCGTTGACGCATTTCCGCAACAGGCGGCACGAACCGGGCATATCCGCGCCCTTACATACCGTCGTTGCGCGCCGTCCGGGGCAGGCAGGCCAACCGCCGTTGTCACAGCATTGACCGCCGCAAAGACGGAGGGGCATCGCCATGAATGAAAACACCATGCTCAAAGCTGCATTAGCCTACGCCGCTATGGGCTGGCATATCTTCCCGTGCCGCCCCGGCACAAAGGTGCCGATGACCACCAACGGCGTCAAGAACGCGACCACCGACGAGGCGACCATCCGCGACTGGTGGACACGGTGCCCGACCGCCAACATCGCCGTCGCCTGCGGGCCCGCGTCGGGCATCTACGTGGTGGACGTCGACGTTGACGAGGCAAGGGGCATCAACGGATGGGACTCGATTGAGGAGTTCCCGCCGTTTCCCGACACCGTGAGGCAGGACACTCCCCGGGGGGGAGCGCACTTCTTCTTCCGGTCGGACACCCCACCGCGCAACAGGAACAGCTTCCGCCCCGGCATCGACATCCGGTCGGACGGCTACTACGTGATGCTTCCGCCGTCGCTGCACCCCAACGGAAAGCCCTACAAGTGGACGGAGGGTTTCGCGCCGGGGGAGACCGGGCTTGCGGAATTCCCCGACTTCATGCGTCCGCCGGGGGGACGCGAGCCGCTGCCGTGGGAGAGGAAGCAGGCCAAGGCCGCAACACCCGCGCCGCGGCCCGCGCCGCTTGCGCCCATCGAGATCAACGACGTCGTGTCCCGGGCCCGCGCCTATCTGCTCGAGTGCGATCCCGCCGTGCAGGGGCAGGCCGGCCACGACAAGCTGCTCTGGGCGGCAAGGGTGCTGGTCGTGGGCTTCGAGCTAGACACCGGCACGGCGATCAACATGCTGTGGGACGACTACAATCCCCGCTGCATACCGCCGTGGGACAGGTCGGACACCACCCAATGCAGGGACTTCGAGCGCAAGGTACACGAGGCCGCCCGGACGCCAAGTGAGAAGCCGAGGGGCTGGCTGCTGGACAAGTACGGGCTGCGTTCGAGTGACCAGCAACTGGCCCAGGGGACGCAATTGCAGGCCAGCCTGCTTGCCACCGCGTCAACGGTTGCCCCCGAACCCGCCCCGCCGGACGGGGATGACGCTGACGGCGGGAATGACAACGCCCCCGCTGCAACCAAGCCGCCCGCGCATGACCGCACGGTATCAGTGCCGCCCAAATGGGCAGAACTCAAGGCGCGCATCGTCGGAGGCGACGTCCTGCTTACCACGGCTATCCCCCAGTCCGACCCGATGCTTGCAGGGGTGTTCGATCTGGGTGACAAGGTGGCGTTGCTGGCTCCCTCGAAGACCCGCAAGAGCTTCTTTCTCATCCAGCTTTGCCTGTGCCTTGCAACGGGGCGCGACTTCCTGGGATTCAAAGTCCTCTACCGCCGCCACGTCCTGTTCGTGAACCTCGAATTGAAAGACACGCATTTCCAGCGCCGCCTTGTGCGTATGGCAGGGGGGCTCGGGATAACGGCCAGCGATCTCCCGGAGTTTCATGTCCTCAACGCGCGTGGGCTCGGCATGAAATACGACGAGATGCCGGGGTTCGTGCAGTGGTTGAACCTACAAATAGAGTTCGCCACTTTCGATCCTCTCTACAAGCTCGCCGATGGTGACGAGAATTCCGCCAGGGACATGAAGCCTGTTCTGGCCGCTTTCGACCAGATAGCCGCCATGACCGGCGCCGCCGTCGCATATAGCCACCATGACGCCAAGGGTTCCCCCGGCGACCGCGACATCCGCGACCGAGGCGCCGGTTCAAACGTGATCGGGCGCGACTATGACGCCGCCATCACGCTGACCCCCCACGGGAAGGAGGAAGGGGCGCTTGTCGTCGGGTTCCTGTGCCGCAACTACAAGTCACCCGATCCGTTGTCCGTCCGCTTCGATGATGAATCCTGCATCTTCAGGCCGGCCAGTGACCTTCCCCCCGTGTGTGCCGCCAGCAAGCAGCCGCGCGAGCAGCAGAGCGGCGACAAGTGGCGTGAATACATAGAGGACGCCGTTGAGCTGGCATTAAGCGGGGCTTGGCTCAAGAGCGAGTTTCAAGCCAGGCTTCGTAAGCGCTTCGACCTGCCCGGCACGCAGATTGACAAGCTCTACCGGGCCGCCCGCGATGATGAACGGGTCCACACGGACAAGGGGCCGAACAAGGGGACTTCACCACGGCACCTCATCGGGAATGAAAACGCCGTCAAGGCACGGATCAGGGAGCTTAACAACCAAGGTTCCTAGGTTGGGACAAACAGCGACAAAGACCGCCATTCACGGCCACCGCCACGACCGGCCGGGGCAGGGGGAAAGGCACTATGAAAAGGCACTAGGTACTAGGCAGGTAGTGCCTCGCAAAAGGCACTAGGTAGCCCCCCCCTTTAGGGGGCTGCCAGTAGCCTACCGGCTGGGCAGTGCAGGGGATTGGGTAGCGCCTCAAGAATCAGACCGGATCGGCGGGGGGGGTACACCGCACGGCGTCTCCGCACGCGCGCGAGGGATACGCAACCAGAATGAACAGGGGCAACCAGCATGACCAAGGGGGATGGTTGGCAATTCCCCGACACCGGCGAAGGGTTGTCGGTGAATGGGCTTGCATGGGTCGCGGGGAAGGGCGACAATGATGTATGACAAATGTATGACAGGAGCAGCACCATGACGATGCAGGAAATCGCGAGACGGATCCGGGCGGAAGCCCGGAAGGAACACAAGTGGGAACTGGGGATCGGCGGCCGGGATCAGGAAAGGATGCTGGAAGCCTGGAAGACCATGCGCCCGAGGATGCTGACGGCACTCCGCAAGCAGGGAGTGGACAAGCTGCTGGCACGGCTTCTCGAGGAGAGGGCACTGGAGGAAATGGCCAGCCAGATGGGGGTGTACCTTCCCCCGACGGACGCCCAGGAGCAGGCGGAGCAAAAGTGGTACCTGATCGAGCCCGAGGAGGACGAGAGCCCCGAGGAGCAACTGGACGCGGTACTACGGATGATCGAGGCGGGCGGGAACCAGCAGCGAGGCAGGTTCAGCCCAACTACCGAATAAGGGACACCCCCCGTACCGTCAAGCCCGTCAGGCGAGAACACCATGCCGCCCGGCGTCCCCGCCAAGGTTTGGGGCTGCTGGTATTTCCCGCGTCAGAATGGACTTGCAGGGGGCGGGTGCAGGGGCGACAATATGAATGACGACGGGTGGCACAACAGGAGGGGGTTGACTGGAGACAGGGGAACGCACACATGGGAATTGTTGTAAAACACAGCGGCAACGCGGCACCGGTGCTCTACGGGGCATACGGCGGAGGCCAGGGCAGGCGGCGCGCCGAGGATGCGCGCCAGGCGGCTGACCATATCGCCCGAGCCACCGAGGCCGGGCGGCAGCGCGCCTTTGCCCATCAGCAGGCCATTGAGCAGTTCCGGCGTCAGCAGATACTCAACAAGCAGGCGCGCAAGCACGAGGACGCCAGACTGGCCGCCGAGAGGCAGTGGCGCGAGGGGCAGGCGGCGGCGGAACGCGACTTCCGGGCGCACGAGGCGGGGCTGCAACGCGACTGGCAGCAGCAGCACATGCTCGACCAGCACGACCTGAACATGGAACGCGGCGAGGCCGAATTCAACTTCCGCGACCAGCTTGCCGACGACAAGCAGCAGCGGCGGCGGGATGATATCGAGTGGGAATACAGCACCAAGCAGCGGCAGGATTTCGACCGCATGTTCGATGCCCTGGAGGAAGCCCGCGAGTCCGGCGACTTCACCGGCGAGGAGATGGGGGAGCTGACACGGCAGGCATACGCCAAGCTGGCCGGCCTGCAACCCGTGCCGCGCCTAAAGGAGAAGAGCCCGTATCCCGAGGGGCAGCAGCCCGGCCAGGTGTGGGAGTCCGACGACGGCACCATGCTCCTTTCCCGCGACGACAAGGGGAACGTCAGGAAGGTTGGCGAGACCAACCGCAAGCCCACCTTCAACGACAGGAATGCGGCGTGGAAGATGGCGTTGGAGATGGCGGAGGAGCCGGTCTTGGACTCCAGGGGGGAGCCCTCGGAGTCAGGCAAGACCCGCGTGAACATAAAGAGGGCGCGCCAGTACGTGCGGGAAATACTGCGCAACGAGGATGACGCGCAGGCATACGGCGGCGCGAATCCCGAGGCCGTCAGGCGGTGGGGCGTCGGTCAGAATTCCGCAACGGACTTCGGCCTTGATGAAGAGGACGGGGCGGATGACGAGTCCCGCAAGAGGAGCGCGGCGGAGCGGTGGGCTATCTAATTTAGCGCCCCCGATCCACGCCACCCCGCCACGGCCGGCAGGCATGACGGCGCATCAATGGCCAGCCTCGATCAGACGCGGCGGGCGGATTTGCCAGAAGGCCTGCCCCTCTTCGCGTGTGACCAGCTTCCGGTAGTTCGTGAAAACAAGGTCTTGGTTTGCCCGGTGCCCCATGATCAAGGCCGTCTTAACAGGGTTCTCGAACGCGGCCAGGTGATAGGTTCCGAAGGAATGTCTGAAGCCGTCCTTCAGGAAGGTGCATCCGGCGGCCTCCATGACCTTTGCCCGTTCACGGCGGTACGTGATCAACGGCAGGGATACGGGGCCGCTTTCCCGGACATGGGGAGTCAGCCACTCGACAAGGTTGTCGGGCATGTCCACATAGCGCGACCGGCGGCGCTTGGCGGTCTCGGGACTGACGCGGACACGCTTGGAGGCCAGCGACACGTCCGACCAGTCCAACCCTTGAATCTCGGACGGGCGCAACCCGGCGAACAGGCCAAGGGCTATCACGGGGACGAGTTGCGCGGCGCGGGGAGAGGCGGAAGCCGCGTGCAGAATGCGCCGTGCCTCCTCAACAGTGTAGGCTGTTACCTCGCTTTGATCGCCCTCCGTGATCGGCAGCATGATCCGCGCGGTGGGATCTGCCTCCAGCTTGTATTTCTCGCCAAGAAACTTCCAGAAGGTTCGATAGACATTGAGATACCGCTTGCGGTTAGGCAGGGTCAGGTTATCCGTCAACCACCCGTCGAGCATGCTAGACGTGATCTCCGAAACGGGCGTGTTCGGGAACGCCTTGGCAATACGGCTGATCTTCTGCCGGATTTCGGTCTTCGTGCTCTCGCGGCGTTCCTGCTTGTGCTCCAGATAGGCGGCTAGCGCTTCCTCGATGGTCGGTATGTCCGAAATATCGGGATGATGAGCCAGCCAGAAGCGGACTGCTTCCGCAAGCGGGGACGGTTGAGGCTTGCCCAGGTCGATGTCTCTGCCCTTGGTGGACAGTATGGCGGCTGCCTGGATGGCATCATCCTGTTCCCGCCGGGTAGGGAAGGCTTGCAGCAGTTGCAAGGCGTCAAGCCGGTCAGCCCCGGTGATAGACAAGGCCGCTTCGCCCTCTTCCCGAATTTGCTGTGCCATGCGCTTGGCGTAAGACTCGGCTTCCTCCACTGTCTTGAAGGTTTGCCGCTTGCGTAAGCCGTTGTAGTGGGTTTCAACTTGATATGACCGCCCACGTTGGCGTATGATTGCGCCACTTACCCGCCATGTTCTCAAGTAGGTTGACATTTGCCGTTCCTTTCTTGGTTTTGCTGTCTGTTGCTCTTTCAGGCGGTCACAGCGTCCCAAAAACGTCCCAACTTGTCAACACCCATCTTTTGGCGCGGCGTTGTTTTTTGCGCAAATCCTTGGAAACCAACGGTTTTAGGCCAGTAGCTCAGTTGGACAGAGCACAAGATTCCTAATCTTGGGGTCGCGGGTTCGAGTCCCGCCTGGCCTACCATCTTCAACCCCATCCACCAATCCACCCTATGCCAAAAGCCTGCGACCTCTCCCGCAACAGCATCGTCAGCATCGACGGCGCACCGCATGTTGTCGAGTCACTGCAAGTCATCACCCCGAGCGCGCGTGGCGCCGCCACGCTCTTCAAGTTCCGCTTCCGGAACCTCCTGACCAAGGCCAAGCTGGATCAGACCTGCAAGGGCGACGACAAGTTCGGCGACGTTGACTTCGACCGCCGCCCGGTGCAGTTCCTCTACAAGGAGCATGACGACACCTATACCTTCATGGATGAGGAGGACTATTCGCAGTTCTCGCTGACCGCCGGGGAACTGGACGAGCAGACCGGCTATCTGACCGAGGATCTGGAGGGCATCAAGGCCCTGGTGGTCAATGGACGTCCGGTGGCCATCGATCTGCCGGCCGCCGTGGTGCTGAGGGTCGCCTCGTGCGAGCCCACGCTCAAGGGCCAGACCGCCACGGCACGCAACAAGACCGCGCACACCGATACCGGGCTGGTGGTCCATGTGCCCGAGTATGTGAAAGAGGGCGAGTACGTCCGTATCGACACCCGCACGGGCGAGTTCCTCGGCCGCGCCGACAAGTAGAGTTAAGGAAGATAGCCGCATGAACACCCAGCCCGCCCCAGTACCGGCCCGCACACGCGTCATCGCCGTCGCCAACCAGAAGGGCGGCGTCGGCAAGACCACCACGGTCGTCAATCTGGCGGCAACGCTGGCGGAACGCGGGCGCACGGTGCTGGTGATCGATCTCGACCCGCAGGCCAACGCCACCAGCGCGCTGGGTCTGCGCCCGCGGCGCGGCATCAGCCTCTACCCCGTGCTGACGGGCGCCGCCGATGTGGCGGATATCATCCAGCCGACGCGCTACGAGAACCTCAACATCATCCCCGCCGAAATCGATCTGGCGGGCGCGGAGATCGAGATCGCGCGCCAGGACGACCATCTGCGCAGCGTGCAGAAGGCGCTGCACCGCGTGCTCGACGCCAGCGTGTTCGACTTCATCCTCATGGACTGCCCGCCCTCGCTGGGCATCCTGATGACCTCCTCGCTGGCGGCGGCCGACGGGATCGTTGTAACCATGCAGTCGGAGTACTTCGCGATGGAGGGGCTGAGCGTGATCACCGACCTCATACGCCGCCTGCGTGAAAACGGGGTCAACCCGCACCTCTCCATCGAGGGCATCCTGATGACGATGTACGACGGCCGCACGCGCCTCGCGCAGGATGTGCGGGACGAGGTCCGCAACCACTTCGGCGATCTGGTCTATGAGACCATCATTCCCCGCAACATCCGCCTCGGTGAGGCGCCGAGCTTCGGCAAGCCGATCACCGACTACGATCCGGGCTCGAAGGGGGCGCAGGCCTACCGCGACTTTGCCGTCGAGTTCGAGCGCCGCGTGCGCGCCAAGGAAGCACAGGCGTAGTTGGTAGTCGGTGGTTGAGGGAGTGTTGACTTATTGCGAATCCCTGCTGCTTTTTGAATCAGGAACTCATGAAATCAGGAAATTGTTTGTGGAAACCGCGCATTCTTGCATCCTTCTTGAGTTCTTGAGTTCCTGATTAATCCCGCGCGGGGAATAATTCACCAGTTCCTGATGGCGGGTGCCATGGTAGCCCATGTGCCGGGGCTGGCTTAAGATGGCGTCTCATTCATCCTCGTCCTCGTCCTCGTCCGCGTCCTCGTCCGCGAGACCACAGGCACTACCGGCACTACCGGAACTGCCGGTGTGGGGCGACCGGAATCGCTAGAATCAAGCGGATTTTTCGAGCGAATCGAATGAAACGAATGAATCGAACGAATCGATTCCATCGACCCCCGTCAACCCCCATCGACGACCATCGAAGTTTTTGAACGACACCGTCGCCACTGCCTACTGCCACTTCCGCCTCCTGCTGTCCCGTTATCCCCAACCCTTCCTGAGTTCCTGATTCAAAGACCAGTCGCTGCCTCTGCATCGTGAAGGATTAAGCGCGATGCACCAATCTCAAATCACCAATCACAAATCTAGAATTTCTTGGCGTCCCTGGCGTCTTGGCGGTTCACCATCTTATCCATCCAAATCCCATCAAACCCACTGCGAGTCATAATGTCCCACCCTGGCAAAATCGGGGCGCAAAAAGGGGCAATGTGTCCCACATCCGAAAATTCTCGCAAATTTTGCATAACTTCAAAATTTACCGTAAAATACTGATTACCAACGTTTTGCAGATACACAAAACGGCATGTAGGGTAAAAGATGGCACAGGCATTGCTTAATAATGGGCATCGTAGCCCGCTGCGGCCGGATGCTTGCCGCGGGGGGCCGTGGTTTTTGGTTTATTCACGATCCGCCTTCGAATGGGGATCAGTCAGGAGTCCTTTATGTCGAAAGTATTGGGAATCGATTTGGGAACGACCAACTCGTGCATGTCCATCATGGAAGGTGGCCAGCCGGTGGTGGTTCCGAACACCGAGGGTGCGCGCACCACGCCTTCGATCGTGGCCTTCACCAAGGCCGGCGAGCGTCTCGTCGGGCAGGCGGCGAAGCGGCAGGCGGTGACCAACCCCAAGAACACGATCTACTCGATCAAGCGCTTCATGGGGCGCAAGTACGACGAGGTGGCGCACGAGATCGATCTTGTGCCCTACGAGGTGGTCAAGGCCGCCAACGGCGACGCCCACGTGAAGGTTGGCGACAAGGTCTATTCACCGCCGGAAATCTCGGCCATGGTGCTGCAGAAGCTGAAGACCGATGCCGAGGCCTACGTCGGCGAGACCATCAGCCAGGCGGTCATCACGGTGCCGGCCTACTTCAACGACAGCCAGCGTCAGGCCACCAAGGATGCCGGGCGCATTGCCGGGCTCGAGGTGCTGCGCATCATCAACGAGCCGACGGCCGCCTCGCTGGCCTACGGCCTGGACAAGAAGAAGGACGAGAAGATTGCCGTCTACGACTTCGGCGGCGGCACCTTTGATATCTCGATCCTCGACATCGGCGATGGCGTCTTCGAGGTCAAGGCCACCAATGGCGACACGCATCTGGGCGGCGACGACGTCGACATGGCCATCATGCGCTGGCTGATCGACGACTTCAAGCGCGAGCAGGGCATCGACCTCTCCAAGGACGAGATGGCCTTGCAGCGCCTGCGCGAGGCGGCCGAGAAGGCCAAGTGCGAGCTTTCGACGGCGCAGTCCACGGAGATCAACCTCCCCTTCATCACGGCCGACGCCTCGGGCCCCAAGCACATGGCGGTCTCGCTCTCGCGTTCCAAGCTGGAGCAACTGGCGGACCCGCTGATCCAGCGTACCGTGGGGCCGTGCCGCAACTGCCTCAGGGACGCCGGCATCTCCAGCGTCGACGAGGTCGTGCTCGTGGGCGGCCAGACCCGCATGCCGCGCCTGCAGGAACAGGCGCAGGAGATTTTCGGCAAGGAGCCGCACAAGGGTGTGAACCCCGACGAGGTCGTTGCCATCGGCGCCGCCATCCAGGGCGGCATCATGAAGGGCGAGGTCAAGGACGTGGTGCTGCTCGACGTCACCCCGCTGACGCTGGGTATCGAGACCATGGGCGGCATCTCCACGCCGCTGATCGAGCGTAACACGACCATCCCCACCAAGAAGAGCGAGATCTTCAGCACCGCCGCCGACAACCAGCCGGGCGTCGAGATCGTCGTCCTGCAGGGCGAGCGCAAGATGTCGGCCGACAACAAGCAGATCGGCCGCTTCAAGCTCGATGGCATTCCGCCGGCACCGCGTGGAGTGCCGCAGATCGAGGTGACCTTCGACATCGATGCCAACGGCATCCTGCACGTCAGCGCCAAGGATCTGGGCACCGGCAAGGAGCAGAAGATCACCATCACCGCCTCGAGCGGTCTCTCCAAGGAGGAGATCGAGCGCATGCGCAAGGATGCCGAGCTGCACGCCGAAGAGGACAACAAGCGCAAAGATGCGGTCGAGACGCGCAACCAGGCCGACAACCTGGTCTATCAGACCGAGAAGCTGCTCAAGGAGAAGGGCGACAAGGTTCCCGCCGAGAAGAAGGCGCCGGTCGAGAAGGCCATCCAGGACGTCAAGGATGCCCTTGCGACGGACGACACCGAGCGCATCCGCAAGGCGCACGAGGCCCTGATGGAGGCGATGCAGTCCGTGGCGCAGGAACTCTACGCCCAGGATCCCCAGGCCGGCGCACAGCCGGAGGCGGAGACCACCGGCGGCGAGAGCACGTCCGGCGGCGCGTCCGGCACGCAGGAGGGCGACGTGATCGATGCCGACTTCACGATGAAGGACGACAAGAAGTAATCATTTTGCGGCGCGCGCCGCTCCTGCGGCGCGCGCCCGGAGCTGTCGGACGGGGTGGCCCGTTCCGCCAGATTTAACCACGACCAACAAACCAAGCATGGAGAAAGAGAGAACCATGGTGAAGATCAGACCTCTTGGCGACCGCGTACTTATCGAGCCGGTCGAGGCCAAGGAACAGAACAAGGGCGGCATCATTATTCCCGACACGGCGAAGGAGAAGCCGATGGAGGGGATCGTGATTGCCATTGGCAAGAAGAAGGACAAGGAAGGCAAGGAGATTGCCTTTGACGTCAAGGTTGGCGATCGCGTGCTGCTGCCGAAGTATGGCGGCACCGAAGTCAAGTTCAACGACAAGGAGTTCCAGTTGGTGCGCGAGGACGACCTGCTGGGCGTGATCGGCTGAACCATCTAGCAAAGCATTTTTGGAAAGGAAGAAGAGAGTATGGCTGCCAAGCAACTGAAGTATGACTCTGAAGCGCGCCAGGCGATTCTGGCCGGCGTGCAGAAGCTGAGCCGCGCCGTGGTGACCACGATGGGCCCCTCCGGTCGCAACGTGATTCTGGACAAGAAGTTCGGCTCCCCCACGATCACCAAGGACGGCGTAACCGTCGCCAAGGAGATCGAACTGGCCGACCCGTTTGAGAACATGGGCGCCCAGATGGTGCGCGAAGTCGCCAGCAAGACGAGCGACGTGGCCGGCGACGGCACCACGACCGCCACGCTGCTGGCCGAGAGCATCTACCGCGAGGGGCTGAAGAACGTGACCGCCGGTGCCAATCCCATGAGCATCAAGCGCGGTATCGACAAGGCCACCAGCGCCGTGGTCGCGGCGATCGCCAAGCAGGCCAAGCGCGTCAAGGAGCACACCGAGATCGCCCAGGTCGCGATCATCTCCGCCAACGGCGACACCGAGATCGGCGACAAGATCGCCGACGCGATGGACAAGGTCGGCAAGGATGGCACGATCACGGTCGAGGAAGCCAAGACGATCGAGACCACCCTGGAAGTTGTCGAGGGCATGCAGTTCGACAAGGGCTACCTCTCGCCCTACTTCGTCACCAACGCCGAGAGCATGGAGTGCGTGCTCGAGGACGCCCTGATCCTGATCTACGAGAAGAAGATCTCGAGCCTCAACGACATGCTGCCCCTGCTGCAGAATGTCGCCAAGACCGGCAAGCCGCTGCTGATCATCGCCGAGGACGTCGAGGGCGAGGCTCTGGCCACGCTCGTCGTGAACAAGCTGCGCGGCACGCTGCAGGTCTGCGCCGTCAAGGCGCCGGGCTTCGGCGACCGCCGCAAGGCCATGCTCGAGGACATCGCCGTCCTGACCGGCGGCAAGATGATCAGCGAGGATCTCGGCATCAAGCTCGAGAACGTCAAGCTCGAGGATCTCGGCAAGGCCAAGCGCATCTCGATCGACAAGGATAACACCACGATCGTCGAGGGTGCGGGCAAGACCAGCGACATCCAGGCCCGTGTGGCCCAGATCCGCCGCCAGATCGAGGACACCACCTCCGACTACGACCGCGAGAAGCTCCAGGAGCGCCTCGCCAAGCTGGCCGGCGGCGTGGCCGTCGTGAATGTCGGTGCCGCGACCGAGGCCGAGATGAAGGAGAAGAAGGCCCGCGTCGAGGACGCGCTGCACGCAACGCGCGCGGCCGTCGAGGAAGGCGTGGTCGCCGGTGGCGGCGTGGCACTGCTGCGCTGCCAGAAGGCCCTCGATAACATCGAGACGGCGAGCGACGACGAGAAGGTCGGCGTGGACATCATCCGCCGCGTCCTCGAGGCGCCCCTGCGCCAGCTCGTGCTGAACGCCGGACTCGAGGCGGCCCTGATCGTCGAGAACGTCAAGCAGGGCAAGGGTGCCTACGGCTACAACGTGGCGACCCGCGAGTACACCGACCTGATCAAGGACGGCGTGCTCGACCCCGCCAAGGTGGCGCGCAGCGCCCTGCAGAATGCGGCCTCGATCGCCGGTCTGCTGCTGACCACCGAGTGCATGGTCACCGAGATTCCCGAGAAGAAGGAAGCTCCGGCCGGCGGCCCGGGCGGCGGCATGGGCGGCATGGGCGGCATGGACATGTAGTCCCGCACCCCGGTGTTCCAGACTGAACGCCAATGCGGCGGAGACCCATGCGGTCTCCGCCGCTTTTTTTGTGCCTAATCGAAAACCACCAGCCCCTG
>LSQX01224102.1_pt1 | contig 14897 bp, 15 predicted proteins | sample 654561 | NCBI WGS metagenome assembly LSQX01 (sample SAMN04489861, study PRJNA283612) | anaerobic digester metagenome | isolation source: 4 biogas reactors fed with cattle manure at either 37C or 55C with and... | place: Denmark: Kongens Lyngby | collected 2014 | reverse complement strand
CCGCAAACTCACTCTCCATCAGACCCGACGAGGGCTGTATCGGCGAGTTCCGTGGACCGAACTACCCGAACTATGCAATGAACGTCGGTCACCAGGGAGAATACGCAGCTATTGCAGCCTCCGCCCACTTCGGCCGCGGCGATGCATGGACGCTCTCCCCGCTGATCAAGATCTGTTTCGCAGACCCAGCCCTGAAGTTCGACTTCGCCCACCCGCGTGCAGAATTCGCCAAGGGAGCAATCCGCGAATTCATGCCGGCCGGCGAGAGATCTCTCATCATCCCGGCACAGTAAGTGGTTTGAACCACTCACTTTTTTTTATTTTCAACCGGTCTGCAAAAAAATCAGCAGGGCTAATTTCATAAAAAAGATGATGGTCAGTCCAGAGTTCTTGATGACCTTATGAATCAGTTAAGGTCACTCAAAAGTTCGCTTATCCGTTTTAAAAGATGCTGTGCTGTGTCATACTCACCATCGGTGAATATGGAAAATGACATCGTATTATTCCACGTGAGAACCACGATAACAAATGGATTTCCAGTTGTGATATTTGCATAGTTCAAAGCATCTATCACAGAAACGCCGCTCCCGAAATCCACAATATCTTTCGGCAGGATCCCGGCATTCGACATGAACGGCGTTGAGTAATACTCCGGCTCGAGATACGGTTTAGCGGCTTCTGACTCCGGCTCTTCGATAGCAAAAAGTTCCCCGATACCTGGAGCAGCCGTATGGTGCATCTTTGATAATGCAGTTACTTCACGAAGAATTGATACTATATCCCCGGACTTCGGGATCGGTGCTCTTGACCAGTAGGAAACCGAGTAGTTTTTAATTTCGTTTCGAAGATAAGGAGGGAGATATCTTCTGAGATCTACGGCTCCCCGGATAGGCACAATAGACATCGAGGTCTGGAACTTGTCCAGCACATACTCCTGTAATGCAGCTGCATACACTGTAATCAGAACGTCATTCAATGTTGCATTATTTCGGCGGGCAAACTCCTTCATAGAGTTCAGTGTTTGAGGTTGTATCTTTTCGACGAAAAGCTGAGGCTTTCCACGCTTTTCCTGCGGGAAGATAAACAATTTCTGATATTGCTGGACAGGAATACGTTTAGCCGCTTCAGCGCGGCACATTGCGGCGCATGCTTCACGGGAATAAGAATCGAGAAGAGGATTCATCGACCGCGTGTTCCATTCTCTGACGGGAGACGGCGTGTAATCAGGATCCCACGCAAGATTTACGTAACATGTCGAGATCATTCCAACAATATCCCATAATCCATGGGCATCGGTTACGGTGTGATCTATCGAGAAAACCAGCGTGCACTGCGACCCATTCTGATCTGCAGTCACATGCAGGGGAGAATGTTCGGTTGGCAGATTATCCAGAATGGCCGTCACACTCGCAGGATCGGAACTTGCCGCTTTCACCCATTGCGGTTCTCTGGTCAGCAGCACCCACCCGCTGTCCTCCTCTTCAAAACTTCCGGTATAATAACATTTTAGAATTGTGACGGCCTCTGCAACGTTTGCAACAGCTTTTTCCAGGCGGTCCAGATCGATATATCCATCAATCTCCAGTTGGAGTGAGATGAAATAGAACCGGTTATCATTGAATTTGCGTTGAAAACGATCGAGTTTTGCGGAGGGGATGAATTTGTCTGCCATAAGAACTTGCCAGAATAAATATTCGCTGTCAGCCTATTTCTATCTCTGTTCTATCTCTGCAGAAACTCATTCGACGTTCAGATGGAAAACCGGCACCCAAAAAGAAATAGAGCAATTATATGTCCGGAAAGACAACCTGTGTGGATATCGGTCACAGGTTTGGGACATAATAGTATGGCAGTATCCGCAAAAACACTCACATTTCATCTCTCTGAAGATGCGGTAGGGCAGATCAGTTCTTTGACAGCCGAGGCACTCAAAGAAGGAAATATTGAAGAATACGACATCGAGCGTCTTCATCTTGCCGTCGAGAAGGTCCTCCTGAAATGGCTCGCGGTTCTTGGCGAGGGAACTGAAGGGACATATCGGAGCGGCAAACGTCTGGGTCGTCAGTATATCAACCTCTCGGTTTCAGGACCTAGAGTCAATCCGTTCGGTGAAGACGGAGGGGACTGTGTTTTAAACGGCGGCAATTCGGTCCAGACATTACTGGCAAATATCGGACTTACCCCGTCGTATCATTACGTAAACGGTGAAAATCAGATATCGCTCATGCCAAAGCGGAAGAAAATCAATCCGCTGATTTATCTGATCTGCTCGATTTTTGCGGGAGTATTTGTTGGACTTGTATGCCGTGAACTTCCCTATGACATCAGATACACCGTCTCCGAGGTTGTAGTTGTCCCCCTGTTTGACACTTTCATCGGACTATTGATCGCAACCGCTCTTCCCATGATGTTTTTGTCCCTTATCTGGGGAATATACAGTATTGGCGATACAGCCACGCTTGGCAATATCGGAAAACGCGTAATAGGCAGATACCTTGGCAGGATCTACTTCACGTTGGTCATCTGCACACTGGTCTGTATCCCGTTTTTTGAGTATGCGGCCGGAGGGACGACAGTTGGCGGCGGAGAGTTCACGGCGATTTTTTCCATGATCCTGGATATCATTCCCTCGAATCTCATCTCCCCGTTTGTCGAAGGGAACTCTCTCCAAATCATCTTTCTCGCAGTGACGTTTGGTCTTGCCATGCTTATTCTGAACAAAAAGATCCCGGTGATCATACAGTTCGTCGGGCAGGCTAACAACATCATTCAGCTGATCATGGAATGGATCACGGCGCTCCTTCCTTTGATCATTTTCATCAGTATTCTTCAGCTGATGCTCACGGATATGCTTTCGGATATGTCCGGCCTCGTGAAACTTTTTGTGATCATCATTCTCTGTGTCGGTGCAAACCTCGTGCTGATGGTCATGAGTGTATCAGTTCGGAGAAAGATCTCCCCGATCATTCTGGTCAAAAAACTCTTACCCTCATTTCTGGTCGCTCTTACGACCGCTTCATCAGCGGCTACCTTCTCAACGAACATGGAGTGCTGCGGGAAAAAACTGGGCATACAGCACAAACTCGTGAACTTTGGTGTCCCTCTTGGGACCGCGTTCTCACGACCGGGACACGCGGCGATATTTTTCTGTGTCTGTTTGTTTATGGCCGATACCTATGGGGTGCCGATCACGTTTTCCTGGATATTCGCCGCCGTACTGACCTGCGGCCTTCTTGCTCTCGCAGTACCTCCGGTGCCAGGAGGGGGGATCGCCTGTTACTCGATCCTGTTCCTTCAGTTGGGAATACCTGTGGAAGCGCTCGGTATCGCCGTAGTGCTGGAGATCGTTCTCGACTTCCTGAGTACATCGCTGAACATGATCGCAGTGCCGGTGGACATGATCCATGTGGCAGGCAAACTTGATCTGATTGATGAAAAAGTGATGAGAGGGTGATCCTCTCTAAAAAAAAGCTGTCCGCTAATTATGAGGAAGTAAAATGTCCTCGCGTCTCTCTCTCTGTTCCCTGAAGATGGTGTTCTTACCCATGATGAGGCAGGCAAGGACAAGTGCGGCCATGGAAGGGATGAGAATGCCAAAATCTCCGGTCATCTCGAGCACCATGATCATGACCGCGATCGGTGCATGAGCAATACTGCCGAATAAAGCGATCATGCCTATGATAACGAATACAGGAACCGTTGTAAGGGGTATGATCTGCGGGAAAAGTATATGCAGCAGCATCCCGAAAGCACCTCCGGTAAATCCTCCGATCGAAAGACCCGGGGCAAATACACCGCCGCTCCCGCCTGAGCCTATCGTCAGCGACGTTGTTAAGGTCTTTGCAAACGGAAGAAGTAGCAAAACGGTAAGAGGAAGCATGTTGTAAAGAGCAAGCTGCACGAATCCGTAACCCGACCCGAGACTACCCAGAGCTACCAGAAGCGTGTCCGGAGATATGTATGCAAAGATGATTACAAATACTGCAATGATGAAAGCTCCGAGGACAGGTTTAAGATAAACCGGCAGACTATATTTTTTAAAGAACGTGTCAAAGATATTCTTCGTTCCGTAAAATGTTTTGATGTACATGATCCCGATCACAGCGCATATGGGGCCGAGAGCGATGAAGAAGGGGACCTGAACAACTGACCATGTAAGGGTCGCAGCGCCGAAAATAGCTTCATACCCCATAAAAAACCCGAAAATCGAGTAGCTGATGATCGAGGCAAGAAACGAAGGAATCAAAACATCTGCCTCAACATCACGCAAATAAAGGATCTCTGCAGCAAGCACTGCCCCGCCGAGGGGGGCTTTGAAAATCGTCCCGATACCTGCACCGATACCGGTCGCAATCGCGATTTTTCTTTCCCGGGGCGAGAGATTAAATACATCAGAGATGAATGCGCCGAAACCGGCTGCGATCTGAGCCGTCGGACCTTCACGTCCGGCGCTGCCTCCTGTTGAAATGGTGATTATCGAAGCGATCGCTTTTATGAACGGGACACGCCAGCGAATCTTGCCGTCTCCGTGATACGCTTTCAGCGCAGCATCCGTTCCGTGACCTTCAGCCTCCGGTGCGAATGTATGGACGATGATTCCCGAAATGAGTGCTCCGCCGCAGATGATTGGAAGAATGAGCCATATTACCGGCGGGGGTGTCCAGCAGGCAATCCCTTCGCACGTTTGCCCAGGTTGCGGAAAAGCTCCGTCATAGAAAAAACCCATAAATAAACTGATGCAGTATTCAAGACCCAGGAAAAATAAAAGTGTCCCAAAACCGGAAATCACTCCAATCGTTATTCCGATCAATAGGATTTTTTTGAATGATATACGTTCTTCCCCTTGCGTCACAAAAACACCTTTTTCTAGTATTTTTGTTTTCAACCTATTTTACATGTGGGTCGCATCAAAGTAGATATGAGTGTAGCCTCCTAAAACGGAGCCTGCCAGAATCCCGTCTTTTCCATTACCGACACCTTCACCGCGGGTCAGGGTGAAAGCATATCGTACATCAGGATCCGGCATGGTTCGCGAGTAATGGAATTCATGACCCCTAAAATTCATACCCGGTTGGAAAAATGAGGGTTCCGTCACTTTTCCGACAACATAATTCAAAGCGACGAATCGTTTTTCCATAATGCTCTCGGCATCCAGAAGTCCGACCATGGCATAGCTTTTTTCATCCTGAGTAGTGATCGAACGATTCAGCCACATCAGACCGCCGCACTCGCCAAACACCGGCTTGCCTGAATCGGCAGCACGCTTCAGTTCGGTTTTACACCGGGATTTCGCCAATGCTTCGGCATACAGTTCAGGATAGCCTCCGCCGAAGTAATATCCGTCCGCCTCCGGAAGGTGATCGTGGATCGGAGAGAAGAAGATCAGCTCGGCTCCTTTCTTTCTGAGATGGTCGAAGTTGTCCTGATAATAGAAGCAGAATGCTTCATCTAAAGCGACACATATTCTGGTTTTGTTTTCTGCAGGGGGTGTACTTATTTCTGTTGAGATACTCGTTGTATTCGCAGCAGCAATAAGTAGGTCGTCAAGCGAGCAGTGTTTTTCGATGAATGCGCCGGTATCCTTCATCCTTCCATCCTCATCCGCCATCTTCAGACCCAGGTGCCGGCTTTCAACAGAGAGGGCATCGCTTCGCGGTATCCATCCGAGAAGGGGGACGGAAATATCCGAGATCGTCATCGCTTTATGCTTTTCACTTCCCCCTTTCGTCATAATGACGCCGGCAAACCGGACTCTGGAATCAAACTCCGTATATCCCTTAATTAAAGCGGCCACACTCCGGCTCATCCCTTTGATATCAGCGACCAAAACAACCGGAGCATCGAGAATGCGTGCAACATGCGCCGTGCTTGCGCAGTCCCCCCCGTCAACGCCGTCATACAACCCCATCACTCCTTCGATAACGGCGATGTCTGCCCCCTCACATGCAGAAACAAATGAACGGCGGACCGACTCCTCTCCCATCATGAATGGATCAAGATTGCGCGAATGTCGCCCGCAGACGACCGAATGATGGGAAGGATCGATGAAATCCGGCCCGACTTTGAACGGCTGGACCACGAGTCCCCTCGCCCGAAGTGCTGCCATGATGCCTGATGAAGTGGTCGTTTTTCCGCATCCGCTGTGTGTTCCGGCGATCACTATGCGGGGTATGCTGGTGCTTTGTCTAATCATAATCGTTTACCTTATATCAGTTTAAGTTTAATTTTATAGAATTATATCTTATCAATAGATACTAGGTGTTTCTGTCTTATGCATATTATGGAAGGGTTTCTGCCAGGCCCGTGGTGGCAGTTTTGGCTAGGACTCGCTTTTGTCCTTATCGCCGCTCTTTATCTTCTGAGAACCAGATCGGCGGCCCGGTGTTCTGCAAAGAAATCTCACACTATCTTTGATGAGCATATTCTCGATGATGTGGCGATCGCAAGTCCTCTTCGGCAGGTCTCAGCATGGCTCAAACTCCTGTTCTGTCTTTCGGCAATCATAGTCGGTGTGACATCGCCGCTCCCGTATCTCCCGCTGTTTATTGCGGCGGTCATGATATTTGCAGCGCTTTTCATCGCGAAAGTCAGTCCGCGTCTTTACGGATCTCTCCTGACGATCCCTCTGGTGTTTGCCGGAACAGGTGCCGCGGTGATTTTGTTCATCACCGGCGGTGGAGAGACGCTCGTCGACTTTTTCCGCATCGGAACATTTCATTTTCAGATTACTACGACCTCGCTTGAACTGGCGGCACTGGTATTATCCAGGACGCTGGCCGGTATGTGCTCGCTCTACTTCCTGACCCTAACCACGCCGATAACATCGCTTTTTTCTGTTCTCCAGAAGATGCGGATGCCTCAGGCATTCATCGACTTGTCCATGCTGATTTACCGGTATATCTTCGTCTTCATCGGCGAGGCGATCGCGATCCACAATGCGCAGATTATGCGGGGAGGATACGGCACATGGAAAAATTATCTCACCTCGTTTTCCATGCTTGCCTCGATGCTTTTTATCAGGACATGGGAAAAAGGAGAGGCGATTTTTGTTTCCATGGATGCCCGCTGTTATGACGGATGCATGGCTCTGCCTGAAGAAGACGGACATGTCACCCCGCTATCTGCGGTGTCCGTGTTCCTCTTTATTGCGTTAATATTTGGTTTGTTATGTGCGGAGATGCTGTTATTATGAACGATAATGTACTTACCTTTGAAGATGTCCGGTTCTCGTATCCGGGCCGCCCCGCATCGCTGAAAGGACTCTCCTTTTCGATTAAAAGAGGAAAGAAAGTTGCCGTGGTGGGACCAAACGGAGCGGGAAAGACCACGCTTCTTCTGATGTGCAATGGTACGCTGGTGCCTGAAAGCGGGAGAATTCTGGTTAACGGCGAGGAGATTTCATACGACAGAGTGTCACTTAGGGACGTTCGGACCAGGGTAGGTCTCGTATTTCAGAACTCCGACTCGCAGATATTTGCCCCGAGCGTTTATGCCGACGTGGCGTTTGGACCGATGAATCTGCATCTCTCCGAGCAGGAGATTCATGAGCGTGTGTCCGACTCTCTGTTTGCCGTGGGCCTTGTGGATTATGACAAACGTCCTCCTCATCACCTGTCGGGCGGTGAAAAGAAGCGTGTCGCGATCGCGGGAATTCTTGCCATGCGGCCTGACATTCTGGTCGCTGATGAACCGACCGCCTCGCTTGATCCGGCAACGGCCGCCGAGATCATGGATCTTTTGGATGAACTCCATGAAAACGGGACGACGATCCTGCTCTCGACCCATGATGTTGAACTCGCCTACCGCTGGGCGGACGAGGTGATTCTTCTTGCCGAAGGAATGATCCTTCATCAGGGAGAACCTGCCGAGGTCTTTACCAGCTATGAGCTGATGACAAAGGCGAGGATGACGCCGCCGGTACTTCTGGATCTCTACATGGAGCTTGTCAGAAGAACTATCCTCGTGCCGGGCACCCCCCCAAAAGGTATCCCGGAGATGACCCGGCTCATCGAAGGATCCTGTCCTATTGTGACCGGGACAATCTATCTCGCAGATACCGATTCTCTGACCCCGGCGTCGGTACAGCAGATGCTGGCTGAACACTCAACCTGGCACACAGGTGCAATGGGGACCCGAGCAAAGAAGTTCTGTTATCTCTCGGAGATCCCGCTCGAATACACACACGGCGTTGTGGACAAGTGTCTTCTTTCCGTTATGAGTGGGGAAGATACCCTGATTCTGACCTGCGGCGGGATGCTTGACCGGGTGGAACTACGGGCGGTCGCATTTTCAAAAGAAAGCGGGATCGAGGTAAAGGTCATACGCATCTGAAAAGATATTTACCAGATATTTAGTACTCATATTGGGTTCCTCCTCGGATAATGCCCTCATACAAATATATTTCAGGCAAAAAATCCATTGTTAGTTCATAAATAAGAGCATTCAATGGAAAAATACCGTTACGGTGCTGCTTGGGGGGGTTATGAAAAATACCAAAATCAATGCGTAGGTTGATCTCGCAGCATTCATTGCAGCAGTAGCTACCTGTGTGACCGGTTATGTTCTCTGGGCATTTTTCCCTCTGGGATCGGGGAGGGGGGCGATGAATTTCCTTGATGTCAGTTATCAAGTCTGGTATGATCTCCATTTTTATACAAGTACTCTGTTTGTTGTTCTTGTTGCGATCCATCTTATTCTCCATAATAGGTGGATACGGAATATGCGTACGATGTTTGCGAACAAATAAGTGACAGAGAACACATTCCCGCGTTTTCTCTCAATTAATGGATGGAAGGAGCGGGGTTGTCAGATCTCTCCCTATCCTCTGGATAAAGAATACAAACCAGTTATTCTATAACTGCTTACAGCAAATATACCACTAGTACATTTTCTTTACCGAAAATAGTTTTACTTAGGAGATCACAAAATGGATTTACCCGGAGGACCTACTCAGCCGGAAGTCATGGCCGTTTCCCTCGCAAAACTTGCCATTCGTCCGGGAGACACGGTCATTGACATCGGCTGCGGGACCGGTACGGTCACGCTCGAGATGGCGAAACTCGCAGGAAAAGAGGGACATGTTTATGCAGTGGATCGGAGGCAGCAGGCCATTGAATGTACGCAGGAAACCTGCCGGGGTATGGATGTAGATATTTTTGCCGGCGAAGCTCTTGATTTTCTTGCCTCACCGCATAAAAGAATCGACTGTGCGTTTCTTGGCGGCAGCCGCAATATCCGTGAGATACTTGTCCGTCTTCAAAATGAGGGGACGCGAAGTATCGTGGTGAATGCCGTTTTGCTGGAAACCGCCGTCGAAACCATCCATGCTATGAAAGAGTTAGGTATCTTCATCGAAGCCGTTCATCTGCAGGTCTCCAGATCCCATGATCTCGTGGAGCGTATCATGTTTCAACCAATCAATCCCGTCTATATTATACATGGGGGCAGAAAATGCTGACCGCTGTGGGACTGGGGCCGGGCGATGCCGAACTTCTGACCCTCAAAGCGGTTCGAATATTAAAAGAAGCAGACACTGTTTTTGTACCGGGCGGCATTGCTCTTGAATTAGTCAAACCCTATGCAAAAAACATCGTCACGCTTGAGTTCCCGATGACCCGGAACGAGAAGGAGATCACGGCATGTATGAAGAGAAACGCTGAAAAGATTTTGCCTGCGGCGAAAAGCGGCAACGCAGTGTTCGGCCTTATCGGGGACCCGAATTATTACTCCACCTTCTCACGCCTTGCGGAGATGGTGAAAGCCCTTGTGCCGGACCTGATCGTCGAAACGATCCCCGGGATCAGCTCGATCACCGCCGTGGCATCCCATGCAAAAATTCCCGTCAACGGTGCATTTATGGTGACGGACGGGCCCGTCATCCCCTCGACAAAGATCCTGATGAAGGTCACACGGCCGAGAACCGCGGCTGAACAGCTGAAAACTGCCGGATACAATGATTTCATCGTTGTGGAACGGATGTATATGGAAGGAGAGAAGGTTTATCGGGACGTTCTTCCCGAAAAGACCAACTACTTCAGCATCATGATCGCGAGGAAGCTATGAAGTATTATATCGTCGGTGCCGGATGCGGGGATCCCGGGCTTATCACGGTGAAAGGCATGGATCTTTTGAAACGTGCCGAAATCCTCATTTATGCCGGCTCGCTCGTAAATCCCGTGCTTGTCGCCGCATCTCCTGCGCCGGTGAAGCTTGATTCATGGGGGATGAAGCTCGAAGAAATCACCGGCGTTATCGAAGAAGGAGTGCGTGCCGGCCGGTTCGTTGTCCGTCTCCACTCAGGTGACCCGGCGATCTACGGCTCGATCGTTGAACAGATGGCTCCTCTTGAAGCAAAAGGAATCCATGCAGAAATCGTTCCTGGCGTTTCATCGATGTTTGGCGCAGCAGCCGCACTGCAGACCGAATACACACTCCGCGGGGTATCGGAGTCGGTCATCGTAACCCGTTCAGCGGGTGAAACTCTCGATTCCGATCAGATCGCCGAGCTTTCAGCTCACGGTACAACGATGGTCATCTTTCTTTCAACCGGGCACATTGACACCGTAATGAAAAAACTGCAGCACCCGCCCGAAACCCCGGTCGCCGTGGTCTATCATGCTTCATGGCCGGATCAGAAGATCGTAAAAGGAACGATCGAGACCATCGCCGAAAAGGTGCACGATGCGGAGATCACCCGTTCGGCACTGATCATCGTCGGCGACATTGTTGCCGGGATCCACGCGGCATACACCAACTCCCACCTGTACGGATGAAGATCGTCGTTGTCACCCTGCCTAGATTCCAGGATGTTGGAATGCGCATCGCAGCCTTTCTGGAAGCGGAGCTTCTCCCCTACTCGGCAGAAGTCTTCACTGATCTTTATGGGAAGTATGATGCGATCGTCTGCGTTATGTCGGCAGGGATCGCCGTTCGCGGCTGTGCTCCCCTTCTGACCGATAAATGGCACGATCCGGCAGTCATCGTGGTCACCCCGGATATGCGGTATGCAATACCCGTTCTCGGGGGCCATCACGGAGCAAATGAAGTTGCGAAGCGTCTTACCGATCTTGGAATCAAACCGGTTATTTCGACCGCGACGGAGGTCATGGGCAGGCCGTCAGTCGAAGAAACAGCAAAAACCGGCGGGTTCACGATCGTCAACCGATCTTCGACGAGGGAGGTGAACGGCGCGATTTTGGACGGTGATGTCCCGATCGTTCGCGTGCAGGCTCCAAAGATCGTCGTGGCAGATCCTGGCGTTTCGGTTCTTGTGACCGATTCGCCGTATGTCATCGGGATCGGGTGCCGGCTTGGAACTACTGCGGACGAGATCCGCTCAGCGGTTTCTGCAGCATACAAAGATGCAGGTATCCCTGAGAATTCAGTAACCTTATTTGCGACGACCCTGAAAAAGTTCCATGAAAAGGGACTTCACCAGGGGATCGCGGCCCTCGCCGGCAACCTCATCTTTCTGGATGATGAAACTATCAACAAACAGATACCGGTGACTTCGTCACGTGCGGAGATGCTCGGACTCTGCGGGGTTGCAGAGCCGTGTGCTCTCGCTCTCTCGAAAACAGGCTCCCTCATACTGAAAAAAACCGTATATGGCCGCGTAACTATTGCAATAGGAAGATAATATGGGTATTTTATGGATCGTAAGTTCAGGCCCGGGAAGCACACAGCAGCTGACCCCCGCCGCGATGAAGGCAATCGCCTTGGCTGATGTGATCATCGGCAATGCATTCTATTTAGAGATGCTTGAACCGCTGTTGAAAAACAAACAGGTCATCCGCAGTTCTATGGGAAAAGAGGTTGACCGGGCCCGGGAAGCGGCACGCTTAGCGGTCGATCACAATGTAGCCATGGTCTCCGGAGGAGATGCCGGCGTCTATGGTATGGCGAGCATCGTTCTCGAGATGGTCGAACACGAATTCCCGTCTCAGGAAGTTATCGTGCTTCCCGGCGTCACTGCGGCCACCGCGGCTGCGAGCAGACTCGGTTCCCCTCTTTCGGGCGACTACGTGACGCTCAGCCTTTCCGATCTCCTGACTCCATGGGAGGTTATTGAAAAACGCGTGGGTCTTGCCGCACAGATGGGCACGCCGATCGCTCTTTATAATCCGAAGAGCCGCGGACGTCCGCTGAATCTTGCCAAAACGCTGAAGATCATACTGAACTTCCGTGACCCGGAAACGCCTGTCGGGATTGTTAAGAATGTATTTCGGGAAGGCGAAGAGACTCATGTAACAACGCTTCGGGAGCTCGCCGAAAATGATGATATTGTGGATATGCACTCGATTTTGATCATCGGCGGCGAAGAAAGCAGAATCTGGAAGGAGGATGAAGATGTCAAAGGAATCATTACACCCCGCGGTTACCACAGAAAATACGTATACTGATATCGGTGCAGACACGCCCGAAGGATTTTCGATCTCGTCGAGAAGCCGAAGTCTTGCAAGAGAAGCTGTCGGCAACGAGACGCCCGAAGACCGGATCCGGCAGAGATGTTCGATCGCTGTCGGAGACTGGGCGATGGCGGATCTCCTCCGGTTTTCCCATGACCCGGTGACGGCCGGACTTCGGGCCCTCGAAGCCGGCGCCCCGATCTTCACCGATATCCGCATGGTCCTGACCGGGATCCAGAAGAAAGGCCATTCCTCAACGGTCGAGTGCGCCTTGGATCATCGGCGCTGACATTTCGAAAGATTTGGGGATCACCCGCAGTTCTGCCGGGTTCATTGCCCTGAAAGAGCGGCTCGACGGCTCGATCATCGTGATCGGGAACGCCCCGAGCGCACTTCTGACGGTCTGTTCGTTTGTGGATGAAGGCATCCGTCCGGCTCTCGTGATCGGAACCCCGGTCGGGTTTGTCAATGCGGCTGAGTCGAAGGAAGTTCTTCGCACGAAGCCCGTTGCATCGGTTTCGAACGTCGGGACCCGGGGCGGGACGCCGATCGCGGTGGCTTCGCTGAATGAGATCATTACGATGTTTACTGAACTGAGAAAATGATCGATCCGGTCACAGGTTTTGCATATCCTGAGTCGTGGACGGAAAAATGCCGTGATGAAAAAGCATTGGCAGCCGCAAAAAGCGGTTTTGGCTTGCTGACCTCGACCGGCGCTGTTCTCCGACGGGGATTCACCACCGGTTCAACGGCGGCGGCGGCGTGTTACGCTGCGGTCGCTTCACTTGCTTTCCCCGTTGCCTCTGCCCCGATACTTCTCCCCTGCGGAATCCTCGCCGAGATCCCTGCTGTCGGAAAAGACGGGAAAGGATCATGCCAGAAAATTTTCAGGAGACTATCCTACACGATATCACGGCAGGGATCCTTATCTGTGCGAAGGCTTCTCCTGCAGCGTGAGATATCTCTCGAGACCGGTGAAGGGGTCGGCAGGTTCGTTCGGGAAACGCCCCGTTACCAAAAAGGCGCTGCCGCCGTAAGCCCGCCTGCGAAAAAAGAGATACTCAATGCGATCTCTTCAGCATGCCGTGCGGCAGGACTTTCCGGCGCCGCTGTTCTGCTCACGATCCCCGACGGCCGAAGGATCGGGGCAATGACGCTGAATCCGAAGGTTGGTATTGAAGGAGGCATTTCAGTTGTTGGAACGACCGGGTTTGTTGAGCCTTGGGATGATCACCTGTCGGAAACGGTAAGTGAACGGATAGCCGGAGCAAAGAATGTGGTGATAACCACCGGCAGGATCGGACTTCGTTACTCAAGGCTTCTATTCCCCGAATACGAAGTTGTCCTTGCCGGAGCGAAGATCGCGCAGAGTCTTTCAGCGGCCGCGCAGTGCGAACATGCAGTTATTTGCGGTCTGCCGGCTCTAATCCTGCGGTTTTTCAACCCGGACGTCGCGATCTCACGTGGTTTTCCAACAGTCGAGGAGTTGCTCGCCGGACCTGACGGCGAATCTGTTCTTGTAGAGGAGCTGAACGCAGCAAAGCAGAAATACCCCTGGCTTCGTATCGTTATTGTTGATCGTGATGGTCGGATATTAGGTGATACACAATGAAAATTGTCGGTGTAGGCTGCGGAGAAGGAATGCTGACAACTGAGGGAGAGACTGCTTTACGTAAAGCAACATGTGTTTATGGATCCGGGCGGGCGGTCGAGCTTGTCAGAGCTTATATCCCTGCAGAGGCGAACGTTGTCGAGATAACGGATTACAAAGCGCTTCACACCCTTCCAGATGATGCTGTGGTCCTTTCTACGGGTGATCCTCTGATGGCCGGGCTCGGCTATCTGCCGGGCGAGATCATCCCGGGGATCTCATCGATGCAGGCGGCGTTTTCCCGTCTTCATGCTCCATGGACTAATGTGGCTGTAGTAAATGCCCATGGAAAAGATCATCAGGATGCCGTGTTCCGGGCCGTTCAGGATGTTTCCGCCGGGCACTCGGTATTTCTGATCGCCGATCCGGATTTTTCGGTGGAGGAACTTGCCCGCTCACTGCCCGAATATGTCCCTATCGCGGTCTGCGAGGATCTCGGATATCCTTGCGAGAGGATCGCAGAAGGAACGGCGAAACATCCTCCAAAAGTGTTAAGTAAACTCTTCTGCATCGTTGCAGGATACAATAAACAATAAAAAAGTGAGATGTAGTTTCTGATCACAAAAAAGAGGATTACTCCTCTTCTTTTTTCCCTCTCCGGGCCTTAGCCGAAGCATTCCAGTAGCCGAAGAAGTAACCGATGATAATCGCCCCTATCGCAGCCTGGAGACAGAAGAACAGAGACTCGATCTCGCCGCTCGGGGGTGCCCAGATGGACTCGAACCAGGGTGTATAGCCGGTTTCATCGATCATCTCGGCGGCGCCGCCGTCAGCGCCTCCCCATCCTTCCACCTCTCCGCTGCCGGACTGAACAAAGGCCAGGGTCGCAAACCCAAGAA
>LSQX01040146.1_pt1 | contig 14897 bp, 18 predicted proteins | sample 654561 | NCBI WGS metagenome assembly LSQX01 (sample SAMN04489861, study PRJNA283612) | anaerobic digester metagenome | isolation source: 4 biogas reactors fed with cattle manure at either 37C or 55C with and... | place: Denmark: Kongens Lyngby | collected 2014 | reverse complement strand
ATAAATGATCCCCCTAATTTGCAGCAGAGCAGATGAACTTTTGGCGTTTGTTCTGCACTAGACCCTCATATTGGAATTTTGTGGGGACAGTTTGAGTTGCCCTATGGCAATTATACCGAAACAATGATAAAGGAATTGATAGCGTGTGCAGAGGGCACTCTGTTCATTCCGTGTGGATATCCTAGTTTCGTAATATACGTGGCTGACAATACAAGGACGGCTAGAAACCATAATATGGTTTGAAATGGAGTAAGGGAGGGGGATATTGGGATGAAGCTCCCAGTTCTCACGGCTCAATCTTCTTGATTGCGCCGATCCGGTCAAAATGCCTATCAAATGAGTATATCTCCATAATCCCGTGATTTATCATTTGACCGGTAACAAACGCGTCCGACCAGTCAATTCCTAAATCTACATAGATATCTAGAGCATCCAAAGCAACACTCTTGTCGGAGAACCTCAAGCCTTGCATACTCAGTATTGTAGTAATCCACTCTCGGATTTGTTCCCTGGATTGTTTATAATAACCTTCGAGAACCCAAATGATATCTGCCAAGATAATATCGGGGAGAAGGACTTCCTCGCTTCCCGCTTCTACCTTTGCCAGCAATTCCCCGGCTCGTTCCGCCTGGTCTTGAACGTCATTGGTGAGATATCTCAGGATTATGTTTGCATCAATGATCCTCACGGTAACGGGCCTCCATCACCTGGTTGCGAATAGCTTTGAAGTCCTGTTCACCGTCGACTTTGACAGCACCTTTTAGGGAGGCTATTCCACCTTGGCCAACAGGAACCAGTTTAATACCATCCTCGAGTTCAATAATACGGATATAGCTGGACTTGCCAATATTGTATTTCCTCCTGATTCTAATAGGTAAGGTAAGCTGCCCCTTCTTGGATATTTTGGAAAGAGTCATGGCTGTCATCTCCTACTAACAGCAATATTCCTACTTATTAGATTATGTCATACATAGACGGAAAGTAAAGCGTCTTTTGTCTCATCCTTGTTGGCTTCTATCCCGTAGACTTCCAGCGCTCTCTGGGCCAGGAAGAGAGTTAGGGTTCCCACGCCACAATAGACGTCAAGCGCCTTCTCCTTCACTTGCATAGTTCTTAATTTCAAGAAGCACTTCGTCGCCTGTTTTCACCGGAGGCTGTCTCTTAGCCATAAATGATCCCCCTAATTTGCTGCTAATCAGATAGATTTATTGTTATCTTTCATCTAAGTGATGCTTTTTCAAGAAGGATTCTGCTTTTCTTGCGACTTGCTTGCGGGTATTTTCAAGTTGTTGCCTCACAAAGTTGCATATCTCATCCTTGCTTTTCGACGCTGAATAGTATTTGTCAAAACAATCAATCGCGTGACCGCACATTACATTATTGCATTCAGGAGAGGGATTTCCCTTACTGTAATAAAGAATGTCAGGAACAGAAAGCAGTCGCTTTGTGATATCACTTTCAAAATGTGGTTTATGCATGACTATTTTCCATGCATTACCTACAACGGTTGCAGCGGTTATCATTCTTGGATCCTTGATAAAATCAAAATACTCTTTGTGAATCAAGTCATATTTGCCCATGGAATCAACGCAGACAAGATTTGATATTGTGGCTATTGCGTCCCATTTGATAAAGCTATTGTTGCTTTCAATAAGCTTTGCTATTGCATCAAAATAAGGAAAGACAATGTCAGGATGTTGCTCGCTCGTCAATCTGATAACCTTAGTGCAAAAGAACTTAATGCTGGTCTTATCAGTGGTAATTATGTCAATCAATTCAGATATCATGGATGGCTCCCTAAGGACTTCAGTCACAAACTCATTTATATCAGGCTTCTCTGCCAACCGTCTTGTAAGTCCCACTGGACCTTACCCCCTATTGCGGAAGGATTGGACTGTTTGCTGCGTTTAGAGGCGACAGTTATCAACCTCACTGCATCGATTTCTCTCATATTCACATTCTCAGAAAATACTACATAATTGCCGGCTTCAACCCAGCTTACGTAAGCACTATCGTACCAACCACCCGTAATCCTGCCTGCAATCCACAATATAGTCAACGTATACAGTTTGATCTTTGATTTGATATAGAATCAGATACCACTTTTCTACGAACATCTTGTGATATTTATTCGGCGGGACAAATTCAGCTTCCAGAAATGGAAAACGCTCCGGCATTTGGTGAAGGGAGCGAATGGCATCCATTAATTCATTTTTCACTTTGTGGGCGGCTGAGGGACTCTTCTGTGCCGGAAACCGAACATGACTCGCTAGCATCTGACGGGCACGGTCGGAAACAAGCACCCTATACTTAGGCTTCTTTTCCATGTTCAACCTCGTCGATAATGCTTTCCAGGTAGCTTTCTAGTTGGTCCGGTGTGACTCCGGCGCGGCCGGCCAGACGGTCTTCCTCAACGGCTAATAGTTCTTCTCGTAGTCTTAACATTCTTTCACGGCGAGTAAATGCCTCTATATCCATCACCACGAGATCGCCCCTGCCGTTTTTTGTAAGATACACAGGCTCGCCTGACGACTTGCACAAAGCCGCAATCTCATTGTAGTTCTGTCGAATGCTTGCAGACGGCCTAATATGCATGACATCAACTCCTTATAGTAATATTTTAACTATATTATATTTATTTGATGCTATATAATCAACCGACACTTCTGTTAAGATGCATGCCGAAAACAGATGATCTGTCCAAAGAAGGAATATTAGAGAAGAACTAGAATACATATATGTAAGCGCATACATATCGCCAGAAGGCAGTTACGCTGGCATATGGCATTCGATGTGTAACATAATATGAAACCTATTACACCCTCTGTTCCGTATCTATTTCGCAGGTCTTCAACATGCTCTTTATAGACTTTCGTGTGTCATTTTGCTCTTAGGGATTGCGGGATTCTCCGGATGTAGTGAGAGTGAGCCTATCTGTCTGAAGGATCAAGAAAGCGGTGAATTGCAATAAGCACAATATACGAAGTGGCAGAAAAAGCAGGAGTATCAGTTGCTACTGTCTCTCGCGCATTAAATGGCAGTGGGTACGTGAGCAAGGAAGCAAGAGAGCGCGTACTGGCTGCAGCCCGGGCGCTGGACTACCACATGAATGTTAACGCTCGCAGTCTCACGAGTGGCAAAACCTACACGATAGCGTTGGTGCTACCGGACGTAACTAACCCGTTTTTCCCTGCGGTTGCCAGAGGCGTGGAGGACTACGCATCTGACAATGGGTATTGTGTGATGCTTTGCAACACAGACGGCAATTCGCGTAAAGAATCTGATTACCTTGCAATGCTCCGTTCCAGAAAGGTGGACGGCGTGATATTCGCGGTCAGCGTACCTTCAAAGTCCAGGATAAACACGCTTCTGGATGACGGAATTGCTGTGGTGTTAGTCGACAGGGACTTGGGCGATTCCTACGATATTGTGAAAACGGACAATATTGCAGGTGCAATGTTAGCTACAAACCATCTTGTTGGCCTCGGACACACTCGTATTGCTTTCATATCCGGTCCGGCGCAACTGGCCACATCCCAAGAGCGTTTTAGTGGATATCGTGATGCACTCATGTCCAAGGGTATTCCTTTTGATGAGCGATTGGTAATCGAAGGAGACTTCCGGATGGAAAGCGGACATGAAGCAATGTGTCAACTGATGAATGGGTTCGATTGCAGAGATAGGAATGGGTTTACCGCAGTTTTTGCAGCAAACGACCTAATGGCAGTAGGCGCAGTGACAGCGCTCGAGGAGAGCGGACTCCGTGTCCCTACTGACGTAGCTGTCATGGGATACGACGATATTAACATTGCGTCAGTGATGCGTCCGCGCCTCTCGACTATTGCCCAACCCAAGTATGAAATGGGCTGGATTGCTGCAGAGACCATAATCAAACGAATGTCTGAACCAAAGGGGTCACGTATGGAGGAAATTCTTCAGCCTATGTTAGTTGTCAGAGATTCCACTGTGGAAAGGAGAGGCGCTTTGGCGTGAGCATAGTGGTTGTGGGAAGTCTCAACATGGACTACATATTGCAGGTTCCTGGCCTTCCTAAGCGGGGAGAGACGGTTTTTGCCGACGGATACTCTACCGCCCCGGGCGGGAAAGGGGCAAACCAGGCGGTTGCATCCAAGCGGTTGGGATCTCATGTACATATGGTTGGGCGTGTAGGTACAGATGCGGCAGGGCGCGCTTTAGTTGCGGGTTTGGAAGAGGCAGGTGTGGACATCTCCGAGGTGAAGGGCGATTCGCGAGAGTCAACAGGCGCAGCTTACATAACTGTGGCCCAGGATGGGACGAACACTATCGTTGTAAACAGGGGTGCCAACTTTGCGCTGGAACCTTCGCATGTGTCAGATGCTGAAAGTCAAATTCAAGACGCAAATGTCGTCGTTGCGCAACTGGAAACCCCGACGGAGACTGTTTTTCAGGCTCTCAAACTCGCAAGGGTGAATAATACGGTGACAGTACTCAATCCTGCGCCCATGGTTCCCCTTAATACTGAAATTCTGACTTTCGTAGATTGGCTGATCCCCAATGAGACGGAGGCAGTCTCTTTGCTCCGTCTTCTGGGGCAGTGGGATGACCGAGACGAGGAGAGGCTGAGCTGCGACTTAACTCCTGAGTTTGCTATGGAAGTCGCCGGGAGGCTGGCTGAAGTGACATGCGCCCATATCATTATTACCTTGGGAGACAAGGGGTGTGTGTACGTAGGCCCTTTCGACTGTGACGGTCTTGCTTTCCCGGCCTATGAGGTTGAGGTGGTTGATACCACTGCTGCAGGTGATGCATTTGTCGGGGCTTTAGCATGCGCGCTGGATGAGGAGTCAGGAAGCTCAGCGAATATCGCGGAGTTAGTATCTTTTGCACAGGCAACTGCTGCCCTTACCACGACTAAACTCGGAGCACAACCTTCCTTGCCCACTCGTATCGAGGTGGAGGAGTTCTTGTCGGATCGGAAAAGAGGCGAATGCAATGGGTGATACGAAGGATGCACCTCTCCTCGCCATGCAGGGAATATCAAAGAGCTTTCCCGGTGTAAAGGCTTTGGACAGAGTCGACTTTCAGCTATGGCCAGGTGAGGTGCACGCGCTTGTCGGCGAGAACGGCGCCGGGAAGTCCACTCTCATAAAGATCCTGGCCGGTGTGTACAGCATGGATTCAGGCCAGACCCTAATCGACGGCAAGCCTGTTGACATTAGTTCTCCACGTCAGGCCTCCAAGTACGGGATTAGTGTGGTACATCAGGAGTTTACCCTTGTGCCACAGATGACCGTCGCGGAAAACATAATGCTATCTGATATGCCTTCAAGACCCGGTCTTCGATTGCTGGTTGACAAAAAAGCCATGGTGTCCGGAGCCAGGGATATCCTGGACGATCTCGGTGTGGACATTTCAGTTTCCTCGCCTGTCCGTTCGCTGACCGTAGCGGAGCAGCAGATAGTGGAAGTGGCTAAAGCCTTGTCCAGGAAAACGCGGATCCTCGTGATGGATGAACCTACCGCCGCCTTGTCCAATGTGGAAGTCGAGCGATTGTTCAAAGTAATACAGACCCTTGTATCAAAGGGTATGGCTGTCGTTTACATTTCTCATAAACTCGATGAAGTCTTTCGGATATCTGATAGGCTCACTGTCCTAAGAGACGGGCGTGTGATTTCGAGCTCACCGATATCGCGTCTTACCAGGAATGAAGTTGTGAAACAGATGGTAGGCCGTGAGCTTACAGGTATGTACGACAAGCCTGAGGTTAGTATTGGTAGGCCGGTACTGGAAGCAAGAGACCTGCTCTTAGATCCGATTGGACAGGGTATATCCTTTAAAGTTCACGAAGGTGAAGTCCTTGGAATTGCAGGGCTCATGGGCGCAGGCCAGATTAAGCTGGCAAGAGCCCTCTTCGGGATAGAACGTGTATATGGCGGAGAAGTGATCCTAAGGGGCAAGCCTATGAGAATATCGTCTCCTGCCAAAGCCGTGGAAACGGGTATAGGCCTGGTGACTGAAAACAGAAAAGAAGAAGGTCTCGTCCAACTGCTCTCCGTTTCGAAGAACATAACCCTTACAGTCTTGGATGCTGTCTCCCGCATGGGTGTGCTTTCTTCCCGAGCAGAGGCGGACATTGTTTCTGACAAGATACGGGACCTGGACATAAAGACTCCTTCCCCGAAACAGATTGTGAGGAATTTATCCGGGGGCAACCAGCAAAAGGTCGTTCTCGCGAAATGGCTGGCTGTCGACCCTGACGTGATGATCATGTGTGAGCCTACGCGCGGTATAGATGTGGGAGCAAAGGCTGAGATCTATAGACTCATAGGAGAGATGGCCCGCAACGGGAAGGCAGTCCTTCTCATATCTTCTGAGATTCCGGAGATTGTGGGGATGAGCGATAAAGTTGTGGTGATGCATTCAGGCAAGGTCGCAGGGGAGTTGACAGGTGCCGGATGCACGCAGGAAGCGGTATTGAGATTGGCGACTGGGGGTAGCGCTGTTGGAGCCTAAATCTTTTATCGATGTTCTCAGGCGTTTCGGAATGGCTTTCATACTTTTGGCGATGATTATTGCGCTTTCATTTATGAATCCTCGATTCTTCACCATTTCCAACTTCTTAACAATAATGAGGCAAGTAGCGATTAACGGAGCGCTGGCAGCAGGCATGACAATGGTGATCCTCACCGGAGGGATAGACCTTTCAGTGGGTGGGACTGTAGCCTTGGCAGGGTGTTTTGCAGCAGGGGCGTTGCATGCTACCGGCAATTCATGGCTGGCTGTGCTTGTAGCGCTGGGAGTCGGGCTCATAATCGGCTCTGTCAACGGTTTCTTTGTCTCATATACCAAACTCCCGCCATTCATCGTTACTCTGGCTACACTGGCCCTTGCAAGAGGGTTTACTCTCGTCTACACGGAGGGCCGGCCTCTGCTGGTGGATGCTCCTTTGTTTGACATGATAGGCGGTGGGTTTGTAGCCGGAATTCCAGTGCCTGTACTGATTGTGGCCATGGTCTACATAGTCGTAGGATTTGTCCTGAATCAAACTAAGTTCGGACGGCTTGTCTATGCTATTGGCGGTAATGAGCAAGCTTGCAGGCTTTCAGGAATAAATGTTGAGAGAAATAAGATGTTAGTATACATGTGGTGTGGCTTTCTGGCAGGGTTGTCTTCGGTAATCTTAACATCCAGGCTGCTCTCTGCTCAGCCCACCGCAGGAACCGGGTATGAACTTGATGCCATAGCTGCAGTCATCCTTGGGGGAACGAGCCTATCCGGAGGTGAGGGCGGGGTACGGGGAACACTCGTAGGCGCCTTCATCATAGGAGTGCTGGCAAACGGACTCAACTTGCTTAATGTATCTCCATTCTACCAGGATGTAGCAAAAGGTGCCGTGATTCTTGCGGCAGTACTTATGGACAAAGCGTTCCACAGCACAGCTGATTCAAGGTGAGAAGATCAAAATGGAGGACTGTGAACAATGAAGAAATCCGGAATAATCAATCCCGCTTTGTGCAGGGCCATAGCCAGCCTGGGACATACAGATTCAATTGTCATATGCGATGCAGGACTCCCGATCCCTGAGGGAGTTGAGAGGATAGATTTATCTTTGGTGCGAGATGTGCCATCTTTCAATCAGGTATTCCATGCCATTGTTGAGGAATTACAAGTTGAACAGGTGGTTATGGCTGAGGAGGCAATATGCGAAAACCCACGTGTGGTAGAAGTTGTAACTGAGGCTCTGGGCGAGAACAAAGTGAAATTTGTGCCTCACTCCGAGCTGAAGGAACTGACAGAGTCCGCAAAGGCAGTTGTCAGAACCGGTGAGTTCAGGCCATACGCTAACGTCATTTTGTACTCAGGAGTTGACGGTCTTTTCTAAGGATGGACTGCTGCAAATAGGAAGGGGAGTGATTGGAAGGGTCAGGTGAATAACGGACAATGCCGGTACATTAAAGGCGTGTTACAGGCGTGTTACGAGTTCCCAGGCGATTAACAGTACAATGAAAAGGGGAGACGCTTACAATGAAGTTGACTAGGACGCTTTCAGTGTTGCTGTGTGTACTCATGATAGGGGGTATGGCTGCTTCGATGGTAAGTGCAGCCGCTCCTGAAATCGGTCTTGCCGTTTCTACCCTCAATAACCCGTTCTTTGTGGATCTGAGAGACGGAGCTTTGGAGGCAGCTGACAAGGCAGGGTTAAGCATTACTGTAGCTGATGCGCAGAATGATCCCAACAGGCAATTGTCGCAGATAGAGAACTTCATTCAGCAAGGGGTCAGTATCATTCTGGTCAATCCCTGTGACTCTGCAGCTATAGTCCCTGCGATTAAAGCAGCGAACAAAGCGAACATACCGGTGATTACTGTTGACCGAGGCGCAGACGGCGGAGAAGTTGTTTGTCACATCGCGTCTGACAACGTGGAAGGCGGTCGTATGGCCGGCGAATTCCTGGCCGAATTGGTGGATTACAAAGGCAAGCTGGTGGAGCTCGAAGGCATACCAGGGACTTCTGCAGCACGCGACAGAGGGGCAGGCTTCAACGAAGTGATAAAGAAATACCCCGATATCAAGATCGTCGCCAGGCAAGAAGCAGGCTTCGACAGAGCGAAAGGCATGACAGTCATGGAGAACATACTCCAGGCCCAGCCGGAGATTGACGGCATTTTCTGCCACAACGACGAGATGGCGCTGGGTGCGCTAAGGGCTGTAGAAGCTGCCGGCAGACTGTCAGCTATTCAGATAGTCGGTTTTGATGCTACAGACGATGCAGTGAAATCAGTAAAAGACGGCAAGTTAGTCGCTACAGTTGCACAGAAGCCTCGCGTTATGGGAAGCATGGCCGTAGACACCGCGAAGCAGGTCCTTGACGGCGTGAAGGTGGATGAGTTCATACCTGTTCCACTGGAGCTGGTTGTGAAATAGGTAGTGTTAGTGTAGCTTACACGTGGTAAGCTGTCGACCAGTATGGCTTACGTGCTGCAGGCAATAGACTGATAGAGCGTGGAGTGGCAGTGGCCGGGTGTTCTCGGCTGCTGCTGCTTCGTGTTCATACGGCATGTTTGCTGAGATGACGGACTAGTAGGAGGCACTCCATTACAAGTCGATTCAATCTCTTTATTAGGTGTTTTGTTGCTTGCTTTGTTCATCGTCAAAAGTGTAATTCACAAATGAAACTCCGCCATATTTTTCAACTGGAACAAAGCCATTTTTTGCGTAGAAGGATATTGTATCCGGCTGATTATCGGTCATCAGCACTTTCTGTCTTACATCCTTGTAAATATCAAGAAGGTGTCCCAATAAGCGGATACCAATTCCTTGTCTTTGGTAACCTGGTGATACTAATATGTCTTGAATGTATACGATTGTACAGCCATCCCCGACAGCTCTCAATAATCCAACTAGCCGTTCTCCATCCCATGCAGTAACGACTTTTAGAGAGTGTTCGAAAGCGCACCTTAGCTTGTCCAAATCCCTGGTGTAGATGTACCATCCTGCAGAATTGTATAATTCCACTAGGGATTGTAGGTCCGGAATAATATCTTGTTTCAGATTTGTGCTTTTCATTTCTCTCCTCGCGTTAGTTCAATGCCCTCACTTAATAGGAAGTCCCTTATTTTGTCCAAAGACAAACCAACATTTCTCATGAGTATTCTTGCGCTGTTCTCGGAGAATGTCTCTTTATAATCGGCCAGTTCTCTTAAGTCCATCCCTCTTTGTAGAGTCCTGTATACGTCAAGATCCAGAATGCTAGTATCTATATAAAGCTCTTTGAAAGCCACCTTCAAAGCAAAATGGCTTTCTTCTCTATATCCTGATTTGAAGACGAGGGAACGAACAGCATGATATATTCCATAATAGGCCTGGATTGTTGCCCATTTGTAATTGCCCAGATCAAAGCTCTGTTGTGCAGATGCCAAATCTTTGACACCAATATTGAACTCTTTAGCAATCATTTCCTCAGAAATTGCGGCCTTCTTCAATTTACCCCTACCAATGAATTTCTTCACTCAAATCTCTGCCTCCTTCCCACAATCGTATACCTTTATAGACTTCATCTAGGAATACCTTATCATTTTCTTGCATGTCCACTAATTCCAAGGTATCCACCAACACAGGGTTGATTGACCTATCAATTTCATAGCCCGCGATTGCGTCTCTGATTGCTTGATGATTATCATTGTCTGCGACAATGAAGAGATCAATATCACTATTATTGTCATCTTCACCTTTGGCGCAACTACCAAAAAGTATGATTTCTCTTGCGTATTGCTTGAGTTCATTGACTAAGCATGTTAGTTCCAACAAGTTTTCAAACAGCCTAAATGCTTTCATAATAGGTTCATGTTTGTTTGCATAATACAGAATGGTCTTACCCACATTTTTGCTTTTAACAAGGCCGGTATCTTCAAAATCTCTTAATATGACGCTTACGCCTCCCTGATTGATCCCAATATCTTTTGATATCTTTCTACCATATGTGGGTCCGTCTGACTTGCTCAAATAAGAGAGAACCAGCATGGGATTTCTCTTGTACAAAAGATTCTTCACGCGAATATTCCCCCCTTCTACTAATAATTTTATAGATAATCATGTAACTATATACATAATAATATGTTTATTATATCAATCACAGTCATGTTTGCAAATAGAATTCTACATTTGCATCTGTTATATAGAATCTAGCGCGAGTCACCAGATGGTCGAGATCCCTATCCCTTGTCAGCAAGCTGCAGAGATCACATTAGAGGTTGCCAGATACGCCGGCAATGGTTGCTACAGCTATCCATGCAATAGAAGCAGTAAGCATATTATTGACATATATAACCATGTATGATAGCCTTGAATCAGTCGGTCAACCGACCGAGGAAAGGCAGGTGCCGGTACGTTGGGACGCGCTTATGAGGAGATTAAGCCTCCTCCGAAGACATCCAAGCGAATTCTTGCCTCAGTAATTCTATGGTTCTTAGGTAGAGGGTTCCAGGCTGCTGCATATGTCGATGAGTATGTCCAAGATGAGGTTGGAAGATGGGAAGACGGCACTACGATTGTCATAGGAGTTGCACCTTGCGGTCCATACATGTCTATAAGGAAACAAGGCACGAGACTACGTTTCCTTGGCAATGTAAACACTCCGGATGCAGACATCATTATCATGTTCAATAACATCGAAGCCGCGTTGCTCATCCTTACCGGACAGATTGGAATTGACAGAGCCTACGCAGAACACAGATTTTCCATCAAAGGCGATCTATGTTCTATTGGGATGCCAATGGTCCGGTGCCTTTACATTGTCGAGTCATACCTCTTTCCAAACTTCATAAACAAGAAAATCCTGAAGAGGCCCCCTGAGCGGAGTTCATCTAAGTTTTCAGTCTATTTCCATACTATCTTCGGAGTGTAACAAGAGGAGGATGAAATATGATTCCGTCCTACTACGAATTCATGAATTCTGTGAAGATTTTATCCGGCAACAGAGCTCTTGAGAACATTCCGCAAGAGCTGGGAGCCTTCGATGCCAGAAAGCCTATCCTGCTCACCGACAGGATGTTAGTTAAGATAGGTTTAGCGCAGACGGTTATTGACGCGTGCGGCGAATCTGAAGTAGTCATCGGCGCTTTGTATGATGACATTCCTCCGGATTCCTCCGTGAAAGTCGTAAACGAAATCACACGTATCTATCATGAGATGGAATGCGACTCAGTAATTGCAGTCGGCGGAGGCTCAGTGATAGATACTGCCAAAGGGGTATGTGCCTGCATATCCCAAGGAACGGATGATCTCCTGGACTACATGGGGGTAGAGATACTTAATGCGAGGACAGTGCCGTTTATAGTAGTGCCTACCACGGCAGGGACAGGTTCTGAGGTGACAGGGGTTGCGGTGATAGCAGATCCTGATAGAAACGTGAAGATGGAATTTGTTTCACCTAATGTCCTGCCTGATGCAGCTATTCTCGATGTGAGAATGACTGNNCGTCTTACAGCTTCCACCGGTATGGACGCGCTTGTGCATGCGGTTGAAGCGTATACATGCATACAGAAAAACCCTCTGAGCGATGCGTATGCCTTCACCGCTATTAACCTCATCAGGCAGTATCTTCCCAGAGCGGTCGAGGACGGCAGTGACAAGGAAGCCAGGCTCGCAATGGCAAATGCTTCACTCCTGGCCGGAGTGGCATTCTCCAACTCAATGGTGGGAATAGTCCATGCAATGGGCCATGCATGCGGAGGCGTATCCCGGGCACCACACGGAGACTGCATGACGATTCTCCTCCCTTACGGGATGGAATACAATCTTTCCGCAGTAGCTGAATACTACGCAAGACTGCTTCTGCCGCTTGCAGGGGCAGAGGTATATGCACATACGCCTGCACCGGAAAGAGCACGTAAATCCATTGATACAGTGCGCGAGATGACTGAAAACTACAACAAGATCTGTGGCTTGCCCACCAGACTGAGTGAAGTCGGTGTAGAGAAGGACGACCTTCCTAAGATAGCAAGGGCAGCCATAAATGACGGCGCAATAATAGTTAATCCGGTTGAAGCAAGTGAAAGTGACGTGTTAGGCATTCTGGAGAAAGCCTTTTGAGGTAGTACCAAGGTATAGCATCAAGGGGGAACAAGTATGGAAAGTCGATACGGGGGCTATATGGGAAAAGTCCTCAAGATAGATTTGAGCTCGCGCCGGGTCTCAGATTATCCGTGGACTGACGACGAGCGCAAGCTGTATCTCGGCGGAAAAATCATGGCAGCTAAGATAATATCTGATACAGTCAGCCCTGACATTGACCCGTTTTCTCCGGATAACCCGCTTGTCGTGACCACAGGCCCACTCACCGGGACAGGGGCGCCCAGTTCCAGTAGGTTTAATATCTCTACTTTGTCACCGCTTACTAATCTTTTGGCATCATCCAACTGCGGCGGAAATTTCGGATTGAACCTTAAGAAAGCCGGGTATGACGGGGTCATAATCACAGGCAAGTCGCCTGAGCCTGTCTGGATCGAGATAGATGACGAAGAAGTTATATTTCATGATGCCCGTCCGCTATGGGGCATGACAACCGGAGAGACGCAAGATGCGCTTCCTCGAAAATCCGGGAAGATAGTAATAGGCCCAGCAGGTGAGAACCTTGTCCTTTATGCGTCCATTGTCAGCGAGGAGCGGGTGGCTGGAAGGGCAGGGGTAGGGGCTGTTATGGGGTCCAAGAACCTGAAAGCAGTTACTGCCCGTGGCACTAAGAAAGCGGTTCCTCACAATCCGGAAAAGGCAAGGGAAATATTCAAAAAATGGGCCAAGGCCCTCAAGGGACATCCGTTGACCGGGGTTCAACTTCCTCAACTGGGATCCGCGGGGCTCATCACGCCGATGCATTACCACAACATCCTTGCAACCCGGAACTTCGCAAGAGGTCAATTCGATGAGTTCGAGGCTGTGTCAGGAGAGGTTCTAAAGGAGCAGCATCTCATTAAGAACAAAGGATGTACTACATGTCCTATACAATGTGGAAGAGTTGTGGAGGTAGTAGGCAAGCAAGTAAAAGGCCCTGAGCTTGAGACTTTAGGATTATTAGGCCCGAACCTCGAGAACTCGAACCTCGAGTTGATTCTCGAATGGAACTATCTTCTGGATGAGCTTGGCATGGATACCATATCAGCAGGCAGCACCATCGGGTTTGCCATGGAGCTCAATGAAAAAGGCCTTTGGGATAATGGCCTTGCATTCGGCGAGGTGGACAACCTCTCAGACATATTCAAGCAGATCGCAAACAGAGAAGGTATCGGTGATCTCTTGGCTGACGGCACAAAGCGCCTTTCTGAAGAATTCGGAGGCAAAGAGTTTGCCATGCACTCCAAAGGGTTGGAGATTTCAGCATATGAACCTCGCAGGTCAGTCGGAATGGGTCTTGGGTATGCTACGTCAAACAGAGGCGGATGTCACCTCAACGGGGGATATCTCGTCCTCCTGGAAGGGCTTGCCCTCAACCTCGACCCACTAACAACTAACTCTAAGGCTGCGCTTACTATCTTGTTTCAGAACATCATGGAAGCCGCATCTGCAGGAGGTAGTTGTCTATTCACATGTTACCTTGCTATGCCTGCTTTCATGCTTGAGGATGCGAACAGCTGGGTAACCAGGACGCTCAATAAAGCGATGACCCGTCTCGGTCCGCTGATGGCAGGTATTGTGAAAATGCCGGCATGGATGATGCTGTTCCACTTCCCGGGTCTTTGGCATACCCACGCGATCACCCAAGTAACCGGTATGAAGATAACCTTCGGAAGGTTCAAAGAGATAGGTGAGAGAGGATATAACTTAGAGCGCATGTTCAATGTCAAAAGAGGAGTGACTGCGGCAGACGATGCTCTGCCTGAGAGGCTTACCAAGCAGCCACAGGATCCCATGGTTCCAAAGAGCAAAGTCCCTTTGGAGGCTTTGAAAGAAGATTATTACAGTATCAGAGGCTGGGATCGGAACGGACTGCCGAAAAAGGAAAAGCTGGTCAAGCTCGGCATTGAGGGGGTAGGTTGACTGATGATCAAGGTGCGGGTATTCGGACCACTCAGAGAGATGCTGGGCATGGGCTCACGTAGAGTAGACGCATCCCAAGCAGGAACAGTTGATGAACTCCTAACGGTAGTAAGCAAGATGACAGGCCTTGCCAAACCTCCAGAACTTCGCAAGGCATCCATCTCTGTGAACGGGACGAACATTACTTCCCTCGAATTGCTTAGGACTCCAGTTAAGTCCGGGGATGAGGTAGTGCTGCTTTCACCGGTAGGGGGAGGATAGGGATCAGTAGGAGATTATGGAATAGGGAAGATGAAGGACGATGAAAAAGAAAGTGAACGAACTTGAGGGGAAGGATTCTTCTATGGACGATTTAGCAGGAAGCACCCAGGAGCGGATTATCG
>LSQX01372798.1_pt1 | contig 14899 bp, 13 predicted proteins | sample 654561 | NCBI WGS metagenome assembly LSQX01 (sample SAMN04489861, study PRJNA283612) | anaerobic digester metagenome | isolation source: 4 biogas reactors fed with cattle manure at either 37C or 55C with and... | place: Denmark: Kongens Lyngby | collected 2014 | reverse complement strand
CCTTGCGGATGGTCCAGGCGCGGGACTCCTTCGGCCCGGCGGTGAGGTAGGTCTGCAGTCCGAGGGTGTCGAAGCCGGCGCGGGCCAGCGAGTGCAGGCCCGGCTCGTCCTGGCCGACGGCCTCCAGCAACTCGGCGGCCTCGTCCTCGTCGAGCTCGAGGAGCTCGGTCTCGGTCTGGGCGTCGAGGAAGACGCAGTCGGCGGGCGCGACGAGGGCGGCCAGCTCGGCCTTGCGCGCGTCGTCGGTGAGCACCTCCTCGTCAGAGTTGAAGACATAGAGGAAGGGCTTGGCGGTCATGAGGTGCAGGTCGCGGATGAGCGCGAGGTCGAGTTCGCCGTTCTTCGCCGCAGAGAACAGCGTGCGGTCGTCCTCGAGCACAGCCTGAGCCTTCTTGGCCTCGGCGACGACGTCGGCAAGCGACTTGTCCTTCTTGGCGTCCTTCTCCAGGCGCGGCAGCGCCTTCTCGATGGTCTGCAGGTCGGCGAGGATGAGCTCGGTGTTGATGACGGAGATGTCCGAGGACGGGTCGACCTCACCGTCGACGTGGATGACGTTCTCGTCGGAGAACGCGCGGACGACCTGGCAGATGGCGTCGGCCTCACGGATGTTGGCGAGGAAGGCGTTGCCCATGCCCTCCCCCTCGGAGGCGCCCTTGACGATGCCGGCGATGTCGACGAAGGACACCGTCGCCGGCAGGATGCGCTCGGAACCGAAGATCTCGGCGAGGCGCCCCAGGCGGGCGTCGGGAAGCTCGACGAGGCCGACATTGGGCTCGATGGTGGCGAACGGGTAGTTCGCGGCCAGCACATCGTTGCGGGTCAGGGCGTTGAAGAGAGTGGACTTGCCGACGTTGGGCAGACCGACGATTCCAAGAGTAAGGCTCACGGGCGTTGATCCTAGCAGCCTGCGCATTTCCCCAGATACTCAGCGCAGGCCCCGGGTTGTGCCACCATCCTCCCAGCGGTATATGATCGGGCCACTTCCTCGTTATACCCGTCACACCCTGGACGATTTCCCGGCCTAACCACAGGCGTTCCGTACAACTGCACACCCCTACCCCGACAGGTACACACATGTCTTCCACCACCTCGCAGCCCGCCAAGGGCTCCGTGCAGGGTGAGCGGCGTGAGATCTTCTCCTCCCGCTGGGCATTCTTGCTCGCCGCGATCGGCTCGGCCGTCGGCCTCGGCAACATCTGGCGCTTCCCCTACGTCGCATACGACAACGGTGGCGGCGCCTTCCTGCTCCCCTACCTCATCGCCTTGCTGACGGCGGGTATCCCGCTGCTCTTTCTCGACTACGCCCTGGGTCACCGCTACCGCGGTTCCGCCCCGCTGACGTTCCGTCGCATCAAGTCCTGGGCCGAGCCGGTCGGCTGGATCCAGGTCGGTGTCTCCTTCTTCATCACGATCTACTACGCCGCGATCATCGGCTGGGCCGCCCTCTACGCCATCAAGTCCTTCAACAAGGCGTGGGGCAACGACCCGAACGAGTACTTCTTCGGCGAGTTCCTCCAGATGGACGCCACCACCAACTTCTCCACGGACTTCGTCCCGCAGATCGCCCTGGCCCTGGCCGTGGTGTGGATCGCCGCGATCGTCGTCCTGGCGATCGGCGTGGACAAGGGCATCGGCAAGGTGTCGAAGATCTTCATCCCACTGCTCGCCGTCCTGTTCATCATCGTCGTCGTCCAGGCCCTCCTGCTGCCGGGTGCCGCCACCGGCCTCGACGCGCTGTTCACCCCGGACTGGGGCGCGCTGGCCAACGGCACCGTGTGGATCGCCGCCTACGGGCAGATCTTCTTCTCCCTGTCCGTGAGCTTCGGCATCATGCTCACCTACTCGTCCTACCTGCGCCCCCGCACCAACCTCACGGGCACCGGCCTGACCACCGCCTTCGCGAACTCCTCCTTTGAGGTCCTCGCCGGCGTCGGTGTCTTCGCCGCCCTGGGTTTCATGGCCGTGCAGCAGTCGGTCGCCGTCGACGAGGTCGCCACCTCCGGTATCGGCCTGGCGTTCGTCGCCTTCCCGGCGATCATCAACGAGATGGCGTTCGGCCCGATTTTCGGCTTCCTGTTCTTCGCCTCCCTCACCATCGCGGGTTTCACCTCCCTGTTCTCCCTCCTGGAGGTCGTGGTCTCGGCGGTCAAGGACAAGCTCAACCTGCCGCGTAAGGTCGTCGCGATCGGTATCGGCACCTTCATGGCGCTGATCTCCCTGGCGCTGTTCTCCACCACGTCCGGCCTCATGGCCCTGGACATCATGGACAAGTTCACCAACAACATCGGCATCGTGGCCGTCGCGCTCATCGCCGTGATCATCCTCGACTGGATCCTGCGCCGCATCGAGGAGTTCTCGCTGCACCTCAACGCCGTGTCCTCCTTCAAGGTGGGCACCCTGTGGCGCATCTTCGTGGTCAACGTCACCACCCTGGTACTGGGCTTCACCCTCGCCCAGGAGCTGATCTCCCTGGTGCAGGAGCCGTACGGCGGCTACACCACCACCCAGGTGGCCATCTACGGCTGGGCTGTGCTGGCGCTCATCCTCATCAACGCCCTGGCGTTCTCCCTGGTCCCGTGGCGCGGCAACCTGCGTCTCGACGGCCCGCCCGGCTCCGACTTCGGTGTCGACCCGGAGGTGCGCCGTGAGCTCCGCGAGCCCCGCAAGTACGGCACACCTGCCGTCCCCGTCAACGAGGAAGGAACAGTCCGATGAGCGGTATCGCGATCATGATGATGGTTCTGTTCATGGTGGTCATCTGGGGCGGCTTCATCGCCAGCGCCCTCCACCTGCGCAGCCACCCGGATGATGTCTCCGGTGCCCTGGGCACTGCGGATCACGCCCGCGACGAGCACCTCGCCGCGCAGGAGATCCACTAGCACCACCCGGCGGGGTGTTGAGGCAATATGGAGGCTGTGACTGACCAGCCCCACCTCCACCCTGATCCGGACGACACCGGCTCCTCCCGCCCGGAAGGATCCCGCGCCTTCAGCAGCCTGGATCTGGACGAGCAGGAGGAGCTCGGTGGTTACGGGGACCAGATCGACCGCTCCGTGGTCATGTCGGAGTGGCTCAAGTCCTTCGCCATGTGGGCTCTGCGGATGCTCATCATCGCGGTGTTCCTCTACGTCGCCTGGTTCCTGCTCAAGCAGGTCGGCACGGGCGTGCTGCCGGTGGCGTTCGCCATCATCGTGTGCACCGTCCTGGCCCCGCCCACCACGTGGATGCGGCGGAAGGGCCTGCCCCCGGCGTTGGCGGCGCTCATCTCGATGCTGGCGTTCTTCGGGTTCTTCGGCACCCTCATCTGGTTCATCGCCCCGGACATCGCCCGGCAGTCCCAGATCCTCTACCTGCAGTCCCTGGAGGGTGTGCAGCGTCTGCAGCTGTGGGCCCAGGGGCCGCCGCTCAACGTCGACGGCGAGGACCTCTCCCAGCTCATCAACGACGCGGCGAGCTGGGTCCAGGACCAGGCCGGCACCATCGCGGGCGGCATCGTCTCCGGCGTGGGTACCGCCACGACGGTGATGTTCACGCTGTTCGTGGTCATCGTCCTGACGTTCTTCTTCCTCAAGGACGGCCACCGTTTCCTGCCGTGGACCCGTACGGTCTCCGGCCGCCGCATCGGCTGGCACCTCACCGAGAGCCTCACCCGCGGCTGGACCACGCTCGGCGGCTTCATCCGTGCGCAGGCGATCGTCTCGCTCGTCGACGCCATCTTCATCGGCCTCGGGCTCGTCATCGTCGGCGTCCCCATGGCGCTGGCGCTGGCCGTCATCACGTTCATCGCCGGTTTCATCCCGCTCATCGGCGCCGTCGTCGCCGGCGCGCTGGCGGTGCTGGTGGCGCTGGTCTCCCTCGGCGTCACCCAGGCGCTCATCGTGCTGGGAATCGTCATCGCCGTGCAGCAGCTGGAGGGCAACATCCTCTCCCCGTGGCTGCAGTCGAAGGCCATGAACCTGCACCCGGTGATCGTGCTCGTCTCCGTCACCATCGGCGGCGGCCTCTTCGGTCTCATCGGCTCCTTCCTCGCCGTCCCCTTCGTCGCGATGATCGCGGTCGCCTTCCGCTACCTCATGGACATGATGGCGCTGCGCTCCGGCGAGAAGCTCTCCGAGGACATCGAATGGGTCACCCCGGAGGGTGAACTCAACGGCCGCCTCTCGGAGGAGGAGGGGCGTCTGCTGCGTGAGCGGTGGCGCGAGTCCATCGTCTACGTCGACGGGCCCCGCCGCCCGGAGACCCCGGGAGCCCCGGAGGTCCCGGAGACGGATCTCGACGTCGACGACGACACCCCCACCACCTCCACCTCGGGTGCCGACATCGGCCGGGTCCGCCTCAGCAGCCGCCGCATCGAAAAACTGTTCGGACTTTTCGGGCGTCCCTGACGTCTCATGTCGGGGGCGTGTGACACAGTGGGCGCATGAGTTCCGCCCTGCCCGTCCTTCTCGTCGGTGTTCTGCTCGGCGCCGTTCTCGGCTGGCTCGCCCACGCTTATCGACGTCCCCGTGATCCCTCCCCCACCGTCGACCCGGGGATCGTCCGCCTCGAGGAGGCGGTGAGCACCATCGGCGGTCAGCTCCGGGAACTGGAGCAGGACCGGGCGGTGAACAACGCCGCCCTGGCCAGTCAGATCCAGGCCATGACGCGTACCTCCACCCGGCTGACGGACCGCACCGACCAGCTGGTCACCGCCCTGCGGTCCCCGCAGGTCCGCGGTCGCTGGGGGGAGATCCAGCTGGAGCGGGTCGTCGAGCTCGGCGGCATGGTCCGCCACTGTGACTTCGATTCGCAGGTGACCGCCCGCCTCGGTGGCACGCTGGTGCGCCCCGATCTGGTGGTCAATCTCGCCGGCGGGCGTCGCATCATCGTCGACGCCAAGGTGCCCTTCGCCTCCTACCTCGACGCCCTCGACTCGCAGGATCCGGAGGAGCACGCCGGCTACCTGCGTCGCCACGCGCACCTGCTGCGCACGCACGTCACGCAGCTGTCCGCCAAGGAGTACATCGACGCCTTCGACCCCACCCCCGAGTTCGTCGTCCTCTTCGTCCCGGCGGACCCCTTCCTCGACGCGGCGCTGGGCGTCGATCCCGAGCTCCTCGAGTACGCCTTCTCCCGCAACATCGTCATCGCCACGCCCACCACCCTGTTCGCCCTGCTGCGCACCGTGGCCCTCGGCTGGCGGCAGGAGGACATCTCGGACAAGGCGCGGGACATCCAGCGCCTCGGCCGGGAGCTCTACACCCGCCTGGGCACCATGGGCGACCACTACAACCGCATCGGCCGCCATCTGGAGAAGACGATCGAGGCCTACAACGCCACGCTCGGCTCCCTCGACTCCCGGGTGATGGTCACGGCGCGTCGCCTCGCGGACATGGACGTCCCGGCCCGCACCGACCGCCGTCCGACCGACCTCGAGCAGGTGACTATCCGGCCGCGCCACCCCGCCACGCCTATCGACGAACGGTTTCGGGAGGACACGGGCTAGACTTAGTCCCCGTGTCCACCACCAGCCATCGGAGCCGCAGCCGCTCACGTGTCCGCAGCGGCGGACTGCCGACCTGGTCCGGCATCGCCATCGTCCTCGCCGCCCTCGTCACCGGCCTGCTGCTGAGCATCAACGCGCAGGCCGTCGGCGTGCCCTACCTGCTGTGTTTCGGTGTGGCCGCAATCGTCGTGGCAGTGTTCACCGAGGTGCGTGGTCTCTTTCTCACGGTGGCGTCCATCCCGTTGCTCTTCGGCATCATGACGGTGCTGTCCGCGTGGGTGGTCACCCGCTCGCAGGCCTCCGAAGGCACCCCCGCGTTCTCGACGACGACGATCGTCACCGCCCTCTTCCCCCTGGCGCAGTTCTTCCCGGCCCTGCTGGCGGTCTCCGCCCTGGCCGCCGCCATCGCCCTGTTCCGCGTGTGGCTGTCCCGCCGTTCCGGCCGCGCCGCCGAGAAGCAGGCCATCGCCCACCGCCGCCGCGCCGCCGAGGCGGACCGTCGTAACCGCGACACCGCCACCCGCGCCCGCCGCCGCACCAATCAGGTGACCGTGGAAGAGCTGCTGGCCCGCAACCGGAACCGCGAACGTCCGGCGGAACGCCGGACCGAGGCACCGCGGCCGGAGGTGCCGCGCCGTGCGCAGGCACCGCGACGTCGAGAAGCACAAGCACCCCAGGCGGAGCGCCGCCGGCGGCGTCTCGACGACGATCTCTACAGCTGACACTCCTCCCATGCCCGGTCGCGCATGACTTCCGGGGGCAAGTGGCGTTTACTTGATAGGTAGCCACTTTATCTTTAGGAGTGTTTTCTTTCATGTTCAAAAAGGCGTTGGCCATCTCGATGGCCTTCATCGGCCTCATCGTCGGCGCGGGATTCGCGTCCGGCCAGGAGGCGCTGCAGTACTTCGTCGCCTTCGGCACGGACGGCATCTGGGGTGCGGTCCTCGCCTCGGTGTTCATGACCATCACCGGCATCGCGGTCCTCCAGTTGGGCAGCTACTACCAGGCGACGGAGCACACCGCCGTGCTGGGGCGGATCTCCAGCCGGGTGACGTCGTGGATCCTCGACATCGCGACCGTCATCACCCTGTTCTGCATCGGCTTCGTCATGTTCGCCGGCGGCGGCGCCAACCTGCAGCAGCAGTTCGGCCTGCCCACGTGGATCGGCGCCACGATCATGCTCGTGCTCGTGCTGCTCACGGGCATGCTCGACGTGGACAAGGTCTCCACCGTCATCGGCGCGATCACCCCGTTCGTCATCGTCTTCATCGTCGGTGCCACCGTGTGGACCCTGGTCACCTCCAACCCCGACTGGACCACCCTCGACCTGGCGTCCAGCGCAGTGGTGACCTCCCTGCCCAACTGGTGGCTCGCGGCCCTCAACTACGTCGGACTGTCCATCATGACGGCGGTGTCCATGGCCATCGTCATCGGCGGTGCCAACCTGGACACCCGCGCCGCCGGCCTCGGCGGGCTCATCGGCGGGTTCTTCTTCCTGCTCATGCTCATGCTGCTTGTGGTCGCGCTGTTCGTCTCCGTGAGCACCGTCGGACAGGAGGACATGCCGGTCCTGGCGCTCATCAACGGCATCCACCCGGTGCTCGGTGTCATCATGACCTTCGTGGTGTTCGGCATGATCTTCAACACCGCCATCGGCATGTTCTACGCCCTGGGCAAGCGCCTCACCCGCGGTAATCCGGCCCGCTTCCGCCCCGTGTTCATCGTCGCCTGCCTCATCGGCTTCGGCCTCAGCTTCTTCGGCTTCCGCGACCTCGTCTCCTACGTGTACCCGGTGCTCGGATACATGGGCATCCTCATGCTCGTCGTCATCTCGGTCGCGTGGATCCGCGGCCGCGAGAAGGTGAGCACCGAGGGCAGGCGCCGCCTGCGCGCCCGCGTGCTGCTGGCCCGCAAGCTCGACCCGCGCAAGCGCTACACCCGCAAGAATCAGCGGGAGCTGCAGCGCCTGGTCAAGGAGTCCAACGTGCCGGACAAGAAGTTCATCGAGGCGCTCGAGGAGGACATGACCTCCGAGCTGCTGGCCGACGACGAGATCGACTACGACCCCGAGGATCCGCCCGTCAACCTCGTCTACGTCGAGCACACCAAGCCCGTCGGGCCGGACGAGCAGCCGGCAGCGGAGGCACCGGAGGCGAAGCCGGAGTAACCCTGCCTTCCCCTCGGGGCTCGGGGCTCGGTGACATCCCCTCGCGAGGGTTGCTTGCCGACGCCCCCGGGCCCGGTATCACCGCGATCCCGAGGGCACGATCGCGAGCCCCGAGCCCCGAGTTCCCCCTAGGTACGTGCCGGACGCAGCACCCGGGGCAGGGCGAAGACGATGGTCTCGGCCGCGGTGGTGACCTCCTCGACGTCGCCGTAGCCGCGCTCGGCGAGGTAGGTCAGGACGTCCTGCACGAGGATCTCCGGGACGGAGGCACCGGAGGAGATGCCGATGGTGTCGACGCCCTCGAGCCAGGCGTCGTCGATCTGGTGGGCGAAGTCGATGAGGTGGCCGGCGTCGGCGCCCGCCTCGAGGGCGACCTCGACGAGGCGCTTGGAGTTCGAGGAGTTCTGCGAGCCGACGACCAGCATGAGGTCGCACTTCGGGGCGATGGCCTTGACCGCGACCTGGCGGTTCTGGGTGGCGTAGCAGATGTCGTCGGACGGCGGATCCTGCAGATCCGGGAAGCGGCGCTTGAGCGCGGCGACGATCTCCAGGGTCTCGTCCACCGACAGGGTGGTCTGGGACAGCCAGATGAGCGGCTGGTCGGCGGGGAAATCAGGGAGCTTGTCGACGCCCTCCACGCCGTCGACGAGATGCGTGTGGCCGGGGGCCTCACCCATGGTGCCCTCGACCTCCTCGTGGCCCTCGTGGCCGATGAAGAGGATCTGGTAGCCGTCGCGGACGAAGCGCTTGACCTCGTTGTGCACCTTGGTCACCAGCGGGCAGGTGGCGTCGAGGGTCTGCAGGTTGAGGCGGGAGGCCTCCTCGTGGACGGCCGGGGACACACCGTGGGCGGAGAACACCAGGTGGGCGCCCTCGGGGACCTCGTCGGTCTCATCGACGAAGATGGCGCCACGGTCGGCGAGGGAGTCGACGACGTAGCGGTTGTGCACGATCTCCTTGCGCACGTAGACGGGGGCGCCGTACTTCTCCAGGGCCTTCTCGACGGTCTCGACCGCCCGGTCCACGCCCGCGCAGTAGCCGCGGGGGGCGGCGAGGAGGATCTTCTTAGCTGCTTCGCTCATGGCCCCCACCCTAACCAACGGCGGCGGTTAAGCCTAGACTGGGGACTCGTCGCTGTCCGGGGATCGCATTGTCAGGAGTGTCACATGACGGGTGGGAAGTCCACGTCCGAGGCCCCGTGGCCGGTACGCCGGCTCAACGCCGAGGTCAAGGGGTGGATCCAGCGCCTGGGGTCGGTATGGGTCGAGGGGCAGCTCACGCAGGTCAACGTCAAACCGACGTGGAAGTTGTCCTATCTCACACTGCGGGACACGGAGTCGGAGACCTCGGTGCAGCTCACCGCCCCGACCTCACTCATCCAGGGCCTGGCGTCGCCGCTGCGCGACGGCGACCGGGTCGTCGTCCACGGCCGCCCCGCCTTCTACGAGGGGCGCGGCTCCTTCTCCCTGTGGGTGACGGAGCTGCGCCCGGTGGGCATCGGCGAGCTGCTGGCGCGCATCGAACGGCTGCGGAACCAGCTGGCGCAGGAGGGTCTGTTTGACCCCGCCCGGAAGAAGCCGTTGCCCTACCTGCCGCGCCGCGTGGGACTCATCACCGGCCGCGGGTCGGCCGCCGAACGCGACGTGCTCTCGGTGGCGAAGGACCGCTGGCCGGCGGTGGACTTCCGCGTCATCAACACGCCCGTCCAGGGTGCGACGGCGGTGCCGGAGATCATTACCGCCCTCCGGCAGCTTGACGACGACCCGTCCGTCGACGTCATCATCATCGCCCGCGGCGGCGGTTCCGTCGAGGATCTGCTCCCCTTCTCCGAGGAGGCGCTGCAGCGCGCCGTGGCGGCGGCGGTGACCCCGGTGGTCTCCGCGATCGGCCACGAGCCGGACAACCCGGTGCTCGACAACGTCGCCGACCTGCGGGCCGCCACCCCGACCGACGCCGCCAAGCGGGTGGTCCCCGACGTCGCCGAGGAGCGCGCCCTCCTCGGGGAGGCGCGGTCCCGGATGGCGGCGGCCCTGCGTGGGTGGGTGCAGCGGGAACGGCAGGGGCTGGCGTCGATACGCTCGCGCCCGGTGCTCGCGGATCCGATGACCCCGATCACGCAGCGCCGCGACGAGGTAGCCCGGGCGGTGGCGCTCATCCGCCGCGACGTGCAGTATCTGTTGCAGACCGAGACTGCGCAGGTGGCCGCACTGCGCGCGCAGGTCTCGGCACTGGGTCCGTCGGCGACCCTGGCCCGCGGCTACTCGGTGGTGCAGGTCGTCCCCCGCGACGGCACCCCACCGGAAGTGGTCATGAGCATCAGCCAGGCCCCGCCCGGCAGCCAGCTGCGCATCCGCGTGGCGGACGGATCGATCACCGCGGCCGGCATGGCCGCCACCCCCGCAGACTAAGGAGACATTCATGAACGACAACGTGGTCGGCAGCGGTGAGGCGGGTCAGGACGCCTTCCCCGACGTGCACACCCTCAGCTACGAGCAGGCCCGCAACGAGCTCATCGAGACCGTGAAGATCCTCGAGCTCGGCCAGATGGGTCTCGACGAATCGTTGAAGTACTGGGAGCGGGGCGAGGCCCTCGCCCGGCGCTGCGAGGAGCATCTCGACGGTGCCGCCCGCCGCGTCGAGGACGCCTTGGGGAAGGCCGAGAACAACTCTTAGGTGTTGCGGGTCACACCGGTTGGTGCGAAACTCCATTGATAATAGTTTCGCTATCCAATCCATAGACGGGATCACCCCATGCCGACACCGTTCACCCGCCGCCTCACCGGCCTGGTCGGAGCGCTCGTTCTGGGGTCGGTGTCCGCCCCCGTCGCGCTGGCCCAGGATGCGCCCCGGGCCCTGTCGACGTTGGTGGTCCTCGACTCCTCCGGTTCGATGATCAACAACGACGCCGGCGGACAGACCCGTATCGACGCCGCCAAGGACGCCGCCCGCACCTTCATCGACGACGTCGGTACCTCCGCCGACATCGGCCTGGTCACCTACGGCGGCAACACCGGCGAGACCGACGCCGAGCGCGAGGCCGGCTGCCGCGACATCACCCTGGTCACCGCCCCGGGTGATGACACCGCCGACGACATGCTTGACCACATCGACTCCCTCGAACCGCGCGGATTCACCCCCATCGGTGACTCCCTCATCGAGGCTGCCGACGCCCTGCCCTCCCAGGGCGGCACCATCGTCCTCGTCTCCGACGGCATCGACACCTGCGCCCCACCCCCNNCGCCACCGACGCCGACACCCTCGCCGAAGAACTCAAGAAAGCCACCACCCGCACCTACCGCGCCTACCGGTCGGACGTCGAGCGTCTCGACGGGGCCGCGACCTTCGAGGATGCCACCCCGGTCCCGCGGGACACGATGCGCTTCCTCACGAGCCTCCATCCACTGCCGGCCGACGCCAACCCCTACACGCACAACACCCCGACGTACTTCCGCCTGCCCGTCCAGGACGGCGAGCACTACGTGGTCTCCGCCCAGTCGGTCCAGGCCCCGAGCGTGAACACGAGCGTGTGGGACAACCTCGTCATCGACGGCCAGTTCGTCCTGCCCGACGACCCCGACTCCCGATCCCGGTGCACGAGTGATGCCCACCAGAGCAGCTTCGGCGGGGTCAACGGCATCATCACCGGCACCGTCCACTCGGAGATCATCGGCGAGGGCTGCGACGCCGACGAGGTCGTGCTCACCCTCAACCGCCGCGGTGACTGGCGCAAGACGGAACCCGTCGACGTCGAGGTGACGGTCACCCGCATCGACCCGTTCACGCTTCCCGACGGCCGCGACGCGGCCCCCGCCGACGACGCCTCCCCGGACATTGCGGTGGTCACTGCGTCGACGGACACCCCGGAGACAGTCACCCCGGGCGTGTGGTTCGACGACGCCGCCGAACTCACCCCGGGTGAGACCGTCGCCGTCGACATCGTCCCGGGTGAAACCCAGTTCTTCCGGGTCCCGGCGGAGTACGGCCAGCACACCGCCGGTCGCCTGCGGCTGGTGGACGACGCCCAGGACTGGGACGTGTACGCCCACGACCGCGAGATGATCGTCACCTCCTACAACGAGGCCCGGGCGGAACTGCCCCTCACGGAGAACCGGCTGGTCCCGGAGCCGGAGGCGACCCTCGATTTCGCCCACACCGACCCCGTCCGCTTCCAGAACCGCTTCGGCGAGGGGATCCCGGGATCCGACGCCCGGCATCTGTGGCAGGACGGGGACCAGATCGTCGCCGTGCGGTACCGCGACACCTCGCAGGGTGAGATCGACGCCGCCTCGCAGCTCCCGCCGCTGACCTACCACCTCACGCTCGACGTGGAGGGGAAGCCGCAGGCCGGGCCGACGTTCCGCCCTGCGGACGCCCCCTCCACGGAGACGGCGACGAGCAACGCGCCGACCACCGGGGCGGAACCGGACACGGCGGCCAGCGAGGACACCGGCACCGGCATGGGCCTGTGGCTCGGTGTCGGGGCGGTCGCCCTCGTCATCGTCGGCGCGGCCGGGTTCCTCCTCGGCCGCCGGAAGTAGGGCCGGCCTACTCCCCTGCCCGGGGCAGCGGTGCAGTGTTCACGGTGGCGTCGATGAGCGTCTCGAACTCCTCGTCCTTCCCGGCACCGGAGAACAGCAGGCGGGCATCGCCCATGTCGACGACCCACAGGTCGCGGACATCGTCCTCGTCGGAGTGGTAGATCTGCACCTCGAGGCCCGAGACCTGCACGGTGCGGTCCAGCTCGCGCGGGTGCGGGTCGATGCCGCGGACGGCGTCGGCAAGCTCCTGGTCGGTCTGGGTGAGCTGGATGAAACCGCGGTCGGCGGTGACCCAGCCGACGATCGGGGCGGGCGTCTGGTTGACCTGGCCGCGGCGGGCGGAGTTGGTCACCCAGCCGTCCGGATTCTCCGGCATGCGGACCGGGAAGTTCGTGGCGCGGGCCTCCATGCCCATGAAGGTATGGGCGTCGACCTCGCGGACCGGACCACCCTCCGGGGCGCCGGGTTCATAGGTGCACAGGCCGGTGGCGCCGACGCTCACGACCATGAGCACGACGATGAGGGCCAGGGACAGGAACATGTCCCGCCCGTCCTGAAAAATCCGGGGCTTCTCCGCTGCAGACACGCGCCCAAGTATGTCAGAAGCAGGCCCGATGCGGAATTCTCTGTGCCGGGTGCCTCACACCCCCCTCTTTCGGGTGGGCAAACCAACACGAACAGGCCCGAGTGGTGGAACAATAATTGGGAGGCGGGTGGAGCGTGGATCCACGTCATCCCCACCGCCTTGAGAAGCACGCTGTCACACACCCAACCCGCCTGCAGGAGGCCGTTGACCATGAATGCACCCCGTACGGAAGCACCCGACCGTAACCTCGCGATGGAGCTCGTCCGTGTCACTGAGGCAGCGGCACTCGCTTCGGGACGTTGGGTCGGCCGTGGCATGAAGGAGGAGGGCGACGGTGCCGCCGTCGACGCGATGCGTCAGCTCATCAACTCCGTGAACATGAACGGTGTCGTCGTCATCGGCGAGGGCGAGAAGGATGAGGCCCCGATGCTGTTCAACGGCGAGAACGTGGGCACCGGCGAGGGCCCGGAGGTCGACATCGCGGTCGACCCGGTCGACGGCACCACCCTCATGGCCGAGGGCCGCCCGAACGCCATCTCCGTCATCGCCGCCGCTGACCGCCACTCCATGTACGACCCGTCCGCCGTGTTCTACATGGACAAGATCGCCGTGGGCCCGGAGGCCGCCGGCGTCGTCGACATCGAGGCCCCGGTCGCCCACAACATCAACGCCGTGGCCAAGGCCAAGGGCATCGCCTCCTCCGACGTGACCGTCATCGTGCTGGACCGCCCGCGCCACGTCGAGCTCATCGCCGACATCCGCCGCGCCGGTGCCAAGGTCCGCCTCATCCGCGACGGTGACGTCGCCGGTGCCATCGCCGCCGCGCAGGACACCAACTCCATCGACATCGCCATGGGCATCGGCGGCACCCCGGAGGGCATCATCACCGCCTGCGCCCTCAAGTGCATGGGCGGCGAGATCCAGGGCAAGCTGTGGCCGATCGACGACGCCGAGGCAGGCCGCGCCCGCGACGCCGGCCACGACCTCGACCGTGTCCTGGGCATCAACGACCTGGTCTCCTCCGACAACTGCTTCTTCGCCGCCACCGGCGTGACCAACGGCGACATGCTGCGCGGCGTCTCCTACCGTGCCAACGGCGCGANNTGCGTTCCAAGTCCGGCACCGTCCGCTTTGTGGAGTCCCGCCACCAGCTGGCCAAGCTGCAGGAGTACTCCGTCGTCGATTACTCCAAGGATCCGTCCGCCTAGCCCGGAGATTTCGGCCATACTGTGAGGGGGCCTTCCCCGGCGCCCTCTCCGCAGTAGTTGTACCCCGCCGGGCCAGTTTCCCACGTCCTAACTACAGATACTTAAGGTGGTTATCCATGACCGAGCAGGAATTCCGCATCGAACACGACACCATGGGTGAGGTCAAGGTCCCGGTGAACGCACTGTGGCAGGCCCAGACCCAGCGTGCCGTGGAGAACTTCCCGATCTCCGGCCGCGGCCTCGAGTCCGCCCAGATCCGCGCCATGGGTCTGCTGAAGGCCGCCTGCGCCATCGTCAACAAGGAGCGTGGCCTTCTTCCGGCCGAGCAGGCCGACGCCATCGTCGCCGCCGCCAAGGAGATCGCCGACGGCCAGCACGACGCCGAGTTCCCGATCGATGTCTTCCAGACCGGTTCCGGTACCTCGTCCAACATGAACACCAATGAGGTCATCGCGTCCATCGCCCAGAAGAACGGCGTCGAGGTCCACCCGAACGACCACGTCAACATGGGTCAGTCCTCCAACGACACCTTCCCGACCGCCACTCACGTCGCCGCCACCGAGGCCGCCGTCAACGACCTCATCCCGGGCCTCAAGGTCCTCCACGAGTCCCTGGCCAAGAAGGCCGCGGAGTGGAAGGAGATCGTCAAGTCCNNCCGGTCACCCTGGGCCAGGAGTTCGGTGGCTACGCCCGCCAGATCGAGCTGGGCATCGAGCGCATCGAGGCCACCGTCGAGCGTCTCGGCGAGCTGCCGATCGGCGGCACCGCCGTCGGTACCGGCCTCAACACCCCGGCCGACTTCGGCGCGAAGGTCACCGAGGAGCTCAAGACCCTCAGCGGTGTCCAGGAGCTGTCGGAGGCCAAGAACCACTTCGAGGCGCAGGCCAACCGCGACGCCCTCGTCGAGTTCTCCGG
>LSQX01374447.1_pt5 | contig 14901 bp, 12 predicted proteins | sample 654561 | NCBI WGS metagenome assembly LSQX01 (sample SAMN04489861, study PRJNA283612) | anaerobic digester metagenome | isolation source: 4 biogas reactors fed with cattle manure at either 37C or 55C with and... | place: Denmark: Kongens Lyngby | collected 2014 | reverse complement strand
GCGGCGGATGCATCGGCGGCGGCGGTCAGCCATTGCCTAACGATATGGCGGCTCGCGAGGAGCGAAAAGCTACGATTTATGACTGCGACGCGATACTGCCGCTGCACAATGCCGCGGATAATCCGTATATAAAGGAGTGTTACTCCACCCTGCTGCAGAAACCCAACAGCTCGATAGCTCATAAGCTGCTGCACACGGGTTATCGATCCAGGAGACGAATAGAAGGCGAAGACCTCGACCTCAGCGAAACCAAAACAGGTGAGAAGACTCCGGTTTCCGTATGCATAGGAACCAACTGCTATCTGCGCGGGTCATACGATACGTTGCGCAAATTGATAGATAAGGCTCGCGAGGCCGGGCTTGCCGGAGCTATCGACTTTAAGGCGACGTTCTGCTTCGAAAAATGCAAGGCCAGCCCTAATGTGCAGGTAGGGGACACAATCTATGGCGGGATAACCCCGGATAAGATCGATGAGTTCTTTGAGAATACGATCAAGCCTGCCGCTCAGGGCGCGTCCGATGCCGAGACGCTGGAGGTCTAGTTCGTGATAACGGTAAAATGCTGCGTTGGTAGCTCGTGCCACATTAGAGGTGGCGCAAAGACTATGAAGGTCATCAAGTCGCTGATAGACGAACACAAACTGACCGAGGAGGTCGAGTTGGTGGCGGATTTATGTCTGGAGAACTGTATTCAGGCTCCTAATGTGGTGGTCGATGGCGTCACCTATGGGGGAATCACTCCGGACAAGGCCGAGTCGTTCTTCTTCGAGCATATACTGAGGCGTTAAAGTTGAACACAGGGATTATATCCACAAATAAAGCGCGATGCAGAGATTGTTATCGCTGCGTGCGGATTTGTCCGGTAAAGGCTATCCGTATTTCCGAAGGCCAGGCGCAGGTTGACCCCGCCCGCTGCCTGGCCTGCGGCACGTGCGTCCGCGAATGCCCGCAGCAGGCCAAACAGGTTCGCAATGACCTCGCAAAGGCGCAGGAATTGATCGGCACGGGCAAAGTTATCGCGTCGGTAGCCCCTTCTTATGTAGCTGCGTTTCCGGACTACGGCGGAGGGTTGTTCCCGGCAGTTTTGAAGCAGTTGGGTTTTGATATGGTGGCCGAAACTGCGGTAGGCGCGGAGATGGTGGCTCGAGAGACCGCTAAGGTGGTCTCAGAGGAGCCTCAGCCGCATATCGCCTCGGCCTGTCCTGTGCTGGTGGACTTGATAGTTAAATATCATCCCGACCTGACCGGCAACATCGCGCCGGTTGTATCCCCGATGATCGCACACGCCCGACATCTCAAGGCGGTGTATGGCGATGACGCGAAGGTCGTCTTTATCGGGCCTTGTTCGGCAAAAAAAGCCGAGGCGGAGCAGCCGGATCTGGCCGGAGAGGTTGATGCGGTCTTGACGTTTGAGGAACTGCGTGCGTGGATCGATTCCGCGCAAATCCGCAAAGATCAGCTTCGATGCGTTGATATGGACGACATACCGGCGTCACTGGCTCGTTTGTTTCCTCTCGAAGGCGGCCTGGCCGAGGCGGCGTCTATGAGTCCGGATCTGCTGAAGCAGGATTTCGTGGCTCTGTCAGGCAACGAACAGGTCGAGGAGATGCTGGAAAACCTCAAGAACGGCAGCAGCGTAAAGCTCTTTGAGGCGCTGTTTTGTTCGGGAGGGTGCATCAATGGAGCGTGTTTCGGCGATGGCAAGGACATCTTTCGCAGGCGCAATCAAATATTGCAGCACCAGAAACGCGCTATTCGAGGGGAAGAAATCCCTGATTTCGACGGGATTATGCAAAAAATCGACCTCAGGCGGGGATACAGCGAAAATGCCATCGATCGCAGGGAGATCACGGAAGAGGCGATAAGAACGGTCCTGATGCGCACCGGCAAGGAGTCTCCCGATGATGAGCTGAACTGCGGGGCGTGCGGTTATCCGTCGTGTCGTGAAAATGCCATTGCGGTTATCACAGGGATGGCCGAGCACAGCATGTGCATACCGTGGATGAGAAAAGTCGCCGAACGCAAAGCTGATCAGATCATAGACAACAGCCCCAACGGGATCGTGATAGTCAATTCATCGCTGCGAATAGTCGATTTCAACACCGCATTTGCCGAGTTGTTTTCCTGCGGACGTGGAATTGTCGGCAAGCCGCTGTCGACCCTGATGGATCCAGGGGATTTCGAGATTGTGATGGCGGGCGCGGTAGATCGCATAGTAAACAAGCCCGTATCCTTCCCGGCATACCACATCAGCGCGAGTATGAACGTCTACAGGCTTGAGCACGAGGAGTTGGTTGTCGGGATTCTGGCAAACGTCAATAAGGGCACTGAAGGGCTGAGCCGCCTCGATCACATCCGTGAAGAAACCCTGTCCCATGCCGAAGAAGTCATACCAAAAAAGATGCTGATGGCGCGGGAGATCGCGGGGATACTTGGCGAAACCACCAGCGAGACCAGGGTGCTGCTGCGCAAGCTTACCGAACTGATGAAGGAATCCGACGAGAACGGCGGTCGCGCCGATATATCACAATGAAAAAATTCGCGGTTGATGTAACCACTCGCCAGTTCTCTAAAAAAGGCGAGGATATATGCGGCGATGCAATTAAGGTGCTGCGCACATCGGACTCGACTATCATTGTCCTGTCCGATGGCCTCGGCAGTGGCGTTAAGGCCAATGTGCTTGCCACTATGACGGTGGAACTGGCGGCAGGGTTGTTCACCGGGGAGCTATCGCTGCAGGAGATCGTGGAGACCCTGATAGCCACTCTGCCGGTCTGCAAATGGCGCAACATTGCATACTCCACATTTTCGATAGTGCGGATATATGATACCGGACACGTCACCGTGGCCCAATACGACTCCCCTGCGATGCTGCATCTGCGCAACGGATCGACCGCGGCTCCGATCAAAAGCGCCGAGCGCATAATAATGGAGCGCAGTATTCACGAATCGCATTTTCGTCTAAGCTCCAACGATGCGGTGGTGTTGTATTCCGATGGGATAGTTTACGCGGGAGTGGGCGAAGGGCTGCCGATGGGATGGCAGGAGGACGGGATACTGGAATATGTGACCAAAACCGCTCCGGAACTGGAAGACCCCACGCAGATTGCCGGAGATGTCGCAAATACAGCCCTGGGTTTCTGGCACAACAGGCCGGGGGACGATGGCACTGTGGTCTGTGCGCGATATCGTAAGGCCGTACACGCGACGCTGCTCACCGGACCTCCCAAAAATCGTGAACACGTCGACAAAATGCTCAGGGATTTTATGGCTGCAAGAGGCAGGAAGATAGTGTGCGGCGGCACAACCTCTCACTTGCTTGCCGATCATCTCGATGCCAAACTGATACCGGACGAACGATATATCGACACCGACCTGCCTCCTATCGCCAGGCTGGATGGAGTTGATCTGGTTACGGAGGGGATACTGACGCTCAGTCGAGCCTCCGAATACCTCGTCAAGGGCAGGCCAAAGGGCAGAATGGACGCCGCCACCACTCTTCTCGATCATCTTGATGCGGTGGACGGAATTACTTTTATGGTGGGCACGGCCAGAAATCCCGCGCACCAGAATACCGGCCTGCCTGATTCGATATTCCTGAGGCGCACCGTCGTGGAGAAACTTGCCAGACGCTTTGAGACTCTGGGCAAGGAGACGGAACTGAAGTTTTATTAGATATAAAAAGTGGCCGGAATAAGACCTCGGCCACTTCTGTTTATCGTTAAACCGACGCTGATTTACTTGTTGAAGAATATACGCCCGGAACGCGGCGGGAGGGTGATGACGGTCTTGGATTTCAACTGCACGTTGTCCTCAGTTATCAATTTTCTGGGCAGGGTGTATGTCCTGCTTGCTGTAGGGTGACCGTTGACTACCACGATACCGTTCCTGTATGCCTTTGTCTGCAGGCTTCCGTCAGGCTCTAGTATGTTTCTCTTGCCCATCGGTTTGTCGAGCCTTGCCGTGGCGGATAGATCTACGGGGATATACTTTCCCTGCTCGCCAACTCGACTGAAACCCAGCATGGTATAGTCGCTCTGCGCAAGCAAATATGAACACAGCGCATAGTGCATCCAGCCGTTTCTGCCCTCTGCAGGGTCTTCGGGTCTGTCAACTCCGTGCACCGATGCATACATTGTCTTTGGGCAGGACCAGGATATGCTTTTGCTCCAATAGGTCAGGGCGTCCATATTATCCAGGGTCATCAGCCAGTGTTTCAGCTCGTAATGGTTCTTATCGACGCCATTTTCCGGCCAGTGCTTGAAAAACGACCACTCCTGGAAGAAAGATTCAGGAGTATTGAGAGTTGTGTTATTGCGATAACCGGCAACCGGCGGGGCAATGGGACTGGATTTCCAGGTCGGGTCAAAGTAGCAGCTTGCCGCCCCGTCGAGCAAATTGCCAATGCAGCAGTTCATCACGAATTCTATTTCGGCCTTACGCACGTCCGGACAAACCGCATGCAGGAACGATTGCACCTCGGCGGCTGTGCGCTGCAGGGGAGTCGAGGCGCTGGGAGTCACCACCTGCGCAGCGTCGGCAAACACCATATCGAGTCGATATCGCTTGACCTTGTCAATGACCAGAGACTTCCACAGCGATTGGAAAGCCGGGTTGGCCATATCGACGTAATATTCGAGATTGTAGGACGGGTTAAATACATACAGCGAATTTTTCAGCCTGTCCGGTCTGTTATCGGATGATGGAGCCAGGCCGTCGGGCCAGGTGTAAAGCCACTCAGGATGATTCTCTTCCACCGTGGCAAAAGATAACGGAGAGTTTTGGTAATACGGGTCCTCCATATTCGTATTTCTGTAGTCAGTTACTCCTCCCGCAAGGGCATAGTGTCCGACTTTTATATCGGGATTATAGTATTTCAGCCTCAACGCCCACGGGAAATCCGCCTCTAACTTAAGGAACACCGCATCGAAATCCCGCGCGATTGCATAGGTGTCACAGTCTCTCGGGTCGCACAAATACTGCTGCGTTTTGATGCCTCTGTTTTCTTTGGGGATCGGCACCTGTTCGGTCTGATATGTGACGCCGTCGGCATCCTTGCGGTAGAGCCGTGCGCCGTCGATATATATGCCGGGCACAGCATCCCCCGGATTGCCGCGAACGGTCATCTCAACGCCGAGCGTGATTATATTGGCATCCTCGGGCAAATCTAAATCCATTTCGATGCCATAGGGAGTCAATGAAATCGGCAGCGCTTTGGTGACGCGCGGCTGCACCGGATCGCTTGTATGCAGGTTTACTGCCATTTGATACTGCGCCGTGCACCCTGCAGGGAGCGTGCATTCGGGCATGTACACCCTGTCGATTCTAAAGACCAATCGGTCGCCGGTGTGTAACTCCGAGGGCTTATCGTTAGCGGCAGTGATGTTTTTGCGAAGCGAGATAGTGCCCTCCGCGCCGCGAATGGCCATATACTGGCTTGCCGATCCAGATAGACCGGTCTCCGGTACTATTTTATAGATAGTATTTTCCGCGGGGACGATGCCCGCTGAAGTTAATCTATACCAACCTGACGCGACAGAATCCTCCGGCGTAGCCGGCGTTATCCCATACGCCCATGAACCGTGGCCTAACTGCCAAGAGGTGTCTGCGCTGAACTCGAACTCACCCAGGCCGCCTAATAAATCTACCTTCACCAATGCCGCGTTAGCTTGCGCGGCGCAGATCAAGATAGAGATTGCCACTACCGTCAGAGTCCTTAGTATTCTGGACCTGCACATTGCAATTATCTCCTCTCATTTGCATGCGTAATTCCCGTGCCCCGGCTGAAAGGGCTTCCTTGAGTCTTGTTCCTCTCTATTAAGACGAATCATACTGAGTGAGATACCGGGAAGATCACTTGCATCGGCGGATTTGGAGATACAAAGCTCTCCGTCAGTGTGCTACAATAAGTCCGGTTCTGGAGGTAGCGAAAGCGATGGATAAAAGAGTAATCATAACGGTGCCGGAGCGCCCGGATATCTTTCAAGCAGATATAATGGATGACCTCAAAAGCTGCGCCGAAGTGGTGCACAACGATTTGGATCGGCCATACACTACAGAAGAAATAGCCGAAAAAGCGGTCGACTGCGACGCCATAATCACCTCGTGGGGATCTGCGGCGATCGATATGAGCGTTATAAATGCGGCTCCACGGGTAAAAATCATCGCGCATGCGGCCGGAAGCATTAAACACCTGTTCCCGGAGCAGATATTTGACAGCGGAGTTACGATAACCAACTCTGCCTCCGTTATGGCGACTTATGTAGGTGAGTTTGCGCTGACCCTCACCCTTGCGATGCTGCGAACGCTGCCCAGATATGCCTATGGAGCGCCGGCCGAAGCTTGGGACGATATCCCCTGTGCGGGCAATGAAACGCTGTTCGGCAAGACCGTCGGCATCATCGGCCTGAGTCACACCGGCAGAGCGTTTTTGCGACTGCTGCCTCCGTTCGGCTGCAACGTTATCGCCTATGATCCGTATATCTCGCGCTCTGCGGCAGAGGAACTTGGAGTCAAGCTCGTATCCCTTGAGCAACTGTTGGCCGAGTCGAAGGTAATCTCCCTGCATGCGCCGGTAACTGAGGAGACCAAAGGGATGCTCGACGCAGACAAGCTCAAGCTCATACCGGCCGGAGCAGTATTTGTAAACACCGCTCGCGGGGTTCTCATAGATCACGATGCTTTGGCAAAGGAATTGGCGACGGGACGGTTCAAGGCCGCGCTGGATGTCACATGGCCGGAGCCGCTGCCGTCGGATCATGCCCTCAGACAGCTTCCCAACGTGATAATACCCTCCCATATCGCCGGGCCGACTACGGATGGCAGGCGGGATATGTTCAGGTGCGTAGTAGATGACCTGAAGCTGTTTTGGGACGGAAAGACCCCAAAAAACCTGATTACAAAGCAAATGCTGCGCACTATGGCGTGAGGAGACAATTGATGCAGGGTTACACACTTGGCATTGACGGCGGAGGCACAAAAACCGACGCGGTGATACTGGACGCGCAGGGCAATGTGGTGGGAACGGGCGTAGGGGGAGGCAGCAACGCCAACTTTACCCCTCGCCGATCCGCTGCCGCAGCATTCAGACGGGCTATCAAGGATGCAATCAGGGAAGCGGGCATTAGTCAGGATCAGATCGTAAGGGCAGGGTGCACATTCGGAGCAGTCGCCGCCGCGGTATTTAAAGAGTTGGAGATAGCCGCGGAGCCGCGAGGTTTTTCTGAATATGCAGTTGCTTTTGAGCGCGCGGGAATAGATGAGCTGCGCGGGATTGCGCTTATTGCGGGAACCGGGTCGTCGTGCGTCGGCATTGGACCTGATGGCGCGGTGCTGGCGGCGGGCGGATGGGGACCTATATTCGGCGACGAAGGCAGCGCATACGACATTGGCTTGCGCGGCATTAAGCAGGCTCTGCTGGCCCAGGAAGGGCGCGCTTCGAATACCCTGCTTACGGAGGAAATGGGCGATTATTTCGGCCATAACCGTGCGCGCAAGGCTGTGCGCAAGTTGTTCGACAACAAAGTAAACCAGCCTGTGATAGCGGGTTTTGCGGTGCGGGTGAGCAAAGCGGCTGCGGCAGGGGATCAAGTCGCTATGGATATAATAGAGTCTGCCGGTGAAACTCTTGGGGAGCTTGCTGCATTTGTGGCCCGAAAGTTTTTTGACGAACAAGACGGCTTTCCATTTGTGCTCGCCGGAGGAGTCTTTAATATAGGAAAGCCTGTTATTGGGCCGATTCGGGCGGTTTTGAGGCCGCAGTTCCCGAATTCGCAAATTGTCATAGCCGATATGCGCCCAGGAGAAGCGGTAGCCAGGCTGGTCGCAAGAGAGGATACCAAATGCTGATAGAAAATTATTTCGAGTCGTTGTCCGCCAAAATTAACGAGATCAAGGATGCCGAACTCGGCAACATCGCGCAAATCGCTGAGATGTGCGCCCATTCGATAGAGTCCGGCGGGGTCATCCACATTTTCGATACAGGACATATGCTCACCTCCGAGTTCATCGGACGCGCCGGCGGGCTGGTCGGCATGACGCCGTTTTCATATAGCCTGAATGTCAATAATCCAAACTCATATCGAGACAAGCAGGCGCACGGCTCCAACCTTACCGCCGACACTATCTCCCTCGCACTAAAGCGCAGCAATATTCGTCCCGGGGATGTATTATTTGTGGGCAGCGTATCCGGCAAGAGCGAACAGGTTGTCGAGCTTGTGACTCAGGCGCGCAAAATGGGAGTTATCACGGTTGCGATGACCGCTTTGTCTTACTCAAGCAAGCTCAAATCCGAACACCCATCGGGCAAACGACTCTACGAAGCAGCGGAGTTCGTGCTGGATAACCACGCGCCCTATGGGGATTCCATGATCCCTGTCGAGGAGCTTGATGCCGGCGTGTGTCCTGCCTCGGGTATGGCTGCGGCGTGCATAATGTGGGCTATCAGCGCGGGCATAGTCGAAGTGCTGCTCGAACGCGGAATCACTCCTACGGTCTACAAGAGCGTCAACGCTCCCGGCGGCCCGGAGGATGTGAAAGCGCGGCAGGAGAGATATAAAGAGAAGGGTTATTAGCAACCCTTCTCCTAATCAGACAAGCCTGTTAATTTTGCGGTATTTGGCCAGATCGATGGGTTTTGGGCAGGCCAGTCCCTCGTCAAGAGGCACTGATACCACTTGTTCGTCTGCGTATGCCACCATTTGCCCGGTCTGGCCCGACACAATAAGCTCCAGTGCGGTTTCCCCGAACTCCCGTGCAAAGCGGCGGTCCAGATAGGTAGGGTTGCCGCCGCGCTGGATATGGCCAAGCACAGTCAGTCGAACTTTCTTTCCGATGGCGGCTTCGAGCTTCTCCTGAATCTTAAAGGTTCCCTGATCTTCGCACAGCACAACCAGGCCATGCGTTCCTCCGGAATCCATTTTGGCTCGAATGCGTGTCGAGACGCCTGGGATGTCAATTGGCTGTTCCGGTATGAAGACCGCATCCGCGCCGGAGGAATATGCCGTAGCCAGGGCTATGTGGCCGGTCGTTCCGCCCATTGTCTCGATCAGAAACACCCTGTCGGACAGGCTTTCTGCGGTATCGAGTATCTCATCTATCGCGCGCAGCGCTCTGTTGACCGCCGAGTCGAACCCTATGCAGTAGTCAGTGCAGGGAACATCGTTATCTATGCTGCACGGAATTCCGATTGCAGGGACGCCCTGCGCCGCCAGCATAGCCAAGGCTCTCTGCGAGCCTCCCCCTCCCAGCATAATCAGACCTTCTATGCCACACGCCTCAAACAGGCGGCGGTAATCGGTCTGCTCAAGAGCTTTCTCGACATTCTCATTGCGCGAAGTGCCCAGAAAGCTGCCACCCCTTCTGGCAAGTCCGGCTATTTCAGAGCCTATGGGTATGCAATTGTTTTGTATCAAACCCAGGAACCCGAGGAATATCCCGCGCACCTGCAAGCCGCATTTTTCCGCAGATCCTGCTATGGCGGCAATGCACGCATTCATACCCGGTGCATCACCGCCGCTGGTCAGAACGCCTAGTGTTTTCATATCCGACCCTCCCGATAGTAATCACTTAGCGAAATCGGAGCGCGACACCTCCAATATGGCTGACCATGGTACAAAAAAAATCCCGCCTGCAAACTTTGCGGGCGGGCCGCCTTGTCAAGGGCTGGGAGCCCTTAATATCAGCGAGTAAACCACAACACTGTAAGGAAGGAGAATAAGATGTTTGTCTCTGGTTATATATACTGCAAGAACCGTGCCAATCCCGGCAAATATAGCGGGCAATAAATAAGAATTATTTCTATTTTTTTCGAAACGCCGCAATTGACACAGACTTCAGCCGGCCATATAATGCCTTCAGCCTTATGTTATCCTCCAGTATTGCCATGATTTTTCCGCTTGCGGATGCTCAAAACGTTCGCAAAAGCGGGGCCAAAGCCACTTATCTGGCCGAATTAGTCTCGGCGGGCTTCGCGATCCCCAGAGGGTTCGTTTTGAGCGCGGACGCCTACCGAGCGCATCTGTGGGCCTGTGGCCAGCGCCAATCAGCGACGGTAAGCGCCGATGCCGAAGTGAGAGAGGCCGTCAGGGCATCCATGCTTGCCGGTGAAATCCCCGAAGATATTTTGTCGCCGATTGCGGAAGCATACAAACGCATATCATGGCAGACCGGGCTGGCGGAGCCGAAAGTCGCCGTTCGACCGTCGGCCCTGGACGATGCCGGCTTCGGCGGGTTTCCGGGAGCTTATGAGAGCTATCTCAACGTGGCGGGTCTCGATGGTTTATATGTTGCGATCAAGCGAGTGTGGGCGTCATTGTGGTCCGGCAAGGCTGCGATGTATCGGTCCAGGTTCGAAAGCCTGACCGATCCGGCAATGGCGGTCATTATTCAGTTGATGATCCCCGCAACAGCCACCGGAACCAGCTTCACCGCGAACCCTGTTACGGGCGATCCGAGCGTCGCGCAGATAATTGCGAAGTCCGCTCAGGATGGATCGGCGCATTATGCCGTTGATTTGCGCAGCATGTCAGTCGGTCGAACAACCGGCGATGACCTGTTGGCGGTCTCTGAAGATACGCTGAGGCAGGTAGCCGAGCAGTCCATATTGGCGGAGGACGCCCTGCGCAGCCCGGTGACGGTGGAATGGGCGGCGCAAAGAGAAGGCTTATGGATACTTCAGGCCAACCCTATCCGCGATCTGCCCGCATATTTTCCCGTCGACGCCGATTATACGCAAAATACCCGGTGGAAAAAGATGGACGCGGAGCCGCTATCATATTTAGCGCGCTCGATATCCGCCTGCCCTGCGCCATCCAAAAAGACGACATCGGGCAGAATTGCCATCAATGGCTATCTGTATGCCCGCGATGAACCGGCGCAGGCATCAAATGATCGCAATCGTACAAAGGAGATCGATGCAGCAACGGCGACCCTCAGGGAATGGGAAAAGAAAATCTACCCGGATTTGACCGCCCGAATCGGTGAGCATATCGCATGTAAGCTGACTGATCTGACGGATTCGGAGTTGGCCGGCATTCTGCAGACGGCGGCCTCCGATGCGCGATCTGCGTATGATTGGATGTGTCGCACTCAGCATCCCTCAGTTGCCCCTCCCGATATGCTGGCGGAACTGCTAAATGACCGGCCGCTGGCATGGCGGCTGCTCGGCGGAGTTGATGATCTTATTTTGCAGAGAGACGCATATTTGCAGGAGTTGGCGGAGCGGTTTGTAATCGCCGAAAATGCGGGCAGGGTCGACGATGAAGGCTGGTGGAAACCATACAAGCACGATGTGGATCAGTTTGTCTGCGATTATACTTATGCGTTTACGGACAACGTCGACGCATCTGACCCTGCAAGATGGAGCAGCTGGATTGAGGACAGGGATGCGGTTTTCTGGATCATCAGCGCGATTTCGCGCCGAGGGGACAGCCCGACTCTTGTTACCCTCAATTGCGCCGCCGAACAGGAAGCGGCAGTCGCTGAGGCCGCAGCAATGGGCGCGATTGCCAAAAATCTTCACGCCGATTTCACCCGACTATTGGGTTTATGCCGCAAATGGAAGCTCGGCAGATCGCAGATTGAGCAGAGTTGTGCGCGAGCGGGAGCCTCAATTCGGCTGATTGTGGGCGAATATGCACGCAGGCTGATGGCCGACAAAACAATCTCATGCGCAGATGATTTATATTATGTATCGGTGGATGAATTATCCTCGCTCAAAGCTGCTGACTACCCAAAGCTGGCAAATCGAATCGCTCATCGCAAGCACGAAAACTGGCTTGAGCGCCGATTGTTGGCTCCTGACATATTGCCTGCCGACGAGCAACCTCAGACTTTCGGCGTTGATTCAGCCGACCCGTCATTACACGGCATAGCCGCAGGTGAGGGCATAGCGACAGGGTGTGCTCGAGTGGTGACAACGCTGAGCGAGGCATCGGAAATAGAGCCGGGTGATATACTGGTAATCCCTTGCCACGGAGCCGCCTGGACGCCGTTTATGGCTCTGGCGGGAGGGTTTGTCTGCGGGTCGGGCCATGACATGCGAGCCGAAGCGGTTGCGGCTCGAGTCTATGGCATTCCCGCGGTGGTCGGATGCAAAGGGATCGAAAGTATAAGGGACGGGCAGAAGATCGCCGTCGATGGTTCGATGGGATTGGTCAGCGCTCAGGACTGGCGAATAAAAAATCAGCACAATTACTTTTCAAAAGACCTTGACGCCTCCTCTTAGTGGTGATATTCTCTCTATTACTAATTAACGTGCATGTAGGTTACAGGTAATTTGTGTTATGGCCTTTGTTGCGGCCCCTATGACCTTGTCCCTGCGATCCGGTGAAGATCGCCCATCGCTGGCAATCAGTGGACACGTAGTTGAAAGTGACGTTTGTCGCATAGTTTCGGCCCTCGATCATTTGACCGGGGAGAACTATCGGTGTGTTTCTTTAGACCTCAGCGAAGTCTGCAGCATCGATACTGCCGCGCTCGACTGCCTGGCAGAGAGTGCGCACGCCCACAGTGAACGACATCTGCGACTCAGCCGCGCCAGCGGTGAAGTGCAAAGGCATCTAACCCATCACCCCATCGGCAGATACTACCACGTTGACGAACAGCTCCCGGAATGCGACGTGCCGGGCAAATCGTGGAAGCTCGATGTCTTCAGCCTGCCGAGTGATTCCATATATTGCCGGGAGGCGCGACATCGGGTGCGGCAGGTAGCGCGCGATGCCGGTCTTGAAGATCATTGGATCGGCGATATGCTTGTTGCCGTCGGTGAAGCGGTGACCAATGCGATAAAATACGGACACTCCGGACGTGAGGACAGCACATTTACCGTCAGTTGCCTGGCAAGTTCGGACAGGCTCTCAGTTTCCGTAAGCGACAACGGGCCGGGATTTGTGCCTGACCTCGCAGCAGCGGGCGAAATCGACTGGTTTGCGGAGAGCGGCCGCGGGGTTCAGTGTATGTATTCGCTAGCGGACGACGTAAGTTTCAGCTTTAACGGCGGCACGACTGTTCGGCTTGTTAAGAACTACGGCTAAAAATAAACCCCGCTTTCGACGATTGCTCTAATGCCACACCGATGCGCCTTCGAAGAACTCCACCTATGTGACATCCGTTGAAACCCGCACAATGCGGACAGCCGTAACGCCGTTTATTGCATAGTCGGGCTGATTATGCCGATTTCAGGCTTTGCGCCAGATAAGCCGCGTCATCTATCAGAATCGCCTTCTGCTTTTCCTTATCGTATCTGCCCAGAGATTCGTTTTCTACGCACAAGTCTCCTGTGTAGCCCGCGTTTTTCAATTCTTTGACTACGTATGGAATGTCGATGTCGCCTTCGCGCAGCGAACTGCAATACTCCCCATAGCCCCATCCGACTTCCCTTTGTATGTTTCTTTTGTCCGCCGGGAAGTTGATAGTTTTCATGTGCGTATGTTTTGTGCGGACTGCGAAGTGCTTGATAATCTCGTGCACTCTTTTGAGCGGATAGCCGTACCAATAGAAGTTGCCGGTGTCGAGCGTCATGCCGACCCTGTCGGAGTTTACCGCATCGAGCACCGCATCGAGAAACTCCTGCTCATTGCCCTTATGGCCATGATTTTCTATGCCCATTGTGACATCGAGGCTGCTGGTGGCGTCAAGAATCTTTTTCATGCAATCGGCAAAATGCTGCGCTCTTTTTTCCAGCGGCCACTGATCCTGCGTGCTGAGGTAGGCGTCTATTCTGATGGCCTTGATTTCCATCTGAGCCGCCGCCCGCAGTGCGGAAATCACATAGTCTAACTCGCCCTGCAGATCCTGCGCGCCGAAATTATTGGCCAGCAGCAGCGAGCATGGTTTCACTCTGTAGCCGTCGGCTTTATATCGATAGTGTTCGATTGCGGTTGGGTTGGCCAGAGATTCCCTGCCGCCGTCTTTAGAATCCAGAGAAGGCACGGTTTTGTCCCTGTCGTAGTTTAGCTCAACGTGTTCTATGCCCATAGCGCGAAGTCCCGCGTGAATGCTGCCGAATGGGCCGGGCAGATGCGCGTCTCTTACCGATACATACATAATTCGTACCTCCGGAGTCCTAAAGACCTCTTTTGCAGCGATGGCCGGGGTTCCTTCTTCTTCATGGGAAGGATGTTGCCCGCGGCGTTTTTAATCATATCAGAAAGGCGTATCATCAAAGAGAGATCGAATTGAAACGAAGAAGTAAATCGCAATGAGCACAAATAATAACCAGTTTTTCGACGTGCAGGCGCTGGGTTACGATAAACCCGGCACTATTCAACGAGCCGAGGCGGTGGCCGAACAGATTCGCAGACAACTGCCGATCAGATCTGACATGTCAGCTTTAGACTACGGAGCCGGAACCGGGCTGGTGTCCTTTGCGCTGCGTCCGTACCTGCATTCCATCACCGCAGCGGACAATTCTCAGGGCATGCTGGAGATACTGCGCAAAAAAATAGAGTCTCAAGGGGTGGATGGCATCACTCCTGTTCTATGCGATCTGAGCGAACACGGACTCGACGGAGCGCGGTTTGATCTGATCTACAGTTCTATGACCATGCACCATATCCCCGACGTGCCTGGATTATTGAAAACCATGTATAACCTGTTGAAGCCCGGCGGATTCATTGCAATATCCGACCTCGACGCGGAAGATGGCAGTTTTCATTTGAATGCAACGGAAGTCCATCATCATGGCTTCGAAAGAGAAGAGATAATGCGCCTGCTGGAGCAAGCCGGGTTCTTGGACGTAAAAGTGGTGACCGCCCACAAATTTAGCAAGGAAGTAGAGGGCGGGGATGTCAGGGAGTTTTCGGTCTTTCTGGCCACGGGAAGGTTTAGAGGTTAGAAGTTAGAGATTAGAGGTTAGAAAGGTTATTGAGAAGACTTTGCGATACCGGCTCGAACTTCGGA
>LSQX01091234.1_pt1 | contig 14901 bp, 12 predicted proteins | sample 654561 | NCBI WGS metagenome assembly LSQX01 (sample SAMN04489861, study PRJNA283612) | anaerobic digester metagenome | isolation source: 4 biogas reactors fed with cattle manure at either 37C or 55C with and... | place: Denmark: Kongens Lyngby | collected 2014 | reverse complement strand
CAAAGACTGGGGGCAGACCAATACTGCTGCGCTTGAGATAAATGTTTTGCGTTCGTTCTCAACTCATCCATGCCTTCATTATAGCTGTTCTGCGCAGATTTGTCAATTGATTATCTGGCGAGTCAATAATGTCGTTGATCCTAAGCAGTGTCCTGAAAACGTCAATCAAGGATCGACCACTTCGATGATTGAATCGAGTTTGCTGGAATATACTGACAGTTGAGCTTGGTGGGTGATTGCCACCGTCTGATATGACGTGAGTGGTTTGATTATCGAGTATAACCGCATCACTAACCGCTCTTTTCTCTGAAGTAGAGCTATCCAAGAAATTTCATCGTTGTTGCTTATTGCGCAACTGAGTTTATCATTTTGTATTGCCAAATAGATTTTCGATGCTATGATGAAGACAGAAAGAACATGCAGATGTTCACGGCAATACCGAAGATGTTCGTCGTTATACCTATATTGAAGAAAACAATGCAAGACACGGGGAGTCCGTTACGATCGATGCTTTTACACATTCACATAAGGAGAGCTAAGGGATCAAGGCAAAAAAATAGAACCCTGGAACATACATATCCGGTTTTTGGAGACATAGATTAATCATTTCATAACGGCAAGGAGATAATAAGAATGAAACTGACAGGCGGCCAAATCGTTGTCCGGTATCTCGAGGCTGAAAAGGTTCCCTATGCGCTTGGGATCCCAGGCCATGGCATCCTGGGTTTTTTCGATGCACTGAGGAGTTCTTCTGTACGCTATCTTCAGGTAAAGCATGAGCAATCCGCTGTGCACATCGCCGACGGATATTTTCGCATCAAGGGCCAGCCGCTCTGCGTTTTCACGTCCATCGGCCCGGGCGCGCTGAACACGGCCATCGGGCTGGGCACAGCCTATGTGGATTCCAGCGCGGTGTTTCAGGTGTCCGGCGACACGCACGTGCAGATGAAAGGCGTCGGCGTGCTTCAGGAGATCGAACGTTATCAGGACTCCAACTTCATACGCGCGTTGGAGCCGCTCACCAAGCGTTGCTGGCGGGCTGAATCCGCCAGGCAGCTTCCGCGCATCATGCAGCGGGCATTTAATCAGATGCTGACGGGCAGGTGCGGGCCGGTATGCGTGGCGCTGCCCATGAACGTGCAATCGGAAGCGGCGGAGGTCATCATGCCGCAGCCTTTGGCGCACCGCGCGCAGGAACGCCCACAGGGCGCGCCGGAGGCGGTCAAGGCTGCGGCAGAGGTGCTGAGCAAGGCAAAGCGTCCTGTTATATTAGCTGGCGGCGCGCTGTTTGAGCCCGGCGGGCGCGAGGCGCTGATCCGTTTGGCTGAAGCGTGGAACGCCCCGGTGATCACCACCATGGCTTCCAAGAGTGTATTTCCGGAGGATCATCCACTGTGCGGCTTCCATACCGGATCCAAGGGCACACCGGTGGGCTTGCGCCTGACGCAGACTGCCGACGTGGTGCTTGCTTTAGGTACCCGGTTCGCAGACGAAACCACCTGCTCCTATCGTTACGGCAAGGGCTTTTGCTTCCCGGACACTAAATTGGTTCAGGTGGACATCGAAGCCGGCGAACTGGGAAAGAGCTATCCCTGCACAGTAGCGATCCAGGGCGACGCGGTGCGGGTGATCGATCAGTTGTTGGAGTACCTCGGCGCTCCTCCACGGCGGGAAGCCTATCGGGCGGAGATCGATGAATTGAACAAAACCTGGCGCGAAAAAATAAATTCAAAACGCGCCCAAAGACACGATCTGGTCACGATCTCCCAACTTGTGGGTGAGCTGAACGATTGCCTGCCTGAGGATGCCATCGTCTCCACTTCCTCGGGCAATACGCAGGCGCAGCTTTTCCAGGAGTTCCGCTTTACCGGCAATCAGCGTCACCTGACCTCCGGCGGCTTTTCCACTATGGGCTGGGCGCTGCCGGCGGCCATCGGGGCGAAGCTGGCGGCACCCGAGCGATCTGTGGTCGCCTTCCTGGGCGATGGGGATTTCCTGATGACCATGCAGGAGATCAGCATACTGGCGCAATACGATATCCCCGTTGTGATTATCGTGGCGGATAACAGCGGTTGGATGGCGATCAAGGATCTGCAGTACGACGTGCTTGGCAGTGAGTATGCTTTCGGCAACGACTTTGAGCGTGACGGCAAACCGTGGTCTCCGGACTTCGCCAAGGCTGCGCAGGCTTTTAGCATCGACGCTCAAACGATCTCCCAGCCGGACGAACTGCCCGGCGCGCTGAAACGCGCGCTTTCAAGCGGCAAGCCTGCGCTCATCCACGTCAAGGTATGCCGCGATTATCCCGCATCCGGCGGGGAGGCCTTTGGCTGGTGGGACGTGCCCATTCCCGCCTATATGGAGAAAAAGCGCGCGGAGTATGAAAAAGGACTTTCGGAGGAGACTGTATGAAAGAGATCATCAATGTTTGCATCGTCGGCTGCGGCCGGATCGCGATTCTGAACTATTTGGGCTATAAGGATCATCCGCACGCCCGCGTGCTGGCCGTATGCGACCTGAACGAGGAGCGCGCCCGCGCCTTTGCCGCAGAGACGGGCGCTGAAAAAGTATACACCCGCTATGATGACATGCTGAACGACCCGGAAATCGACGCCGTCGAGCTGCTGGTGCCGCATCACCTGCATTGCGAAATGACCGTGCGGGCATGCAGGGCAGGAAAGCATGTGTCCGTGCAGAAGCCTATGGCCATGTCGCTGAAGGAATGCGACCGGATGATCCAGGCGGCGAAGGACGCGGATGTGCTGCTCAAGGTCTATGAGAACTTCGTCTTCTATCCACCCATGGTGGAGGCGAAGCGGCTATTGGACACCGGAGAGATCGGCGAGCCGCTCTCCATACGGCTGAAGATGAACGCGGGCTCCAACAGGCACGGCTGGAGCGTGGACCCCGCGACCTGGGCCTGGCGCATGCAGGAGGAGCTCAGCGGCGGCGGCGAACTGATCTTTGACGACGGCAACCACAAGTTTTCGCTGGCACGCTACTTTTTGGGCGAACCCGAGACGGTTTTCGCCTTTGTTGGCCATACCATGATGGAAGGGACGGAGAACTCCTATTACGATAAGTCCGCAGGCAAACTGGTGCAGTTCTACGAGGACGCGCCTTCCGTCATCACGTGGAGGTACAAGGATTCCCAGCGCTTTGGCGTGTTTGACATCACCTACTCGAAGGATCTGGAGGTAAACACGGATTATTACGCCTGCGACGAGCGGGTGGAGATCACCGGAAGCAAGGGCGTCATCTGGGTCACGCGCTGTACAGGCAAAATGCTGCAAACACCCACCCTGTCGGTTTATAGAGACGGGAAAACCGTCAATTATGAGGCCATGCGTGACGACTGGGCGGATTCCTTCATCGATTCGACCAGGGATTTCATAGACGCCATTCAAAACGGCAGGCCGCCCGTGCTGACCGGCGAAGCGGGGCGCGAGGTGCTGAAGTTCTCCCTTGCCGCGCTTCGCTCGGGGCGTGAGAACCGGCCCGTAACAATGGATGAAATGGAGGATTGAGCCATGCGCATTGCGGTGATCAATGAAGTCAGCGCGTCCGACAGAAACAGGGATATTCTGGCGGCTCTGGCTGAGAAGCCGGAAATGCAGGTTTTTAATGTCGGAATGTCCTGTCCTGCTGACGCTCCGCAGTTGACCTACATCCATACTGGCCTGATGGCCGCGGTGCTGCTGTGGGAAAAGAAGACGGATATGGTCATCGGAGGCTGCGGCACGGGTCAGGGCTTTTTGAACTCGGCCATGCAGTATCCCGGCGTGTTCTGCGGCTTGATCATCGACCCGCTGGACGCCTGGCTGTTTTCTCAGATCAACGGCGGAAACTGTGTATCGCTGCCATTGAACAAGGGCTACGGATGGGCGGGCGACATCAATCTCATGTATGTCTTCCGGGAACTGCTCAGAGACGAAGCGGGCAGGGGGTATCCGCCCGCCCGAAGCAAAAGCCAGGCGCAGAGCCGGACGCTGCTGAAAGAGATCTCAAGGCAGGCGCATCGAAGCTTGCCGGAAATCATAAAAACACTTGATCCGTCGATGCTTCACCCTGTCGCAGAGGCGTCGGCCTTTATGGATCTCGTTACTGGAACGTCCTGCGCAGAAGCGATCATTGCGCGGACGAAGGAGATATAGAGCTTGATACAGTCATTGGACCGCGCGATGAAGATCCTTTCCCTGATCGCCGATCAGGGGAGCATGGGCGTTACGGTGCTGGCGAAGGAGCTTGGGGTGAATAAGTCCACGGTTTCACGGCTACTGGATACGCTGCGCGTGAACGACATGGTACAGGTCGATCCAAAAACGTCCAAATACCGGCTTGGCTTTCGTATCCTTCACTTAAGCGAATCCATCAAGAGCAGCCTCAACGTGATCGAGATCGCGCGGCCTGTCATTCTTAAGCTCAGTCAGGAGATCAATGAAAGCGTTCACCTGTGCGCCTTCAACAACAACTGCGTGTATGTGGTGGATCAGGTTCGTTCCAACAAGGTGTACAGCCTTTCCGCAACGGTCGGCATGATCGAGCCTTTTCACTGCTCCTCGGTAGGCAAGTGCATACTGGCTTACCAGCAGCCTGAAACCATCCGCATGCTGCTTACCAATTATGAACTGACCCGTTATACCAAAAACACCATCACCGACATCGATACACTGATGCTTCACCTGAACGACATCCGCAGCCAGGGTTATTCCGTCGATGATGAGGAAATGGCCATCGGGGTGCGCTGCATCTCTGTGCCCATCTTCAACCACCGTAATTCAGTTCGTTATTCGATCGGTATTTCCGGCCCCAGAAGCAGCATGTCTCCAACTACGGTGGAGGAGACAGTTAATAAAATGACGTCCGCTGCAAAGGAGATCAGTTGCAGTATTGGATGGGAGAGAAAGACGGTCATCGTGCAATAAATCGATTTGCCGTACAGCTGGCGGCTTTCGATAAACAAATGATCTTCGCATGGCGATCGGTGATCTCCCAAACAACTTAAGTGCCTGAACGGACAACATGACCACAACGACTAGAACGACCGCAACACAGAACGACCACAACAACCAAAAGACCAAAGCGACCAAGACGACCGCAACGACCACAACGACCGCAACGACCGCAATGACCGCAACACAAAAACAAGGAGGGAAATCATCAATGAAACGGTTCTCAATGCTTTTACTGGCACTGGTCCTGTTGCTTGGCTGTGTTAGCCCCGCCGCCGTCGCTGAAACAGCGGATGAGATCTACATCGGTGTGACGATGCAGGGCAATCAGAGCGGATTCATCCAATACATCACTGCCGGGATCTGGGAGTGGCATGCCAATAACGCGCCCGAAGTCAAGCTGGAGGTCGTCTTTGCCGATGACGACGCCGCCAAGCAGCTCGCCCAGGTGGAAACCTTTATTGGTAAAGGCGTGGACGCGATTGTCATGAACCCCGTGGACAAGGTGCAATCCGCTGCGGCAGTGGACGCGGCGTTTGAGAAGGGCATTCCTGTCATCACCGTGAATACCATTTCAGACAGCCCGAACGTGGCTGCGCACGTAGGCTCCGATGACGTGGAATCTGGCCGCCTTCAGATGCAGCGCCTTCTGGACGTATGCGGGCCCCAGATGAGGGTCGTCTATGTCGACGCAGTGCTTGGCCATTCCGCGCAGGTCGGCCGCGCGCAGGGCTACAACGAGATTCTGGCTGCGAACCCCACTGCGACCCTCGTCGCTCATGATACGGGCAACTGGTCGGCGGACGATTCCATGAAGCTGGTCGAAAACTGGATTCAGGCAGGCAAGGAATTTGACGCCGTCGCCTGTAACGCGGACTGCCAGCTGATCGGCGTAGTCACTGCTATCGAGAATGCCGGCTTGCTGGGCAAAGTGAAGCTCAGCGGCATGGACTGCGATCCCATGATCATGCAGGACATCCTTGACGGCAAAGTGGATTCTTCCATCTGGCAGGATGGCGTCGGCCAGGGCGAGAACGCCATCCGCCTGGCGATTGAGGTTGCCAAGGGCAACGAGGTTGCCGATTTCATGCTGCCTTATGAAGTGTGCAGCGCTGAAAACATCGATTACTATCTGAAGCTCGCCGAGGCCCGCAACGCACTAGCCAAGAAGTACTTCTGATCAATAAGCCAACCGTACTGGGGCTTTGAGAAGTACCTCTGTCCTGACCAACGGCGCGAGTGTACTTTCATCCCCCATGTTTACCCCGGGGCTGACGCGCTGAGCAAGCATCGGTGCTTTCGTTGTTACGGCTTTGCGAGAAGAATGATCGTCTTGGTTGCGAAGCAAAGCCTCCTGAGGGCGCTGTCCTTTCGGAATGACAACGTAATCTTGATCGATCGACCTCAGCGCTTCAGCCCCGCCCCAGGCGGGCTGAATGCTGCGCCGCCAAGTGAAAAGAGGTGATGGATTTGAATGACGGGATCATACTGGAAATGCGCCATATCGATATGCGCTTTCAGGGCGTTCACGCATTGGACGATGTATCCTTCACCCTTAGGCGGGGAGAGGTTCATGCGCTGGTAGGCGAAAACGGCGCGGGCAAGTCCACGTTGATGAAGATATTGATCGGACTGTACCAGCCTGGAAACGGCGAGATTATTTTTAAGGGGCAGAGCGTTCGCTTCCGCTCCGTGATGGATACCCGCAAAGCCGGCATCAGCATGATCTTTCAGGAGTTCAATCAAGTCAGGCATATGACCGTGATGGAGAACATCTATCTAGGCCGGGAGCCGCGCACCCGCTTTGGTACCATCGATTACCGAAAAATGTATAAGGATTCTATGGAGCTGCTCAAGCGGCTTGGCGTGGATCTGAATCCGCACACCTATCTGCGGGATCTGACGGTCGCTAAATTCCAGCTGATCGAGATCGTCAAGGCAGTTTCATACAATGCCGAGATCATTATCATGGATGAGCCGACCTCAGCACTGAGCCATATGGAGATCCGGTATCTGCTGGACATGGTGGAAACGCTTCGTGCGCAGGGTAAAGCGATCGTTTTCATCTCCCACAAAATGGAAGAGATCTATTCAATTTGTTCCTGCGTCACCGTGCTTCGGGACGGCAAATTCATCTTTGAAGGCGAGGTATCCCAGGTCATCGAGCGAGACCTGATCCGCATGATGGTGGACCGGGACGTCTCTGATCTGTTTCCAAAAATAGAGAGTCAGATTGGGGAACCCGTTCTGGAGGTCCGCGGGCTGTCGCGCAAAGGGCGTTTTCAAAACATCTCCTTTGTTCTAAGACGAGGCGAGATCTTGGGCCTTGCGGGCCTGATGGGCGCGGGGCGAACGGAGCTGATGGAAGCGCTGATGGGCGTCGAGAAACCCGACAGTGGTGAAATCCTGCTCAACGGCATACTCATACACAACCGCATACCCACTGATGCCATCCGCCATGGTATCGTAATGGTGCCGGAGGATCGGAAGCGCAAGGGGTTGGTTCTTAAGCTCAGCACGAGGGATAATCTACTGCTTTCCTCCATACGCAAATGTGTCAAGGGAGGTTTCATCCGAAAACCGCTGGAGAAGATGTACGTGCAGAAGTACGCCGAGCGCCTTCAGATCAAAATGCACAACGCAAACGCTGCCTGCGCCAACCTTTCCGGCGGCAACCAGCAAAAGGTAGCCGTAGCAAAGGCCTTGAACGCCGATCCGCAGATCATCATTCTCGACGAGCCGACGCGCGGGATAGACGTCAAGACGAAGGCGGACATTCACCGCCTGATGTCGGAACTGGCCTGTCAGGGAAAATCAGTGCTGATGGTGTCTTCTGAGCTGCCCGAGGTGCTGGGCATGAGCGATCGCGTGATCGTGCTGCACGAAGGTATGATGACCGGCATCCTCGACCGGAGCGAAGCGACACCGGACAAGGTGATGGCGCTGGCAATTGGAAAGACGATGGAGGGATAGGAATGGATAGAACAAAGCTTCAGGGCAGGCGCGCCCTTATGGGCCGCTATATCGCGAACAACGGCATCGTGTTCGGCTTTTTGCTGATCGTGATGTTGCTGGGTATATTCGCCCGCGGCTTTTTCACAATGACTAATCTGGTCACGATCTTAAAGCAGGTCTCCTCCATCGGCATCGCCACCATCGGCGTGGGCACACTGATCATCATGAACTGCAACGATCTCTCCATCGGCTCTATGTTCGCGCTGTGCGGTGTGTCGGCCGGCCTCGCCGTATCCACCGGCACCGGCGGCTTGGGACTGCCGCCTATGTTCGGCTTTATGGCGGGTATATCCGCGGGCGTGCTGTTTGGCCTGCTGAACGGCGTGATCGTCTCCAAAGGCCGGATTCCTGCTTTCATCGTCACGCTGGGCACGCAGGCGATCGCCAGGGGACTGGCGTTGATCCTGGCGCATGGCATGCCGGTCGGATCCTTTCCAGCGGCGTTTAACTTTCCCGGCACTGCCTCTGTCGATCCCGGCGGCCTCATCCCCTGGTCGGTAATCATCTTTCTTGGGGTCATCATTCTGATGGACTTCGTGATGAAAAAGTTGCCGATCGGGCGCTATACCTACGCGATCGGCGGCAATGAGGAAGCGGCGCGGGTCGCGGGCATCAATGTGGATCGTGTAAAGATCCTGGTTTATCTCATCGAGGGCGCGCTGCTGGGACTGGCAGGCACATTGATGGCGTCCCGGCTCAAGAGCGCCGCGCCGGCACTCGGCGCAGGCTATGAGGGCGATGCCATCGCCGGCGCGATCATTGGCGGCGTGAGCTTCACAGGCGGTATCGGTACGGTATGGGGGATGGTGCTGGGAGCAGTGATGATCGGCGTGATCAACAACGGCATGGATCTCATCGGCGTGGAGGCTTTCTACAAACAGCTGGTCAAGGGATCGATCATCATCCTGGCGGTGCTGATCGACCGGAAGCGTTCTGGCAGAAGTTGACCGAGGAGGCGAAAACAATGCAAGCAGCATACGATATCGCGGCCATGCGCCGGCTGTCGGCGGATATCCGCATCCAGACCATCCGCGCGCTGACCGAGGCGGGATATGGACATATCGGCGGTTCGATGTCCATTGCGGATGTGCTGGGCGTGCTCTATGGCGGGGTGATGAACGTACGGCCGGAACAGCCGGATTGGGATGAGCGGGATATTTTCGTTTTGTCCAAGGGGCACAGCGGGCCCGGGCTTTACGCCGTTCTGGCTCTGCGGGGGTACTTCCCGATGGAATACCTGAAGGAGATCAACAAAGGGGGCACGCACCTGCCGAGCCATTGCGACCGGCTGAAAACGCCAGGCATCGACATGACCACAGGCTCCCTTGGGCAGGGAATGTCCTCAGCGGAGGGCATCGCCTTTGCAAACCGGATGATGGGGCTTGACTCCTACACCTACTGTATCGTCGGGGACGGCGAGTGCCAGGAGGGCGAAATATGGGAGGCGGCAGAGTTGGCTGTGCAGCTCAAGCTGGATCATTTCATCGTATTTATTGATGAAAACAAGAAACAGCTTGACGGCCCGGTGGACGCCGTGCGCGCCGGCCAGGACCTGGCAAAGAAGTGGTCCGCCTTTGGCTGGCACGTACAAAGGACGCTCGGCTACGATGCGGAGGCGATCTACCGTTCGATTGATATCGCCAAGGCTGAACGCGATGTACCCTCTCTGATCGTTCTGGACACCATCAAGGGCCTGGGGGCTGATTTCGCGGAGAAGGCCGCGTTCAACCACTATATGGTCATAGATTGGGATATGGCGGAGCATGCCATTGCCGAGATCGAGCGAAGAATGGCCGACGGGACCTTTCCGAGGGGAGATTTTAGATGGTAAAGGTATTGGATCAGGCAAAGAAATATCCCCTGCAGATGCGGGACGTCTATTGCAGGGCGCTGATTGACGCCGCCGAGGCGGACGAGCGCGTGTTTGTACTGGATTGCGATCTGGTGAGTTCAATCGGTGACGCGAGCTTTGTGAAGCGCTTCCCTGATCGGACGATCAACTGCGGTATACAGGAGGCCAATGCCTGTGCATTTGCTGCGGGCATGTCTTCAAGGGGATTCATTCCGTTTTTTCATTCCTTCGGCGTGTTCGCCTCTCGGAGGATCACGGATCAGCTTTATATCTCCTGCGCCTATGCCGGGCTGAACGTCAAGATCGTAGGCGCGGACCCCGGCGTGACGGCGGCGGTAAACGGCGGCACACACATGGCGCTGGAGGACGCGGGCATCGTGCGGGTGATCCCCGGCATGACCATCGTAGAGCCGTCGGACCCCATTATGATGTACAGCCTGACACGGAAGATTGCCGCGCACTACGGCGTGGATTATCTGCGGATGCAGCGCAAGAACGCTCTGCAGATATACGGGGAAGGCTCAGAATTCGAACTGGGCAAGGGCGTTTTACTGCGCGACGGGGATGACGTTGCCATTCTCGCCAGCGGCCTGATGGTGCCCGAAGCGCTGGAGGCTGCGCGTGCACTGTATGAAATGGGCGTATCGGCGCGTGTCGCGGACATGTACTCCATCAAGCCCATCGACCGCGATTTGATCCTGGACAGCGCGCGCAAAACAGGCGCGGTGGTCACGGCGGAAAACCATAATATCATTGGCGCGCTGGGTTCCGCAGTGGCAGAGGTATTGGGTGAGGGCTGTCCCGTCCCGTTGGAGCGCGTGGGGGCGCAGGACCATTTCGGCGAAGTTGGGTCTGTGGAATACCTGAAGGAACGCTTCGGGCTGACCGCTAAAGTGATACAGGAGAAAGTGCTCAGGGCGATCAGCCGCAAGAACAAATGAATGAACGGATTATAGGAGGGTTGGAACATGACGTACGAACGGAAGAAATACTGTGTAAACGGCCAATGGCTTGAGAGCAAAACGGATAAATGGATGCCGGTGACCGATTCCTCCACGGGCAAAATCATCTGCGAGGTTCCCTGCTGTACGCAGGATGAGGTGGAAGCGGCCATCGATGCGGCGGACAAGGCTTTCCCCGAGTGGTCCCGTCAATCGCTGAGCAAGCGCACTCAGATGATGTTCAAATGGCGGAACATTTTTTTAGAGCACGTGGATGAACTGACGGTGTTGTGCTCGAAGGAACTGGGCAAGAATTTGGATGAGGCAAGGGGTGACGTGCTCAAGGCGATAGAACCTACGGAGCTTGCATGCTCCCTGCCCTTGATCAGCCAGGGATCCGCTTCCCTTCAGGTGACGACCGGCTTTGACACCACCACCTACCGCATGCCCCTTGGCGTCGTCGCGGGTATCGTACCGTACAATTTCCCGGCGATGATCCCCTGGGGCTGGATGGTTCCCCTTGCCATTGCCACGGGCAACACGGTGGTTTTGAAGGCCGCCAGTTACACCCCCCTGACCTCGATGCGCATTCTGGAATTGTTTTATAAGGAGGGAGGCTTCCCTGCGGGCGTGGTCAATCTGGTGACCTGCTCCCGCCGTGAAAGCGAGCTGTTCCTAACCGATCCACGCATCAAGGCTGTGACCTTCGTCGGCTCCACCGATATCGGGAAGCATATATACAGCGTGGCGGCGGCGCACGGCAAGCGTGTGCAGGCCCAGTGCGAGGCGAAAAACCATGCGCTTGTACTTGAGGACTGCGATCTGGAAAGTACGGTCAACGCGATCGTCAACTCGACCTACGGCTGCGCGGGCATGCGCTGTATGGCCTTGCCCGTGATCGTGGTGCAGGAAAGCATCGCGGACAGCTTTGTCAAGCTGCTCAAGCAAAAGGCGGAGGCCCTGACCATAGGCTGCGCTTATGATCCCTCGACCAAGCTGGGCCCGCTGGTGACCGCAGAGCACAAGAGATCTGTATGTGATTGGATCCAAAAGGGCGTGGATGAAGGCGCACAATTGGTGCTGGACGGAAGGAACGTCGTGGTGAAGGGCTATGAGAACGGCTTCTTCGTGGGACCTACGATCCTCGACCACGTCAAGCCTGGCATGAGCGTAGGGGAGCGCGAGATCTTCGGCCCTGTGACGCTGATTAAAAGGGTGAATGATTTTTACGAAGGAGTCGCCGTCATGAACGCCAATCCCTTTGCGAACGGTTCGGCCATATTCACCCAGGATGGCTACTATGCACGTGAATTTGAGCTCCTGACAGACGGGGGTATGGTAGGCATCAATGTGGGCATTCCGGTGCCCTCAGCATACTTTCCCTTCTCCGGCAACAAGGAATCCTTCTTCGGCGATCAGCACGTGCTGGGGCTGGACGGCGTGCGCTTCTATACGCGCGCCAAGACTGTCACCAGGCACTGGTATGACGAACATTCCCGCAAGCGCGATGTGAGCACCTGGGAAGGAACAGTGGAGCGGCTGTAACCTTTGATGGGACAAGGGAAACGGCAGCGGCATATTCGTCAGGCGTGATGTCGCGGGCATGGGGACTACGATGCGGACTCTCGGTGCCTCTGGCTTGTGGCCATGCGTCGTGTACAGGCAGGATGCATGTTTGCAGCCTGCTGCGAATCGGGTGATGAAGTCGGTTTTAGCGTGATCATAGTCCAGCGTCAAAAGTGAACGGACGACCACCGTTTCACGTTTGCGCCGATTGTCACGAAGCTGGCCGCCGACAAAATCCGCCCTTGTCTTTGATGCGATCGCGCTCTACCTTGGGAAGCTTCGGATACTCTTCAGCGGATTCTGTCGTACGAATGGTATGCTCCAGCCGGGCGCACAGTTCGTCGAAGGTGATCACTTTGTTTGGCCATGTCTTGGCAAAACAGCTGTTGCCATATGCTATGGGAAATCTACGCATGGTTTGGTACCTCCTCACAATCCTCGGTAAAGTAGTGTCCACTGAATAACAAAAAAACCTAATAGAATCAACAACATTCAGCCTGTTCATGGTATAATGGATGCAAGGAAAACTGTTCAAAACACCCAAAAACTATGCACCTGAACAGGAGCTGAAACGGAATGTACGAGAGAAAAGCACGGCAAGTGAGCCTCTTTGAGGACGCGACGCTGTTTGGCGGGGTCAGGTTGGATCCCGGGAACAAGTGGGTCCGGATGTCTAAATTGATTCCCTGGGAAGAGTTTGAGGAACAGTACGCTGCATTGTTCTCCAATCCAAAGGAAGGAAAGCCGGCGAAGTCGGCACGTATTGCGATTGGCACAATCGTCATCAAGAAGCGCTACGGTTTCTCCGACGTGGATATCACGGAAGAGATCCGGGAGAACCCCTACCTGCAATACTTCCTGGGCTTTGAGGAGTATTCGAGCGCGCCGCCGTATGACCCGAGCATGATGACCTGGTTCCGGGAGCGTGTTACACCTGAGATGCTGGCGGAAGTGAATGATTATGTCATCGGCCGCAAGAAGGCAGAGGACAAAGAAGGTCCTCCATCCACCGGAGAAGGAACAGCTAGCAGTGAAGAGAACCGGCACAAAGGGACCCTGATTCTGGACGCGACTTGCTGCCCGCAGAACATCCGCTTCCCTACTGATGTATCACTGCTCAATGAGGGGCGGGAACTACTGGAAGGAATGATTGACACAGCGCATGAAACAGGTGCAACGGAGGGCAGGAAGCCCAGAACTTACCGGAACCTGGGGAGGCGGGACTGGCTGCGGTTCGCGAAAGACCGGAAGCCAACCCTGAAGAAGATCCGGAAAGCAATACGCCATCAGCTGGGCTACATCAAGCGGGACCTTGCGCACCTGGAAGCAATCCTGACGAAACACCCTGGCGCGCTGACGCCGAAGGAATTGGAACGCCTGGCTGTCATCCGGGCGATGTACGAACAACAGAAAGAGATGTATGACAATGGAACGCGGCGGGTGGAGGATCGGATCGTGAGCCTTCACCAGCCTTGGGTGCGGCCAATCGTGAGGGGGAAGACGGGTTCACCGGTCGAGTTCGGGGCCAAGGTTGAACTGAGCATGAGCGGAGGCTACGCGCGAATCGCGGAGATCCGCTGGGACGCGTTCAACGAGGGCACAACCTTGCAGGCGTCTGCTGAGCGTTTCAAAGAGCAGACAGGTGATTATCCGGAGAGGATTCTGGCAGACAGGATTTTCCGAACCAGAGAGAACCTGGCCTGGTGCAAGGAGAGAAAAATCCGGCTGAATGGTCCGAAGTTGGGGAGGCCTCCGAAAGACCGGAAGGAGTACATGGAGACGCTGAGACTGGAGAGAGAAGAATCCGGGGAACGCAATGAGATCGAGGGATGTATCGGGGTGTGCAAGCGCCGGTACGGCCTTGACGTTGTGATGATGCGGCTGAAGCACACCAGCGAGGTGGATATCCATGCTTCCATCCTGACCCGGAACCTGTTCAAAAAGGTGAGGTCACTTTTTTTGCTCATTTTTGGAAGAAGCCGGCAGAGGATCGTGCGATCGGTTTTAACAGATTTGCTTTGTCAGGTTGCCTGTGCGCGTAATATCGCGGTTATTCAGTGGACACTAATTACAAAAGATGATGTAATAGAACGATCTTTGGATTTGGAAATTGAGGCACCATCGGTTCCAAGAGAAGTAATTATGGAACTTATGGAACAATACGATAAAGAGACACTGGATGGCTATTACCAAGAATTAACAGAACACGGATGCACTAATTTAGATAAGATTGAAACTTATGCTAAGTGGATGAATATTAACGGTAGTAGAGGAATACAAGAGTCTTTAGCAGAGAGGTATCGAATTTCTATGGATGATCCTTATATTATGAAGTTGTTTAATGAAATTACTAAAGGGAATCTATTAATACCCTTTGGGGCAGAAAATTGGGATTTTTTGGAAGAAGGGCTAGGGGTTATAAAAGACTGATTCCTGATGGATATTTCATTACAACAACCGCTTATCCGACAGTAAAAAATGTCTGGAAAATAAAAACCCTTGATTTCTCAAGGGATTTTTGGTGGAGCTAAGGAGATTCGAACTCCTGACCTCTACAATGCGAATGTAGCGCGCT
>LSQX01279301.1_pt2 | contig 14902 bp, 16 predicted proteins | sample 654561 | NCBI WGS metagenome assembly LSQX01 (sample SAMN04489861, study PRJNA283612) | anaerobic digester metagenome | isolation source: 4 biogas reactors fed with cattle manure at either 37C or 55C with and... | place: Denmark: Kongens Lyngby | collected 2014 | reverse complement strand
GTGCCTGTGGGAACGCTGCTGAAGCTCAACGGGATGAAACTCAATGACCCGCTTTACAAGGGCCGCGTTCTGATCCTGGAAGAACGAGAGGGGGGGCCGGGGGAAAAGAAGGCGCGGCCAAAGCAAGCGGGAGGTGCCCCGGGTGGCGGTGGGGATCACAAGGCGTTTTTCACCTATACGGTTGTGAAGGGAGACTCCCTGATCCGGATCAGCGATCGTTTTGGCGTGACTCTCGAGAGTATCCTGGCGCTCAACGGGTTGAAAGCGGGAGCGCCCCTGCACGTGGGCAAGCGCCTGAAAATCGAGGGAACCGACCCGGCGGTGGGGACGAGACAACCGGGACGGACTTACCGGGTCAAGGCGGGGGACACCCTTCTGAATATCGCTAAGAAAGAGGGGGTGCCTGTGGGAACGCTGCTGAAGCTCAACGGGATGAAACTCGATGACCCCCTTCACAAGGGCCGCGTTCTGATCCTGGAGGAACGGGAGGGCTAGTCATGACGGTCCGCTTCATACGGCCATGCGGGGTCTTGCTCGCTGTTCTGCTGGCGGTCACGGTCGTTTCGCCCTGTCCGGTCTTTTCCGCGGAAGAGAACCGCCCCGGGCAGGAAAACTTTTTTGTCGTGAATCCGTCCCTGATGCCCCATGCCGTGGCCCGACAGACGGCCGAAGGGCCGGAACCCGTTCTTCAGGGGCTGTTTGAGCCTGGATCCCCCCTGGACTTTGAAGGGGAGGAGCCGATCCCGCCCCGTCGGGAGAAATCGGACGAGTTTGGTTTCCTAGGTCTGAAGATGTCCCTGTCCCGTCTCGAACTGGAGCCGGATTCACAACAGCGCATTCGCATGGGGGGCGGCGATCCGTTGCTCTGGTCGGATTTTCGGGCCATCTTTTCCGGAGGTTCTTTCGGGAGGGACGAATTTGATGCCTTTGTCGATGTTTTCCGGCCCCAGTTGAATCTGGGGATCCCCTTTTGAAAGACCTGCGGGTACGTGGAAGCGGCAACCCATCAATTCCGGTCTGACCGGCCGGAACCGAAAGACCTGCGGGTACGCGGGAGGAGCTCACTTTCCCGAACCTTTGCCGCCGCCTCTTGGGAAAAACCTTCGGCTACGCGGGAGCGGCGCGTCCCGTCTGAACGGCACTCACCGTCCTCTCCAGTCGCCGTTTCGGCCTCCCTATATCATTGATGTTATTTAGTGCCGACTTTATCCTTTCGTCCGCGCCCCAGTGCCCGTACCCCCCTGCCGTTTTGCTCATTCATCATGTCCTTCCCGCCGTCCCGGGGTGTTTCGTTCAGGACTTCTCACGTTCGTTCGAAGCGACAAAGAGGAACGTTCGAAGTGACAAGAAGTTATGTCCTTTCGCCCCGGCGGTAGCCTCCGTGTCATTTCGAGGAGCCCTCACCCATGTCATTTTGAGGAGCCCCCTATGTCATTTCGAGGAGCGCAGCGACGAGAAATCTCGTCCTTCACGCCATTCCAATGCGTTTCGTTTAAGATTCCTCACCCGCCTCCGGCGGGATTCGGAATGACCTGTAGGATGCGGCGGGATTCGGAATGACATTTTAGGGCTACGGCGGCTCGAATGACCTGTAGGATGCGGCGGCTCGGAAGGACATTTTAGGCCAGAGGGGGATTCGGAAGGACATGCGGGATGCGGTGGGATTTGGAATGATGTGCAAGGACACCGTTGAGATTCGGGATGGCATGTGGGATGCCGCAGCTTGGAATGATAACATGAAAAAAAGTGTACCTCCGACAGGGCGATAGTACCGGACTAACCCCTACGTTTTAGAAAACATTAAGGAGGTACACGCGGTGAAGTATATGGGAATTGATTATCATAAGCAATACTTTGTAGCGACGATGATGAATGAACAGGGCGAAGTAATCAGAAAAGATGGAAGCCTCAGGGGATTCAGACAATAAAGGCAATGAAGGGTGGCGTTTGCAATGACAATGGGGTATGAAGTGATCTTCCCCGGGGTTGCGGACCGTCCGAAGAAACACCAAGTTCGGGATGAGAACGAGGGGGGTGTTCGGCTTGAGCCGGGCATCGGTCGCGGGCAGGATGGCTTTCAGGCGTAGGATTTTTCGCTTTCGTTCGAAATGAGAATAGAAGGAGGATCATATTCATGAAGATTTTCGATGGACTTCACGCCTTCATCTGGCAGGATTATCGTGAGAACAACAGCAACACCTATTTGATCGACCGGGAGAAGAAGATTCTCATCGATCCGGGGTACGACCATCTCTTTCGTCACGTGGAACAGAACCTGAGCGACCTGGGGATCGACCGTTCGCAGATCGACTACGTTCTGGTTACCCATGGCCATCCCGACCACCTGGAGGCGGCCTTCCGTCTTCAGCGCCCGTCGCTCCTCGGCCTGAGCCGGGAAGAGTATCGTTTTGTCCGGGAATGGGCGGGCGGAGACTATGACATCCCCGCCCCGGATCTATACCTGGAAGAGGGACCCCTCACCCTGGGGGATGTGGTTCTGGAAATTTACAACACACCCGGCCACTCGCCGGGGTCGGTTTGTCTGTACTGGCCGGAGACGAAGGTCCTCTTTACGGGCGATGTCGTCTTCAATCAGGGAATTGGGCGGACGGACCTGCCCGAGGGCAGCGGCGCCCGTCTGAAGGAAAGCATCCGGAAGATCATGGACCTCGACGTGGAGTATCTCTTGAGCGGCCACGGGGATATCCTTGCCGGCAGGGAGGTGGTGAGACAGAACTTCCGTTTTATCGAGGATTACTGGTTTCGCCATCTATGACGATGCCGCCCTGAACGGGGTCGCGCCGCGCCGGGAGACAGGATAAAAAATCTTGATTTCTCGAGGTTCCTATAATAAGAGAGCAGATCGTTTTTTACGATCCATTTATTTTCCTTGCCCGATCCCGGTGATCGGGCTACAAAGCCGAGAGGAGGTAGGTCATTGAGAAGGTACGATGTTGTTTTTATTGCCATGGCGAATCTTTCCGACGCCGAGATCAGTGGGATCGTCGAACGTTATCAGACCATGGTAACGGAGCACGGGGGATTGATCATCAAGGTCGAGAAATGGGGCAAGAGGAAGCTGGCATATGATGTCCGGAAGCAGAGCATGGGGTTTTATGTTCTGTTCGATGTGGCTGGTGACAGTGAAATTGTCGATGAAATGGAACGGAACCTTAAAATCGACGATAAAATTCTGAAATATCTCACCGTTAAGACCGCGGAAGAAATCACCGTCGGGGAAGTCGAGGAAATTATCGCCGCCGCCGTCAAGGCGGAGGAACCGGTGGAAGAAGAGAAAGACGGGGAGGCGACGACGGAGGAGGACGCTGCGGAGGAAAAGACGGACGCGGCTCCGGAGACAGAGGAGGAGAAAAAATGACACAGGGAAGCTATAGGCCCAGACCCCAGGGAGGATCCCGGCCCCAGAGAAGATTTTATCACAGGAGAAAGTTTTGCCGGTTCTGCTCCGATTCGAATCTGAAAATCGAGTACAAGGATCCCCAGTCCCTTCGTGATTTCCTGACCGAGCGGGGTAAAATCATGCCCCGGCGCATTACGGGGAGCTGCGCGAAACACCAGCGAGAAATTACCCTGGCCATCAAAAGGGCCCGGTCGATCGCCCTGCTGCCTTTCGTTGTGGCGGACGGCAGGTAGGCGGCGGGACCTTTTGCCCGCCGGGACCTGACGATTCCGGCGCCGGACGGGCAGGGCCTTTGTCCCGTCACGGCCAGATCCCGGGTACGGGCATTCCCCGCGTCCCGGCCGTGAATTGCGGGCGGGGGTACAGAAAGCACAGGAGGATTTCAATGGAGGTTATATTAAAGGAAGATATCGGCACTCTCGGCCAGGCGGGTGATATCGTCAAGGTCGCAGATGGTTACGGGCGGAATTATCTTGTTCCCCGTGGTCTTGCCGTGGAAGTCAGCAGGCGGAATATACGCATGATCGAGGAGCAGAAGAAACAGATTCTGCGCAAAACGGAAAGAGAGAGAAAAAAGGCGGAAGATTTTGCGACCCGTCTGTCGGAAGTCGTCTGCACCATTGCCCGGAAAGTCGGCGAGCAGGATAAATTGTTCGGCTCCGTCAACACCAGGGACATCGAGGAGAATCTCACCGCCCAGGGAATCACCGTGGATAGGAAGCACATCGTGCTGGAAGAACCCCTCAGGGAGTTGGGCGAATTCCCCGTGACGGTGAAATTGAGCGCCGGTGTCACCGCCGAAATCAAGGTGGTGGTCGTAGCCGAAAACTGATCCCGCCCGTCATGGAAGAACGCCCGGCGGGGGGCATTCTGCTCCCTCTTCCCTCATGACGGGTTCACGGGTTATTGTTCTTGTCAGGTCTTTGCAATATGCGCGCGAAAACGGATGCCGACGCATCCATCTATAAAGTACCCCCCCAGAACATGGAAGCCGAACAATCGGTTTTGGGGGGGATTTTACTTGATAACCACTCCCTGAACACCGTTCTCGAACTCCTTTCCAGTGATGATTTTTACACGGAGGGGCATCGCAAGATATTCAACGCCATTACGGAGCTTTCCGAGCGGGGTGAACCCAGCGATCTCGTCACCCTGAGCAGCCTGCTGAAGGACCGCAAGCACCTGGATCAGGTCGGCGGGATGGCTTACCTGGCCTCGCTTGTCGACAGCGTGCCTTCGGCCGCAAACATTGCCCATTATTGCCGTATCGTTAAAGAAAAGGCGGTTTTACGGAACCTGATCGCCACGGCGACGGGTATTCTGCAAAAGACCTACAATGCCGGGGCCGATGTGGACGCACTCCTGGACGAGGCGGAACATGCCATTTTCGAGATCTCGGAAAACAAGATTCGCCCCTCCTTTTTCACGATGAGGGAGATCGTCAAGGACAGCTTCCGGAAAATCGAAAAACTGGCCGAGAAAAAGGAACTCATCACCGGCGTGCCCACGGGATTCGGCAAGCTTGATGAAATCACATCGGGACTGCAAAATTCCGACCTGATCATCATCGCCGGCCGCCCGAGCATGGGAAAAACCGCGTTCGCCCTCAATATCGCCCAGAATGCCGCCATGAAATCGGGTGTGCCCGTGGCGGTGTTTTCCCTGGAAATGGCGAAGGAACAGCTCGCCCTCCGTATGCTCGCCTCGGAGGCCCGTGTCGATTCCCAGCGCTTGAGGAAGGGTTTCCTTGGGGAAACGGACTGGCCGAAGCTGGTCAAGGTGGCGAGTGAACTCTCGGAGGCCGCGATTTTCATCGATGATTCACCGGCCATCACCGTTCTCGAAATGAAGGCCAAGTCGCGGCGCCTGAAAGCGGACCAGGGCCTGGGCCTGATCATTCTCGATTATCTCCAGTTGATGAAGGGCGGTATGTTCAGGGAATCCCGGGAACAGGAAATTTCGGAAATCAGCCGATCCCTGAAAGCCTTGGCCAAGGAGCTGGAGGTGCCCATCATCGCCCTGTCCCAGTTGAACCGAAAGGTGGAGGATCGGACGAACCGCCGCCCCCAGATGGCGGATCTGCGCGAATCGGGTGCGATCGAGCAGGACGCGGACGTCATCGCCTTCATCTATAGGGACGAGGTCTATAACAAGGCGGAGGACAACCCCGAAAAGGGGATCGCGGAAATCATCATCGGGAAACAGCGTAACGGTCCCACGGGGACCATCAAGCTGGCTTTTCTGGAAAAGTACACCTGTTTTGAAAACCTTGCCCGTCCGGACGCGTACTCAATTGAGTAGAAGACGTTCCTTCTCCAGGTAGGGGAGCGCCAGTTGCAGTTTCTTCAGAGCCTGCTTCTCGATCTGCCGGGCCCGCTCCCGTGTGATGTTGTAGCGATCGCCGACTTGCTGTAGAGTCAGCGGTTCGTCGGACATGACGCGGTGTTTGACGATGAATGTTTCCCGTTCGTTCAGGTTGGCCATAGCGCCCGAGATATTCTTCTGCACCAGTTCCATTTCCTCTTTCCGGATCAGTTCCGCTTCCTGATCCTCCCCCTGGTAGGTCAGAAAATCAAGGTAGGTCGTGTCTTCCTCGTCGCTCAAATATGCGTTGAGCGACACATCCCGGTTCTTCAGGCGCAGTTCCATCTCCTCCACCTCCGCTTCCTTGACGTTCAGGGAATCGGCGATTTCCCGGAGTTCCGGATGTTTTTCCGACATGATCTCCAGTTCCTTCCGCGCCCGCTTCAACTTGAAGAAGAGTTTCCGCTGGGCCTGGGTTGTGCCGATTTTGACGATGCTCCAACTGCGGATGATGTAGTTCTGAATATAGGCCCGGATCCACCAGACCGCGTAGGAGATGAGCCGGTAACCCTTGTAGGGGTCGAATTTTTTGACGGCGTGCATGAGGCCGATATTGCCTTCCTGGATCAGGTCGATCAGTTTCAGATTGTAGTGCTTGTATTCATAGGCAATCTTGACAACGAAACGAAGGTTGGAAATCACCAGTTTTTCGGCGTCCTTCACATCCTTGTGTTTTTTCAGGTTGACGGCGAGGCGGAACTCCTCATCCGCTGAAATAAGGGGGATGCGATTGATTTCAGCAATATACATTTCAAGGGTGCCGGTGATCGCTGGCAGTTTCAAAATAATCCTCCGTAAGCTGGGACTGATTCCCTCTATTTTGATAACGGATTTTGGAGATTAGTCAACGTTTTTTTCCGTTGTCCAATGGTATCCGGACATTGACACCCCTTTCGCCGATGCTTAATATTACGGAAAAAACAACGGAAAGGAACGACGGGGCCGATGAAGACAATGGGCAAGGCGATGCTGGAATTCGCGTTTCAGATGGCGAGGAACATCGAGGCAAAGGCCGTTCTGTTGTATGCGGACATGGTGCCGGACCAGCATCTTCCCGATACCGTAGAGAACTTTCAGGTCATCGTCGTCAGCCGGGGCGATAAGGAGTTGCCCAGCCAGTACGAGGAACGGGCTACCGTTCTGAATGTGCCCGACGTCAATTTGACCCGTGTCGGCCAGATCAAGATTGCCATCGCCAAGGGGATCGTCATGGGGCTGTTTAAAAGGGGTGACCGCCTTGTCTGCCTCAGCGGGATCCCCCGGTTCGAATACCTGGACAGCCTTTTTGTGATCGATGTGGGAAAGGAATTTGAAATCCTGACGTCGGAGGATATTTCGGATATCCGGGAGATCGGGTACCCCGAAGTCTTCGGAACCCTGCTTTCCATAGCCCTGGAGCTGGCGGCGCAGGGTCGGGAGGGGCGCAGGGTCGGGACCATTTTCGTTCTGGGCGATCACGAGAGGGTGATGCAACTGTCCCGGCAGATGATCATCAACCCCTTTATGGGCTACCGCGACGAGGAGCGGAATATTCTGAACATGGACCTGAGGGAAACCATCAAGGAGCTGTCGGCTATCGACGGGGCGTTCGTCATCCAGAACAACGGGGTGATCGTCACGGCGGGCAGGCACCTGAGCGCGGCCCTGGAAAGCAAGGACTTTCCAAGGGGGCTTGGAAGCCGGCACATCGCGGCCGCCGGGATTACGAGTGTCACCGACGCCGTGGCCATTGTCGTTTCCGAATCGACGGGCATGGTGACGGTCTTAAAGAAAGGGAAAATTTTTGTGCGGATTGAAAAACCCACGGAATAGAGAGGTTATATGCGTTTCGACAAGTTTACATTGAAAGTGCAGGAGGGGCTTCAGGAGGCCCAGGGTGAGGCGGCCCGGTCGGGCCATCAGGCCATCGAGGCGGAGCACCTGCTGCTGGTCCTGCTACGGCAGGAAGGGGGCATTGTCGGGGAGATCCTCAGAAAAACGGGTATCGACCCGGCAAGGCTGGAAATGGAATTACGGCAATCTCTGGATAAACTGCCCCGGGTTTCCGGTGGCGGAACGGGGCAGGCCTATCTCGGCCAGCGCCTGAACCGGATACTGGACCGGGCGACACAGGAAGCGGCCCGGATGAAGGACGAGTACGTCAGTGCCGAACACATCCTGGTCGCCATGGCGGACGACAAGGAAGGGGTCGATGCCCTGCGGCAAAGCGGCGTGACCCGGGACGGGATCTTCCAGGTGCTTCTGGATATCCGGGGTAATCAACGCATTACGGATCCGAATCCGGAGGAAAAATATCAGGCTCTGAAACGATACGCGAAAGATTTCAACGAACTGGCCAGGAAGGGTTCCTTCGATCCCGTGATCGGCCGGGATGAGGAAATCCGCCGGATCATGCAGGTTCTATCCCGCCGTACCAAGAACAACCCGGTGCTGATCGGGGAGCCCGGTGTCGGCAAGACGGCCATCGTGGAGGGCCTGGCTCAACGAATTGTCAACGGCGATGTGCCGGAGAGCTTGAAGGACAAACGCGTGATCGGCCTCGATATCGGTTCTCTCGTCGCGGGAGCCAAGTACCGTGGTGAATTCGAGGAACGTTTGAAGGCGGTTCTCAAGGAAGTGACGAGTGCGGAGGGGGAAATCATCCTGTTCATCGACGAGATTCACACGGTGGTCGGAGCCGGCGCGGCGGAAGGGTCGGTCGATGCTTCGAACATGCTGAAACCCGCCCTGGCCCGGGGAGAGCTGCGCTGTGTCGGCGCGACGACCCTGAACGAGTACCGCAAGCACATTGAAAAGGACCCGGCCCTGGAGCGCCGATTCCAGCCGATCCTGGTCAAGGAGCCGACGGTGGAGGATACCATTGCCATCCTCCGGGGACTGAAGGAGCGTTACGAGGTGCACCATGGGGTCCGGATCAAGGACGTGGCCATTATTGCCGCCGCGACCCTGTCCAACCGGTATATCAGCGACCGCTTTCTTCCGGACAAGGCGGTGGATCTGATTGACGAGGCGGCGTCCCGGCTGAGAATCGAACTTGACAGCATGCCCGCCGAAATCGACGTCATCGACCGCAAGGTCATCCAGTTGGAGATCGAACGACAGTCCCTGAAAAACGAGACGGACCCGACATCGGTGGAACGGCGGGACCGGATCGACCAGGAACTGGGGGAACTGAAAGAAACGATGGACCGGATGAAACTCCATTGGTCGTCTGAAAAGGAAATCATCAAAAAAATCCAGCAGATCAAGGGGCAGATGGAAGCCCTCAAAACGGAGGAAATGAACGCCCAGCGGGACGGAAATCTGGCCCTGGCGGCGGAAATCCGCTACGGGAAGATGGTGGAGCTGAACAGGGAGCTGGAGAAGGACCAGGAGGAACTGGCGGCGAAACAGCAGGAAAGCGCCATGCTCAAGGAAGAGGTGGACGCCGAGGATGTGGCGGAGGTGGTGGCCAACTGGACCGGCATTCCCGTGGCCAGGATGATGGAGAGTGATGTCAACAAGCTGGTTCACATGGAAGAACGGCTCAAAATGCGGGTCATCGGCCAGGATGAGGGTATCGCCGCCGTTTCCAGGGCGCTTCGCCGGGCGCGTTCGGGGCTTCAGGATCCCAACCGTCCCATCGGGTCGTTTATTTTTCTCGGTCCCACCGGGGTGGGGAAAACCGAACTGGCGAGAGCCCTCGCCGAATTCATGTTCGACAACGAACAGGCCATGATCCGCGTGGATATGTCGGAATATATGGAGAAACATTCCGTGGCCCGCCTGATCGGGGCCCCTCCCGGCTATGTGGGTTATGACGAGGGGGGGTATCTGACCGAGGCGGTTCGAAGGCGGCCTTATGCGGTTTTATTGTTCGACGAGATCGAGAAGGCCCATCCGGATGTCTTCAATATTCTGCTTCAGATCCTGGACGACGGGCGCCTCACCGACGGCCATGGGCGGACGGTGGATTTCAAGAACACCATTATCATCATGACCTCCAATGTGGGCGGTCAGTGGCTTCAGAATCAGAAGCTGAGCGATGAGGAGAAGCATCAGCGCACCATGGACACGCTGAAAGCGACCTTCAGGCCCGAGTTCCTGAACCGGATCGACGACATCATCACCTTCCGGCCCCTGGACATCGAGGATATCGACCGGATCGTTCTGATCCAGCTCGCCCTGATTCAGAAGCGCCTCGACGAACGCAAACTCGCCATCGAATTGACAGAGGATGCGAAACATTATATAGCTCGGGAAGGTTACAATCCCGCTTACGGCGCAAGGCCCCTGAAGCGGGCGCTCCAGAAGATCGTTCTGGATCACCTGGCGCTCCGGATTCTGGACGGGACCTTCAGGGAAGGGGACGAGATTCTCGTCGATCTCGATAAAGAGGGTAAAATTGTTTTCACGAAGAAGTAGCCGAAGGGATGCGAGGACAGGATGAATACGTTGAGAACGGTATTTTTGCTCGGTGCGCTGACGGGTCTGCTGATGTTGATCGGGGGGTACTTCGGCGGACAAAATGGGGTGGTCATCGCCTTCGTTTTTGCCGTGGTCATGAATTTCGGGAGCTACTGGTTCTCCGATAAGATCGTTCTGCGGATGTACAACGCCCAGGAAGTGACGGAAACCCAGGCCCCGGAGTTTTACAATCTGGTAAAGGAACTGGCCATGAAGGCTTCCATGCCCATGCCCAGAGTCTACATTATTCCCCAGGACACCCCGAACGCCTTCGCGACCGGGCGCGATGAAAAGCACGCCGTGGTCGCCGCCACGGAGGGGATCCTCCGGATCCTCAACCGGGATGAACTGGAGGGGGTCATGGCCCACGAGCTGACCCACATAAAGAACAAGGATATGCTGATCGGTTCCATTGCGGCGACGATCGCCGGGGCGATCGTCATGCTGGCGAACATGGCCAAGTTCGCCGCGATCTTCGGGGGGCGGGGCAGTGACGACGACGGAGGCGGAGCCAACATGATCGGCCTCATCGTCATGGCCGTGCTGGCTCCCCTGGCGGCGATGGTCATTCAGATGGCCATCTCCCGGTCTCGGGAGTACATGGCCGATGAGGGAGGCGCGCAAATATCGGGTAAACCCTGGGGTTTGGCCAACGCCCTGAAGAAAATTTCCCGGGCGTCCCATCAGATTCCCATGGAAGCCAACCCTCAGACGGCCCATATGTTCATTGTCAACCCGCTTTCGGGTCGTGCCATGATGCGTCTTTTCAGTACCCATCCCTCGGTGGAGGAAAGGGTGGCCAGGCTGGAAGCCATGAGGCCGGGGAAACAGGCCATCCGGTAAACCATTAAACCGACCGTGAACGGAGGAGCCCATGGAAGAGGAAAAAAAGGGACAGGGGTTTGTCGTCCGGGACAAACGCCACTTCGACAAAGCGGGAAATGTACAGTCTCAAGCCCCCACTGCAGAGCCGGCGGACCGATCCGCGGGAGACACCTTGAGGGACGCCGGGCCTGCCCTGGAGGCGGGAAAGGACGAACGGGCCGACGGGGCTTATCCGGCAATGGATTTCACCGGCTTTATCCTCTCCCTGAGTACGGCGGCCATGTACCATTTCGGCGATATTCCCGATCCCTATACGCAAAAGCGGGAGAAGAACCTGACCGCAGCCCGGCAAACGATTGATATCCTGAGCATGATTCAGGAGAAAACCCGGGGGAACCTGGACGAACAGGAGAAAGAGATCCTCGGGGGGGCTCTTTATGAATTGAGGATGCGTTTTGTGAAAGAAAAAGACGCGTCATGATCGAGGTCCCGTCCCCGTCCAAGATCAATCTCCACCTGCGTGTTTTGCGCAAACGTCCGGATGGGTATCATGACATTGCCACCCTGATGCAGAAAATCAGTCTGCAGGACACCATGGTGTTTTCCAGCCGGGAAGAAGGTGTTGAGATCACATGTCCCGGTTTTCCTCAATTGGAAAATGAGGATAATATCGTTTTTCGGGCCGTCAAGGCCCTTTTTTGTGATGTCGCTTATCAGGGTGGGGTGGGAATCGTTCTTCACAAAAGAATCCCCGTGGGGGCCGGTCTGGGCGGCGGCAGTTCCAACGCGGCCACGACCCTGGTTGCCCTTAACGACATGCTGCGATTCGACCTTTCCCGGGAGGCCCTGATGGCCATCGGCGCCCGGCTCGGCGCCGATGTGCCGTTTTTTATTTACGGCAACCGGGCCTGGGCCTTCGGTATCGGAGACCGCCTGGAATCTGCCGCGGATCTGCCGCCTCTGTGGTTCGTTCTCGTCAACCCCCGCTTCGAGCTTTCTACGGCACAGGTTTACAGCGGACTCAATTTAACATTGACAAACACGCCAATAAATTATAGCATCCCCCGATTTTCCACGATAGGCGACTTGGTGGAAGGTCTGCAAAATGATTTAGAAAAAGTCTCCCTTGCCCTCTGTCCCGCCCTGAAAGGACTCAAGGGTCGTTTGATGGGACTGGGTGCCCGGGGAGCGCTGATGTCGGGAAGCGGACCCACGGTTTACGGGGTGTTTGAACGGGAGCGTGAAGCGCTGCGGGCCGCCGATGTTCTGAAGAAAAACGAAGACTGGTTTGTTGCGGTCGCCGCTTCATTATAAGTCTCCCGAAAGCTTTCCCGCGCAGGCAAAGGGCGATTGTTGGGGCGTCGTCAAGCGGTAAGACACAAGATTTTGGTTCTTGCATTCGGAGGTTCGAATCCTCCCGCCCCAACCACATATCTTCACGGAAAGGGAGTTCCATGCTCGAGCGAATGAGAATATTTTCAGGAAACGCCAATATCGCTCTGGCGGAAAGGATATGCCGGTCTCTGGGCGTACCTTTGGGAAAAGCCAATGTCACCACCTTCAGCGATGGCGAAAGTCGGGTGGAGATCAACGAAAATGTCCGGGGTATGGATGTGTTCATCGTCCAACCCACCTGTCCTCCCGTCAATCTCATGTTGATGGAACTGCTCATCATGACCGACGCCATGAAACGGGCCTCGGCAGACCGGATCACGGCAGTCATTCCCTATTACGGTTACGGTCGACAGGACCGGAAGGTTCTCCCCCGGGCGCCTATTACGGCGAAGCTTGTCGCCGACCTGATTCACAGGGCGGGCGCCGACCGGGTCCTGGCCATGGACCTCCACGCAGGCCAGATCCAGGGTTTTTTCGATATTCCCGTGGACAATCTTTTCGCCGCGCCGGTCCTCCTCGAGTATATGCGTGACCATTATCAGGACAACATGGTCATCGTGTCTCCCGACACAGGCGGTGTGGAACGGGCCCGGGCTTTCGCCTCCCGGTTGGGGGCAAGTCTGGCGATTATCGATAAGCGCCGGGAAGGACCGAATGAATCCCAGGTGATGAATATCATCGGGAACGTCGAGGGGAAAAAGGTCGTGATTCTGGACGACATGGTGGATACGGCGGGGACGGTCGTGCAGGCCGGGAAAGCATTGGAAGGAGCGGGGGCTCTGGAGGTCAGTGTTTGCTGCACCCACCCGGTTTTGTCCGGTCCCGCGATTGACCGGCTCGAGGAGTCCAATATAACGGAACTCATCGTGACGGACACCATTCCGCTTCATGACCGGGCGAAAGCCTGCAACCGCATCAAGGTGCTGTCCGTGGCGGCCCTTTTAAGCGAGGCGGTCAGGAGGATTTATTACAACGAATCGGTGAGTTCGTTGTTTATTTGAGTACGGGACTACCCGCGGACCGTCTTTTCGGCCTCGGCATGACAAGGGGTGCAAAACGGTACCCCGCCCGGGAAAGGGAAGGCGCCCAAGGGGTTGAAAAGCTTGCCTGATGGGGGAGATGGGAGGTGAAGCTGATTGCCGGATTGGGAAATCCGGGGCCGCGCTATCAATTGAGCCGGCATAATTTCGGATTTCTGGTTATTGACAGACTGGCGTGCCTCTACGGGATCGAGCTCAATCGAAAGGATTTCGAGGCTCATTGGGGTAGGGGGAAAATAGAAGGCATTCCTGTGCTGCTGGCTAAGCCGCAGACATTTATGAATTTGAGCGGTATCGCGGTGCAACGGTTGGCTGGTTTTTTCAGGGTGGAATTGAGCGATGCCGTGATGGTTCATGACGACTTGGATTTGCCTTTTGCAACCATTCGCCTGAAGGAGGGTGGCGGACATGGCGGGCATCGGGGATTGATGTCCGTCGAAGATCATTTGGGAGGAGCCGGTTTCAAACGGCTTCGCTTGGGGATCGGCCGGCCCTGTGAAGGGATGACGACGGAACGTTACGTTCTGCAACCGTTTTCGGAAGAGGAGGAAAATGCTCTTCCGGATATTCTGAAGCGGGCATGCGGGGCGGTCAAGGTTGTCGTTACGGAAGGCATGCAGAAGGCCATGAATCAGTATCATATCAGGGATGCTGTAAAAATTAATTCTAGGAGGTTAGGTGATGTTTAAAGGTAATCGTTTGTTGTCCATTCTTTTCGCAGCCATCATCGGGGTCCTGATGACGGCGCCTCTCGCCGTTGCGGGCGAGGCGGACATCATACTGCCGGACCTCTCCCAGGTCGCATTCGTGGGGGGGACACTCGGTGGTTTGACTATTCTCAATTGGGGCCTGCTGATCTGTGTGATCGGCCTGGGGTTCGGTCTGTTGCAGTACGCGCAGACCAAAAATCTGCCTGCCCATCAGGCGATGCTGGACGTATCCAACACAATCTGGGAAACCTGCAAGACCTACATCATTCAGCAGGGCAAGTTTCTGACGGCCCTGTGGGTATTGATCGCTGCATGTATGATTTACTATTTCTCCGTTCTCTCTCATATGCCGATGAAGGAAGTGGGAATCATTCTTGCGTGTTCCATCCTTGGCATTCTGGGTTCCTATGTTGTGGCCTGGTTCGGTATTCGGATCAACACGGTGGCGAACTCCCGGGCCGCCTTCGCATCCCTGAAGGGGAGGCCCCTGGGCATGCTGAATATCTGCCTGCGTTCGGGTATGAGTGTGGGGCTGCTCCTGGTCAGTGTCGAACTCTTCTTTATGATTCTCATTCTGGCCTATCTGGGAGAACTGGCCGGTCCCTGTTTCATCGGTTTTGCCATCGGTGAGTCCCTGGGAGCCAGCGCCCTCCGTATCTGCGGGGGTATCTTCACGAAGATCGCCGACATCGGCTCCGACC
>LSQX01272369.1_pt1 | contig 14902 bp, 11 predicted proteins | sample 654561 | NCBI WGS metagenome assembly LSQX01 (sample SAMN04489861, study PRJNA283612) | anaerobic digester metagenome | isolation source: 4 biogas reactors fed with cattle manure at either 37C or 55C with and... | place: Denmark: Kongens Lyngby | collected 2014 | reverse complement strand
AGTTGAGTCGAGAGATGCTGAAGCGTCTCCGTAAAGGGGCAGCTGCCCTAGACGACCAGCAACTCGTTATTGAATCCTCCCGCCAACACTCTGAGTTGGTGCGCACCCGCGATGCCCTCGAGCGGGTAGTTGAGTTAGCCCAAGGGGGCTTGCCATTAGATATTATCGCATCGGAGATGAACGAAGCCCTTAATGGGCTCGGCTCACTCACCGGAGAGGTCACCTCAAGCGATATTTTAGAGACAGTTTTTAGCAACTTCTGTGTTGGGAAATAGAGTATGGATTATGATGCAATTATAGTGGGAGCCGGACATGCGGGAATTGAGGCTGCTCTAGCCTTGGCCCGTCTCGGCTACAATTCAATATTGATAACGCAAAACCTGGATGCCATTGGAAGGCTCTCGTGTAACCCCGCTATCGGGGGGATGGCCAAAGGGAACATTGTACGTGAAATTGATGCCCTTGGGGGAGAGATGGCCCACCTAATCGACAGTTCAATGATTCAATACAGAATCTTGAACCGTCGTCGTGGACCGGCTGTCCAGGCACCCCGTGCCCAAAGTGATAAATTTACCTACCACCTAAAAGCCAAAGAGACGGTGGAGAGACAAAAGGGGCTGGCCCTCTTCCAAGATACAGTTGTCGACCTCCTCTTAAGCTCCGATAAGAAGAGTGTGGTGGGAGTTGTTACCGACAGGGGGCACAAAATAGGGGCCAAAGTGGTAGTTTTAACCACAGGCACCTTTATGGATGGGAAAATATATATAGGTGAGTGGGAAGAGGTTGCCGGAAGGCTGGGTGAGCCGGCTGTTCTCGGCTTAGGGGATGCCCTCAGGGAGAAGGGGTTTAATGTGGGGCGACTCAAGACAGGGACCCCCGCCAGAGTGCGTCGCTCTTCGCTCAACTTTGACCTCTTAGAGGAGCAGCCGGGAGATGAGGTGATGCTCCCCTTCTCATTTGATACCAAGAGTATTGAGCGCCCCTCTATGGAGTGTTTCGTCACCTTCACCAATAGTGAGACCCACAAGATAATCGGTGAGAACATTGAGCGCTCACCCCTCTATGGGGGGAAGATTATAGGGCTCGGCCCCCGCTATTGCCCCTCAATCGAGGATAAGATTGTCCGCTTCCCTGAGCGGGAGCGCCACCAAATCTTCATTGAACCCGAAGGGGTGGGGACTGAGGAGATGTACCTTAATGGGGTGAGCTCTTCCCTCCCTGAGGAGATCCAAAGGGCTTTTATCCACACCATAAAGGGGTTGGAAGAGGCTGAGATTATGAGGCCGGGGTATGCTGTTGAGTACGACTACCTCGACCCTCTGCAACTATTCCCCTCACTTGAGTCTAAGTTGTATGCCAACCTCTTTGTGGCAGGACAAACCAACGGGACGAGCGGTTATGAGGAGGCAGCTTCTCAAGGGCTCCTTGCCGGGATAAACGCTGCCCAGAAGATGGCGGGGGAGCCCCCCTTAGTCCTCGACCGTACCGAAGCCTATATAGGGGTATTGATTGATGACCTGGTCACTAAGGGGACCGAAGAGCCCTACCGGATGTTTACCAGCCGTGCTGAGTATCGCCTCAACTTGCGCCACGACAGCGCCGACCAACGCCTAACCCCTAAGGGGCATGCGGTGGGGTTGAAAAGTGAGGCTGCAATGGAGAGGCTCCGTGAGAAGATGGGGCAAATTGAGGTGGTCAAAGAGCTCTTGAGGCAAGGGAAGGGGGAGGGAAAGCGCACCATAGAACTCCTTAAGCAACCCGAATACTCAATTGAAGACCTCATTGAGTTTGTCCCTGAGATGGCCACCTACGATGAGGCTATCCTCTACCAAGTGGAGCTCGATGTGAAGTATGAGGGGTATGTTAAGCGCCAAGAGCGCCAAATTGAGCGATTCCAGAAGATGGAGAGGATCTCGATTCCCCAAGACTTTGATTGGGATGGAATCTTGGGCCTCTCTACCGAGTCGCGTGAAAAGTTTAAGAGTGTCCGTCCCTTCTCAGTGGGGCAAGCGAGCCGTATCTCCGGAGTGCGCAGTAGCGACCTAGCTATCTTAATGGTTGCACTGAGCCGTAAGGGGGGGTGATGGAGGGGCATTTAACCACCTTCTTAGAGGGATTAAAAGAGCTGAGTATTGAGCTCACAGAGACTCAAGTAGAACAATTTAAAACCTACTATGGTGAAGTGGCCCTCTTCAATCGACGCCTTAAGTTAGTTGGTGCCGAAGGGGTCGACTTTGTGATTAAACACCTCCTCGACTCTTTAACTCCTCTACACCTCTTCAAAGAGATAATTACTAAAAACTCCACCCTGTGTGATGCCGGTTCGGGGGCCGGGCTCCCCGGTATCCCCTTGGCAATTGCCCTTCCCGAGTACCCTTTCACATTGTTAGAGCGCTCAGGAAGGCGTGCCGGCTTCCTTCGTAACGCGGTGGCTATGACCCAGATAGCCTCCCATGTAGAGGTGCTCGAGCAAGATATCGATGTGGTTACCCAACAATTCGACATTGTCACCTTTAGAGCTTTCTTACCCCTAGAGAAGGTGATAAACCAGCTCAACCGTATCTTGAAGCCGGGGGGGACCATTGGGGCCTACAAAGGGAAGCGCGAACTGTTGGAAGAGGAGCTAGCTCCTTTAAGTGACTCTTGGGAGAGTCAAATTATTGAGCTAAAGGTCCCCTTCTTAGAATCTGAGCGCACCTTCTGCCTCCTTAAGAGGAGAGGCGAGTGACCCTTAGTGAGGCTCTTGTTTTAGGTGTAACCCAAGGGGTGGGGGAGTTCCTCCCCATCTCCAGTTCGGGCCACCTCTTACTTGTGCGTCGCCTTTTTAACTGGGGGCCACCTTCTCTCCAGTTTGATCTCTTCCTCCATCTGGCAACTCTTTTGGTGGTTGTTATCTATTACCGTAAGAAGATTCTCCTTTTATTGAGGGGGAGGGAGAATACTCTTTTGTTGTCACTGGTAATAGCCACTTTAGTGACCGTTGCCGTGGCTCTCCCTTTGACCCTTATTGAGCTCCCTGCCTATTTTATTTTCCCAGCTTTCTTGTTGACTGCCTTAATTTTAGCTCTCCCCAAGTGGCTGGAAAAACCTCCCGTTTTGGGCTATCCTTGGTGGCAAGGTGTGGTGATAGGAGCTGCTCAGGGGGTAGCCTCTCTAGCTGGATTAAGTCGGCTGGGATTGACCCTTGTGGCAGCTCTTAGCTGTGGAATGGAGCGGGAGAGGGGCGTTGAATACTCTTTTCTCCTCTCAATTCCCACCGTTATTGGGGCACTGATCTTCTCCCTCAGAGGAGGGGTAGAGGCGCCTCTACGGGTGACCTTATTGGGAAGTGGAGCTGCCTTCGTTGCCGGCCTGATAACCCTCCCGGCTGTTGTCAAAGTGGTTAAGGGGGGGCGCCTCTGGTATTTTAGTATCTATCTAGTAACCGTTGGGTTGTTTGGTTGGTTGTTAAAGGTGTAAGCTGTTTGTTTAGGGGGTAAATTTTGAAAGTTAAACGGTTCTCGTTGATTATGGCACTTATTTGGTTTCTCTTTGCCCTCATTGCTGTTTTACCCGCTCTTTTACCAACCCCCGTTTTTACCCGTCTCCCCTTAAATCATCTCCTCCAGCAGGGGATCGACTTTTTAAATATGAATGCTATCCCCTCGCTATTCTCTACTAAGGTGACCCCTTTCGTCCTCCCTGCAATCTTTTTAATTTGGGCCCTTGTCCATCTGTTGACTACCAAACGCCCCTATTCGTGGTGGATTATCCCCTACAGCGCCCTCTTCATCTACACCCTCTTTATTTTGGGGCAGGTGAGAGGGGGAGGCACTCATCCCCCCTTCTTGATGCTGCGTCTCCAAAAGGACCCCTTAATTGGGTCGATCTTGGTGATTCTAGCCCTCCTTCTTGAGATAACCCTCTTTATCCTTTTTATTATGATCTCCCTCAAGCTTAACCGTCGCTACCAAGAGAGACTTGAGCGGCGAGCCATGCAAAACAAGCGTGTTGCGGAGCCCCCAAAGGTGGTTGAAGAGAGGATAGAGGTGGAGGTAGAGAGGGATGATTCAGCCCTGGTGTTCCCTGCTATCAGAGATATACCTCCTCTGAGGACGATCGACACGAGTGTCTACAGTGGCAGTGTTAAAGTTGAAGAGGACGACTTAATCATTGAGAGTGAAGAGGAGCCCATGGAGCGCTACCCCTTCCTTAAGCGTCAATTGGAACAAGACCGAGAGGCCGAATCGATTATTATCCCCAGCAAGATTCCTAAGCGGAAAGTGGCTCCTCCACCCGAGGTGGTAATCCATGAGGTTCCCGAGCAGATCGAGGTTGATGAAGAACCACCGGTGGAAGTGGTGGAAAAGAGACCACCTGTAGTTAAAGAGGTTGAGGTAGAAGAAGAGGATATGGAAGTTCTCAGCGGAATAGGGGGATTGGCCTCCTCTGAAGGGGGAAAGGATGCCCTTTTAACCCGTAAGAAGACTATCTACAACTACCCGAGTGAAGATTTACTCGATACCTACCCTGAGGTAGTTACCGAAGTCGATGCCGAGACGCGCTTAGCGGGGGAAGACCTAATAGCAACTCTCAAAGAGTTTAAAATTGAAGCGACCTTGGTCAACATTGTGAAAGGCCCAACGGTGACGATGTTTGAGGTCTCACCGGCACCCGGAGTGCGGGTGAGCGCCATCATCTCCCTCTCCGACAACATTGCCCTGCAGCTGGCGGCTCAGCAAGTGAGGATAGTAGCTCCCATTCCGGGGAAGCAAGCGGTAGGGATTGAAGTTCCAAACCGCAGGCGGAGTATCATCGGGTTTAAGGACCTCCTCCCCTCCATTGACGCCCAAAACTTCCAAGTTCCCATGGTATTGGGGCGCAAAATTACGGGAGAGCCGATGGTGATTGAGATTACCCAGACTCCCCACCTCCTGATTGCCGGAGCAACGGGATCGGGTAAGTCGGTCTGTGTTAACTCGTTTATCGGGTCGATTCTCTACCGGCGCTCACCAAAAGAGGTGCGCCTAATCTTGGTCGATCCCAAGATTGTTGAGCTCAGGGTCTATAACGGAATTCCCCACCTCTTAACCCCGGTCATTACCGAACCCAAGAAGACTATTAAAGCTCTCGAGTATTGCCTCTACGAGATGGAGCGACGCTACAAGCTCCTCAACGCTTTGGCAGTGCGTAACATTGCCGCTTATAACCGTAAGATTGTTGAGAAGAAGTTGGCCCATGAGCGCCTCCCCTATATTGTTGTAATAATTGATGAGTTTGCCGACTTGATGAACACTGTGGGGAAAGAGCTCGAGATGATGCTGGCCCGCTTGGCAGCTATGGCCAGAGCCATTGGAATCCACTTGGTGTTAGCCACGCAGCGCCCTTCGGCCAATGTAATTACTGGAATAATTAAATCGAATATCCCCACCCGTATCGCTTTCATGGTGGCGAGCCAAATCGACAGTCGTATTATTATCGACGAGACGGGGGCTGAGAAGCTCCTCGGTCGCGGTGACATGCTCTTTGCTCCCGGATGGGACCCCAACTCAATTCGCATTCAGGGGGCTTTCTTAAGTGACGAAGAGGTGGAGAGGATTGTGGCCTACGCCAAGACCCAAGGGGAGCCCGACTACCTTGATGAGTCGTTCTTCGAAGAGGATGAGGTCCCCGAGAGTGATTACGACGAAGGTGATGATGACAATAGTGATGAAGCCCTCTTTGAGAAGGCTTTGAGGATTGTTGTGGAGCGCCAAGGAGCTTCAGCCAGCTACCTGCAGCGACGCCTCAAGATTGGTTATAATCGCGCTGCCCGCTTAGTTGAGCAGATGGAAGATGAGGGGTATGTCGGACCTCCTCAGGGGTCTAAACCTCGCGAACTTTTAAAGTTTCCCGAGTAGTGTGACTAGGAGTTTTTGTGGAGAATTTGGGAAAACATGCCATCCTTAATGGAGAATTAATCGCATCAACTGAGGCCCTTTTACCGGTTTGGGAGAAGGAGTTTCTCTACGGCTTTGGGGTCTACGAGTCGCTTAAAATAATTGCCTCTCACCCAATTTACCTCAAAGAGCACCTAGAGCGTCTCTTCTTCTCGGCTGCCGGCCTCGATCTGCGCCACTCATTTAAGGAGGAGGAGATTGGGCAATGGCTTCAGGCTTTGATTGAGAAGGACTCAATTGAGGAGGCTACGGTACGCATCCTCTTGATGGGGGGGATAGAGAGCCGTCTTTTTATTACGGCAGAGCCACTCTTAACCTACCCTGAGAGTTTCTACTCGGCAGGGGTTAAGGGGGCAATCTACCATGGAGAGCGCTACCTCCCCCGCTATAAGAGTTGCTCCCTCCTGCTAAACTATATAGCTCTGCGGCATGCCAGCTCCCAAGGAGCTTTTGAAGCTCTGTTGGTTGACCGCCACGGTCTAATCTTAGAGGGGACCCGTACCAACATCTTTGCCTGTGAGGGGCAGAAGATTTTCACTGCCCCCAAAACCCTTGTTCTGGAGGGGGTGACTCGCCACAAGATAATTGGGGGGATTAAGGAGTTAGGCTACGAACTGGTCTACGAAGCACCCCGCCTCGATGAGGTGTTGGGCGGACGCTTTAGCGAGCTGTTTATCTCCTCAACCAGCATGGGGGCTCTCCCCATCGCTCAAGTAGAGGGGGTCAAATTTAAAGCCCCCTTTACCATTACCAACACCCTCCACTCTTTAGTGCGCACTTGGGAGAGGGATACACTACCCTAAGGCCCCTAAAACAGTTATAATTGCCCCATGAAATTTAAAGAATTACCACTACATGCAGATGTGATGAAGGGGATTGATGCAGCCGGTTTTACCGAATGCACCCCCGTACAAGCCAAAGTCCTCCCGGGAACACTCGAGGGGAGGGATGTTATGGCCCAATCGAAGACCGGCTCCGGTAAGACGGCGGTCTTTGTTATAGCTATTTTACAGAAGTTTGTTTTAGCTCGTGAAGAGATTAAAGAGGGGGGAGGAGCTAAACTCCCCGTCGCCCTTATTATTGCCCCTACCCGAGAATTGGCCGTCCAAATTGAGGAAGATGCTAAAGTTCTCGCTTCTGGTATCGAGGGCTTTCGAATTGGTTGCTTCTATGGGGGAGTTGGTTATGCTAAACAGAACCAACTTGTCGAAGATGGCTTAGATCTAATCATCGGGACCCCAGGACGCCTCTTAGATTATCAACAGATGGGAAGAATCAATTTTAAGGCAATCGATACCTTTGTGATTGATGAGGCTGACCGCCTCTTCGATATGGGTTTCTATGTCGATATCCAGAAGATGTTCCGGATGATGGTCGATAAAGAGAAGCGCCAAACGATGCTCTTTAGTGCCACTTTGGGGACTAGGGTGAGAAACTTAGCCTGGTCGTTTATGGATAACCCCCTTGAGATTGCTGTCGAGCCCGAAGAGATTACCGTTAAAAAGATAACTCAAGAGCTCTACCACATCTCCAAAGATGAGAAGTTTGGCCTTTTCTTGGCCTTGATGGCCAAAGAAGATCCGGCCAATGCCCTCATCTTTACCAACACTAAAAACAGAGCGGTTGAGATTAGCAAAAGACTCAACCTCAATGGGTACAAAGCTCAGTTCTTAATGGGAGATCTCCCCCAAAGTAAACGTCTCCAGATTATTAACCGAATGAAGCGGGGGGAGCTACGCTTCTTGGTGGCGACCGATGTTGCTGCCAGAGGGCTCCAAATTGATGACCTAGAGTTGGTTGTTAACTACGATATCCCCGAAGATTTCGAGAACTATGTCCACCGCATTGGGAGGACTGCCCGTGCCGGTAAAAGTGGGAAGTCGATTACCCTCGCCTGTGAGCAGTTTGTCTATACATTGGAGGCGATTGAAGATTACATCCAGATGAAGATCCCCGTTATCTGGCCCGAAGGTGATTCACTACCGGAGGTTGAAGATAAGAGTGCCCACCTCAACTACCGCGATTTGAGTCGTGGCCGCCGTCCCAAGGGGACTCAGCAGCGTAGAGGGACCCCGCCACCACGCAGGGGACAACCTAAACAACGCCGTCCTGCTGCCCCTCAGCAGAAACGTAAAAGTTCTGCTGCTCCCCCCAAAGGGAAGAGCACCCCTGCCCAAAAGCCTAAGAGTCAATTTAAGGGGAAGACCAAGAGTTACAAAGAGATTGGTAAGATGGGCTTAGATGAGCGCATCGCTTATTATAAAAAGGTGTATGGCGGAGAGGAGCCGAAGAGCCCACCGGTAAAGCCTGCCAAAAAAGAAGAGGTGAAAACTGAGCCGGTTGCCAAGAAGAAGAAACGCTTCTCCCGGTTTTTTAAGAGGCCCAAAAAAGATGCTTAAACGGTTCTTTTCCTATTATAAGCCCTATAAAGGGCTCTTTATCCTCGACATTGTGGCAGCCGTAATTGGCTCTCTCCTCTCAATCCTCTTTCCCCTATTAACGCGGGAATTGCTACGCACCTATATCCCCAACCAGAACTGGGCAGCCATGATAATGAGCTTTTCCATAATGTTGGGGATCTACTTTGTCCAAACTTTCTGTACCTACATCCAAGTGCGTTGGGGACACCAGTTGGGGGTCTTGATGGAGGGGGATATGCGCCAAGACCTCTTTGAACACCTCCAACGCCTCTCCTTCAGCTATTTTGATGAGACTAAAACAGGGCACCTCATGTCGCGCATAACCAACGACCTCTTTATGATTACCGAAGTGGCCCACCACGCCCCCGAAGACCTAATAATCTCGGTGGTTGTAATCATCGGGGCCTACACGGTGATGTTTTTAACGAGCCCCCCCTTGGCCCTTATCTCCCTCATTCCCCTCCCTTTTATGTTGCTCTTTGGAATCCACTATGGGAGGAAACTGAAGAGTGGCTTCAGGGCAGTGCGCTCAACAGTGGCTGATGTTAATGCGATGGTGGAGAACTCAATTCAAGGGGTGCGTGAAGTGCAATCCTTCACCAGTGAGACCTACGAAAATGAGAAGTTCAAAGCTGTCAATAAAATCTTTAAACGGGCCCGCTCCGACCAGTATAAGGTGATGGCGAGCTACGAGTCGACCATGCTCTTTTTCAGAGAGCTCTACTACTTCACCACAGTCGCCGGAGGGGCGATTCTCATCTATCTGGGGAAGGTCCCTGTCTACGACCTGATAACTTTCATCCTCTATGTGGGGATTGTCCTCCCCCCCATCGACCGCCTAATAAGGTTTACTGAACAACTCCAGCAGGGGATGACCGCTTTTGAGCGCTTTGTTGAGGTGATGGAGATCTCGAGCGATATCCAAGACCTCCCTAGGGCAGTCGACCTCCAAGTGAGCGAAGGGTCAATCTGTTTTGACCATGTCCGTTTCCGCTACACCTCAGACGGCGAAGAGGTGTTGGGTGGGATTAACCTCACCATTGAGGGGGGATCTACTGTGGCCGTTGTGGGGGAGTCTGGAGCCGGAAAGAGCACCTTGGCTTCCCTCATCCCCCGCTTCTATGAACCTGAAGAGGGGAGTATCTTAATTGATGGACAAGATATTGCCCAAGTGAAGAAGAAATCACTGCGCCGTCAAATTGGGTTTGTCCAACAAGATGTCTTCCTCTTCGATGGGACGATTCGGGAGAACCTCCGCTACGGTAAAAAAGATGCAACTGATGAGGAGATGCTCGAAGCCTTAGAGAAGGCCAATTTAGGGGCCCTCATGCAAACCCTCCCCCATGGACTCGATACCGAAGTGGGAGAGAGGGGGACGCGCCTCAGTGGAGGGCAAAAGCAACGTATCTCAATTGCCCGTGTTTTCCTGAAAAACCCCAAGATTTTAATCTTTGATGAGGCGACCAGTAGCCTCGATACAGAATCTGAATTTCAGATTCAAGATGCCTTTAAGCGCTTATCTGAAGGGCGTACTGCCATTGTGATTGCCCACCGGCTGACCACTGTCCGTGATGCTGATGTGATCTATACCTTAGCTGAAGGGGCCATCGCTGAGCAGGGTAAACACCAAGAGCTGATAGCAGCCGGCGGACACTATGCCCGTCTCTATAAAAACCAGGAGGTGGGACGATGACCTATATCCACCTGTTTTTAGCTATTTTAGTGGTGATACCAACTTTTGTTATCACCTTCTTTACCGGTATTGTTCCGGCCGCTGTGATGAAACTCTTTAAACGGAGAGAGGCAGCTGAGAAATGGATGCGCCTCAACGGGACCTTCATAGCCAAGACAATTATCTGGGCCCTTAACATGAAGATAGTGAGTGAAGGGGAGGAGAAGATCCCTCCTCCCGAAGTGCCGGTCTGCTTTGTAGCCAACCACCAGAGTATGATCGATATCCCGGCAGTCTTAGCCGGTCTCCACCTCTGGCCCGGATTTATAACCAAGAAGGAGTTAAAAAGGGTCCCAATCTTGCGTTACTGGATTAAAGCGATGCAGTGTGTCTATATCGACCGCAAAAGTGTCCGCTCATCAATTGATGCCATCGTTCAAGGTGTTGAGAATATCAAGAATGGGGTGAGGATGTTTATCTTCCCCGAGGGGACCCGCAGTAAGACGGGTAAACTGGGGGAATTTAAGAGTGGCTCACTTAAGTTGGCAACCCGTTCTAAAGCGACAATTGTCCCCATAACCATCGATGGAACCCGTCGTGGTGTTGAGCAAAAAAGGGGTATAAGGCGGGTGGTGATTCACCTCATTGTTGGAGACCCAATAGAGACCGCCTCATTGGATAGTGATCAAATCAAAGAGCTCCCCGGCCGAGTCTACAAAGTTATTGAGGAACAGTTTAAGACCCTACAGGGACCGGCATGAGCGACTACTTCAAAATAGAAGAATTGACCTTCGCCTATCAGGGGTATGGGGATGAAGAGGGGCTCCCTCCGGTAATAGAGAACCTCTCCTTAACTCTCTCAGAGGGGAGCAAAACCCTTATTTTGGGTCCCCCTGACAGTGGTAAAACAACTCTGGCCAGAATCGTGAGTGGCCTCCTTCCCCGTTACATTGAGGGGAGTTTAAGTGGAGAACTCTCCCTCAACGGGAGATCTATTCCTAACGTTGCCCCTTGGGAGTTATTAGAGGAGTGCACTCTGGTGGCCCAAAATCCCCAAGAACAGCTTCTAATGACCACTTGTGGCGACGAAGTAGCCTTCCCCCTCGAGTCGTTGGCGATTCAACACCCCCAGTTGGGGGCTAGAGTAGATGCCGCTTTAGAAGAGTGGGGCCTCTTAGAGTACAAAGAGGTCAATCCTCAAGAGCTCTCGGGAGGAGAGCGTAAGCGCCTCCTATTGGCGGTAACCGAGGCTATTGGAGCCCCCTTGTGGATTATGGATGAACCCTTTGATGATCTCGATGAAAGGTGGCGCCAAGTATTGAGAGAGAAGATTAAGGAGAGAGAGGGGACAGTCATCCTCTTCGCCTCCCGTTATCTCGATGAGTTTGACTCCCTCTTCGATAACCACTACCTCTTAGCGGAGGGGAGACTTGATGGGCAAGAGGCTCTCACTAAGTTAGCAAAAATAGAGCGGGGGGAAGTGGTTGAAGTTGGGCAAGAGTTGCTCCATGGGGAGCAGACTCTGGTGTGTAATGAGGTGGAAATTGGCCACTCGCGTCGCTCAAGTGATAGCGTCACCCCTTTCACCCTCAAAGTTGACAACTTCACCATCAAGACTGGTGAGGTGGTAGCTCTGGTGGGACCCAACGGTTCAGGTAAGAGCACCTTCTCACGGGTTTTATGTGGCTTAAACTCCCCCCTTAAAGGGGCCATTACCCTCAACAATAGGCCTTTGGGCAATCAAGAGCGCCTCTCCAGAGTTGCCTACCTCTTTCAGAATCCTGATTACGGTATTTTTCTCCCCTCAGTTAAGGAGGAGTTGGGGTGGGCCTTACGCCATGGGGAGGCAAAGAAGCGGGAAGAGTTGGTGAGCGAAGGGGCAACCCTCTTCAACCTCGCTCTTGAGGCCAACCCCTCAATGATGGGTTACGGCATGCGTAAGCAGCTACAAGCGGCTGTCTACTACATCTTGGACCGCCCCTTCGTTATTATCGACGAGATTGATAGTGGCTTAACCTATGGGGACGCCTATAAGATTGTCTCTCTCCTTAAAAAAAGAGGGGCAGGGGTGATTGTTATCACCCACGACCGCTCCTTTGCCAGTAACTTAGCTTCTCGACAGTACAAGATAGTCGATGGAGAGGTGGTTGAAAGTGGGGTGGGAGAGTGAATACCAACACCTTTATAATGGGCCGGGGATTCCTCTACTGGTTAGATGCGAGGGCTAAGCTCTTAGTTACAGTCCTCCTGGCTGTGCTAGTCTTCTTTCCCACCCACTACTTAGCTCTCGCCCTCCTCTTTCTGATTATCTTTGGCCTCTCTTGGTATGCTCTCTCCTTTAAGCAGAGTATGAAACCTCTACGCTCCCTCCTCTTTATTATTGTGGTGATGGCCCTCTTTATCCCCTTAACCCACAGGGGAGGGGAGCCCCTCTTAACTCTAAAGGGGAGAGTTTTGATTACCTACGAGGGGATAGTGCGCTTTGCCATCCTCACTTTGCGTCTCTTGATAATCACCTACATTTGTACCCTCTATGTGTGGACCACCGAGATGGCCGAGATAAATTTGGCACTGCGCTGGTATGGCCTCAGTTATAAGGGGGCTTTGACGGTGACTCTCGCCTTTAGGTTTATCCCTTTCATCGGGGAGACCTTTGTGATGATTCGCGATTCACACAGCTTAAGGAGTGCCACTGAAAGTTCTCAGAAAGAGCGCCTACGCCTCAGTGATTTGGTACCTACTGTTACCAGTGCCCTCGTCTTTGCCCTCAAGGCTATCCCCCATTTGGCGACTACTTTGGAGCACAGAGGCTTTGGAAGTAGTCGTCCAAGGAGCAGCTATAAGCAGCTGGAGGCAAAGGGGGGACTCTTTATTCATTTTTTAGTTTCCGTTATAATTTTAGCAACTACTTTTGTTCTGCTGCATTCAATCTAAAGGGGGTTCATCATGGACGAAAAAGGGAGAGCTAAAAGCCCAGCTCTAAGTATAGCTTTAATGTCGGTATTAACGGCGGTTGTTGTAGTTTTTACAATCTTCCCCCGCATTCCTACCCCTATTCACGGTTATATTAACCTTAGTGATGTGATTATTACCTTCTCGGCCTACCTCTTTGGCCCCATCGTAGCAGCGGTAGCGGGAGGGTTGGGTACCGGTTTGGCCGATGTGATAGGGGGGTTCCCCCAATGGGCTCCTTTCTCGTTTTTAATTCATGGAGCACAAGGGGTCATGATTGCTCTGATAGCCCGTATCGGTCTTAAGAAAGGGGTCCCCGGAGACGCCAAGATCTATATGCAGATTATTGGCGGCATGGTGGGGATGGTTATTATGGCGGGAGGGTACTATCTAGTAGGTGGTTTCCTCTACGGTTTCAGAGCCGCTTTGGTTGAAATTCCCCTCAACCTTATCCAATCGGGAGTTGGCGTCGTCTTGGGGATTGTGGTCTCAAAGAGTGTCCTGAGAGCCTACCCGGCTGTCCGCTCTTTAGCCCTTTAGAATAACATAGCAAATGAGAAAAAAACCTTACGATACAATCTTAATCCTCGATTTTAACACCCACTATTCGCAGCGGATTGCCCGTCGCATTAGAGCTCTTAACGTCTATAGTCGAATAGTCGACCCCGAGGTTTCACTAACTGAAATCAAGAAAGAGGACCCCAAGGGGATTATCTTGGCGGGTGGAAGCCACTCAATCAGGCAAAGTGGCGCACCCCGTCCCAAAAAGGGGATCTATAAACTGGGGATCCCTATCTTAGGGATAGGTTATGGATTGCAGTTAATTGCTCAAGCCAAGGGGGGCGATGTTGGCCCTCCCATTGAGAAGATAGAGGGGCAAAGCCCTTTGGTTATTGAGGACCCCAATAGTGAGCTCCTCCAAGGGGTAAAACCAAATAGCAAAGTGTGGCTCTCGGAGGGGGACCTTATCCACTCTCTCAGCGACACTTTCCACAGGGTGGGCTCAACGAGCCGCTGCCCCTATGCAGTAGTCGAGAATCACAGTGAGAAGCTCTATGGGACTCAGTTTCATATCGGCTCAACCCACACCGAGGAGGGGGAGAAGATCCTCTCTAACTTCCTCTTCAATATTTGCCAAGCTGAGGCTAATTGGAATATGGACTCCTTTATCGAAGATAAGATAGAGGAGATTAAAGCAATAGTTGGGCGTAAGCAGGTAATCTGTGGCCTCTCGGGAGGGGTCGACTCCTCGGTTGTCTCCACCCTGATTCACAAAGCAATTGGGGACCAATTGGTCTGTGTTTTTGTTAATAACGGACTCTTACGTAAAGGGGAGGCTGATCTGGTACTGGAGGTCTTTAGGGACAACTTTAATATCAGGTTGCAGTATGCCGATGCCGAAGAGCTCTTCCTCTCCCACCTTAAGGGGGTAACCGACCCCGAAGAGAAGCGTAAAATTATAGGACGCCTATTTATTGAGGTTTTTGAGAAAGAGGCGCGGGCTGTAGGCGATATCGATTTCTTAGCCCAAGGGACCCTCTACCCCGATGTCTTAGAGAGCCTCTCAGCCGATAAGTCGGTGAGGATAAAGAGTCACCACAACACCGGAGGCCTCCCCGATGATCTCCAGTTTACCCTGTTAGAGCCTCTGAAGGAGCTCTTTAAAGATGAGGTGCGCACTCTAGGGAAAGCCCTCGGTCTCCCCGATGAGATAGTCTACCGTCACCCCTTCCCCGGCCCCGGCTTAGCGGTGCGTTGTATTGGGGAGGTGACCAGTGAGCGCCTCCACACCCTCAGAGAGATTGATGCCATCTACATAGAAGAGCTACGGGAAAGTGGTCTTTACGACGAGATTTGGCAAGCTCTGGCTTGTCTCCTTCCCGTTAAGTCGGTGGGAGTCAGAGATGGGATGCGTAGCTACGAAGAGGTGTGCTCCCTGA
>LSQX01017235.1_pt1 | contig 14910 bp, 15 predicted proteins | sample 654561 | NCBI WGS metagenome assembly LSQX01 (sample SAMN04489861, study PRJNA283612) | anaerobic digester metagenome | isolation source: 4 biogas reactors fed with cattle manure at either 37C or 55C with and... | place: Denmark: Kongens Lyngby | collected 2014 | reverse complement strand
CTTTAATAATAAACAATTTTAATAGTATGAATCTACATGACGTTTTAAAACGCCCAAGCAATGAAAATTTGGGAACTGTTATAAATATTAACAACAAATTAATTTACGTATGAAAAAATTCAAAATTTTGATTGCATTTTTTTTGTGTTGGCTGGTAAGTTCCGGTACATTATATCTTTTAAATATTTTGTGGCCTTTAAATGAAAACCTGCCGGTTAAAAATCTAATTATCAACACTTTTTTTATGTCTGTAATTATTATTGTAATACTTTTGGCAACCCGAAACCGGAAATGATAAAAAAGTGTAAATTTGATCATATGGTGAGGCGGCAGGATAAACCTGCAAAGCCTCGCCATTTTCAGCGGCAAAATTATTGAATTCACTAACAACTGCTTAGAGGGATTCATGAAAATATATAAAATATAATAATGAATAGAAATAGCAGCGCTATATTTTTGACAGCTTTGGTTGTCATCTCTTTATTATACGGATATCACAGAATAATAGAGTTACCTCCCTATTCAATTCATCAGTGGAGGCAAACTGACGGATTAAGTATTGCACTGAACTATTATAAAGAGGGGATGAACTTCTTCGAACCCAAGATGCATTTTAACTATTCTGAAGGGGGTAAAGGCGTGGGCGAGTTTCCTATTATATATTATATAGATGCTTTGATTTGGAAAATAACAGGGCAATCCTCTTTTGCTGCCAGATTAGTTAATCTTCTACTGAGCTTTTCCGGCTTTATTATTTTGTATAAAGCTATTTACAAAATAATAAATTACCGCTTTCCGGCAATTATTATACCGCTTTTTATATTTAGTTCTCCTCTTATAGCTTTTTATTCTAACAATTTCCTGGTAAATGTTCCTGCTTTATCTTTAATATTTATTTGCTGGTATTTTTTTGTAAGATATTATAAGGATAAAAAACTCAGATATCTTGCTCTGTTTGCATTTTTTGCAACAATGTCAGTGCTATTAAGGAGTACAATGTTTATAGGAGTAGTGCCGGTTTTTATTTTGTTCTTTTTAGAAAAGATAGGTTATTTTAAAAAAAAGATATTTGTTAACGACTTCCGTCTGGAAGGATTACTTCTTTTAACACCTTGCATTTTCCTGTTTATATGGCTGCTATTTATACGTAACTACAATGCATCAAGCAATTCGGTTTATTTTTTAACAACAATAAGACCTGTTTGGGAATTGGGAAAGGAAGAGATTTTAAAAACCTGGCATATGTTTACAGGTAATATTATGTTTACTATATATAATCCCGGAATACTGTTTATTATTGGAATTTCAATTATTCTGATGCTCCTGGTTATTACAAAATTAAACAGGTACTTAGTGGTTTTTAATATCTCAATATTAATTTCTCTTTTATTATATATGCTTTTGTGGTATGCAAATCTGGATGTGCATGATTACTATTTAATTGAACTGTTTTTACTTATTCCGCCACTTTATTTGTCATTAGTCATCTTTTTTAAAAAATATTTAACAATAATTTTTAATTCATGGATAACTAAAACTCTGATTTTGTTAATTTTGATTTTTTCAGTAGGTGACAGTACTGTAAAAGTCAGATTGAAATATAATTTAACAGATAGTTTTGTCAGTCAGATGCTGCTTTCGGAAAGAGAAATTGATAAGTGGGACTGGTATCATTGGGATTACGAATCTAAGTTCAGAGCATATGAAACCATTAAACCATATTTAAGAAGTATTGGGATAAAACGGGATGATATTGTTGTAAGTATACCGGATCAGTCACCCAATATCTCTTTATATTTCATGGATCAAAAGGGGTTCACTTCATTATATCAGGAAGGGAAATCAATTAAAGAGCAACTTGACTGTTTTATTGGCAGGAATGCTGAATATTTAATTATTAACGATACAACGTTATACCAAAAGGAGGAGTTTAGCGAGTATCTTAAAAAGAAGATTGGCAGCTATAAAAATATTGAGATTTTTAAATTGCAGGAGTGATAAATATATTTAAATAATGTTTGTTATTTTGCGCCACAAAATGAAAAATTATTTAAATGAATTGGATATTTTTAGTTATAGCTGGCTTATTTGAAATTGGTTTTGCATTTTGCCTTGGAAAAGCCAGAGAATCTTCCGGATTAATTGCTGCTTCGTGGTATGCCGGTTTTGCAATATGTGCTGCAATAAGTGGATATTTATTGATAAAAGTAACCAGGCACTTGCCAATTGGCACAGCTTATGCCGTATGGACAGGAATAGGAGCGGCCGGAACCGTGCTTTTGGGTATTCTGGTTTTTAATGAGCCTGCAGACTTTTGGAGACTCTTTTTTATAACAATGCTGATCCTTTCAATAATCGGATTAAAAACAGTCTCGGCCTGATTTGCACATTATATGGTAAGAGGTATATCCGGAGGCCTTTTATGTTTCCAACGGCGATGAGACCACAGGTAGTATTCAGGTTCATTTTTTATGATCTCTTCCATTTTGCGAACATATGCTAATATTATTTCATTTGGTTCAACAGCAGAAGGTTTTTCAATGAGTGTGCTAAAGTAAACATCATATCTGCCTCTGCCTCTTTTTTTAGTATTCTGAAAAATTATCGGGGCGTCTGTTTTAACGGCAATTTTTTCAGGTCCTGAAAAAAAAGGAGCTTCACGATTAAGAAATATGGTCCACAGCTTTGAATTAGCAGGTGCAGTCTGGTCTGCACCCAACCATAGTGCCGAAGGAGAATTATTACGATTAATATCAAATACAACTCTTGCTGATTTGTCAACAGGTATACATTTGCCTCCCCATCTTTCTCTTGAGTGGATAAGGAATTTCTCAAATACTTTATTTCCCCTGACAGGACTATAAAGCATCAGTAATCTGTAATTTAACATTTTCTGAAAAAAACTTGCCCATTCCCAGTTATTGTGGTGCATGGCAAGAACGACAATACTTTTGTTTTTATATGAATAGCTGTTCATCATATCCAGACCGTGAATAGTTAATCTTTTATTTAGTTCGTTTTCACTGATTGTGTGCAATTTTACAGTTTCCAAAATCAGGTCTGAAAGATGCTTGTAATACTTTTTCATGATTATCCGGATCTCTCTATCTGATTTTTCAGGAAATGCATAATGTAAGTTTTCTAATATTACTTTACGCCGGTATTTGATTATTTTACTTAATATCAGATATAGCAAATCCGATAAAAGATAGATTACACTGAAAGGCAAATAAGATATTAAGAGCAAAAAAGTTGTTAATATTTTATTGAAAAATATATTTAAAGAGGTGTTGGAATTTTCAGGTTTTGTCTTTTGTTTTCTACTCATTTGCTATGTAATAATTTTTTACAATAATAGTTAAAAATAATTTTTAACTTGCGCATAATTTAAAACTATGATATGAGGACATCTTTGATTTTTATAATGATGACTATTTGGTCTGCGGGGCTTTTTGCCCAGCCATATTATATTGCTCACAGGGGTGCATCCTATCTTGCCCCTGAAAATACTGTTGCTTCTGCTCAGCTGGCATGGGAACTTGGTGCCGATGCAGTTGAAATTGATATTTATCTGTCGAGCGACAATAAAATAATGGTAATTCATGATAACAACACTAAGAGGATTTCCGGGAATAAAGATAATCTGCTTGTCCGTTCAACTACATCTGACCGGCTGCGCCGGGTTGATGCGGGTTTATGGAAGGGAGAACAGTTTAAGGGTGAAAAAATCCCTTTTTTATCAGAAATAATTGAAACTGTTCCTGAAGGAAAGATTCTTGTTGTGGAAATTAAGTGCGGAAGCGAAATAATCCCCGAATTGAAAAAATGTATTGCAAGTAGCGGTAAAGAGGAACAAATGGTGTTTATAAGTTTTGGGTGGGAAACAATTATAGATACGAAAGAGGCTTTTCCGGGAAATAAATGTTATTGGCTCAGTTCAGATAAATCAGTACTTAAAAAGAAGATCAAAGAGGTTGCCGGCAACGGCCTCACAGGAGTTAATCTGCATTACTCCGTTATAGATAAAAAGATTGTAAGGTCTGCAAAAGCAAAAGGCCTTGATGTTCTTTCATGGACCATTGATGACCCGGCTGAAGCCAAACGTCTTATTGGCATTGGTGTTTACGGTATAACTACCAACAGGCCTGCCTGGTTGAAAAACCAGCTTGGAAATAATTAATATTGATCGTCTGATCAGCCGGAGGTTTATATCTTAAATACAGAGATTGAAAGTATATCAATTCCGGTGTAAGTAAAAGAAAAGTTTATCTTTTTCCAATAAAAAATCTCTTTATAATCAGGAGATATTTTCTATAACTTTCTTTAATTTTTTTTGAATTTCTCCGGCAATCTCTTTTACAATCTTGTTGTTGACAGGCATCATTAAAATAACTGAATCTATTGCTGCCACTTCAATTTCACCTTTAAGGTTTTCCTGCACAACAACATTGCATGGCAAAAGTACCCCTAATTGAGGTTCCTGCTGAAGAGCCAAATAGGCATAATGCGGATTACATGCTCCCAATATTCTGTACTTTCTGAAGTTTACATGGATTTTATTCTTGAAGATATTCTGTACGTCAATATCTGCGGTTACTCCAAATCCCTCTTTAGCCAGTCCGGTTTTAACTGTTTCCAAAACCTCTTCAAAGCTTTTTCCTGATATGACAGTTTTAAAAAAGTAACTCATTTTTTATGTTGATCAAATTTTAAAATAGAACTGAAAGGCATTTTAAAGAGAACATAAATGTCTTCAAATTGTTCTAATGATTTTCTATCTTGTGCAAAATTTATTTTTAATATTCAGTAAAGTGAAGAAGTATTTATTATTGGTAACAGTAGTTGCTTTTTTTGCCTGTAACAGGCAGAAAGATAATGGATTTGAGATAAAAGTTAATCTTACCGGCTCACAGGGTAAAATCCTTTTGGAAAAGAGGAATGGAAATGATTGGATTCCTGTTGATACAGCTGAGATTAAAGATGGGTTGGCCATATTAAAAGGTGAGGTTAAATATCCGGAAGATTATTATATATCTATTTTGGGAGAGGAACCTAAAACAGTTGTTTTTGTCGAGAATACCGGAATAACAGTTACAGGGCATGCAGATTCATTAGAAAATGTCAGGGTTGCCGGATCAAAAACACATGACGAATATAACAGGATAAATACCCGGATAAGAGAGATAGGGGAAGAGTATATTGGATTGTATAAACAGGCAAGGAGTGCAGGAAATTCGGGAGATACCGAAAAGGCCGGACAACTTATGAAAAAAGTGCAGGAGCTGTACAACGGCGTTTTAAATCTTCAGAAAGATTTTATAAAAAACAATCCTGATTCTTATGCCGTTCCTTACTTTTTGAACAGGATACAATATGGATTGGAGATTGAGGAGTTGGATGAACTGGTTACGGGTATCAGTGAGGAGGTGTTAAGTGTTCCATCTCTGGCTGAATTGAAGGAGAGGGTAGATAAAATGAGATCTTTTACAATAGGTAAAGCTGCACCTGATTTTGTAATGAACGACCCTCAGGGAAATCCTGTAAGATTTTCTGATGTTTATTCAAAGAATAAATATACTCTGCTTGACTTTTGGGCGGCTTGGTGCGGGCCTTGCAGAACGGAGAATCCAAATGTTGTGGCTGTATTTAATGATTATAAAAACAGAGGCTTTGGTGTATTCGGAGTGTCGCTCGATCGTGATAAGCAGGCCTGGTTGAAAGCAATAGAAGATGATAAGCTTGCCTGGACTCATGTTTCTGACCTGGCCTACTGGAATAATGCGGTTGCACGTATGTATCTTATCAGTTCAATACCTTCAAATCTCATTGTTGATCAACATGGTAAGATAGTGGCCAGAAATAAGAGGGCAGAAGAGCTGAGACAAACTGTTTCCGGTTTGCTTGAGTGATTTATGCCAAATAGATTATTGGTAGTATTTATCACTGTTGCAGGAGTGTTCCTTTTCTTTTTAAAATGATTACTTTTGTTTAAAAATATTTTAATGACAGGAAAAGAACTAAGTATTGTTTTTATGGGGACTCCTGCTTTTGCTGTAACCAGCTTGGAAGAGTTGACGGGAGGTGGTTATAATATTACTGCAGTTGTTACAGCACCCGATAAGCAGGCAGGCCGCGGACAAAAACTTACAGAGTCTGCAGTAAAAAAATATGCTCTCAGGGAAAATATACCTGTTCTCCAACCGGAAAAATTAAAAGATCCCGGATTTATTGAAGAGTTGAAACTGCTTAATGCTGATCTTTTTATAGTTGTTGCCTTCAGGATGCTTCCTGAAGTTGTTTGGAAGATGCCCCGCTTGGGGACATTTAACCTGCATGCTTCCCTGTTGCCTCAGTATCGCGGGGCAGCTCCCCTTAACTGGGCCATAATAAATGGTGAAACTAAATCAGGAGTAACTACTTTTATGATTGATCATGAAATTGATAAAGGTAAAGTGCTTTTGCAAAAGGAGTGCAGTATAGGAGAAAATGATACAGTTGGGGACTTGCATGACAAGTTGATGAAGATAGGGGCAGATCTGGTAATAGATACAATAGAAGGGATTGCTGAAGGAGATTTAAAACCAGTTGATCAGTCAGAGTTATATGTTAAAAATGGCATTAAGCTTGCCCCAAAGTTGTTTAAAGAGGATTGTAAAATTGATTGGTTTGCTGATTCTGAAAAAGTCAGGAACTTAATTCGCGGTCTTTCACCTCATCCTGCTGCCTGGGCTAATCTTGTACATACGAAATCAGGAAGAACCATTCCTTGTAAAATTTATCTTACACTTCCGGTAATTTCAGTTGAAAATGGCGTTCCGGGTACAATTGATTCAGATGGGGAGTCTTATTTGAATGTAGCTTGTGCAAATGGGTGGCTGGAAATTAAAAATATTCAGCTTTCCGGAAAAAAGAGATTAGAAACAAGCTCTTTTCTGAGAGGATTCAGGAATATATCAGACTATCGTTTTGAATGATCTTTGTTAACTTCTCTTGTTCCTGTAATGTAAATGAGATGGCTGATTAAATGAATTTTTGGTGTCTGATTACTGTCAGCATGTCATAAAAAGTGACATTTATCATATAAGCCTATTAATCAAATATTTAAATTATTAAAAGTTAGCAAAGAGAAATGACAGTATGAAAAATTGTCCAGTTTTATTTTAAAAAATCATATCTCTGTTAATTGGCATAAAATATGATATTGCAGTTTATTGATTTTAAAATAATTGTTTAATAATAAATTGAATAACAATGGCAGAACTTAAAGGTAAAATTTTGGCAGGAAAAATCCTGGTTGAACCCCAGGAGGCCGAAGAAAAAACAGTTAGTGGCATTATTATCCCTGATTCAGCAAAAGAGAAACCACAGCAGGGAACAGTAGTATTGGCCGGGGCAGCCAAAAAAGATGAACCCATGGAAGTGAAAGTGGGCGATACAGTTGTTTATGGTAAATATTCAGGTACCGAGCTTAATATTGACGGTAAAGATTATTTGCTGATGTCGCAGTCTGATGTACTTTATATTGCTTAATTAAAATCTAAAATTATATTAAAATGGCAAAAGAAATTAAATTCAACATTGATGCTCGTGATAAACTTAAATCAGGTGTTGATCAGTTAACAGATACAGTAAAATGTACATTGGGTCCTAAAGGCCGCAATGTAATTATTGAGAAAAAATTTGGTGCACCAAAAATCACTAAAGATGGTGTTACCGTGGCAAAGGAGATAGAACTTGCCGATTCATACGAAAACCTGGGAGCACAGATAGTAAAAGAGGTGGCATCAAAAACCAGTGATGATGCCGGTGATGGTACCACAACAGCAACAGTATTAGCCCAGTCTATTATTAAGGTGGGTTTAAAAAACGTGGCCGCAGGAGCTAATCCGATGGATCTAAAACGTGGAATAGATAAAGCAGTAGCTCGTGTTGTTAAGAATATAGCCGAACAGGCACAAACTATAGGAGATGATTATAAAAAGATTGAATCTGTAGCAAAGGTGTCTGCAAATAATGACGACGCAATAGGAGCTTTGATAGCTGATGCCATGAAGAGAGTTCATAAGGAGGGTGTTATTACAATTGAAGAGTCAAAAGGAACTGACACCTATGTTGAAATGGTAGAAGGGATGCAGTTTGATCGTGGATATATCTCTCCATATTTTGTTACAGATACGGAAAAGATGGAGTCAAGTTTGGAGAATCCATATATACTTATCCATGATAAGAAGATAAGCACAATGAAAGATCTTCTTCCAATCCTTGAAGCAACGGCACAAAGCGGTCGTCCGTTATTGATTATTGCTGAAGATGTTGACGGAGAAGCATTGGCAACATTGGTTGTTAACAGGTTACGCGGATCATTGAAAGTGTGTGCCGTAAAAGCACCCGGATTTGGCGATCGCCGTAAAGAGATGTTGGAAGATATTGCTGTTTTAACAGGCGGATCAGTGGTAACCGAAGAAAAAGGTATGAAGCTTGAACAGGCAACTCTTGATCTTTTAGGGTCGGCCGAAAAAATCACAGTTGACAAAGAGAATACCACAATAGTTAACGGTGCCGGTTCACAAAAGGATATTGCCGCTCGCGTATCTCAGATCAAAAAACAGATTGAAACCACTACATCTGATTATGATAAGGAAAAACTTCAGGAGCGTTTGGCCAAATTGGCAGGCGGAGTTGCAGTTATTTATGTTGGAGCAGCATCTGAAGTGGAAATGAAAGAGAAAAAAGATCGTGTTGATGATGCTTTGAGTGCTACCAGGGCTGCAGTTGAAGAAGGCATAGTTCCGGGTGGAGGAGTGTGTTATCTTCGTGCAACAGATATACTTGATGAAGTGGAATATGAAAATGAGGATGAGCGTACCGGTATAGATATTATTAGACGTGCAATAGAAGAGCCTCTTCGTCAGATTGTTGAAAATGCCGGTAAAGAGGGTGCTGTAATTGTACAAAAAGTAAAAGAGGGTAAAGGCGATTATGGATATAATGCCCGTTTGGATGAATATCAAAACCTTTTTGAAACCGGTGTTATTGATCCGGCAAAAGTAACCCGCATTGCTTTGGAGAATGCTGCATCAATTGCAGGGATGTTTCTGACAACAGAAGCAGTTTTGGTTGATGTGAAAGAGGAAACTCCTGCTCCAATGCCGGGAGGAGGCCCGGGAATGGGAGGTATGATGTAATCTGAATAATTATATTGTTTATTTAAAGAAGCCTTTTCCGTTGGAGAAGGCTTTTTGTTTGGTATGCCGGGTTAATAGGAAGCATCAGCAATTGACAAGGGTGCCGGGAGTGACCTTGAATCCGGAAGAAGTCATTAGCAAAGCTTAGGTTAAATATTTAGCTATTATCTGAAATAAGATTTTTTTGTTGTATTCAACTTATTTATTTTTGCGTGTTTTTAATAAGTAATGGTATGCTTACAACGTTAGATAATTTCATTTTAGATATTAAGAGAAAAACCCCTGGAGAAAAAGAGTTTCATCAGGCCGTAACTGAGGTTGTCGGCTCTGTTTGGAGTTTTTATGAAAAATTTCCCAGGTATCATAAAGCAGGAGTGCTTGAGCGCCTTGTCGAGCCCGAAAGAACAATTATTTTTCGTGTGCCATGGATTGATGATAATGGCAATGTGCAGGTTAATCGCGGCTATCGCGTGGAATTCAATTCAGCACTTGGTCCTTATAAAGGAGGATTGAGGTTTCATGCAAGTGTTACTTTGAGTATTCTTAAGTTCCTTGGTTTTGAACAAACATTTAAAAATAGTCTTACCGGCCTGCCAATGGGGGGAGGGAAAGGAGGCTCGGACTTTAGCCCAAAAGGTAAAAGTGATGGAGAGATTATGAGATTTTGCCAGTCATTTATGATTGAACTTTCAAGACATATAGGCCCGGACACAGATGTACCTGCAGGAGACATAGGCGTGGGGGGTCGTGAAATAGGTTATCTGTTTGGTCAGTATAAAAGAATCAGAAATGAATTTACCGGTGTTTTTACCGGTAAAGGTCTTGGCTGGGGCGGTAGCCTTATAAGGCCCGAAGCAGCCGGTTTTGGTGCAGTATACTTTGTACGGCACATGCTTCAACGGCAGGGGAAAGGAGTTGAGGGACAGACTTTTGCCATATCAGGTTTTGGAAATGTTGCATGGGGCGTAATAACCAAGATAAATGAATTGGGTGGAAAAGTGGTTACTTTATCCGGGCCTGATGGTTATATTTATGACCCGGATGGTGTTTCCGGAGATAAAATTAGTTACCTTTTGGAACTGAGAGCCTGTAATAATGATATAGTTGAGCCCTATGCGCATGAATTTGGAGTTGAGTTTTTTGCAGGGAAAAAACCATGGGAGGTACCTGTAAATATTGCAATACCTTGTGCAAAAGAGAATGAAGTGGAAATTTCCGATGCCCGCGATCTGGTCAGGAATGGATGTTGTCTGCTGGCTGAAGCGTCAAATATGGGATGTACCGCAGAAGCGGTTGAGTACTTAAATAAAAGTATCGCCTATGCCCCGGGTAAAGCCGTAAATGCAGGTGGTGTTGCCGTTTCAGGTTTGGAAATGTCGCAAAATAATATGCGTGTAAGCTGGTCATATGAGGAGGTTGACAGTAAGTTGAAAGATATTATGAGTAATATTCATGAACAGTGTGCCAGATATGGCAAGGCCGATAATAAAATTGACTATGTGAAAGGTGCAAATATAGGCGGATTTGTAAAAGTAGCTGATGCCATGCTTGCGCAGGGGACTGTTTAATAACTATCTGTAATAGTATTATCTTAAAATATTTATAAATTTAATATAGGGTTAAAGTTAAAATTATTTTGGGTTAAAACACTTTATTAAATTTGTCGATATTTATTTTTGATATGCTGATTGATACTCATGCCCATATTTATTCGGAGGAATTTTTAAATGATGTTGAACAGGTGGTTCAGCATGCATATAATAATGATGTAAAAAAGATCATTTTGCCAAATATTGATTCTGCCTCCATTAAAAGACTGACAGATCTTAGTGATGCGTATCCTCATTTGCTTTATCCTTTAATGGGGCTTCATCCAACATCGGTTTCCTTTGATTATAAAGAGGAGTTGCAGGCAATTGAGTACTGGCTTGAAAAAAGAAAATTTTATGGGATTGGCGAGATAGGAATAGATCTTTATTGGGACCGCACTTTTATTGATGAACAGAAAGATGCCTTCAGATACCAGGTGAGATTAGCAAAGGGAATGGGCCTCCCGGTGGTGATCCATATCCGAGATTCATTTTCTGAAGTTTTTGAAATAATCAAAGAGGAGCAGAATGGTGATCTGAAAGGAGTTTTTCACTGTTTTTCCGGCAATGAGACAGAAGCAAAGAAAATAGTTGACATTGGTTTTCTTTTAGGTATTGGAGGAATAATTACATTTAAGAACAATACCCTTAAAACGGTTATAAAAAATATTCCGGTAAGTAATATTGTTCTTGAAACAGATGCTCCTTATCTTACTCCTGTTCCAAAACGCGGTCGAAGAAATGAAAGTGCGTATCTTGTATATATTGCTCAGACTGTTGCCGGAATATATGACATATCAGTTGAACAGATAGCTAAAATTACCACAGAAAATGCCAGGAATCTGTTTGGAATTTAGTATTGACTGCTTTCATTCCTGTCTGTAATGTTTTTTCCTGTAAATAAGTAATATCTATTGTGTTTTTTTCGTATTTTTTTTGTTAATTTGCACCCTCTGTTTAGGAATGGCAAGCCGGAAACAGCTGGAGAGGTGCAGGAGTGGCTGAACTGGCGCGCCTGGAAAGCGTGTGTACCGGAGACGGTACCGGGGGTTCGAATCCCCCTCTCTCCGCAAAAAACAGATTGACAAAAGTATATTGCGTTTATCCTTTAAAAAGTTGAACTACCGGTTAAATTATGCAACTTATTTAAAAAACAATTTCTTTTTTTAATATTTTTGCTCAATAAAATTTGATTTTTTCACGGGAAAGCGTGTTATTTGTTGACAGAAAAAAATTAATAGAAAATAAACTTGGAGATTATTAATTAAAAATTCAAATTAATTATGAAAAGACTATTCGTGTTAATAGCATTATCTGGAATGCTGTTTTTTTTGGCATCAAAAGTCGTGGTTGCCCAGGATCAGGCAGCCGCACAAAATACTGCAACTGTGCAACAGCAGGCAGACCTGACAGCTGATCCGATTGAACAAGCTGCTGCTGCAGCTGAGCAAGGTAAATCACTGCATAGCCAATTGAAGCAGACATTTATTGACGGAGGTCCGTTTTTTATGTCCTTTATTTTGATAAGTCTTATTCTTGGTCTTGCTTTTGCAATTGAGAGAGTACTTTATCTGAACTTTTCTACAAGTAACACCAAGAAGTTGCTGGCAAATGTAGAGCAGGCACTTGACAGTGGAGGTGTTGAGGCAGCAAAAGATGTTTGTAGAAAAACCCGTGGACCTGTTGCCAGCATTTTTTATCAGGGACTTGACAGGGTGGATCATGGAATGGAGGTTGTAGAAAGATCAATAATTTCTTACGGGGGTGTTCAGTCAGGCTTGCTTGAAAAAGGATTGAGCTGGATAGCTTTATTTATTGCCCTTGCTCCTATGTTAGGATTTCTTGGAACAGTGATCGGTATGATACAGGCATTTAATGCTATTGAAATTGCCGGAGATATTTCTCCCACTCTTGTGGCAGGTGGTATTAAAGTGGCTTTGATTACAACTGTAGGTGGTTTGATAGTAGCTATCATCCTTCAGATATTTTATAATTACTGCTTGTCGAAAATTGACAGTATTATAAATAATATGGAGGACTCTTCTATATCATTATTAGACCTATTGGTTAAACACAATCTGAAAAAAACAGCTTAACAATGACTAAAGCAGGAAAAATTATAACGATTCTACTGTGGGTACTCATCATTATATCAGCTGTCATGATTATTTCCTTAATGGCAAATATCAGCGACAGTGCTGTTGATCCGGTAATGGGAGGCTGGATCAATACAAATTTGATATGGGCATATATTTTATTGATATTTGGTGCAGGGGTTGCAATACTTTTCAGTATTTTCCAAATGGTATCTGATATCAATCAAGCTAAGAAAGGTTTAATGTCTATAGTATTTCTTGGAGCAGTTGTGCTGATAGCTTATTTGTTTGCATCAGATGAAATTCCACAGTTTATAGGTGTACAGAAACATATAGATGAGGGGACACTTACACCTGTTATAGCTAAGTGGATTGACACCGGATTGTATATTACATACATACTTTTGGGACTGGCAATTTTATCCGTTGCCTTTTCATCAGTAAGACGGTTATTTAATTAAAATTATTCGTGGTAAAAAAACAGGAAAATTAATTATGGCTAGAAAAACACCTGAAATACCTTCAGCATCATTGGCAGATATTGCTTTTATGTTGCTTATCTTTTTCCTGGTAACAACCACGATGGACGTTGACAGCGGATTGGAAAGAAGGCTTCCGCAATGGGTTGATGAATCTCAACAAATGGACGACCAGCAAATTAAGGAACGAAATGTTTTTGTTGTGCTGGTTAACCGAAATAATGACCTGTTGGTAGGAGGAGAGTATTCCGATATCGAAACTTTGCGTGAAAGGGCTAAAGTATTTATGGCAAACCCGTATGACGAAGAAACCCTGCCGGAAAAGGAGCCTAAACAATTACCATACTTTGGTGAAGTAATGGTAACAAAAGGAGTTATTTCTTTACGCAATGACCTTGATACAAAATACGGTACATATATCGCTGTTCAAAACGAACTGGTTGGTGCCATTAATGAGCTGAGGGAAGAATTATCGCAACAGCAATTCGGGAAAGCATATAAAGATCTTGATAAAGATCAGCAGGATGCTGTTCGAGAAGTTTATCCATCCAGAATTTCAGAAGCGGAACCTAAAAAAGTTGGAGGAAAATAATTATGAGAAAATTTAAAAAGAAAATAGGAAAGGAACTTCCTCCCATTTCAACAGCTTCTCTGCCTGATGTTGTGTTTATGTTGCTCTTCTTTTTTATGGTTACTACAACTATGAGGGAAGTTACCTATAAGGTACATATCAAACTTCCGGAGGCAACAGAGCTGAGTAAATTAGAAAAGAAATCATTGGTTAGTTATATTTATGTTGGTGAGCCACTGGCTCAATATCAGAGGACATTTGGTATAGCACCCAGGATTCAGCTAAATGATCAGTTTGCCAATATTGGTGATATTCAGGATTATATTATTGCAGAGAGAGAAGCCAGAGATGAGGCTGAGAGACCTATGATGATCACCTCTCTTAAGGTTGATGATAATACAAAGATGGGTATTGTTACTGATATTAAGCAGGAGCTGAGAAAGTCTGCTGCCCTGCATATAAACTACTCTTCCAGAAAAAGAGCTGAGCATTAAAAAATATTGATTTGATAAAAATGGAAATACCGGGATTTTATTAATCCCGGTATTTCCATTTTTTTATTGATCACTGAGGGGTAATTTTTAAGTTTAGTTCATCTAATTGCTCTTTTGAAATAGTTGAAGGAGAATCCATCATAACATCTCTTCCTGCATTGTTCTTTGGAAATGCTATAACATCCCTTATTGAATCCAGCCCTGCCAGCAATGATACCAGCCGGTCAAAGCCAAATGCAATCCCCGCATGAGGAGGAGCTCCATATTTAAAGGCATTCATTAGAAATCCAAATTGCATCATTGCTTTTTCCTTTGTCAGGCCAAGAACCCGGAATATTTTTGATTGTAATTTTGCATCGAAAATTCTTACTGAACCACCACCAATCTCCACACCGTTTATTACCAGATCGTATGCATTTGCCCTGACTTGCCCGGGATTGGTATCCAGCAGGTCAATGTCTTCAGCTTTTGGAGATGTAAAAGGATGGTGCATTGC